>VYKX01000285.1_pt1 | contig 13107 bp, 8 predicted proteins | sample 5114471 | NCBI WGS metagenome assembly VYKX01 (sample SAMN12291785, study PRJNA351875) | freshwater metagenome | isolation source: freshwater lake | place: USA: Michigan, Gull Lake | collected 2013-08-08
GAATGCTTCACCTGATACAAATGGAGCCCCGCACCGGCAGCCACGATCAGGCTCGCAAGGGTAAGCGGGCGGATCATGCGGCGCGCTCCTTCACCGGGCGTTCAATGCCACGCAGCCTTGCGGAACGCGCGCGCGCATTAGCGCTGCATTCGGCATCCTGCGGGCGGAGCGCACGTGGTGTCAGCAAATGAAAGGCCGGCTTGGCGCGGCCAGACAGCGCCGCCGGATCATGGCGCGAAGCCCCTGCCCGGCCGGATGCCACCGCCATGGCCTGCTTGACGATGCGATCTTCCAGGGAATGAAAGGCAACAACGACAAGCCGGCCACCGGGGGCGAGCAATTCCATCGCCGCCGCGATGCCGCGTTCCACCTCAGCCAATTCATCATTCACCGCGATGCGGAGTGCCTGGAAGCTGCGCGTTGCGCCATCAATGCCGGAAGGATCGCGCGGCACGGCGCGGCGCAAGAGTGCCGCGAGATCAGCGGTGGTGGTGAAGGGCGCTTCCGCGCGGCGCGCAACAATGGCGCGCGCAATGCGGCGGGCGAAACGTTCTTCACCAAAGCGGAAAATGATATCGGCCAATGCGCGTTCCGGCAGGGTGTTCACCAATTCCGCCGCGCTGGGGCCGGATTTTTCCATGCGCATATCAAGCGGACCATCAGCGCGGAAAGAAAAGCCACGCTCCGCCTGGTCCAATTGGAAGGAGGAGACGCCAAGATCCATCACAACGCCATCAAGCGCGGTGATGCCGCGATCACGCAGCAGTGCCAGCATATCGCCGAAGCGGCCTTCGATCAGATGCAGCCGGCCAGTGAAGCGCTGCGCCAGCGCGGCACCACGCGCAATCGCATCCGGGTCGCGATCTATCGCGAAAACCGTGCAACCAGGTGCCGCTTCCAGAATGGCGCGCGCATAGCCGCCACCGCCAAAGGTTGCGTCCAGATAGGTGGCACCTTCCTGGGGCGCGAGGTTCGCCAGCACCTCCGCCAGCATCACCGGCACATGGCCTTCGGTATTCATGGCTTGCCCCCTGCGGCGGGCAGGGTCAGGCCGCGTTCGCGCGCGCGCAGCCGGGCTTCATCCGAACGTCGGCGCGCCGCTTCCGGTTCCCAAATCTGGAAAAACCGCCCCACGCCAACACAGGCAATGGCATCCGTCAGCGCCGCATGGGCAATGAGGGTTTCGGGCAGCACAAGGCGCCCTTCGATATCGGCGCGCGCGGGGTGGGCATCGGCGAAAAGCGCTGCGGCCAGATCATCCGCCTGATCGGAAAAGGCATCCAGGCGATCAATCCCCGCAGCAAGGGCTTCAAACGCCGCAACCGGCCAGGCTTCGATGCAGGGCGCGCGATGGGATGGGCGCAGCACCAATTCCTCGGCGCCGCTGCGTTCCAAAACGGCACGAAATGGCGCGGGGACGGAAATCCGCCCCTTGCGGTCCAATTTGCCGATATGGGTGCCCAGGAATTGGGTCATCGCCCCCCGCGCGCCTGCCTTGCGCCATTATCAAAGACCGGGCGTTTCAGCGGCCGACGGGGCCCCCCGACCCCGCCGGCTCGCCCGACCATCCCGCATCAACCCCGCTCGCCCCCCCGAGCGCATAGGAGTCTTTATGGGATAAGTTGGGCATAACACGGGTGGTGATGGGTCACAAGCCAAAAAACAGCTTTTGCGGCTATTTGACTCATAAACTTGCAAGCCCCTCGACGTTTGCGGGGGGCGGATGCTGGGGGATGGGTTTGTGGCTGAAAAAGCAGCGTCAGACGGCCTGTAAGCCGGGTTCTGTCTTGCCCCTTGCGGGGCATGGACGGCCATTCCTCTGGAGCCCGCATCGCTGCGGGCTTCGCGCGGCCAACCCGAGCGGAAGGGCGGGAATGCCCCTGCGCCAGCACCTTGCGGCGCCGCGCCGTCCGCCCCTATTCGGCCTTGCTCCGGGTGGGGTTTACCGTGCCGCCCCCATTACTGGGGGCGCGGTGCGCTTTTACCGCACCGTTTCACCCTTGCCGCAGGATGTCGCCACGCCGCGGCGGTTTGTTTTCTGTGGCACTTTCCCTGAGGTCGCCCTCGCCGGCCATTAACCGGCACCCTATTCCCGTGGAGCCCGGACTTTCCTCCAGCCCGTGATCTCTCACGAACCAGCGGCCGCCCGGCCGTCTGACGCTTGGGGCATCTGGGGCTATGAGGGTGGGGCGGTCAAGCGGGATCGAGCCCGGCGGCGATGCGGGCGCCGCTCGGCGCAATCGCAATCGGACCCAAAACTTCTGATGGTCGGGGAAAGCGGGTTAAACCCTGCGTGGAAAACGCGATGGCGCTTCTTTTTGAAAATCAACCCGCGCAAAACTCGCGCATCAGGCAGCCTCTCGCTTGTTGCGCGTAACCTCGCATGCGGCAAAAAAAGCTTCTTCAGCCTCGGCTTTGACCGCCACCACACGAAGACGCGACGAGAGCGCTTCCTGGCGGAGATGGACATTGTGGTTCCTTGGGCCGCGCTCTCTGCCCTGATTGAACCGCATTACCCTTCGGGGGAGCGCGGGCGCCCACCGATTGGGGTTGAGCGTATGCTGCGCATCCGCTTTTTGCAGTAATGGCTCAACATGTCTGACCCGCAGGCCGAAGACAGCCCCTATGCCAGCGCAGCGACGGGGCCCTTCGTGGGCATTGACCTTGGTAATGGCGCGGCCCCGGATAAGTTGACGATCTGCAAGTCCCGCCAACTGATCAAAGACAAGCGGCTGAGCCAAACGATGTTGAAAGTCATCAATGATGACCTGAAACCCAAAGGCATGAGGATTGACGCGTTCATCGCATCCTGATTGTCGCGCCATGACGGACCGTGTAATAATCCAGCGATGCGCCGTCCGGGCATGATATGCTGCGCCGTGTCGCGATCGGAAAAACTGGTTTCACTGCTATCCGCTTGACAGCAGCCTACGCGATGTCCCGGTGCCGAGCGCCTGTGGAAGCCGCGGCTTCGATCATGCAGGTTGATGCAGCATTTTTTCGATTGCGAAAGCAGTGGTTTCGCCATTCGTCGCACCTTGTCAGGCATCGGCAAGGCAAGTGCCGATATTGTCGTTCGTTTTTGCTCGTGCCTTTCTAAAAGGACCATGCAATGATGGTCTTGTTTCGTTCAAGAAACCGGTCAGGAGGCTATTGATGTCTGAAAACATGCCGTCCGCGCGCAAACGTGTTGTCATTCTGGGTGGAGGCTGCGGCGGCGTTGCGGCGGCATTCTGGCTCTCTTCGACCCCCGCGCTGAGGGAGCGATTCCATGTGACACTCTATACGCGGGGTTGGCGTCTCGGGGGCAAGGGCGCCAGCGGGCGCAAGGCGGATGCAGGCCAGCGGATAGAAGAGCATGGGCTGCATATTTGGCTTGGCTTCTACAACAATGCCTTTCGGACGATGCAGGCTGCATTCGCCGCCATGCCACCTGGCACAACCGGAACTTTCACAAGTATCGCCGATGCCTTTTCGCCTGAACGAACCGTCGTCTTCATGGAAAAGGGTACATCAAACAAGAATGGTTCGGCCTATTTGCCTTGGGCCATCCCCTTTCCCGACAATGCCTTGCAACCAGGGCAGATCAGGACTGGCGCAGCCGAAGAACACGGCCCTCATCCGGCACTGCGCAAGCTGGTGCGGGCGCTGACAGATTATGCCGATAGCCATGGCGCAGCTTTCCCGCTTGCAGAGGAATTTGTCCAGTTAACAGCGACGCTCGAACCACTGTTCACGCCAATCCATGATTCTCACGAGAATGCCAATGTCTTGGATCAAGATCGGGTGGCCGCCAAGCATGCGGAGACTGAACTCAAGCGTTTTCAGACCACGCTTGCTGAACACAGCAAGCACACCGAGGCAGGGATCATGAAATGGTCTTTTCCAGATGATCTTCGTCGCCTCTCCATTGTTCTGAGTTGGGGTATCGCGATCATTATCGGCTATCTCCGTGACATCGCTTTCGCGCGCGATAAGCAGAAGGCCTATGATGCGCTGAATGCCCATGAATTTCGCGACTGGCTCAAGCAGAACCACGCATGGAATGAGGTACTGCATTGCGCGCCGCTCCAAGCGCTTTATGACCTGGCCTTTGCTTACCCGAATGGCGAAACCAAGAATCCGATGTCAGGTGCTCTTGCCGCCGGCGTGACGCTGCGCCTTTGTCAGGAATTGGTGCTGGGTTACCATGGCGCGCCCCTTTGGAAGATGAATGCGGGCATGGGGGATACCATCTTCACGCCGCTGTGGGATGCGCTGCAGGCCCAGGGGGTTGACGTAAAGCTGTTCCATGCTTTGGAAGAAGTTGCGCCAAGCGACGATGGCAAGAGCATTGCGCGCGCAAGGCTGCGCCAACAGGCAACGACGATTGATGATAAACCCTATGATCCCTTTGTTCTGGTCAAAGGCTTGCGCTGCTGGCCAAGTGAGCCCGATTGGGGGCAATTGAAAGATGGCGACATATTGAAGAACACCGCTCATTTTGAGCGCACTGACGACACCACCTGTGCCCGACGGTTCAACCTGACTCAGGGGCAGGATTTCGATGCCGTCATTCTTGCCTTGCCACCTGAAGCGCTGAAGCCTGTGACACCGGACCTCCGCAGGAATGCGCGCTGGTCAGGCATGCTGGATGGCAGCGCTTCCGTGGCCACACAGGCTTTCCAGCTTTGGCTTGATGTGCCGAGCAAGGCCCTCGGCTTTCCGGTCAACCCCGACAACCCACCGCCGACAACAGCCTTTATCGAGCCTTTCGCAACCTGGGCCGATATGTCGCATCTGCTCCCGGCAGAGGATTGGCCGGCCGGACCGGCAAGCCCGCAATCCATCCATTACTTCTGTGGACCGGTACCCTTGCCTTCCAATAAAAACCCACCGCCCAACGAGGAAGCCTGGGCAGAAGCGGATGCCAATGCCTGGCTGCCCCTTGCGATACCGACACTTTGGCCAGCCTCGCGCGGGATGGGCCCATCAGGACCGACGCCCGTCTCAGGCTTTTTCCGCACCAACCTCGACCCATCGGAACTTTATGTGCAGGCGCCACCTGGATCTTTGGCGGCGCGCCTGGCCCCGGAATCGATGGTTTTTGACAATCTCTACCTTGCCGGCGACTGGACATTGTTGCCCTTTTCCGGCGGGTCTGTCGAAATGGCAATAGGTTCCGGCATGGTCGCCGCGCAGGCTTTGGCGCGTACCGAATTGCCGGAGACCAGCTTTCCCATAGACCATCACGCCAGCTGATGTTGACGTGAGCAAGACGCCATCTTTTGGTGCAAGCATGTCAGCATAAACGCTGCATCAGCGGGTTCATGGCCAGGCGACGATTGTCTTTCCTGGTTCGGCTTGAAAATCCATCCCTACCCGCGCCGCCAATCTGATGGGGCGCTTGCTGACAGGCTCGGTTGGGTCCATGCCGAAAATGTCATGCATGATGCGGTGGCTGTCACAGGTTCTTATGGAAAGTGTGAAGCGGTCATCAAGCAGCTCCGCGCCCTTCATTTTTGTGATGCGGCAGGGTGAATTGACGATTGCCTGATGGCTGGCACGCATTGGATCCTCCGAATCCCGAAACTGCCGCAAGGCGATTGCGGGAATGACCGGTTCGATTTTCAATGAATTTGCTACAGCCGCGCCAACTTCGCCGAATAGTGCTGTTAGGAATTCAAGAAAATCTGCTGGGCCGGTTGTGATTGGCCTTGTGCCAGTGACAGCCAGCAGCTCTTCAAAGCTGCCTTGGGTTTGTGGGGCGAAATTGCGGAAGATGGTTGTGCTGCACGCAAAGCGCGCAGGTTTCGCTTCTGGTTCCACAGTAATGTGGCCGATCGCCTTGTTCCATCCCCAAACCTCTCGTCCCGTGACCATGCCGATATCATAGTTGATGAAGATGTAGGGCGCCCAAAGCACGGCGCGCGGTAGCAGTTGGTGCGGCTGCTTTTCAAGTAGCGGCACCCAGATGGCGAATTCCTTGCCTGGTAGCCAACCAATCTGTTCCGGCCCTGAACTGCATTGGGCGATGTCTGTCACGCTCAGCAAGGCAGAATTCCACGGTACCTCATAAGAAACCTTACCCTGCGTTGCAGGCGTGAGGAGCTTGTCCACCAAAGCCTGCATCGCGCGGCGCGATGCATCCAGAACGAATGCATAGCCCGTGACATCATGAAACAGGCCGGGCGGCGCTAAATTGACGGCGCCATGCCCCAACCAGGAAATGAAGGGCGGTTGTGTCATGGGGTTTTCCTTGAGAGAAATGATGGTTTCCAACGAGGAAAGTCATAGCCGACAATATCAAGGTCAAGCCCACCGATCTTGTTTGCCGCCGCCATGCCTGACATGACCGTGGCCTCAACGCAGGTGGCATTGAAGCCGTTGCGTGTGCTTTCGCCAGCCAGCCATAGGCCATCAAACCCGGTTTCATCAGGGCCCAGACGGAACTTCGTGGTGCCGACATCCGACCGTACGCAGCATTCGCTCGGATCAATATTGGCACGAATATACTGCGCGGCGAGCCGTGCCTGGCCTTCACCCCCACTGGGATCAGCCAGAAATGGCCATAGGAAGCCCTGTGCGTCCACTGAAAGCGGCCAGTAGCTGCTGGCGTCGTGCTGGAGGAATTTCAACGCTATGGCATGGACCTCGGACTCGGCGCGGGCTGGCGTATCGGTTTCCCGTGACGGTCGCGCATAAAGCTGTGTCGGGTAGGTGCCGCAAAGATAATGCAGCCCAAGCGCCGGCGGCATCATCGGGGTTTCAGTTCGCAGCACTTGCGACATATCGGCCCAGACGCAGATCGGCTCAGGCCCGGCTACCACGGCCGGGCGCGTCCCAACCCAGCCCATGGTCTTGGCATCAACAGAAGTCCAAAGCTGAATGGCAATTGTAGGTACAATGCCAAGTGCCTTAGTGAAGTCCGCGAAGGCCCCCCCGCGCGCCAGCAGGGCATCGCATGGCCCAGCTTCCTCATTCAATTTCTTCCAGGTGCCTACCGGCATGGCAAGCACGACATCGTCAAAATCAACACCGCGGTGCAGGGTCCGCGTAGCCACCGGTGGCTCAGCACACCAATGGCTTTCAAAATCCACTCCTGCCGCCCTCAGCCGTTCCCCATCCTTCAAATGCGTCCAATCAGGTTCGGCCAGCCAGCAATCAATGCCATCAAAGCGCTTCAGCAGCGCATAGCCTGGCAGCATTTCGGCTTGCTTGATGACATCAACCGAAGCGATGGCGTTGCGATCCGCTGCCGGCGTAATGGCCCTGACCTTGCTGAAGAATTCGAAGTGCACCCCCTGTTCGACAAGTCGCTGGTACAGCGGCGCAATGAACACGTCACCCATGCCGCCCTGCAACTCCCAGGCCATCGAACCCTTATAGGTCGCGACCAGGCGCAGGATGACGCCGATGGCACAACCGGCACCGACCGTAGGTTTGGCGGGATCACCATCCTCGTAGAAAAAGGCCGTGTCATAAAGGGCGCGTACGACGCTGGATTGCGCAACAATCGTCGGATCGGCATGGTGCTTGAGCAACCAGGCGCGAAATTCGATATCGTCCAGCGCTTCGAGCGGTTTGTCTTCACGGATGACATCCAAAAATGCGCCCGCGATAAGGGTAAGCCCGACATGAAAGGCTTCCCGGAAAACTTTTGCGGTCGCCGCATCCGTCAGCTTGCCGGCTTCGCTTGACAGGATGCTATCGCGCAAATGGCGTGTTGCTTCGGCAAGATCGTGAAGTGTCTGACGATCCAGGTTCAAGGGACCGGCACTAAGCAAACTCATTGCCCAATGCAGCAGGCGCGCAAGCCCACTGCCGGAAAGACTGCCCGCCCTGAGCGAATGGAGAAGGTTTATTGCACTGGCGTTGTCAGCGGATTCCTCGCCTGTCGCAATAACCTGCAACAGGCGTTTGCGCAGATCATTCTCTTGCGGAAGAGTGGTCGGCGGATTGCCGAGCCAACCTCGCTCAATCAGGATCCAGGCTGCATGGATAATCTGGCTGAACATCTCCCACAGGGTCGGGAATAGGCGCGCTTCGCCTGGGGTGGCGTCATTGCGTGGCCATTCGATGGAAGCGAAGCCCCATTTTTCACCAATGCGCACACCAATGGGGGTGAAGTCCTGCGCTGAGACCACGTCGCGCCAGGTACGGAAAGGCGATGCTGGTGGTGGCTGATGATGGGCATAGATTTCCTGCAGCATGCGAAAGGCATTGTCGTAGCAGCCGAACCAGATATGCAGGCCATGCTCCAGATTGCGCCCCTGCTCATCCCGTCCGGAAGATATCTTGCCGCCAAGCTTCCAGCCCATCTGATGCACGGTCACATCAAAACGATCGCGCAATTCCGGTGTGCGCGAAAGGTAATAGGCGGTGGTCAACCCGCCAATGCCACCCCCCAGGATGATGATGCGTCGCTTGGTCATTGCTTCGTTACCCTCACGTCGAATTCCATCCAGGGGTTCATGCCCGTTGGCGCAAGCCGCGATGCTGCGCGCGCGGGCTCACCAAGCGCGCTTAGGCAGAGCGCAGCCTCAAACGGCATGCCGTTTCGTTCAGCCAAGGCAAGGCCACGCCGAAAGCAGCGCACTGCCTTGGCTGGTGCTGCATTCATTTGCGCGGCGCGGCCTTCAAGCCAGAAGATATAGGGCTGCCCGGCGGCGATTCGTTTGGCGAAACGACGCGCCTGGAACAATGCGTCATTGGCACGCGCCTTCGATTGCGGCGTACCATCCTGCGCCATGACCTGACAGGCTGACGTCATGGCAGCAACCGCATGATAGGCGTGGCCAACGCCAAGAATATTGCGCATCAGGCCGATGGCGATATCGCATTCATGTGCGGCGCGCGAATGATCACCCGCCGCAAATGCGGCGGCACCAATCAAGCAATGCCACATCACGCGTTCCCCCGCCGAGAGCCATTTCTCCTGAACCAGGTCAAGACGTTCCAAGGCCACGGCCGGCGAAGCGCCCGACATCAGGTCCATCAATGCGCGGGCCATCAGCGTCCAGCCCCTTACCGGTGGATTGTCGAGAGCTTCGGCGAATTCGCCGAAGGGCAACAGCAGGGCCCGCGCAGCAGCAAGTTCCCCAAGCGCAAGCCGCCCATAGGCCAGCATTACGGTGCTGGTCCCGAAGCGATAATGCTCCCCGATGGAAGTGAAGATATCGGCCGCGGTTTCGGATTGCCGGATGGTGCGCGGCCAATCGCCGATGGTTGTCGCCTGCACCGCTGCAAGCAGATACGCCATGCCCTGCGTCCAGGCATCAGTGCTTTCACCAAGGGTGATCGCGCGGCGTTGATAATAATGGGCAAGGTTGCGCATGCCGCCAATGGAAAGGGCGATAGACAGGCCACCGGAAGCAATTGCCATATCCCGCGGCGCAAGCCCAAACTCGGCTTCATTAAGGGCGACAAGCTGGCTATGAAGGATCCTTATCGGATCCCCCTGAAAATAGCCGTGTTCGGAAAGGCGCCAATGCAGCGATGAATTCGCCGCTGCCCGCGCGACAAGTTCGGGGTTTCGGTGGGGCCGCAGAAGCCGGGCGCGGAGCAACGACTGCTTGCCAATTTCCATCATAATGCCCCCGACTGTGGCGCCCCCACCTTGAGGCACACGCACGCCACATAGCCGCGCATAATCCATCAGCCACGCATGGGCTGTCTCGAACTCAGATGCTTCATCCGCCGCAAGACCGAATAGTCGCGCATAGGCTCTGCGCTGTTCAAGGTCAGGAAAAAGCTTCTCATACCCGCCTTGCGCTGCAACGACGCGCAGATGGGCAAGCGTGTCGAGATGCGCGGCACTCGCCAAGGCGCGCGCCGCGGCACGCAGACGCCAGCTTGCCCCCCGCGCGGGCTCGCCGGCCCTTTCCCAATGCGTCGCGAGCAAGGCGCAATGCTGGTCAAGATCCTGACGATGAATGGCTTCAGTGGCCTCGGCGGCGGCGCGGTGAAGGTTGCGGCGCTGCGCGAAAGGCAAAAGATCATAGACGGCTTCCTGGATTCGGATATGGTGAAAGGCCAGTAGTTTTCCCTCACGTTGCAGCATGCCGGAATCCTCAAGCGCCTGGATCTCCTCCTGCGGTAGGGAACCTTCCGGATGGATGGCGGCAAGCAAGGCCGGGTCCAGCGTGCGGCCAAGAACGCTTGCCACTTTCAGTACCAGTTGTTGCTCTGTTGGAAGCCTGTCAACACGATGAAGAATGACATCACGCAGCGTTTCGATGCCAGTGTCATCTCTCAGAACTGCCTCAACCTGCCGCCCATCTGGCGAAAAATGCAGCATTCCGCGTTCGCGCATCGCAAGCAGCAGCTGTTCGGCGTGCAGCGGCAGCCCTTCGCTGCGGTCATGAATAAAATCCGCCAGGCGGGCTGGTACGGCGCTGACGCCAAGGAAGCCGCGCACCAATTCCGCCGTCGCGGTACGATCCAGCCGCGAGAGCGAAAAGGTCCGTCCCGCCATGGCGGCAAGGCTGCGTATTTCGGACCGTGCCTCGGCTTCGAGTGGCCGGCTGCCGATGATCGCCAAAAGGCCCGGCGCACGGCGCAACAATGCGGCGATTATCTGTGCCGAAGACCCATCAAGCCATTGCACATCATCAAGCAGCAAAAGCTTCGGTGGGTCCTGCGCCGTGATGAGGCGCAGCATGATTTCCGTCACCGCAGCCGGCCGGGCGGCGCCCGATAGCGCCTGCTGCAGGCCAAGCGCTTCAAGGTCTATTGGCAGAATATCCGTCAGCGCTTCGGCACGTCCAAGCATTGCTTGATCGGCAAGAATTTCCCGCAAACGCAAAGCGATATCGGCAGGTGTCGCCTGGTCCGTCAGGCCAAGCAAAAGCGTCAGGATCGGTCGAAGGATGTAGTAGGCCGTATCCTGTTCAATGGCTTGTGCTGCTGCCGGCAGAACAAGTCGGCCTCGCTCCTGTGCCAGGCTCAGGGCTTGGGCCATTAGTCTTGATTTGCCGACCCCGGCCTCTCCCACAATCACGGCCAAGCCGCCGGGCGCATGATCCAAGAAGGCAGCAAGATGTGCTTTTTCGTCATCCCGGCCAATAAGGCGGCCATGCTCAGCCAGTGCAGCCGCCGGCCCGCTGGCGCTTCTGCCAAGCAGGCGCCGCACGGGCACGGGCTCGGCGCGGCCCTTGGTTGACAGGAGAGTGGGTTCATCAAAGCTGAACCGGGCGCCGGCACTGCCGACTGTTTCAGGATCTGCCAGCACCTCAGACCGTGAGACCTGCATCAGCCTTGCAGCGAGCGACATGACAGGGCCCAGGATGACCCGAAGCCTGCGACGATCAGAGCCCACCTCACTCGTAAAGGCACGGCCTGTCGCGACACCGATACCAAAAGGGATTGACTGTGCTTCAAGCAAAGCGGCGATGCGCCGCGCGGCTTCCAGCGCACCAGCAGCATTTTGATCCAGCACATAGGGCGGCAAGCCTGCGAAGATGCCGATGATGGTGCCTTTGTCGCCTTCAATCACTTCGAAAATGCCAAGGCCCAACCCTTCAATCGTACCTTGAATGAGCTGAAGCACACGGCCGAGCGGCCCACCTGCATTGGTTTCTGGCAAGAACCCATCGAGGCGCAGCAGGATGGCAGTGACAGTTCGGAATTCGGTAGACCAGCCCGAACCGGCAAGTGCTGCCCGCGCAGAGATGCCCGCGGGCAGATAGGGCGCAAGCGTAGCATCCGGGCATTGGGTTTCTGGCGGTAGCCCAATGATCTCGGGGCTTGGGTTTATGCCGGGTGCAAGCAGCACCTGATTGGGGGGGCAATCGGCCACAAGCACCCCCAAGGCGCGTAGCGGCGGGCCGGCAAGGAGAAAAAGGTTTTTGCCATTGCCCAAGGAAAGCGGCAGGGCATGCAGCGCCCCTGCGGCAACCACGATACGCTGGCGGATGGGCTTGCCTTCCAGCAGGGCGCTGAGCGCCAGCGCGGTAGCCGCGGCACGACCGGCCGCCGGCGGCAATTCGGGCGCGTCACGCCAGACCGCGGTGATGGAATCCCCCTCCATCGCGACAATGTCCCCGCCGCGCGCCGCCACCAGCTCAAAGACCGGGCGCAGATGCGCCGCAAGCGCTTCGCCCAGGCGTTCGGCGCCTTCAGGTCCCTCTGCCGCGTAACGATTTGCAAGACCGGTTGAATTAACGATGTCAAGCAGCAGCACCGCACCCTGCATACTCTCCGCAGCGGCGCCGCGGGCGATATTGGCGCCCAACAGCGCCGAAACATAAGGCGTGAGCGAAGCCGCAATAGGCAGGGCGTTGATCAAAAGCGCCACGTCATTTGGATGGCGGCGAAATCGGCACTGGTGCTGGCTGTGCCGCGGTAACTGCCGCGTACGGCATTGCCTGTTTGCGTTGACGAAAGTGCTATGGGTGCATCAGCCATGAAGCGATGACCAAGGGCGAAATCAAGCCTCAGGTTCTCGCTCAACTGCGCTTCAAGACCCGCAGCGACCCAATAGCTGGTGTTTTCCGCAAGAATGGGGCTGCGCGTCGGGGTCCGCGTTGCGGCCGCGTCATAGGCGGCGCCGGCGCGCACCGCGAGGCGTTCATTGATCTGATAACGGCCACCCTGGGTAAAAAACCATGAATCGCGTAAGTCCAAAACCGTCACCGCCTCTGGATTGGCAGGGTTTTCGAATGAAATGGTGAGGTGTTTCACGCTGCTCCAAAACGTGCGCCGCGCATCAGCGAAAAGCGTGAAGGATGGTGTGATCTGCTGTGATAGGCCGAAGGTAAGTGTCGCAGGATTGTCGAGACTGTTCCTGATCCTGCTGTCCGCGAAGGCGCCGGTAGCTGCCGCAAGCCCCTGACCGGTGGGGCCGCCCAGGCCGAAATCCGCCGTGCCGCGCTGCCCGTGCCGCAACTCGGAACGGTAGGAAGCGCCAAGGCGCGTGCCCTCGAACAGGTCATAAGTTGCGCCAAGGATGAACCCTGCCGCCCAGCTCGTGGCGCGCGTGGCAAGCGAGCCGTCGCTGCCCCCTGGGTCGCCACCGAAGGCGCCGCCAGTCCGCACCACATCAATCGACCCGAAATCAATCGCGGTATTGGTTTTGCTGCGGGCGTATTCAAAGACCGGCCCGCCCGCGATGATGAGGGAAGGAAT
>VYKX01000287.1_pt1 | contig 13009 bp, 12 predicted proteins | sample 5114471 | NCBI WGS metagenome assembly VYKX01 (sample SAMN12291785, study PRJNA351875) | freshwater metagenome | isolation source: freshwater lake | place: USA: Michigan, Gull Lake | collected 2013-08-08
GGTGTATTCGTGCTGGGGCGCGGCAAAAACCTCCGCCACCTTGCCCTGTTCCACCGCATGGCCATCCTTCATCACCACCACACGATCCGCATGGCGGCGCACAATGGAAAGGTCGTGCGTGATCAGCAGCATCGCCATGCCAAGCCTTTGCTTGAGCGCGGCAAGCAATTCAAGAATCTGCGCCTGGATGGTCACATCAAGCGCGGTGGTGGGTTCATCGGCAATCAGCAGCTTTGGGTCATTCGCCAAGGCTGCCGCAATCATCACGCGCTGGCGCTGCCCGCCGGAAAGCTGATGTGGATAGGCGCCCAGGCGATCCTCGGCCTGCGGAAAGCCAGCCAGGCGCAGCAACTCAATCACGCGCGCGCGGAGCGCATCGCCGGCCAAGGGGCGATGGAGCGTGATGGCTTCGGCAATCTGGCGCTCAATCGTGTGCAGGGGATTAAGCGAGGTCATGGGTTCCTGGAACACCATGCCAGCCACACCGCCACGTAATTCACGGAGTTGCCTTTCATCCGCATCCAGTACCGAAACGCCATCCAATGTGATGGACCCAGCCGGGTTGCTGCCGGCGCTGGATAGCAAACGCAGGCAGGAAAGCGCGGTCACGGATTTGCCGCTGCCGCTTTCACCCACCAGTGCAAGGGTTTCACCGGGCTGCACATCAAAAGAAACGCCGTGCACCACTTCCCGCCCGCGGAAAGCAACTGACAAATCGCGCACCGAAAGCAGCGCCATCAGCCCTGCCCTCCGGGCAGTTTGCGCGGGTCAAAGGCATCACGGACCGCTTCGCCCACAAAAATCAGCAGCGTCAGCATGCTGCCCAGCACCAGGAAGCTGGTCAGCGCAAGCCAGGGCGCGTTCAGATTATTCTTGCCCTGATTGACCAACTCCCCGAGGGAGGGCGAGCCGGGCGGCAGGCCGAAGCCTAAAAAATCGAGTGAGGCTAGAACCGTGACAGAACCCGAAAGGATGAAGGGCAGAAAGGTCAGGGTCGCCACCATCGCATTGGGCAGGATATGGCGCTGCATGATGCGCGCATCGGAAACACCCAGCGCCTTGGCGGCGCGCACATAATCGAAATTCCGCCCACGCAGGAATTCGGCACGCACCACGCTGGTCAGATTCATCCAGGAAAACAGCAGCAGGAAGATCAGCAGCACCCAGAAGCTAGGCTCGATCACACTCGCCAGGATGATCAGCAGGAAAAGCTGCGGCATGCCGGACCAGATTTCGATGAAGCGCTGAAACAGCAAATCCGTGGTGCCACCATAAAAACCCTGCACCGCACCGGCGGCGATCCCGATGACGGAGCTGATGATGGTCAAGGTAAAGCCAAACAGTACGGAAATGCGAAAGCCATAAATGACCCGCGCCAGCACATCGCGCGCCTGATCATCCGTGCCGAGCCAATTTCGCGCTGAAGGCGGTGCCGGTGCTGGCCGCCCCAAATCACGCACCACGGTGCGGTAGGAATAGGGGATCAACGGCCAGATCAGCGTGGCACCTTTCGCCTCAATCTCCTCGCGAAAGCCGCGATCATGCCAATCGGCCAGTGTGGGCAACCCGTCTTCGATAATGTCGCTTTCAGCGTAATCCGCCAGCACCGGCACATACCAGCGGCCATCAATGCGCGCGACCAGCGGCCTGTCATTGGCGAGGAATTCCGCGAAAAGCGTAATGAAGAACAGCGTGCCGAAAATGATCAACGACCAATAGCCGCGCTTATTGGCGCGGAAATTCGCAAGCCGGCGTTGCGTGAGCGGCGTGAGCATCAGCGCCGCGCCTCAAAATCAATGCGTGGGTCCACCAGCGTATAGGTGAAATCGCCGATGATCTGCATCACCAGCCCTATCAGGGTGAAGATATAAAGCGTTGCGAACATCACCGGATAATCGCGGCGAATGGCGCTTTCAAACCCAAGCAGCCCAAGCCCATCGAGCGAAAACACAATCTCCACCAGCAGCGCGCCGGTGAACAAGATGCCGATGAAGGCCGCGGGGAAGCCCGCGATGATCAGCATCATGGCATTGCGGAAGATATGGCCATACAGCACGCGGCTTTCGGACCCGCCCTTGGCGCGGGCAGTCAGCACATATTGCTTGCCGATCTCATCCAGGAAGGCGTTTTTCGTTAGCATCGTCAGCGTGGCAAAGCCGCCAATCACCAGCGCGATGGTGGGCAGGACCATATGCCAGGCGTAATCGAGGATGCGCGCGCCAAGCGACCAGGTCTCTGACCCTGGGCTATTCAGCCCACGCAGCGGGAACCATTGAAAGAAGGAGCCGCCAGCAAAAAACACCACCAAGATAATGGCGAAGAGAAAACCAGGTATGGCATAGCCAATCAGCACCACCGCCGATGTCGCGACATCAAAGCGCGATCCATCGCGCACGGCCTTGCGGATGCCAAGCGGGATGGAAATCAGGTAAATCAGCAACGTGGACCACAGACCGAGCGAAATGGACACCGGCATTTTTTCGATAATCAGATCAATAACTGGTCGGTCACGAAACAGTGATTTCCCGAAATTGAAGGTCAAATAACCCAGGATCATTTCCTTGAAGCGCGTCGTTGCGGGTTTGTCGAAGCCAAAGGCGCGTTCGATTTCCGCAACAATGGCGGGATCAAGCCCGCGCGCGCCACGATAATTGCCAACCGGCCCATCGCCGCTGCCGCCACCCATGCCGCGCTGTTCCAGGGCGTTGGGCGTGCGGATTTCACCACCACCTTCGCCGGTGATGCGCCCCATGGTCTGGCCTTCGCCGCGCAGCTCAGCGAGCATTTGCTCAACCGGCCCACCGGGTGCGAATTGCACCACGGCGAAATTGATCAGGATGATCCCGAACAGAGTCGGAATCACCAGCAACAGACGGCGAAGAAGATAAGCGGCCATCGCTACAGGTTGCGCCGGGCTTCCGCCAAGGCGGCATCGCGCGCGGGGTCTATCCACCAGGCGGCGGGGAAGCCCAGGCCGAAGCGCGGCATGCGCGGCGGCAGGCCGAAGCGTTCCCAGAAGGCGATTCGGAAGCTCCGGCTATGCCAATGCGGGATCATGTAATTGTGATGCAGCAGCACGCGGTCCAGGGCGCGGGTGCGCGCAATAAGCTCGGCCTGATTGGGTGCGGCGATCACCAATTCCACCAGTTCATCCACTACCGGGTCACAAATGCCGGCGACATTCTGGCTGCCATTCTCCCGCGCCTTGGCGCAGGTCCAGTAATCGCGCTGTTCATTGCCGGGGTGAAAGCCCTGGCCGATGCTGTCAATGGTCATGTCGTAGTCAAAGGCATCAATCCGCACCTGATATTGCGCGGGGTCCACGGTGCGTACCCGCGCTGAAATGCCAAGCCTTTCCAGCCATTGCACGTAAGGCAGTGCCACGCGTTCAAAAGTGGCGCCTTGCAGCAGGATTTCGAATTCAAAGCGCCGGCCTTCCGCATTCACCAGCCGACGGTCCCGCACAATCCAACCGGCTTCACGCAACAACGCCAACGCGCGGCGCAGCCCTTCGCGGTTATTGCCGGAACCATCGGTGCGCGGCAGGCGATATTCCTCAGTGAATACGGGCTCAGGCACGCGCCCGCGATATTGGTTCAGGATTTCCAATTCGCGCCCTTCCGGCAGCCCGCGAGAGGCGAAATCCGAATTGGAGAAATAACTCTCGGTCCGCGTATAGGCGCCATAGAACAGGTTGGTGTTCATCCATTCATAGTCGAACACTTCAATCAGCGCGCGGCGCACCCGCGCATCCTGAAACAAGGGCCGGCGTAGATTGACGGCGAAAGCCTGCATACCGGTTGGGATTTCGTGGGGAATCTCCCGCTTGGTTGCGAGGCCACGGCGTGCGGCGGGGAAATCATAGCCGGTGGCCCAATCGCGCGCGACATTTTCCTGCCGGAAATCAATCTGCCCGGCCTTGAAGGCTTCAAACGCCACGGTGGTATCGCGGAAATACTCGTAGCGAATGGCATCAACATTCGACATGCCGCGCGTGGTCGGCAAATCCCGGCCCCAGTAATCGGCAAAGCGGCGCAGCACCACGGTGCGGTTCGGTTCAAACCGTTCAATGCGATAAGCGCCAGACCCCAAGGGCAGATCCAGGCTTGGCCGGTTGAAATCGCGCCCTTCCCAGTAATGCCGGGGCAGGATGGACATCTCACCCAGGATCAGCGGCAATTCGCGATTTTCATTCGTGCGGAAGCGATAGGTCACGCGCCGCGCATCTTCCGCCACCACTTCCGTCACATCCGCCCAATAGGAACGGAAGAAGGGCCGCCCATTGGCGCGGAGTGTGTTGAAGGTAAAGGCGACATCTTCGGCGGTGATCGGGCGGCCATCATGCCAACGAGCACCTTCGCGCAATTCGAAGGTCACGCCCTTGCGGTCCGCCGGCAATTCAATGATGCGCGCCAGATGGGCGTATTGCGACAAGGGCTCATCCAAATTGCGCGCCAGCAACGTGTCGTAGATCAGTGTGCTGCCAACAGCCGCGGTGCCGCGCAGGATGAAGGGGTTGAAACTGTCAAAGGACCCGATGGCGGTCAGCGTGATTTCGCCACCCTTGGGCGCGTTGGGGTTCACCCAGGGCCAATGGGTAAAATCCGCCGGCAAGGCGGGCTCCCCAAGCAGCGCCATGGCATGGGTGCGCACGACCTCACCGGGCCTGTCGCCCCCGGCGGGATTGGCGGCGCGGGCGCCGATGGGAAGGCTGGCAAAAGCGGCGCCTAGCGCCAGAAGGTCACGACGTTGCATAAGCTTCAGGATGGGGTTTCAGAGCGCCTGGGGCAATGGCGCAATGTTTCAGCTTTGTAAAAGATGAACCGCGTCTTGCAACAAGCGGGGATCACCCAGCGCAATCACGCGCCCATCGCTGCCTGGGTGCAAGGGCGCGCCGGACCAATCCGTCACGCGCCCGCCGGCACCCTCAATCACCGGCACTAGGGCCGCCCAATCCCAGATTTGCAAATCGCTTTCCGCCACCACATCAATCAGGCCAAGCGCAACCAGCCCATAGGCGTAGCAATCGCCGCCCCAGGTGACGCGTCGCGCGCCCCGACGCAGCCGATCAAAGCCGGGGCGATTGGCGGGGGAGAACATATCAGGGCTGGTGCAGGAAAGCTCGGCCTCGGCCAGGGTAGGGCAGGGGCGGCAGCGCGCGGTGCCGGCAAAGGGGCCCGTGAAGCGCGTTGGGTGGCCGGAAACACCCAGCCAGCGTTCGCCGGTGATGGGTTGGTCAATAATGCCAAGCACCGGCTTGCCGCGATGCAAAAGGCCCAAAAGACTACCGAAGATCGGCCTGCCGGTGACAAAGGCGCGGGTGCCGTCAATCGGGTCCAGCACCCAGACCCATTCGGCATCCGGGCGTTCCGATCCATGTTCTTCGCCGATCACGCCATGATCCGGCAGGGCTTCGGCCAAAAGGGCGCGAATCGCTTCCTCGGCTTCGCGGTCGGCGCGGGTGACGGGGCTGGCATCGCCCTTTGCTTCCACCAAAAGCGCAGACCGAAACAACGGCCGGATCACGGCCGCTGCCCGATCAGCGGCGGCTTCCGCCACCGCGATGAAGTTCTGCGGGATCAGGGCGCGGGCGCGTTCGGCGAGATGGACCGCAGATAGGCAATCAGATCCGCGCGGCTTTGCACACTCGCCAGGCCCGCATAGGTCATCTTGTTACCCGGCGCATAGCCGCGCGGATGGGCGATCCAGGCGTTCAATTCTTCATAAGTCCAAGGCTTGTCGGCCATGGCACGAATGGCGGCGGAGTAATTAAAGCCGGCCGCATGGGCATGCTTGGCGCCGACAATGCCATAAAGGTTCGGACCAACGCCGGAACGGCCACCTTCATTGAAGCTATGGCAGGAAGCGCATTGGCGCTGCGCCAATTGCTGACCGGCCTGCACATTGGCGGCAGCGAGCAGCGGTGTGATCGGTTCAAGGGCAGGGGCGGCTGGCGCTGCGGCCACCTGGGCCGGGGCGGGTTCGCCAATCTGAATGGCACTTTCCTTGAGCGGGGTCGGGTGCACAATCAGGCGGCCAATCACGCCGGCACCCATGAAGGTGATCCCGGCCGTCAGCACGGCAGCGAAAACCTTGTTCATTTCAAGACTGTTACTCATAGCCCAGTTCTTCCTCACACCGGATGCTGCCCGCCGGTTTGCACCCAGGCACGCGCTTCTTTATGACGCCCGGAACATATAGACCACCCTAACCGTCGACAAGGCGGCAGGAGCGTTTTTCCTTGCGTCCCATCCTCGTTATCCCCGCCCGCATGGCGGCAACGCGCCTGCCGGGCAAGCCTTTGGCCGATATTCATGGCCGACCCATGATCGCCCATGTGCTGGATCGCGCCCGGGAAGCTGGAATCGGCCCCCTGGCGGTTGCCTGCGCCGAGGAAGAAATCGCCGAAGCCGCCCGCGCCGCAGGGGCAAAGGCCGTATTGGTGGCCGATGATGTGCCATCCGGCACGGATCGGGTGCAGCGCGCCATGAAGGCGCTGGACCCCGACGGCGAATATGATGTGGTGGTGAATTTGCAAGGCGATTTCCCGACGATCAGGCCTGAGACGCTCCGCGCCGTGCTGGCCCCGCTGGAAGACCCTTTAGTGGATATCGGCACGCTGGTTTGCCCCATCGCGGATGAGGTGGAAGCGCAAACCGATTCCTTCGTGAAATGCGCCTGCGCCTTTGCGGGCGATGCCCTGGTCGCGCCGGCGCTGTATTTTTCGCGCCTGCCGATTCCCTGGGGGGATGGGCCGCGCTGGCATCATATTGGTGTCTATGCTTATCGCCGCGCCGCCCTTGATCGCTTTGTGACCCTGCCGGCCAGCCCGCTCGAACTGCGCGAAAAGCTGGAACAGCTTCGCGCGCTAGAAGCCGGCATGAAGATCAGCGCTGCCCGCGTGGAATACGGCCCCTTCGGCGTGGATACGCCCGAAGATCTGGAACGTGCCCGCGCGTTATTGGCCCCTTGAAAGAAAAAACCATGTCTGCCCATCGCATTGCCTTCCAGGGCGTACTCGGCGCCTATTCTGATCTTGCCTGCCGCGCCGCCTATCCGGGGTCTGACACGCTGCCTTGCCCTTCCTTTGAAGCCGCCATGGCGGCGCTGCGCGATGGGCATTGCGATCTGGCCATGCTGCCTTGCGAAAATTCCTTGGCCGGCCGTGTGCCCGATATTCACCGCATGCTGCCCGATTCCGGGCTTTTCGTGATGGGCGAGCATTTCCAGCGCGTGGAGCATTGCCTGCTGGCCCCCAAGGGCGCGAGCCTGGCCACGCTGAAGCGCGCCCATAGCCACCCGGTGGCACTTGGGCAGGTGCTGCGGCTGTTGAAGGACATGAAGCTGACCCCGGTGATTGAGGCCGATACGGCAGGTGCCGCGGCGCTGATCGCCGAACGCGGCGGCGTGGAAGATGCCGCCATTGCCAGCGAATTGGCCGCCGAGATCTATGGGCTGGAAGTGCTGAAGCGGAACGTAGAAGATGAAGCGCATAACACCACGCGCTTTTACGTGATGTCCCGCGATAGGGCCGATGCGCCGGTGGATGCGCCCAATGTGGTGACGACCTTCGTGTTCCAGGTTCGTTCCATCCCGGCGGCGCTTTACAAAGCGCTGGGGGGCTTTGCCACCAATGGGATCAATATGACCAAGCTGGAAAGCTACATGATCGGCGGGCGCTTCTCCGCGACGCAATTCCTGTGCGATGTGGATGGCCACCCGGAACAGCCGGGGCTCCGCCGCGCTTTTGAGGAATTGGCGTTTTTCTCCTCCTCCATGAAAATTCTGGGGGCTTATCGGGCGCATCCCTATCGGCTGGAGCAATCAAGCCCGGCGGAATGAGGGCGGCGCTTGGTGAAAGGCCTTTCCCTCAGGGGATGGTCAGGCTAGAAGTTCGTTTGTGGACCCGTAGCTCAGCTGGATAGAGCGTTGCCCTCCGAAGGCAAAGGTCGAAGGTTCGAATCCTTTCGGGTCCGCCAAATCTTGACAGGCCAAGTGGCGGGTAACCGGGCAAATCTGTTGGTGGCACAAACTGTAATCGCTATTATGATGCGTGAATCAGCCCCTAAGGCATATTTTAAGCCAGCCGAAGTGATTGGGGGAGACGGATGATCGGCGCGCAGACAAAAATGAAAGCTTTGGTAGCCGCGCGCTTGATGATGGGCGATATCACCTCTTGGGCCACCTTTGAGAGCGAACGGAGTACTGCTGGACGGATATTCAACCGACGCGCTGCTAGGAGCGTTTCGTCGCAGATTGGCCGTGGATACCGTGAACTATCTGGGGAGATTAAAGTTTTCATCGATAACAATTTTCTGCGCTGCGGATATGAGGAACTCGCCCGCTTGCTCGACGAGATAGACGTGGGATGTGGGCTTTCGATACGTTCGGATGAGTTTGAGAAAAAATTCTTCCCACTAGCCGAATTGGTGAAGCGTCGTGTGCCGATTTATGCGCACGTCAATATCTCGACGTTTGGATTACAATTTGAGTATCCGGAGCATCACTTTTTGAAAGACATAGAAACATCAATTCCCGAACTTCTTGAAACGCGGTCGCGCTTGGCCACATTCGCCGGGCCAGAATTCAACTCAAGGCGCGACCGAGATATTGTTGCTCCATTGGTTGCAAAAGAGAAGTTCCTAAGCCGGAGCATCATCAGTGCTGCCTTCAGCTTAGCGGAGGCATTCCTCAGCGGACTATTCTTTTCAGCAGTTCATTTGAAATCAGTCGGTCGTCTGCACTGCGATGAGGAATTCAGCAGATTTGCTGCAAACAAGGAGAGCGCGTCCTTAAAGGATCGCCTTGACCGCGTCGTACGTTTTTGCTCCGAAGGTGCGGAAAGTGGCAATGATGATCCGTTCAAGGCCTTTATTGAGATTGGTAAGCGCTATCGCGATGCAATACACCATACTACGCCCTTTCAAAGGAAGGATGTTGAATTGGGCGGGCGGTTAGCCGCTTTGTACGAAATCAGCGGCGACCAGGCTCTTCAGTGCGTTGTACTTTCGACAGCGACGCTTCTGAAGATTACACTGTGGACTAATCCGCAATCCGACGTATCCGATATAGCGGTGCGTTGCGCCAAGATACTGCGAATTGCTCAGACTGGCAGGCCAAATTTCGTGCTTCAGGAGGCAGGAGTTGCTTGAAGAACCCGTAGCTCAGCTGGATAGAGCGTTGCCCTCCGAAGGCAAAGGTCGAAGGTTCGAATCCTTTCGGGTCCGCCATAATTTCAATGAATTGTTGCCCTTTACGCGGGTTGCCGCGCTTCTCTGTCATTGAATGGCGAATCCGTGCTGAAGCCAGGGCTCAGGAAGGCAGGTGCGGCATGACAGGGCTGGATACCAAGGCGCGTTTCGCCGACCCCGATGCGGCCTATCGCGCCATTACGGAAGCGCATCGTGGCCTCACGGAAAGCCAAAGCGCAGATCTAAACGCGGCTTTGGTGCTGATCCTTGCCAATCAGCTTGGCGATATGGCGATGCTCCGCGAAGCCTTGGCGCTGGCGCGCAGCACAGTAGTGCCCAGCCAGAAGCCATAAGGCCCAGCAGCGGCTTTACCTTTGGCGCGGTTCGGGCCAGCCTTTGCGCATGACCCTTGCCGCCGCCATCATCCCCGTGACACCCTTCCAGCAAAACTGTGCCCTGATCTGGGATCAGGACACCAAACGCGGCGCGGTGATAGACCCGGGCGGTGATGTTGCGCAGATTGAAGCTGCGGTTGCCGAAACCGGCATCAGCATTGACCGCATCCTGCTGACGCATGGCCATATGGATCATGCTGGCGGTGCGGCGGAATTGGCTGAAGCGCTTGGTAATATCCCCATTGAAGGCCCGCATCGCGCCGATGCCTTTCTGCTGGAAGGGCTGGTTGAGCAAGGCGCCAAATACGGGCTGGCATGCCGCACCGTCACGCCCAATCGCTGGCTGGAAGAAGGCGAACAGGTGGACATCGCGGGCATCGCCTTTGGTGTGCTGCATTGTCCGGGCCACACACCTGGGCATGTGGTTTTCGTGAACCCGGATATGGGGATCGCCTTTGTGGGTGATGTGCTGTTTCAGGGTTCCATCGGACGCACCGATTTTCCCTATGGCGATACGGAAGCCTTGCTGCATGCCATTCGCACGAAACTGTTTCCGCTTGGGGACCATATCCAATTCCTCTGCGGCCATGGGCCGGCTTCCAGCTTCGGCGCGGAACGGCAGAGCAATCCCTTTGTCGGAGAAGGCGCGTCATGAAGCCGGTGATTGAAACCGATACACCGCCCCTGCCGGTGACGCGGCCGGAATTGGTTGGCATGTCGCCCGCGCGGCTCGCGCGCATACGCCCGGCGATGGAACGCGAAATGGCGGCGGGAAGGCTGCCTGGCTGTGTTGTGGCAATCGCACGCGATGGCAAGCTTGTGCATCTTGAAGCGATAGGCTGGCGCGATCCCGAAAGCCGCGCGCCGATGCAGGCGGATGCGATTTTTTCCATCGCTTCCATGACCAAGCCCGTGACTGGCGTGGTGGCGCTTTCACTGATCGAGGAAGGCCGGCTGCTGGTGACAGACCCGGTCGGCGCCTGGTTGCCGCCGCTGATGAAGATGCAGGTGGCGAAGCCAACACCCGCGATGCTTTCGGGTGAAGGCCCTATCGAAACCGAAGCCGCCGAGCGCCCTATGACGGTGCAGGATGCCATGCGCCACACCACTGGCCTGGTCTATGGCGGGCGCGATGGTACGGCCGTGCATGCCATCGCCCCGCCCGGTTCCTTCTGGGTCGCCGAGAATATGGATACGGAAAGTTTTGCGCAGACCCTTGGCGGCCTGCCGCTGCGCCATCATCCCGGCACGGTTTGGGAATATGGGCTTTCCACCGATGTGCTGGGCGCTGTTGCGGAACGTTCGGGCGGTGCTTCGCTTGGCACGCTGATGCGCGAACGCGTTTTTGCGCCGCTTGGCATGGAAGAAACCGGTTATGTTCTGCCGCGCGAGAAACTGACGCGTTTTGCGCGGCCTTTCGCCAAGGACCCGATCACGGGCGCGGCGCAATCTGTCGAAGCGCCGATGCGCGCGCCGAAAATGGAAACAGGTGGTGCGGGTTTGGTTTCGACCGCCGCTGATTACCTGCGCTTTGCCGAAATGCTGCGCGCCGGGGGCACGCTGAATGGTGTGCGCGTATTGGCACCGCAAACGGTGGCCTGGATGGCTTCCGATCATTTGCAGGGCATCGAAAATCGCGTGGCCAGCATGGACCCTGCCTTGGAAGGTTATGGCTTTGGCCTGACGGTTGCCGTGCGGCTGGCACGAGGCGGGTCGGGCCTGATGGGCGCGCCAGGTGCCTTTGGCTGGTCCGGCGTTTGGGGCACGTATTTCTGGGCCGATCCGGCGGAACGGCTGAGTGTTGTCTTCATGGCCCATGCGCCGGGCGAATTGCGCCAGCGCTATCGCCGCCTGATCAATATGCTGACTTATCAGGCGATTGAAGCGTAGTAGGCAACATCATCACGGCACCGCAGCGCCGAACAGCCATTTGAGCGATGCGAAAACCAGAAAGCGCGGCGAATCATCGCCAATCCCAGCACCCGCGCCCGCGGCCATGATGGGCCCCGCGCGCCCAAGCCGATGCCAAATCCCAGCGGCGATGATATTCTGGTCCTGCTCACCACGATCCTGTTGATTGCGTAGATAGCTGAAACCAAGCGAGGTATCTTGGCCGACGCTTTGCGTGAGCCCAGCGGCAAATTCATAACGCCCCGCCCTTTCGCCTGGTGCTGCATTGAACAATTCGGACCAGCCGGCATTGAATGAAAGGGCGAGTGGCCGCGGGCCTTCAATCAGCGTCTTGCTCAGCAGGCCGACAACCTGCCCGCTTTGCGATGGCCCGCTTGTCTCCCCATAGGCGGTGCGCAGCGCACCGAAAACACCCATCGCCGGGCGCCAGCCATCTTCTTCCAGGACTTGCCAGCGGAGCCCAAGCTGGGACAGCCCGCCCCATACCCGCTTCGCATCATCCGCCGGGTAGGGCGCTGCGGTGCCATATTCCGCAGCCTGCGCAAAGCGCAGATCAAGCCCGCGCACCAGCCCCGCTTCGCCTTCAAGCGCGCCGCCGTAAAGATTGCGGTTGGCGCCTTCCCGCGCGCGCGAATACCCCAGGCCAAGGCTCAATGTTTGGCCGCCAACGGGGGTGGGGGCCACGCCGATGATGCCGAAAGGGTCTTCCATCAGGGCTTCGGTTTCGCCATGCGCCGGCAGGATCGGCAAGGCGATCAACAGCATCAGCAGCGCGTGGCGGAGGTTTCGTCTCAAGATAGGGGCTCCATCGCGAAGGGCTCAGCCGGCCGTCAGCGCCATGAAGCGTGCCGCCAGCCTGACCTCATTCAACCGATCTTCGCGTCGCGCCTCGGCTTCATCATCGCTGCCCCAGAATTCTTCCTGATACAGATCATCCAAGATGGCCAGGCGATGCGCTTCATCGGCATCAAGCCGCCCAAGGCTGAGCGCGAGGCCCAGCACCAGGCTGCCCAAGGCCGGCACCGCAACGCCAAGCGCGGCCAGCCCCGCCGCATCATGCCGCGCAACGGCGGCCTGAAGCGCAGCCAGGCTTTCCTGGGGTTGAGGCACGGGCATCAGGCCCTGGGTGACGCTGAGCGGCGCATGCAGCGCCCGCGCGGCCCATTCCAACACGGGTTGCCAGGCTTCCGCCTGCCGGGCGGCCAGGCGGTGATCCTGTGCCCGGTAGCAAAGCAGATCGGTTTCACCATACCTGGCGATACCTTCCACCATTGGCCTTGGGTCTGGCGCGATGCGTTCCTGCGCAGCGCCCAAAAGCCGGGTCAGGGGCACATCTTCCTGACCCATCTCCCCACCCTTGGCGCCGCCAGCCTTGTGCCATTCATCGGCAATCGCCTCGGCCAAGGGGCGGAATTCGGTGGTGAGGATATTGCCGCCCGGCAGGCGGAGCGGACGGCCATCGAGCACGACGCCATAGCCACCTTCAAGCCTTGGCACGGCCAGCGCCGCTTC
>VYKX01000289.1_pt1 | contig 12963 bp, 13 predicted proteins | sample 5114471 | NCBI WGS metagenome assembly VYKX01 (sample SAMN12291785, study PRJNA351875) | freshwater metagenome | isolation source: freshwater lake | place: USA: Michigan, Gull Lake | collected 2013-08-08
TGCTGATCGGGCTGATCGCGGCCATGGCGCTATTCGCGACCTGTGCGCTGGCGGGGCATGAAGCAGTGAACCAACTCGCCAAGCGCTGGCAGCAAGGCGCCAATGCTGCCGTGACGGTGCAAATCCCGAACCCAACCCCGGAACGCATGGAAGCGGCGCTGGGGGCGTTGCGCGCCCTACCGGCGGTGCGTGAGGCTCAGGCGGTGGATACGGCGCGCATGGCAGAATTGCTGCGCCCCTGGCTGGGGGATGTCGCCGGGCTGCCGCTGCCCGGCGTGATTGAATTGCGCCTGGCCGATCTGGCCGCTGACCCGGTGCTGATTGGCGATAGGGTGGCCGAAGCCGTGCCCGGTGCGGTGACGGAAGCGCATGGGGTGTTTGTCGCGCGGCTTGCCGCGGTGGCGCGCGCTGTTTCAGCCGCTGCCTTGGCGGTGCTGGCGCTGGTGGCGCTGGTGGGGGCTTCGGTGGTGGTGCTTGCGGTGCGCGCGGGCATCGCGGCGCGGCGCGATTCGGTCATGGTGCTGCATATGCTGGGCGCGGCGGATCGCGACATCGCCGGGCGCTTCGCCCGCCGCACCGCCTGGCTTGCCGTGCTGGGGGCCATTCTGGGGGTGGCTTTGGCAGGCGGCCTGGTCTGGGCGCTATTGCGCCTTGCCGGACCGATGCTGTCCGATATCACCCCGCAGGACCTGCCTTGGCTTGGCCTTGCCGCCATCCCGATCAGCGCTGCGCTTATCGCCTGGGGGTCCGCAAAGGCCAGCATCCTTTTGTGGTTGCGGCGCCTGCCATGAAGCCGCGGCGGCTTTGGTTCTTGGCCTTGGTGCCGCTGCTGCTTTGGCTTGGCGGCTTCATCTGGTTCCTGCGCGCCGTGCAGGAACCCGCCACGCATAGCAGCGCGGCGGACGCCATTGTGGTGCTGACCGGCGGGGCTGAGAGGGTGGAGACTGGCTTTCGCCTGCTCGATGAAGGCTTGGCGCCGCGGCTTTTTGTCTCGGGCGTGCATCCCGATTCGCGGCTTGCGGATCTGGCGCGCGGCGCGGGTGTGGATCCCGCGAAGCTTGCCGGCCGGGTGGAGCTTGGCCATGCGGCGGCCTCCACACGCGGCAATGCGGTGGAAATCGCCGCCTGGGCCAGGCCCCGGCAGATTGCGACCATCCGGCTGGTCACGGCGGGTTATCACATGCCGCGCGCACGTGCGGAATTGCGCCGCGCCATGCCGGGCTTGCGCGTGCAGGCGCATCCCGTCACACCCGCCAGGCTGCGCGCGGAAGGTGCCTTTTGGCAGCCGCGCAATTGGGGGTTGTTGTTTGGCGAATACATGAAGTTCCTCGGTGCCGAGCTTGGGCTTTCGGCGATATTCGGTGGAAGGCGGATATGATCTGGCTGCGTTCCTGCATCTTCAATGCACTTTTCATGACGATCACTGCGCTTAGCGCCATCATGGCGATGGTGTTGCTGCCCTTTCATCCACGCGCCATGCGCCGCTTCATCCAGCTTTGGGCGCGCCTCATCATCTGGTTGCTGCGCGTCATTTGCAACATTCGCGTTGAAGTGACCGGCTTGAAGAATATCGCGCCGGGGGCGGCGATTATCGCCTCAAAACACCAATCGGCCTTTGATACCTTCGTCTGGCTCGCGCTGCTTGAGGGGCCGAGTTATGTGCTGAAGCGCGAATTGCTGAACCTGCCATTTTGGGGCCGCGTGGCACGCCATGCCGGGGCGGTGGCGGTGGATCGGGACGGTGGTGGCGCGGCACTCCGCGCCATGGTGCGCGATGCGAAGCGCGTGCTGGATGAAGGCCGGCCTTTGGTGATTTTCCCCGAAGGCACGCGTTCCGCGCCTGGCGAAAGGGTGCCCTATCAGCCGGGCGTGGCCGCGCTGGTCATGGGTAGTGGCGTGGCCTGCTATCCGGTCGCGACCAATAGCGGGCTGCGTTGGGGAAGAAGGGCGTTTCACAAGACCCCTGGGGTGATCGCCATTTCCATCCTGCCCGCCCTGCCGGCGGGGCTTGCGCGCAAGCCGCTGATGGAGGCCCTTGAAAGCCAGATTGAAGCTGAGACAGCGCGATTGATGGCGCAGGCATAGGGCAACCAACAAAAAGGGCGGTCAAGGCCGCCCTTTTTTCAAGCCGATACGCGTCAGGCGTCAGGCGTCAGACCAGGAAAATCGCCATCAGGATCAGCACCACAATGATGGCGCCGGTGGACCAGGTGACGAAGCGTGTGAAATCCTCCCACCCCACGCGACGATCGGCGAGGATATCGGCGGCGGTCACTTCGATGAAGTCATAATGCTCTTTCTCAGCCATGGCTTTCCCCAACGCTCAAGTCTTGGATCACTGTGTAGAAAGCAACGCCGCGCGGGGCAAGGGGTTCAGCAGCGAATCCCGCGCAGAATCCGCCGCCGTGATGACCGCCCGCCCCGCTTCCAGCCGCACGTGCCCCGCCGCCAGCCAGGAAAGGGCGGCGGGATAAAGCCTATGCTCCTCTGCCAGCACCCGCGCGGCAAGGCTTGCTTGTGTATCATCGGGCAGAACCGGCACGGCGGCTTGGGCGAGGATTGGCCCCTCATCCACGCCCGCCGTCACCAGATGCACGGTGCAGCCATGCAGCCTGACGCCGGCGGCAAGGGCGCGCGCATGGGTATCAAGCCCTGGAAAGGCCGGCAAAAGCGATGGGTGGATATTGAGGAGCCGCCCTTCCCAGCGGCGCACGAAGCCCGGCGTCAGCACGCGCATGAAGCCCGCGAGCGCGATGATTTCAACGCCATGCTTGGCCAATTCGGCTTCCATGGCCGCTTCAAACCCAGCGCGGTCGCCCTCGAAGGCGCGGCTTTCCACCACCGCCGTCGGCACCCCCCGCGCCGCCGCGACGGCCAGCCCCGCCGCATCTGCGCGGTTGGACAGCACCAGCACGGGTAGGGCGGGGTAATCCGCCCCGGCGGCTGCCAGAATCGCCGCCATATTGGACCCGCGCCCCGATATCAGCAGGGCGAGCCGTGCGCGCTTCATGCGCGCGGCCAGGCCTGGGGCAAGTTCTGGATGTGAATGCCCGCTGGCCCGCCGGAGGCTTCCAAATGGCCGATGCGGAAGGGCGCTTCCCCGGCTTCGATCAACATGCGCGTGGCAGCCTCCGCGCCACAGGCCGGCACCGCCAGCACCATGCCAAGCCCGCAATTGAAGACGCGGAGCATTTCATCGGCGCTGACATTCCCGGCTTCGGCCAGGAAGGCGAAAACCGGTGGCACGGGCCAGCTTCCCGCTTCCAGCACCGCATTCACACCCGCCGGTAGCACGCGCGGCAGATTGCCCGGCAGCCCGCCACCGGTGATATGTGCCGCCGCATGCAGCAAACCCGCGCGATGCAAGGCAAGCAGCGGCTTCACATAAATGCGGGTTGGCGTCAGCAGAGCCTCGCCCAGCTTTTGCCTAGGCACGAAGGGGGCGGCGTCGGCTAGGGTCAGGTCGCGCGCGGCCAGAATTCGCCGCACCAGGGAAAACCCGTTGGAATGAACGCCCGAAGACCCAAGCCCGATCAGCACATCCCCCGCTGTGACAGGGCGCGGCAAAAGCTGGCCGCGTTCAGCGGCACCCACGGAAAACCCGGCCAGATCATAATCATCCGCGGCATACATCCCCGGCATTTCAGCCGTTTCGCCCCCCACCAGGGCGCAGCCGGCCTGGCGGCAGCCTTCCGCAATGCCCGCAATCACCGCCCGCGCCTGATCAAGCCGGAGCTTCCCAGTCGCGAAATAATCCAGGAAAAACAGGGGCTCAGCGCCCTGCACCACCAGATCATTCACGCACATGGCGACCAGATCTATGCCGACCGTGTCGTGAATGCCCGCTTCAATCGCCACACGCAGCTTGGTGCCCACACCATCGGTGGACGAAACCAGCACCGGGTCCGTAAAGCCCGCCGCCTTCGGGTCAAACAGGGCGCCGAAGCCGCCCAGGCCCCCCATCACGCCAGACCGGTTCGTGGCGCGCGCCAGGGGCTTGATGGCCTCAACCAGGGCGTCGCCGGCCTCAATATCCACGCCCGCATCGCGGTAGGTGAGGCTTTGGGGATTGGAACTGGTCAGGGCGACCTCCGATTTGATACAGTGAGCGTCGCTTTAGCGGCGCGAAGAGTAAAGGGAAGGCTTTGATGACAAAACGCCACGCCTGGGGATTGGCCGGAAAGAAACACGCGGCAGCGGCTTTCGCAAGCTTCTGGCTTTGCTTTGCTGCGCTTCCCGCCCTTGCGCAGTTCAGCGACATGGGCGCGCTGACGCAGCGCGGCGTGCCCGCGGAAGCGACCGCAGAAAATGGTGTGGTGGCGCAGGAACGTGCCTTCGCCGCAGGTCGCCGCACCGCCTGGGATCGCATTCAGGGCATGGTGAATGCCCCGCGCCGCCCGACCGATGCGGAACTTGATCGCATGGTGCGTTCCATTGTGATCGAACAGGAAGCCACCGGCCCGCAACGCTATAGCGGGCGGCTCACGATCCAATTCGATGCCGATGCCGTGCAAAGCTTCGCCGAGGGTGCGGAGGTGCGCGCCGCGACGCTGCCTTCCGGCATAGCATCCGAAGCGCCGACCAGTGTCACGCCACCCACGCCGGTTTTGGCGTCTCTGCAAGCCACAGCGCGTTACGCGTCGCTCAACGAATGGCTGGAAATCCGCCGGCGCGTGGTGGCCGCGGGTGCGAAGCTTGATGTCATGGCCATCACCACGGACCGCGCCCATCTGAGCCTTGGGCTGCGCGTGCCGGTTGGCTTGGCGCAGGAGGTTTTCGCGCAGAGTGGATTGCAGCTTGTGCCCGGCAGCGGCGCGCAGAATGATCAATGGCGGCTTGGCCTTGCCGGACGGTCCTGACCTTCGCCGCCTGCCGCAAGCCCCGCCTAATCTGGCGGGGGCAGGGCTATTCACCCTGCCCAATCTCATCACGCTCGCGCGGCTTTGCGCCGTGCCGGCGGCGATTTGGCTGATGCTGCAGCACCGGCTTGATCTTGCCTTTCTGGTTTTCATCGGCGCGGGTATTTCAGATGCGCTGGATGGCTGGATTGCGCGGGCATGGAATGCGCGATCCCAGCTTGGCGCGGTGCTTGATCCCATCGCGGATAAGGCTTTGCTGGTTTCGGTTTATGTGACGTTGGCAGCGATTGGCGTTTTGCCAGATTGGCTGGCGATTCTGGTCGTGTTTCGCGATTTGCTGATTGTGGGTGGTGTCTTGGTGCTTTGGGCGGTTGGCCTGCCGCCACGCATCAAGCCGCTTTTCATTTCCAAGGCGAATACGGCGGCGCAAATTCTATTGGCCGCCCTTGTGCTGCTGCTGGCCGGTTTCGGCTTCAGCACGCCCGTATTGCTGGAGGTGATGATCTGGCTTGTGGCGGCAACAACTTTTGCCTCAGGTGCCGCTTATGTTGCGCAGGCAGCGCGGCGCACCGCCAGCGGGGCATTATGACAGATCAGCGCCCGCCCTTGGCTGCAAAGCCGGTCATCACGCCACCTTCCGGGCCGCGTACCGCCACGCGCGGACAGCGTTGGGGGCTGTTTCTTGGTTTTGGTATCGCGCTGCTTTTCTGTCTTTGGTTGTTCCAAGGTATTCTTACACCCTTTGTGCTGGCTGCGACCATTGCGTATTTTCTGGATCCCTTGGCCACACGCTTGGCGCGGCTTGGCCTGCCGCGTGGCCTTGGCGCCTTTCTGCTGATAACGCTGCTTGCCGCCATTACGCTGATTGCGCTGCTGCTGCTTTACCCCTTGATCCTGGCGCAGCTTGGCGTGCTGGTGCAGCGCCTGCCCGCCTATGTCGCTGGTGTTGGTCAGGCCTTGCGTGATGTGTTGACCAAGCTTGAAGACGCGTTGGGTCCTGACATGTTGGATCAGCGCTTGCGTGAATTGGCGATCAACCAGGCGGCGTCAATGCTGCCCTGGCTGGGCGGCGCGGCCACACGGCTGATTGGCGGTGGCTTTGCGCTGTTCAGCGTTTTCACCTTTGTGGTGGTGACACCGGTTGTCGCCTTTTATCTGCTGCGCGATTGGCCGGCCATGCTGACGCGCATTGAAAGCTGGCTGCCGCGACGCAGTGCGAATGTATTCCGGCAAATCGCGCGCGATACGGACCGCGTGCTTTCCGCCTGGCTGCGCGGGCAATTGCTGTGTTGCCTCGGACTTGGCATTTTCTACGCCTTCGCGCTGCATTTGGCGGGGCTGGAGCTTGGCATCACCATCGGGATCATGTCGGGCTTCCTGACCTTTATTCCTTATGTTGGTTCCATGACCGGTTTCGCGACCGCCGTGCTGCTGGCCATCGGGCAATTCGGATCATGGCAGGAAGTGCTGGTGATTGTGGCGATTTTCGTGATCGGCCAAGGGATCGAAGGCTACATCATCTACCCCTATCTGCTCGGCAATCGGGTGGAACTACACGCGGTTTGGGTGATTTTCGCTCTATTCGCCGGTGGCGTTGCGTTTGGTTTTCTGGGCGTGCTGCTGGCGGTGCCCATGGCGGCGGCGATTGGTGTGGTGACGCGCTATTGGCTGCGCCGCTATCTGGAAAGCCCGCTTTATCTTGACCCGCCACGGACCGGGCAATGACGCGCCAATTGGCCCTGCCGCTGCCCATCGCGGCGTCCTTCGATGCGCGCGATGTTATTGCCGATGCCAGCAACGCAGCCGCGCAAAGCTGGCTGGCGCAGCCTGAAGCCTGGCCGCTTGGCCGGCTCGCGCTATTCGGCGAAGCGGGCCTGGGCAAGACGCATTTGGCGCGCGCTGCTGCCGCGCGTTTTGGCCGGCGCTGGCTGGATGGCATGGGCTTGCGCGGCCTGCCTGCACCTGCGCCCCAAGGCAATGTCATTGATGATGCGGATTGCGTGGCGGATGAGGCCGCGCTTTTCCATCTGATCAATCTCTGCGCTGAACGAGGCGAGAGCCTGCTGCTGATCGGGCGTGAGGCGCCAGCGCGTTGGACAGTGCGCCTGCCCGATTTGGCGAGCCGTTTGCGCGCAACGCAAGCTGTGGGCATTGGCCCGGCATCGGATGCGCTGCAGCGCGCCCTGCTCAGTAAATTCTTCGCCGATCGGCAATTGCGGGTCGAGCCCGATGTGCAAGCCTGGCTGCTCACGCTCTTGCCGCGCGATGCGGCAAGTTTGGCGGAAGCCGTGGCGCGGCTGGATCACGCCGCCCTTGGCATGGGGGGGCGCATCACGCGCCCATTGGCGCGGTTGGCCCTTGATGGCTGGCTGGCAGAACAGGGTGTTTGTGAAGATTCCGAGACTGAACGGCGCCCACCCTCGCCTTCCCTGGCCCCTCTGCTATAGGATCAGCATATGAGCGATATCATGCCCGATATTGGCGCCTTTCCGCTGGCGGAAAGCCCAGCGCGCTTCAGCAATCGGGAGCTTTCGTGGCTCGCCTTCAATCAGCGTGTGCTGGAAGAAGCGGGCAATGCGCGCCACCCGCTGCTTGAACGGCTGCGCTATATTGCGATTTCGGCGAATAACCTGGATGAATTCTATTCCGTGCGCGTGGCGGGGCTGGTGGGGCAGGATCGCGCCAGCGTGGTCTCGCCATCCCCCGATGGGCTGACGCCCGCGCAACAGCTTGCTGCCATTCATGAACGTGCACGCGCGCTGATTGATGGCCAACAGGAATCATGGCGGGACTTGCGCGCCAGGCTGCGCGAAGCACATCTGATGCTGGTGGATCGGCCAGATTTGACCGATGCCGATAAGGAATGGCTGGGAGAATGGTTCATGGACCGGGTCTTCCCGGTGCTGACGCCGCTTGCCGTTGACCCCGCCCATCCCTTCCCCTTCATCGCCAATCTTGCACTTTGCCTGGTGTTCAAGCTGGTGCGCGAAGAAGATGGCGGCACCATGCGGGCGCTTCTGCCATTGCCGCCACAGGTGGAACGCTTCATTCGCCTGCCATCGCGCCGCGGTGCGGGGGCGATCCGCTTCGTGCTGCTGGAAGATGTGATCCTGCTGTTCCTGGATCGGCTTTTCCCCGGCTTCATCATGGCGGAAAGCGGGCTGTTTCGCCTGATCCGCGACACCGATGTGGAATTCGAAGAAGAAGCTGAAGATTTGGTGCGTTCCTACGAAAGTGCCTTGAAGCGTCGCCGGCGTGGCCGCGCCATCCGGCTTTCGGTCACCGCCAATACGCCCCCCGATATCCTGGATTTCGTCGCCGAGGAATTGGATGCGCCGCGGTCAGAAGTGTTTGTGGTGGATGGCTTGCTTGGACTTTCCGATCTGACGCAATTGATCGTGGATGACCGGCCCGATTTGCTGTTCACACCCTATACGCCGCGCTTTCCCGAACGCATTCTGGATTTCGGTGGCGATTGCTTCGCCGCCATCCGCGCCAAGGATATTGTGGTGCATCACCCCTATGAGAGCTTCGATGTGGTGGTGCAATTCCTGCGGCAGGCCGCGCGTGACCCCAATGTGATCGCGATCAAGCAGACGCTTTATCGCACCACGCGCGACAGCCCGATTGCAAAGGCGCTGATTGAAGCGGCCGAGGCCGGCAAAAGTGTGACCGGCATTGTGGAGTTGAAGGCGCGTTTTGATGAAGAACGCAACATCGCCTTGGCGCGCGAATTGGAAGCGGCCGGCGTGCAGACGGTGTATGGCTTTGTCGAGCTGAAAACCCACGCCAAGGTAAGCCTGGTGGTGCGGCGCGAAGGGCAGGCGTTGCGATCCTATGCGCATTTCGGCACGGGCAATTACCATCCCGTCACAGCGCGCATCTATACTGATCTTTCCTATTTCACCGCCGATCCGGCGCTGACGCGCGATGCCGCCAAGCTGTTCAATTACATGACCGGTTATGCGCGGCCAGAGACGATGGAAAAGCTTGCCTTCTCGCCGCTCACCACGCGCCCAACCTTGCTCGCGCTGATCCGCCAGGAAATTGCCTTCGCCAAGGATGGCAAGCCGGCGGCGATTTGGATCAAGATGAATTCGCTGGTGGATGAAACCCTGATTGATGCGCTGTATGAGGCTTCGAAGGCCGGCGTGAAGGTGGATGCCATTGTGCGCGGCATTTGCTGCCTGCGCCCGGGTGTGCCGGGGCTTTCAGATAATATCCGCGTCAAATCCATTGTCGGGCGCTTCCTGGAACATTCGCGCATTTGCGTATTCGGCAATGGGCATCGGCTGCCATCGCGTCGCGCCAAGATTTATATTTCCTCGGCCGATTGGATGGCGCGCAATATGGATTGGCGCGTGGAAACCATGGTGCCGGTGGAAAACGCGACGGTGCATGCGCAAGTGCTGGATCAGATCATGGTGATCAATCTGAAGGACACGCTTCAAAGCTGGCAGCTTGGCCCAGATGGGCATTGGGCACGGATCGAGGCGCCCGAGAACGGCGTCTCAGCGCATGAGTATTTCATGACCAACCCGTCGCTTTCGGGTCGCGGCAGCGCGCTGGCCCGTGCGCCGCGACGCCAGCGGCAGGATCGTGTGAAGCAGGATTGATGGATGGCCCGGCCCCCAACGCGCAAACAGGCGCGATGAATACGACTACACGCTGCGGCGTTGTGGATTTGGGTTCCAATTCTGTGCGCCTGGTTGTGTTTGAAGGGCGCGGACGCAATCCTGTTGCCATCTTCAACGAAAAAGCCGTGCTGGGGCTTGGCCGCGGGCTGCATGATACGGGGCAGCTCAACGCGGATGCGGTGGACCAGGCGCTCACCATCATGCAGCGCTATCACGCGGTGGCGCGCGCCATGGGTGCCGATCCGATCGAAGTTCTGGCCACCGCCGCGGTGCGGGATGCATCGAATGGTGCGGCTTTTGTCGCCGCGCTCAGTGAAAAACTGTCTGGTGTGCCAATCCATATCCTGACCGGGGATGAGGAAGCGCGGCTTTCCGCCGATGGCCTGCTGCTGGGCTTTCCTGGCGCGGATGGGTTACTCGGGGATATAGGCGGCGGTTCCCTGGAATTGGTGGAGCTCAGCCAGGGGGCGCAAGGCAAAAGCGCCAGCCTGCCAATCGGCACCATTCGGCTGGCGGATCGCGCGAAGGAGGATGTGGGCAAGGCGCGTGCGATTGTGACCGAGGAATTGGTGCGTCACCCCTGGCTGCATGGCGCCGCCGGGCGAGACTTGTATCTTGTGGGCGGTGCCTGGCGCGCCATGGCGCGCATGCATATGGCGCAGACCGGCTATCCGCTTTCAATCGTGCATCATTATGCGCTGACGCGCGAAGAAGCGCGTGATCTTTCCGGTGTGCTGATGGCCGCCACGCGGCGCACCTTGGAACGCATGCCGGGCGCATCAAGCAAGCGCCTGGCCGATCTGCCCTTTGCTGCGCTGGTCTTGCGCCGGTTGCTGCGCGCCAGCGGTGCGCGGCGCGTGATTTTCAGTGCCAATGGTTTGCGGGAAGGCTGGTATGCGCGCCTGCTTGATGCGGCTGAACGCAGGCGCGATCCGCTGCTGGCTGCGGCGCATGACATGTCGCTGCGCTTTGGGCGTGACCAGACCATGCCGCCAGCACTTTTCGCCTGGACCGCGCCCTTGTTTGAGGATGAAACGCCGCTCGCGCTTGGGCTGCGTGAGGCCGCTTGTTGGGTGAGTGATATCGGCAGCCATGATCATCCGGATTATCGTGCCGAGCATGCGTTTTTTCGCGTGCTGCGCCAGCCCGGTGTTGGGTTTGACCATCACGGCCGCGCCTTCCTGGCCCTTGCCGCGGCGCTGCGTTACGAAGCTGAGGCTGAGGCGCCCTTCCTGCCCTCGGCGCGGTTGCTGTTGGATGTCGGCACGCTGCGTCGGGCAGAGATTCTGGGTGCGGCGTTTCGCTTGGCCTATACGCTATCAGGTGGCACGACGGTATTGCTGGCCGGCACATCGCTTGAACGGCGCGGCGGGCGGCTGATCTTGCGCCTGCTGGAAGGCAGCGGCGTTTTCGCCGGCGAAAGCGTGCTGCGGCGCCTGGAAACCCTGGCCGCCGCCCTTGGGCTTGAAGCAAGCGTGCAGGTGATGAGCCGCAATTAGAGCGTTTTGCCTTCAGATTCGCCATCTGAACGCGATCTGCTTGAGATCTCTGTTTTTTCGAGCATCTTCACGCGTTCAGATGTGCCATCTGAACGCGATCTGCTCTTGGCCTTGGCATCTCCTGCTTGAACATGCCCCAGGAACGCTTCGGAGCAGGGGTCCATTCAGCTTCGCCGTGGCGGGGCGGGCCTTGCGGAAGATGTCGGCGCAGGTCTGCGTGCAGATTCTGCCGCTGATACGGGGCGCTGGCCCGCTGCCATTTGGCCAGCGCGCAAAACATCCTGTTCAGCCGGGCGTTTTTGCAGACGCAACCACAGCGCTTCATCCCGGCCGTAGAAATCCGGCCGAATTTCCACATCGCGCCCTGGTGAGGCGAGGGCCGTGTGATACAGCAAAAAAACCGGCACTGGTTCAGGCAGCGATTTCCGCACCGTATCACCAGTCGCGACTTTTTTCTGGATGACCTCCATCGGCTCATCCATCAGCAATGAAGCCAATTCCAGCGGGTTTTGCACACGAATGCAGCCATTGCTGAGACGCCGATTGTCGCGACTGAAGGCATCCTTGTCGGGCGTGTCGTGCAGATAGACATCAAAGCGATTCGGCATTTCGAACATGACGGCGCCAAGCCCGGCTTGCGGTCCTGGCGCCTGCTTCGCGTCGCCATTTGGCAGCAGGGTGATCTTGTTCTTCACCAGATAAAGCGGGTCCTGCTTGAGCATGGGGCGGATATCCGCCTCCACAATGTCATGCGGAATGATCCAGGGCGGGTTGAACAAGGCGGATTCGATCACGGTGCTCAATTCCGGGCTTTGCTTACGATCGGTTGGGTCGCCGACAACAACGCGCGTGACAAAAACGGGCCGATCATCGCGATACAGCACAAGTTGCTGATCCGGCACGTTCACCCAAACGCGATCCGCCGGCAATTCACGCGGCAGCCAGCGTTGGCGTTCCAGATTGGCCTCAATCACGCGGAGCCGACTGACCCGATTGCGGTCTGGCCGCAATGAGGTGCGATGGCGTTGCAGCGCCTCACGCAACGCCCGATAGGTCGGGGTTTGCGGCGCCAGCGCTTCAATGGCACCGACAGGATCGGGGCCGTCCAGCGCTTCATGCAGCACTTCTGTCACATCCACTGGCGCGGCCTTGATGGCTTCCCGATCCTGGCGCCGGCTGGGCGGCACAGCACCAAAGGCAAGCGCCTCGGCATAGGTCAGCACGGCATGGGTCAGCAGCAAATCGCGCCGGTCGGGCGGAAACGCCTCCATCCTGCGCAGCAGATCCGCCCGGAACAATTCCGGGTCCAGCCCGTGATCTCGTGCGCGTAGGACCATTGCCTTGAAGGCTCTGGCCTCGGCTTCGCGCGTGGTCCAGACCGGTTCAAAATCACGGCGCGCGTAAAAGCGCCGTAAGAGCTGGCCATCCAACGTTTCGCCAGCAACGCTGGGGGGCGGTTCTTCCGTGGCATCCTGGCGCTCTGGCTCTGGCTCGCGCGCTGCGATGGGCTCAAGCGAATCGCCCTCGGACGCCGCGCAGCCCACCAGCGCCACCATGCCCGCAAGGCAAGCGGTACCGCGCAAGAGGCTGGCGCGGCGCGAAAACAGGGCGGTTGAAGGCTCAACCAGCCCTTTGGCATCCAATTCTGGCCTGTCCCAAGACCGTTTCACGCGACTAACTCCTGAAACTTCACATTCCATACAAGAAAAGGGTTTGACAACTTGCGAATATTTGATTCTTATGTGGGTCGTTTCCTAGTCTCTAGCAACCTGGATGTGCATCATGAACACTGATTCCAAAGAAATGACCCGCAAGGCGCTGCTCCGCAAGGCTGCGGCGGTCGCTATCCTGGCCCCGGCTGCCCTGCTTGCTGCCTGCGCTTCTGAGCCCGCCCAGGCGCCGGCTCCGGCCCCTGCGCCGGCCCCGGCCCCGGCCCCGCGCGCTCGCGGCTGATTTGACATACCCCTT
>VYKX01000294.1_pt1 | contig 12720 bp, 13 predicted proteins | sample 5114471 | NCBI WGS metagenome assembly VYKX01 (sample SAMN12291785, study PRJNA351875) | freshwater metagenome | isolation source: freshwater lake | place: USA: Michigan, Gull Lake | collected 2013-08-08
GGGGCTCAGTCCCGCAAAGACGAGCGCTCGGCACCGAAACATCCACGCGTGCGTCGCTCGCAGGCTGCAACTGCCTCTCTGCCCCGCTAAAAAAACGAGTTTTTCAACGGAATAAGTCTTTAGCCGTCGCTCGGGCGTATCGGATCGCTCCCACCGCGATCGGCGCTCGTCCAGAACGGGTGACATCGCCCCGTCACACCGGCGCCGCCGTCGTCACCACCTTCATAGTCGGCGGCAACAGCGTCGGCGTATGGCTCTCCCCCGCCACCCACGCATCGATCATGTCCGCCCACTCCTGCAGCATGTGGCGCCGCTGCTCAGCGTACTCGGCCTTGTTGTAGACCCCGCGCGATGAGCGGCCGTCCTCGTGGGCGAGGCACTTCTCGATCCAGTCGCCGTTGAATCCCAGCTCGTTCAGGATGGTCGACCCCGTGCGCCGCAGGTCGTGCACGGTGAACGGCTCCAGCGGCACGTTCGACTCCTTGGCCTTCTCGGCGATCACCTGGGTCACGCGGTTGAGCGTGGCCTTCGACATGCAGCGATCGGCGTCGTAGCGCGACGGCAGGACGAACTTCGACCCGGCCGCGCAGGTGTGCAGCGCGATGAAGATGTCCAGCGCCTGCTGCGAAAGGTAGACGTTGTGCGGCTTGCCCGCCTTCATCCGCGACTTCGGGATCGACCAGACTGCGTTCTCGAAGTCGATCTCGTCCCAGGTCGCCTCGATCAGTTCGCTCTTGCGTACCAGCGTGAGCAGCACAAGGCGCAGGGCCAGCCGAATGGTCGGCAGCGTCGCTGTCGTCTCCAGCAGGCGGTGCATCAGCCGGATCTCGGAGGGCGACAGCGCCCTATCCTTCGGCACGAAGGTCGCGATCGACGACGGTCCAACCTCGTCGGCAGGGTTCGGTGCCTTCTCGCCGTGCATGGCCGCGTAGGCGAACACGAGCTTGACGATCTCGCGGGCGATGACGGCCGTGGCCGGCGCACCGCGCCCCTTGATCTTGGCGCACAGGGCGCGCAGGTCCTCGGGACCGATCTTGGCCATGCGGCGGTTCTGGAAGACCGGAAGGATGTCCCGGTCGATGATCGTCTTGCGCATGGCCTTGGTGCTGTCCGCCATGCGGTGCTCGGCCAGCCAGCGCTTGGTGTATTCGCCGAAGGTCTGGGCCTCGGCCTGGCGGCTCTTCTCGCGCTGCTTTTCCTGGGCGGGCGAGATGCCCTGCGCGATGGCCTTGCGCGCCTCCATGCAGCGCTCCCGAGCCATCAGCAGGGAGATCCCGTCCTTCGTGCCGTAGCGACCGATGGTGAGCGTCTCGCGCCGCCCGTTCAGGCGGTAGTCCATCCGAAAGCTGATGGTGCCGCGCGGGGTGACGACCACGTAGAGCCCGTCACGGTCGGCGACCTTGTAGAGCGAAGCCTGCGGCTTCAGCCCTCGTAGCGTGCCATCTGACAGCATCGGCGATCCCTCCTTGGCGGAGAATTCTACCGTCAGCCGAAAGAAGCGGCTACATCGACGCTAAGTGCTTGTCCCACATGACATTTCTTGTCCTTTCTATACCGTCACGACTTGATCCGGTGTGACGGTAGAAATTTTGGGGACCGTGGCCGCTCAGGATTTACCGCCAGAACTACCGTCAATCTGAACCTCATCCCCCCGATAGTCCCCGATAGATCTCGACAGACTTATATCTATACAGATCAACCACTTAAGACAGTTTCTCGACTGTCTTCGATAGACCTCGAAAGACCCCGAATCACTCCCACTCGATCGTCGCTGGCGGCTTGCTGCTGACGTCGTAGGCGACGCGGTTGATGCCGCGGACCTCGTTGATGATCCGGCTCGACACCTTCTTGAGAAGCGCATAAGGCAGCTCGGCCCAGTCGGCCGTCATGAAGTCGCTGGTCTGCACGGCGCGCAGGGCGACGACGTTTTCGTAGGTGCGGCCGTCGCCCATCACGCCAACGCTCCTAACTGGCAGGAAGACGACGAAAGCCTGGCTGGTGAGGTCGTACCAGCTCTTGCCGCTGGCAGGGTCGATGTGCGCGCGCAGTTCCTCGATGAAGATCGCGTCGGCGCGGCGCAGCAGGTCGGCATAGTCGCGGCGCACCTCGCCCAGGATGCGCACACCCAGCCCGGGGCCGGGGAACGGGTGGCGGTAGACCATCTCGGGCGGCAGGCCGAGCGCCACGCCCAACTCGCGCACCTCGTCCTTGAACAGATCGCGCAGCGGCTCGAGCAGCTTGAGACCCAGCTCGGCCGGCAGACCACCGACGTTGTGGTGACTCTTGATGGTGGTGGCCTTCTTGGTGCGGGCACCGCCGCTTTCGATGACGTCGGGGTAGATCGTCCCCTGGGCCAGCCACTTGGCGCCGCCGCGCGCATCGCCACCCGGCGCGGCCTTGAGCTTGGCGGCCTCGGCCTTGAAGACCTCGACGAACTCGCGGCCGAAGATCTTGCGCTTGGCCTCGGGGTCGCTGACCCCCGCGAGGTGACCCAGAAACTGATCGCTCGCGTCGACATGCACGACCTTCGCGTGCAGGCGGCCGACAAACATGTCCATGACCATCGCGCCTTCGTTCAGGCGGAGCAGACCGTGGTCGACGAAGACGCAGGTGAGCTGCTCGCCAATCGCGCGGTGGATCAAGGCCGCGGCCACGCTGGAGTCGACCCCGCCGGACAGGCCGAGGATCACCTCCTCGTCGCCCACCTGCGCACGAATGCGCTCGACGGCCTCGGCGATGTGGTCGCGCATCACCCAGTCGGGGCGCGCGCCGCAGATGCCGAGCACGAAGCGCTCGAGCAGCGCCCTGCCCTGCACGGTGTGCGTCACCTCGGGGTGGAACTGCACGCCGTAGTAGCCGCGCGATTCATCGGCGATGCCAGCGATCGGGCAGCTCGGCGTGCTGGCCATCAGCTTGAAGCCGGGGGGCAGCGTGGTGACCTTGTCGCCGTGGCTCATCCACACCTTGAGCATGCCGTGGCCTTCTGCGGTGCGGAAGTCCTCGATGCCGTCGAGCAAGCGGGTGTGGCCGCGTGCGCGCACCTCGGCATAGCCGAACTCGCGGTGGCTCGCCGCTTCGACCTCGCCGCCTTGCTGCACGGTCATGGTGAACATGCCGTAGCAGATGCCGAGCACCGGCACGCCGAGATCCCACACCGCCTGCGGTGCACGCAGTTCCTGGTCTTCGTAGGTGCTGGCGTGGCTGCCGCTCAGGATGACGCCGCGCGGCGCGAAGTCACGAACGAACTCGTCGGACACATCGTTGGGATGGATCTCGCAATAGACATGCGCCTCGCGCACCCGTCTGGCGATCAGCTGGGTGACCTGCGAGCCGAAGTCGAGGATGAGGATCTTGTCGTGCATGGGGAGAGACGGTCGAAAAGTGCGGTGTGGTCGGTGCGGCGGGCGCAGGTGACGCTGTGGCTGCGGCCGCCGCGATCAGGCGGCCGTCGAACGTGCCTCAGCGGGCACTCGAAGCTGTTTCTCGCGACGGAAGTGCCGCAGCGCAATGCTCATCGCGATGACCTGCACCAGCGCACAGAAGAAGAACGGCGCACCGACTCGCCAGTCGGATGGGGGCAGATGCGACACCGCACCCATCAGCGGCGCGCCGAGCACCGGCCCGACAACCGCCATCAAGCTGGTGAGCGATGCCACAGCGCCCATCGTCTGGCCCTGCGACGACGCATCGGCTGCGTTCGACACGATGCTCTGCATCGATGCGGTGATGGTGAAGCCCAGCAGGTTGAGCGCGATGACGACATACATCACCCAGCCGTAGGGTGCGAGCCCCCAGGCCAGGTAGCCGAGCGCGCTCGACACCAGACCGATGACCGCCAGCTTGCGAGCGGGAAAGTGCTTGAGCAAGCGCCCGAGCAGAACGCCCTGCACCAGCGCCGCCGCCAGGCCGACGGCGAACATCGACCAGCCGTTCTCCGTCGGGCCCCAGCCGAACTTGAAGGTGGTGTAGAGCACCCACACCGTGTACATCGCGAACTGAGCCAGGTTGGACAGCGCGATGACTGCCACCAGCGAGCCGACGCCCTCGAGTTGACCCAGCTTTCGCAGCGAGGTGATGGGGTTGCCCGATGCCCAGGTAACAGGCCGCCGCTTCCCAGGTGGCAGCGACTCCGGCAGCACGAAGTAGCCATACGCCAAGTTCAGCAGCGCCAGACTGCCGGCCACGAAGAACGGCAGGTGCAGATCGATGCCGCCTAGCAGACCGCCCATCACCGGGCCGATGATGAAACCCAGACCAAACATGGCGCCGAGCATGCCGAAGCGCTTGGCGCGTTCTTCAGGCGCGCTGATGTCGGCCACATAGGCGTTGGCGACGGCTGCGTTGGCCTGCATCAACCCGCCGACCAACCGCACCGCAATCAGAACCCACAACTGTGTGGCCAAGGCGGTGGCGAAGAAGTTGAGCGCCAATCCGCAGAAGCCCAGGAGCAGCACGGGGCGCCGGCCGTAGCGGTCGGACAGGGCACCGAGGATCGGCGCGCCGAAGAAGTTGGCGGCGCTGAAGGCAAAGGCCACCACGCCGTACCAAAGGGCCTGCTCGGTCGGGTCGGTGGTGAATTGGCCGACCAGCAGCGGCAGCACCGGAACGATCAGGCCGATCGAGATCATGTCGATCAATACGGTGATCATGATGAACCGCATCGCTGCAGTTCGGGCGGGGGCAACGGTTGCCGGCTGGGTCGGGGTCGTATTCAGAACGGACTTCGGTGATGGGAGCTTGACTGACTGGAGTCCGACTCGCGCAGCGTCATTCGCTGCGGTAGTTGGGCGCTTCCTTGGTGATCTGCACGTCGTGCACGTGGCTCTCGCGGATGCCGGCGCTGGTGATCTCGACGAACTCGGCCTTGCTGCGCATGTCCTCGATCGTGGCGCAGCCGCAATACCCCATCGATGCGCGCACGCCACCAGCCATCTGGAAGACGATGCTGACCACCGAGCCCTTGTAAGGCACACGCCCTTCGATGCCTTCGGGCACGAACTTGTCGGCGTTGGGGTTGGCGCCCGTGTTGTCCTGAAAGTAGCGGTCGGCGCTGCCTTGCTGCATGGCGCCGATGGAGCCCATGCCGCGGTAGCTCTTGTAGCTGCGACCCTGGAACAGAACGATCTCGCCGGGCGCTTCTTCGGTGCCCGCAAACATGCCGCCCATCATCACCGTGTGCGCGCCTGCGGCGAGCGCCTTGGCGATGTCGCCCGAGTAGCGCACACCGCCGTCGGCGATCACCGGAACGCCGCTGCCGGCGAGCGAACGTGCGACGTTGTCGATCGCGGTGACCTGCGGCACGCCGACGCCCGCGACGATGCGCGTGGTGCAGATCGAACCGGGCCCGATACCGACCTTCACCCCGTCGGCGCCCGCCTCGACGAGCGCCAGCGCCGCCGCGCCAGTAGCGATGTTTCCGCCGATGACATCGATGTGCGAATAGCGAGACTTGATCCAGCGCACCCGCTCGATCACGCCGGCGCTGTGGCCGTGCGCGGTGTCGACGACGATCGCATCGACCCCCGCGCGCACAAGCAGTTCGACGCGCTCTTCGGTGCCCTCGCCCACGCCCACCGCCGCGCCCACGCGCAGCTTGCCCTGCGCATCGCGAGCGGCATTCGGGAAACTCGTCTGCTTGGTGATGTCCTTGACGGTCATCAGGCCGCGCAACTCGCCCGCTGCATTGACGACGAGCACGCGCTCGAGCTTGTGCAGGTGCATGAGCGCCTTGCCGTCTTCGAGCGTCGCGCGCTCATCGACCATCACGAGTCGCTCGCGCGGGGTCATGATGTCGCGCACCGGAGCGTCGAGACGCGTTTCAAAGCGCAGGTCGCGGTTGGTGACGATGCCCACAACGCGAGCTCTTTCGAGCACCGGAAAGCCCGACACGCCGTGCTGTCGTGACAGTTCGACCACATCACGCACGGTGACGTCGGGGCTCACGGTGATCGGGTCGCGCAAGATGCCCGACTCATAGCGCTTGACCTGCGCGACCTCCGCTGCCTGCTGGCGCGCGGTCAGGTTCTTGTGGACGATGCCGATGCCACCTTCTTGCGCGATGGCGATCGCCAGGCGGGCCTCGGTAACGGTGTCCATGGCAGCGGACACCAGCGGCAGATTGAGTTGGATGTTGCGCGAAAGGCGTGTGGCGAGGCTGGTGTCCCGTGGCAATACCTGGGAGAAGGCCGGCACCAGCAGCACGTCGTCAAAGGTGAGCGCTTTACCAAGAAGGCGCATGGGAATGGCTCCTGACGCAAAACGAAATTATAGGTAGCGCATCCGTTGCTCACGCTTGGTCACAAGCCGGGCTACGGTTCGGCCGATTTCGGCCGATTACACTTTTTTAGGTTTCAAGGGGGATCCCTCTCATGCGTCACGGGTCGGTTTGCGTCGCTGTTGCCGTGATGGCCGTTTGCCTGAGCGCCCCTGCCGTAGCCCAATGGAAATGGCGAGACGCCAGCGGACGCACCCAGTACAGCGATCTGCCCCCGCCACCCGGAACGCCGGAATCTGCAGTTTTGCAGCGACCCTCTGGCTCGCGCCTTCGGGATGTCAGCCCTCCGCCCGACGCATCAGGCGTCTCGGCCACGCCGGCACCGGTCCTGCCGGCGGCAAAGACAACCGAGCCGGAACTCGAAGCCAAGCTGCGGAAGGAAGAGCAGGAGAAGGCCGCCAAGGCCAAGCTCGAGGCCGACAAGCTTGTCGCTCAGAAAGCAGAGAACTGCAAGCGCGCTCAGGCGCAACAACGCACGTTGCAAGAAGGCGTTCGAGTGGCTCGCATGAACGACAAGGGTGAGCGCGAGGTGCTCGACGACCAGGGTCGCGCCGTCGAGATGGAGCGGGCTCGCGCAGTCATTGCCTCAGACTGCAGGTAAAGGCAGCTTCGCGCAGCAGTATTCAGCGTCGCCGACGCTGCGTTCGGGCCCGCTGACGGCGGGCTTCCATCGGGTCGATGCGCAACGCTCGACACACGTCGAGCCGGTCACGGTCGCTCAATGCGTCATCGAGTTGACGCCGCTCGCCCCAGGTCGCACATCGGCCGCAGGCGCCCTCGCCGACAACACTCGACAGCTCGCCGCACTGCTGCAGCGCATCGCGCACCGTGGCACCCTCAGGCAGTTGCACGACATGGCGACGCCATCCGTCGGGACCGGCATCGAGCAGCACCTCGACTCGCATCAGCATGCGCTCAGCGCTCGCCATGGACCTGCGCGGCGCGCTTGACGAAAGACTCGACAAAGGTGTTGGCAATGCGATCGAAGACCGGGCTGACCACGAGTTCAAGAGCCAGGCTGGAAAACGCGTAGCGCAACTCGAAGTCGATCTTGCACGCCTGCTGGTGGTTACCGACAGTCTGGAACGACCAGTTGCCGTCGAGATTCGAGAACGGGCCATCGACCAGCGTGACCTTGACGCTGCGGTCGGTGACGTGCTCGTTGCGCGTGGTGAACGCCTGGCGTATGCCTGCGTAGGCAAGGTGCAAGCGCGCGGTCATGCTGGCCTCGGTGCGTTCGAGAATGTCCGCTCGTTCGCACCACGGCAGAAACCGCGGGTAGTCGGCCACCGCGGTCACGAGTTCGTACATCTCGTGCGGCGAGTACCACAGCAGCACCGACTTTTTCACGTGCTTCATACAATGAATCGATTGTATTGACGCGCCTTCCGCGCGAAAGCGCCATGTCCATCGCAGAGAACCGCCGAGCGCGGTTCGACTATCACATCGAAGAGCGTTACGAAGCGGGCATGGTGCTGCAGGGTTGGGAGATCAAGGCCGTGAGGGCCGGTCAGGTGCAGCTCACCGATGGCTACGTCGTGATCCGCGACGGCGAGCTGTACCTCATCGGTTGCCGCATCAACGCCCTGCGAAGCGCGTCGACGCACGTCAACCCGGAAGCCGATCGCACCCGCAAGCTCCTGCTTCACAAGGAGGAGATCAAGCGGCTTGTCGGCAAGGTCGAGCAGAAGGGCTTCACGCTGGTGCCGCTCGACCTGCACTACAAGGGTGGACGGGTGAAGGCCGAGATCGCGCTGGCCAAGGGCAAGGCCGAACACGACAAACGCGACACCGAGAAGAAGCGCGACTGGGACCGCGAAAAGGGCCGGCTGATGCGTCACAAGGTGTCGACCAAGACCTGACGCTGCATCACCGAAGTTCCGATTGCGGAGCCGACGGGTTGTCAATCAGCCAGCACCGCCAAGGCCTGCTCGCAGTCGCCGATCAGATCGTCCACTGCCTCCAGACCCATCGAAAAACGCACCAGCGTGCCCTGCCCCACCGGCCCACCACGCAAGGCATGCAAGTCGTAGGGCACAACGAGACTAAGCGGACCTGCCCACGAGAAGCCGATCTTGAAGAGGCGCAACGCGTCGACGAAGGCATTGACCTTCGCCGCGTCGTAGCGCGCATCGAAGACCACCGAGAACAGCCCCGCCGCTGCACGGCATGTCGCTTGCCAGAAGGAATGCCCGGGAGAGCCCGGCACTGCGGGATGCAGCACCTGCGCAATCTCCGGGCGCGTCTGCCACCAAGCGGCCAAGGCGCGCCCGGCCACATCCTGTGCGTGATAGCGCAAGGCAATAGAGGGCAGCGACCGCAGCACGAGTTCGGCGTCGTTCGCAGCGACGCCCCAACCCATGCGCATGTGGGTTCCCTTCAGCCGCAGGTGCAAGGCGTCGTCGCGTGTGGTGACTGAACCCATCAACACATCGCCGCCCCCTGAGGGGTACTTGGTGAGCGCCTGAATGCTGATGTCGACGCCGCTGTCACCATCGATGGCGAACGGATCGAACGCGATGCCTGCGCCCCAGGTGTTGTCGAGTGCGCTGAGTGCGCCGGACGCGCGGGCGATGCGAACCAGAGCGGCGAGGTCGGGGTACTCCATCGTCACCGAGCCCGCCGCTTCAAGCCAGACCAGACGCGTGGCAACGCTGATGGCTTGCTGCAGCGTTGCCGGATCCATCGGGTCGTAAAGGCGGTGGGTGATGCCCCAGCGAGCGAGTTCGGCGCGAGCGATTTCCTTGGCGGGACCGTAGGCATTGGTCGGGATGAGCACCTCGTCACCCGACTTGAGCAGCGCCATGTCGACCAGCGAGATCGCTGCGAGTCCGCTGGGCACCAGCAAGCAGTGGCGCGCGCCTTCGAGCGCGGCAATGCGGTCTTCGAGCGTGTAGGTGGTGGGCGTGCCGTGCAGGCCGTAGGTGTAGCCGTCACGGGTCTTCCAGTCGCGCGCCCGCAGCGCAGCGGTGTCGCGAAAGATGACCGTCGAGGCCTTGTGCACCGCCGGTTGAACCGACTCGAACGAATCGGGAGCGACGTAGTCGTGGTGGATCAGTCCGGTGGTGTGCCGATCGCGTGTGGCCACGATCAGACCAGCGAAGCGACGAGGTCGTGGCCTTGCGTACCGACCACCCGCGCCCGAACGAACTCGCCGACCTTCAGCGTCTGCGACGCCTTCTGTGGCGGCAACAGTCGAACGACGCCGTCGATCTCGGGCGCATCGGCATAACTGCGGCCCACGCCGCCACGGCGGCCGAGTGCAGGCGCGCTGTCGACGAGCACCTGCATCGTGGCGCCGACACGCCGGGTCAGGCGCTCGGCAGACACCGCCTCGGCCACCGCCATGAACTGCGAACGGCGGGCTTCGCGGACGTCTGCAGGCAGTGCGCCGGGCAGGTCGTTGGCGGCAGCGCCCGAGACCGGCGAGTAGGCGAAACAGCCGGCGCGATCGATCCCGGCCTCGCGGATGAAGTCGAGCAGGTGCGCGAACTCGCTCTCGGTCTCGCCCGGAAAACCGGCAATGAAGGTGCTGCGCACGACGATCTGCGGACACACCTCGCGCCAGCGCTGCAGGCGTTGGAGGTTGCGTTCGCCACTGGCGGGACGCTTCATGCGCCGAAGCACATCAGGGTGCGAATGCTGAAACGGCACGTCGAGGTACGGCAGGATGAGCCCTTCGGCCATCAACGGCAACACCTCGTCGACGTGCGGGTACGGGTAGACGTAGTGCAGTCGAACCCACGCGCCGTGAACGGCAGCGATTTCGCCGAGTCGAGCGCACAGGTCGAGCATGCGTGTCTTCACGGGTTGCCCGTCCCAGAAGCCGGTGCGGTATTTCAGGTCGACACCATAGGCACTGGTGTCCTGGCTGATCACGAGCAGTTCCTTCACACCCGATTCGAACAGCCTTTGTGCCTCGCCGAGCACATCACCGATCGGCCGCGACACCAGATCGCCGCGCATGCTCGGGATGATGCAGAAGGTACAGCGGTGGTTGCAGCCCTCGCTGATCTTCAGGTACGCGTAGTGGCGCGGCGTGAGCTTGATGCCGATGCCGGACTGAGTGGACGACGCAGGCTGTGGAACGAGGTCGGTGAACGGGTCGTGAGCCTTGGGGGCGTGACGGTGCACCGCATCGAGCACCTCGTCGGTGGCATGCGGACCAGTGACGGCGAGCACGCTCGGGTGCATTCGGCGCACGAGATTCGCTCCATCGTCGCCGACCTTCGCCCCCAGACAGCCCGTCACGATGACCTTCCCGTTCTCGGCCAGGGCCTCGCCGATGGTGTCGAGGCTCTCCTTGACCGCATCGTCGATGAAGCCGCAGGTGTTGACGATCACCAGATCGGCACCCGCGAAGGTCTTCGAGGTGGCATAGCCCTCGGCACTCAGACGCGTGAGGATGAGTTCCGAATCGGTGAGCGCCTTGGGGCAGCCCAGCGAAACGAAGCCGATGCGAGGGGCGGAACCATCAGCCGCCGGGGACGAAGCGAGGGCGGCAGCCGAATCGGCTATCGGAAGGTCAGTGGGCATCCCCGGATTCTCGCTGACGCCCGCGCAGCGAAGCGGGGGACGGTCAGCGCTTGGGCGGCGTGAAGCCAGGCATGCCGGGGAACAGCGTCTCGGCCTGCTTGGCCATCTGTTCCTGCATCTGGGCGAACATGCTCTTCGACTGTTGCAGGTAGTTGGTCATCAGACCTTGAACGCCTGGAGCCTGCCCGTTGAGAAACTGCGCCCACACCTCGGGTGTCAACGCCGCAGGGTCGTAGAGGCCCACCTTCGGATCGGCCAGTCGGGCCTGGATCTCTGTAAAGGTCTGCAGGTTCTTTTCCAGGTAGGTCCCCATCATTCCCTGCATCGTGTGGCCATAGAACCGGATGATCTGGGCCAGCATCTGGCTGGAGAACATCGGCACTCCGCCAGTCTCCTCTTCGAGGATGATCTGCAGAAGGATGCTTCGGGTGAGGTCTTCGCCGCTGCGCGCATCGCGCACTTCGAAGCTCTCGCCGGTCATCACCATCTTCTTCACGTCGGCCAGGGTGATGTAGCTGCTGGCGACGGTGTCATAGAGGCGCCGGTTGGGGTACTTCTTCAGCACACGAGGGCCATCGGGAGCCACAGCCGGGCCGCTCCCTGACTTGGTCCTGGAGTTCTTTCGGGATGGAGCCGGTGTCGCGGCAGTCGCCATGTCGAATCGTCAGGAAGTTTGTGCGGGTGCAGCAAAAAACATTCTAGGAGCGGCCCTGCGATGCCTCGCGGGGGGTTACCCGCGCAGCGTCACCGAGGCCATGCACCACCCGGAACTCGCGCCGATGCCAAACGCACGTCTGCGTCGAACCGGCGAGACCTTGATGGCTTGTCCGCCCAGAGTCGCAGGAATCAACTCCGGAATGAGGTTATGCAAAAATTTGTCATCCGATACGGTCATCGGACGTTATGGCAGTACCCCAACCACGGAGATTTCCCAATGAGCCTCACCAATCGTCGTTCCTTCATGATGCAAGTCGCAGCCGGCGGCACCGCGCTGGCCGCCTCCAGCGTCATGGCGCAGGCCCCAGCGTTTGTCGCCGAAACCGATGCGAACGCCGTCGCGCTTGGCTACAAGGCCGACACCACGAAGGTCGACAAGGCCAAGTACCCGGCTCACAAGCCCACTGCAAACTGCGCCAACTGCGCGCTGTACCAAGGCAAGCCGGGCGACGCTGGTGGCAACTGCCCGCTGTTCGCTGGCAAGCAGGTCCATGCCAAGGGCTGGTGCAGCGCCTACGCCCCGAAGGCCGCTTGATCTGACGCCGCACACCGGCGGGAACGTCGGTGCGCAGGCGGTCTCATTGCTCGACGAGAAAGCCGCTGGCCGATTGGCCAGCGGCTTTTTTATTGCGCCCGCCAGCACGGGGACATCAGCGCTCCCAATGTCTCCACACATCAATCCAGTGCGCAGCCCCTGAGGCCATCAACCCGAGGGCGACCACCGCAAGCGGCGCCCCCGACAGAGCGGCGTACACCGCCCCCATCAGGCACAGTCCCGAGACCCAGTTGGCGACGAAGTGCTTGGCCGGCACGCCCGCTCCCGTGCTGCGCCGCCAAGCCCACAGGGCGACGCCCTCGACCAGCGTCACACCGATGACGATCGCAACCAACCGCTCTGGCGTGAGCCAGTCAGCGGTCGTCATCAGGCCTTGGCCAAGCCCATCAGGTGCGCCATGTCCTTGAAGAAGATGCGCACGTGAGCCATCGGCTTCTTGCGCACGAGCACCTTGTTCATGTACGACTCGAACGTCAGCTGCTGCACGTCACGGTCCTCGCAGATCTTGACGAAGCTCTCGCGCCGCTTGTCGTTCGCGTACCAGAACCACTGCATGATCCCGAGCACCCGGAACACCGTGCCGTGCGCCTTCATGAAGCGCTTGCGGGCCTGGGCCAACGACTTGACGTTGCCGGTT
>VYKX01000295.1_pt1 | contig 12717 bp, 12 predicted proteins | sample 5114471 | NCBI WGS metagenome assembly VYKX01 (sample SAMN12291785, study PRJNA351875) | freshwater metagenome | isolation source: freshwater lake | place: USA: Michigan, Gull Lake | collected 2013-08-08
CGCAGGTCGGTCGGCGCCACGCCGCGTTCCGCCGCCAGCCGCGCCGCCAGCCCCTCCAGCGCGCCGCGGATCTCGATCGCGTCGGTCACGTCGCGGTCGGTGAAGCCGCGCACCGCGAAGCCGCCGGACGGGATGACGTCGATCAGCCCCTCCTCCGCCAGCCGCACGAGGGCGAGGCGGATCGGCGTGCGGGAGACGCCGAGGCGTTCGACGAGGTGCAGCTCCGCCAGCCGCTCGCCCGGCGCCAGCGCGCCCTCCAGCAGCAGGTTGCGCAGCGTCAGCAACGCGCGGACGGTCTGCGGCTCGCTCCGGTCGGTGGTGTCGCGGGGGGATGGGGCGGTCATGGGGCGGCGGGGGTCGGCCTGCGCGCGACCCCCTCTCCCCCGGCCCCTCCCCCCGGGGGGGGGGGGGGGAGAACAGTCAAAGCCGCGTCCCCTCCCCCCCCGGGGGGGAGGGACAGGGAGAGGGGGTCGCCGCTGGGGATCCATCATCCCCCTCACTCCGCCGCCCGCACGGCCGGCGGGCGGCGCTCGGCCTCAACCATCCGGTCGATCAGCCGGCGCGCCCACATGGCGCCCGCGTCGATGTTGAGGTTGTAGAAGGGGCGACCCGGGTTGGCGTCGATCGCGCGCTGCTGTGCCTCGAGGATGATCTCGTCCTCGTGGAAGATGCCGGCCACGCCGTCGCAGATCTCGGTCGTCAGGCGCTGCTCGCCCAGCCGGTAGTTCCGGGCGAAGGCCCAGAAGTAGTGGCAGGTGCGGTCGGTCTCCGGCGTCACGGTGTTCAGCACCATGCCATTCACCCCCTGCGAGCGGTCGCCGGCCTTCGCCCCCGTCCCGGCGACGGCCACGCCGACGTCGATGCAGATGGTCGCCGGCGCTTCGAAGCGGACGATCTGCCAGCGGTCGACGGGACCCGGCCGGCCGAGCTGGCCCGCCCAGAAGGGCGGTGCCTCGATCCCCTCCATCCAGCGGGTGACGGTGACCGTCCGCTCGCCGTGGGTCACGTCGAAGGGGGCCTCCGCGACCGCCCGGTTCCCGATGGAGGAGCCGTGGACGAAGGTCTCGTGGGTCAGGTCCATCAGATTGTCGAGCACGAGGCGCCAGTCGCACCGGCCGTGGATCAGCCGGCCGTCGCCCGCCCAGGCGGGGTCGTCGTTCCAGTGCATGTCGGGCACCAGCGCCGGATCGGCCTTGGCCGGGTCGCCCGGCCAGATCCAGACGAAGCGGTGCCGTTCGACCACCGGATAGGTCTTCACGCAGGCCGACGGGTTGATGGTCTCCTGCGAGGGCATGTGCACGCAGCGGCCGCCGGGGTCGAAGACGAGGCCGTGATAGCCGCACACCACCTCGTCGCCCTCGATCCGGCCCTTGGACAGCGGCAGCAGTCGGTGCCAGCACGCGTCCTCCATCGCGACCGCCCGCCCGTCCCGGGTCCGCCAGAGGACGACGGCCGTGCCGCAGATCGTGCGCGGGAAGAGCGCGCGCTTGACCTCCACGTCCCAGGCGGCGGCGTACCAGGCATCGAGGGGATAGGGGCGGTTCGACATGCCGGGCCTCGCCTGAATGCAAGATGTATGCAATCTCGCTTCGCGCGCTCCGAGAAGTCAAGGAAAACGTGGGATCCGCCCCCCGGGATTCCGGAGTTCTGGATCCAGAAATGGCGAATGCCAACGCGCCGCATCGGATGGCGATCGGTCCGGGGTGGACAGATGCCCGTGAAGTCTTTATGCGATGAACCCATGAACGACGGTGCCGACTGGGTCCAGGGAGCCGGTGCGTGGTCGCGGGCCGAAGGTCCGGCGCTCCTTCGCGTGCGTGTCGCCGACGACGGGCCGCCGACGCCGGGGCCGGCCGACGCGTTGCCGTCGCGGGCCGCCGCGAACGACGACATCGATGCGGTGTTCATCGCCTTCCTGCACTTCGTCGTCCGTGATCTCGTCGATCATCCGGTCGGCGACGATCTGGACGATTTGTCGGTCTAGGCGGCCTCAGCCCCGCCGCTCGCGCAGCATCGCGAGGATGGCCGCGAGGTCGCCCGGCTCCACCTTCGCCCGGTCGAGGCCCGCGCCGATGTCGGCCGCCCGGTCCTGCACCATCACCGTCGAGCGCGTCATCGTCGGCTCGAAGCCTGCGTCCTCGATCGTGCGGCAGACCTCGCGCATCTCCTCCGCCCGGCGGCGGCCGTGGATCAGCGCGCGGCTCGTCAGATAGCCGGCCTTGTCCTTCCACACGATGCCGGGGAACAGGTCCTTCAGCGAGGCGAGCACGTCGTCGAGCACGCCATAGGCGTCCGCCGCCGTCACGCACTCCATCGCGATCGCCTCGACGCCCTTGACCATGATGCTGCGGCACATCTTGACCGAGGAGGCGGGGCCGACCCTGTCCGCGTAGACCCGGGCGTCGAGGTCGAGCGCGCCGGCCGCGTCGAGGAAGGCCGCCGCGTGCGGCCCGCCCAGGAGCAGCGGCGTGCGCAGCCCCTTGGGCGGGTAGGGCGACATGACCGCCGCTTCCACGTAGCGGCCGCCCGCCGCCTCCACCCGCTCCGCCGCCGCGACCTTGGTGGCGGGTGCAACCGAGTTCATGTCCACCACGAAGGTGCCGCGGGGAACGGCGGCGGCGATGGCGGTCGCGGCGTCCAGCGCCGATCCGGCGGTCACGGCGTCGAACACGAGGTCGGCACCGCGGACCGCCGCCGCCGTGTCGTCGGCCGTCGCGATCCGGTCCTCCGCCGCCGCGCGGGCCGCCCTGCTCGCCGGGTCGGCGAAGGCGACGTCGAAGACGACCGGATCGTCGAACCCCTTGGCCCGCAGGTCGCGGGCGAGGATGCGCCCGACCTCGCCATAGCCGATCAGCGCGATCCGCCTCATCGCCGTCCTTCCCACAGCGCGGCAGGCACCTCGACCTCGCCGCGCATGATCCGGCGGGCGGTGCGCAGAAGGGCGGAGCGCGCGACCCGCACCGTGCCCGCGTCGGCCTCCACCGCCATCTCGACCGTGAAGAAGCCGGTCGGGTGCTCCACGTCGAGTTCGCGCGCGCCGGCCGCCGCCGACCCGCCCGCCATGTCGAAGGCGACCGTGCCGGGGATGACGCAGGCGGTCGCCACGCTGACCGCGCCGAACACGCCGATCGCCTCGTGCACCCGGTGCGGGATGAAGGTGCGGGTCGACAGCGCGCCGCCCGCCCGCGGCGGGGCGACCAGCGACATCTTCGGCACCGTCTTCTTGCGCACGTCGCCGAGGTTCATGCGCTCGCCGCACAGGAGGCGGATCTCCTCCACCCGGGCCTTCAGCGCGGCGTCGGCCTCCAGCTCCGCCGGGCTCTCGGCCCCGGTCTTCCCGAGGTCGGCGGCGCGGACGAGCACGACGGGCATGCCGTTGTCGATCATCGTCACGTCGACCCCGGCGATGCGGTCGGACGGGTTGCCGGTGGGCAGCAGCGCCCCGCAGCTCGACCCCGCCACGTCGAGGAAGTCGATCGTGACCGGGGCCGCCGTGCCCGGCACCCCGTCGATCCGGGCGTCGCCGTCCCAGACCACCCGGCCGTCGCGGGTGCGGACCCGGGCGACGGCGAGGCTCTGGGTGTTCAGCATGTGGATGCGCACCGGCGTGACGTCGCCCGTGGCGGGCACGAGGCCGGCCTCGACCGCGAAGGGGCCGACGCCGGCCAGGATGTTCCCGCAGTTCTGCGAGGCGTCGACCCGCGCCTCGTCCACCACCACCTGGAGGAACAGATAGTCGACGTCGGCGTCCGGCCGGGTGGAGCGGGAGACGACCGCCACCTTGCTGGTCAGCGGGTTGGCACCGCCCACGCCGTCGATCTGGCGCGCATCGGGCGATCCCATCGCCGCCAGCAGAACCCGGTCGCGGGTATCCGTGTCGGCGGGCAGGTCGTCCTTCAGGACATAGAGCCCCTTGGACGTGCCGCCGCGCATCAGCGTGGCGGGGATCGCCGTCTGCATGGCCTCAGACCTCCTCGTCGCGCCAGACCAGCCCCCTGGCCGCGAACTGCTCCCGGAACCCGTAGAAGTCGAGGCCGAGTTCGCCCGCGGCCAGCCGCTCGCGCGTCGCGGCCTCCTTGGCGACGCGGGCCTCCGACGCGGCCACGACCGCGTCCACCGCGTCGCGCGGGATCACCATCACCCCGTCGTCGTCGGCGACGATGGCGTCGCCTGGGTTCACCAGGGCGCCCGCGCACACCACCGGCACGTTGACCGAGCCGAGGTTGCCCTTGACCGTGCCCTGCGCGAAGACCGCGCGCGACCAGACGGGGAAGCGCATCTCGGTGAGCGGGCCGACGTCGCGCACGCCCGCGTCGATGATCAGCCCGCGCACCCCGCGAACCGCCAGCGAGGTCGCCAGAAGCTCGCCGAAATACCCGTCCTCGCATGTCGAGGTGGGGGCGACGACGAGGATGTCGCCCGGCCGGCAGACCTCGACCGCCACGTGGATCATGGAGTTGTCGCCGGGCGGGATCGACACGGTGATGGCCGTCCCGGCGATCGAGACGCCCGGGAAGATCGGGCGCAGGCGCGAGCCGAGAAGGCCGCGCCGGCCCATCGCCTCGTGCGCGGTCGCGACACCGTATCCCGCGAGCGCGTCGAGCGAGGCGGCCGCGGGCCGGCGGACGTTGCGGTTGACGACGAAGCTCATGCCAGGCTCGTCGTGACGTCGGGGAAGATGCGCATGTAGCCCTCCCCGTAGGTCATCTTCACGTCGGAGTTGCGGGCGCCCTGCACGCCGCGCTGGAGCGCCACGCGGGTGTAGTATTCCCACAGGTGCTCCTGCCCCTCCATGCACTCGATCGCCTTCTTCTTCTTCTCCCAGACGGGCGTGATATCGAGGATGACCTCGGGCTTCCACTCGCACTGTTCGGGCTGGTGCGGCTCGAAGAGATAGACGGGTGGGGCGCCGATCACCGGCAACTCCGGCCGATAGCCGTGCGCCTGCGCGATGATCCGCGCCTCCTGCGCCAGATGGGTCGCGAGCGGATGGTCGAAGTTGTAGGGGTCCTTCAGCGAATGGCTCAGCACGAAGGACGGGCGGATCGCGCGATAGAGGTCGGCGAGGCGGAACAGCGTCTCGTCGCCGTACCGCAGCGGATAGTCGCCGAGGTCCCAGAACTCGACCTGCGCGCCCAGGATCTCGGCCGCGCGCTGCGCCTCGGCCCGGCGGCCCGCCTTCACCTGGTCGAGCGTCATGCCCGGCTTGCGCCAGAGCTTGGCACTCTCCCCCCGCTCGCCGAAGGAGAGGCAGACGATGCGGACGGTCCAGCCCTTTTCGGCGTGCAGCGCGATGGCGCCGCCGGCGCGCCAGACGAAATCCGCGGAATGGGCGCTGACCACCAGCGCCGTCTTGGTCTCGGCCATGTTCAGTTGCTCCGGATGGCTGTCAGCCAGTCGATGAGGAGACGGTTCAGGGCATCGGGCCTTTCCACGGGCAGCATGTGCCCGGCGCCCTCGACGACTTCGAGGCGGGCGCCCGGCACGGCGGCGGCGATCGCCTCGTGCTGGGCGACGGGGGACCATGCGTCGTGGCGCCCGCAGGCGACGAGCGTGGGGCAGGTGATCGTGGGCAGCAGCGGCTCCGCGTCCGCCCGGTCGATGAGCGCGCGCTGCTGGCCGTGGAAGTCGTCGGGCGTGGAGCGGCAGATCATCGCCACCATCGGGTCGATGAGCGTGCGGTCGGCCAGCCGTTCCGGGTGGACCATCGGCGGGATCCATTCCGCCGCCATCGCCGCCATGCCCTTGGCGCGGGCGATCTCGACCAGCGCCATCCGCTTTTCGATCTCGCCGTCCCGCCTTGGGTGCGCGCCGGTGTCCAGCAGGCCGAGCCCGACGACGCGCGCCGGCCAGCGGCGCCAGATCTCGAAGGCGACGCGGGCACCCATGGAGTGGCCGACGACGACCACCCGCTCCGGCGCCCCCTCCATCGCCCGCTCCGCCATCGCCTCCAGCGAGGCGAGGCCGCGGAAGAGGGGGACGCGGGTCTCGGCGTGGGGGGCGAGGGCCGCGACCTGATGCTCCCAGGTCCAATAGTCGCAGAGCAGGCCGGGGAGGAGGAGGATTGTGGTCATCGGGTGCCCGGCCGTTGTGCCGCCCCATGGTTCGACAGGCTCACCATGAGGCGCGCCCGGCTTCGGACCCGGCCGGGCGCGCCTCGTCCTGAGCCTGTCGAAGGACGAGGCGGAAACGGGCCGATTTCACGCCGCATCCGGCACCTCGAACAGCACCTGCGCGAAACCGGTGTGCAGCGGCGCATGGTAGTTGCGGTGCAGGCGCCGCACCGTGGCCGGCAGGGCGCCGCGCATGGCGAGCCACATGATGACCTCAGACCCCTCGGCGCCGCCGCGGTCGATGTAGTCCTGCAGCCGCAAGGACGCGAGCGCCTCCGGGTCGCGCTCCAGCAGGTCCAGGAACTCCATGTCCCATTGGTAGTTCTGATAGCCGAACCGCTCGCCGTGGAGCTGGTGTGACAGGCCGCCCGTGCCCAGCACCACCACCCGGAACCCGTTGTCGCGATAGCTCTCCACCGCCCGCGCCAACGCCTGGCCGAGCCTGTAGAGCCGCCGCGGGCTCGGCACCGGGAACTGCAGCACGTTGACCGCGATCGGCAGGATCGGGCAGGGCCACCCTTGCGACCGGTCGGGCCACAGCGCCGAGGCGGGCGTGAGCGCGCCGTGGTCGAGCGGCATGTCCTGGCAGACGGTGATGTCGAACTCGTCGTCGACCAGCGAATGGGCGACGTGCCAGGCGAACGCCGCGTTCCCCGGGATGGGCGGCAGGGGCCGCGGCCCGAACCCCTCGTCCGCGATCGCGTGTTCGGCCGCGACCGACAGCGCGAAGGTGGGGTAGAGGTCGAAGAAGAAGCTGGTGACGTGGTCGTTGTAGACGAGGATCGCCGCGTCCGGCTTCGTCCGCGCCAGCCAGTCCTGCATGGGCCGGTAGCCGTCCATCAGCGGCTTCCAGTCCGAGTCGTCCCAGGCACCCTTGTCGATGAGGGCGCCGATGGACGGGGCGTGGGGCGAGCCGAGCCCGCCGACGATGCGGCCCATGGGTCAGGTCTCCTTGGACTGGAGCGAGGCGCCGGCCTTCAGCTTGCGCGAGGCGAGGTATTCCTCGACCGTCTCGCCGCGCATCTGGGCGCCGGTGGCGGTGAGGCTGTCGCCGTGCATGAGCGAGAGGCGCAGAAGCACGAACACGTTGGCCCCGCGTTTGACGAGCGCCAGCCAGTCCTTGGCGCGGATCAGGTCGCGGTCGACCGGGTCGATCCCGTACCGCTCCATCTCGCCTTCCGCGTCGGCCTTGTAGCGCTCGCGGTTCTCGGGGCTCTTGAGGTCGTAGCAGAAGCGGTTGATGGCGAGCCCGCGCGACGCGGCCTCGCCGGTGTTGAGATAGGTGCCGGGGGGCAGGTGCTCAGGGTCGATCTGCCGGCTCTTCACGGGGGCGGCTCCATGCGGCGTCGATCGGGACGGGCCGGGACCCTAACGGGACCACGGCCTGCGCGTCCCATATCCAAATTGCCCTCAGCGATCACCAACGGATGCTGCGTCAGCGAACACGTCAGCCGCCCATACCCCGCACCGAGTCCCGCAGGCACTCCACGACCGCCGCCATCCCCGGCGTCGCCGGCCGGTCCGGCACCCGGATGATGCCGGCCGGGCGGGGGGGCAGGTCGAGGGGGAGCGGCACCTCCGCCACGATGCCGCGGTCGATGTCGCCGCGCAACATCAGGCGCGGGATCAGCGTCACCGCATCGCCCGCCAGCAGCATCTCGCGGATCACGATGACCGACGACACGCGCAGCGTTCCTGCCGGCGGGACGAGGCCGATCGCGGCCAGCGCAAGGTCGATGTCGCGGCCGATCCGCTGGCCGAGCGTCGGGATCACGAGGTCGAAGGCCGCGAGGTCCGCGGCCCCCACCGACGCCCGACCGAGCAACGGGTGCCCGGCGCGCACCAGCACCGCCACCGGCTCGTCCCACATCGGCTCCCGCGCGAAGCCGTCGGGGGCGGCGGGCGGGTAGAGCTGGCCGATCACGATGTCGACCTCGCCGGCCGCCAGCGCCGGGAGGAGCTGTTCGGTCGTGCCCTGCACGAGGCGCACCCGCATGTCGGGATGCCGGTCGCGGACGAGGCGGAGCGTGCCGGGCAGGACGCCGGCCGCCGCCACGGGAAGGGCGCCGATCGCGACCGTCCCCGCCGCGTCGGCGACGAGGCCGTCGAGGTCCTCCTCCAGCCGCGTCACCTCGGCCAGGATGCGGCGCGCCGCCCCCGCGACCGCCCGCCCCAGCGCGTTCGCCTCCACGCCCCGGGCGTGGCGCTCGAACAGGCGGGCGCCGACCATCGCCTCCACCTCGTGCAGCGTCTTGGTCAGCGCCGGCTGGGTCTGGCCCAGGGCGCGCGCCGCGCGTTGAAGGCTGCGGTGGGTCGCGATCGCGTCCATCGCCCGCAGTTGGCGCATCTTGAGCTTCTGGTCGAGGTATCGGCGCATCCTTCTGGCAATGTGGAGAAGGTGAACGGACACGACAACGGGAGCACGGCGATGGCGCGGGAGACGGTCGACCGGATCGTGGCGGGCGGACATCTGCTGACCATGGAGGCCGCACGGCCGGAGATCGCGGACGGTGCGGTCGCGATCCGCGGCGGGCGGATCGCGGGCGTCGGGACGCGGGCCGAGATGGAGGCGGCGTTCGAGGCCACGGAGACGATCGACGCGCGCGGCTGCGTGATCCTGCCCGGCCTCGTCGACGCCTACGCCCACGCCGGGCACGGGATGATCCGCGGCCTGTTCCACCCAACGGCCGGCTGGCCGGCGGGTCCCCTCTACTGGCACGCGACCACGCCCGAATGGTGGCGGGCGGAGGCGCGTCTGGCGGCGCTGGAACGGCTGAAGGGCGGGGTGACGACGGGGCTCTCGGTGATCGGCGCGACGCCGGCCCGGGCCGACGACACGGTCTTCTCCGACGTCAACGCGGAGGCCTATCTGGAGGCGGGGCTCGGCTTCGTGCTGGCCGTCGGCCCGCCCGACCCGGTCTTCCCCCATCTGCCGGAGCCGTTCGAGGGCTCGTTCCTTGTCGACGGCCGGTGGGAGCGCCGGGGCTTCACCGCGGCCGATGCCGAGCGCGTGTCGCTGGCGGTGATCGACCGCTGGCACGGGGCGGGCGGGGGGCGCATCCGGGTGGCGTTGGCACCGCCCTATCTGCTCGGCCGGCACGTGCAGCACCGGCGCACGCCCCACCGCCTGCCCGACGCCTCGGACGTGCCGGCGATGCTGGCCCACGCGCGGCGGATGCGGGAGATCGCGGACGACCGCAAGGTGATCCTCCAGACCCACATGTTCGCCGGCTCGGTCGATTTCGCCCGGGCGCACTTCGGGGACCGGGACCTCGACCGGATCCTCGGGCCGGACGTGCTCGCCTGCCATTCCAACGGGCTCGGGCCGGAGGAGGTGCGGGTGCTGGGCGCGCACCGGGTCGGCATCGGCACGGTCGCCTTCACCCACGAGAACCTGTGGTACGGCATGGCGCCGGTGCCGGCGCTGATCGCGGCCGGCTGCGCGGTGGCCGCCACCAGCGACGGGGCCGCACCCTACACCTCGCTCGACCTCTGGCGCGAGATGGCGCGCACCGCCTGGAACCAGTGGCAGGCGGCGGGCACCCAGAGCGTGCTCCCGCCCGAGACGCTCTTGCGCATGGTCACGATCGACGCCGCCCGCGCGCTGTCGCTGGACGACCGGGTGGGGTCGCTGGCGCCGGGCAAGGACGCGGACGTGGTGCTGATGGACCTCGGCACGGCGCACGTCGGGCCGATCGCCGACCTCGCGTCGAGCCTCGTCTTCTTCGGGCAGTCGGCCGACGTGCGCACGGTGATCGCCAAGGGCGAGGTGCTTCTGCGCGACCGCCGCCCGGTGCGGGTGGACGCGGACGCGGTCATCGCGGAGGCGCGGGAGGAGGCGGCAAAGGCGCTGGAGCGACTTGACCTGGCAACTTATAGGCGAAAGACTTTATGGGACGGTATGTCGGATTGGCGTTGAGGAGCATCCTATGGTCGTCATGAGAATGCGTGCCAATAATGAAAGCTCGCGGATCGGAATGCTCGTCGCGTTCCGCCGTAACGAATGCGATCCTTGGGAAACGCAGGTCGTCCGGTGGGATCCGAGGATGCCTGCCCCCCTGCTGCCTCACGCAGTGGACATCAAGGTCATCGGCGAGACGGAAGTTCCCTGGCCATTGCCGGCCGACCACCTTTGCGACGCGGGCATCGTCGATCCTGCGAACCACAGCGAGCCCTGGTACGACCGCCGGCAACACATCGAGCGGCCTGCGGACGACAGTCAAATTCCCCCGTCTGGCGACCCTGTCGACGGTCACGATTTCAAGCTCGATCTCGGCGAACCGGAATTCGGCTGGCTGCCGATGTTCTGGACCGGTGGCGGACAGACGCTCGCGTTCGAAGCCAGCAACGTCTACGCGCCGCAACCGGTCATCGCCCGATGGTTGCGATATCTTTGCCGCGGCGGTCACCCGATGATGCAGATCGATATCGAGGACGTCTTCGTCGAGTTCGGGACAGCGCCATGGCCTGATGGTCGAATGAGACTCTGGGGCGTCGTCCAAGGATTTCCGCAGAACGGTGCGATCGATCTGATCGTGGATCGGATCTCTGCTATTCGACGGATTCACCAATCTCTGTCGACGCTGGAACTTCGGTTCGACCAGAGAGACGTGCTGAGGCACTGGTGTGAAGTCGACATATTCGAGGATGAAGCCGTTGACGACCCTTGCGTTCTCGAATTGCGCGATCTGGTGGTCCGGCGATTCCCGGATCCGGAAGTCGCCCATTTCCTCGTCGGGCGCCCGACTGAATGACGATGAACCTGCCAAGGGCAGGCTCCCCCCTCACCGCTGATAGTACTTCCCCGCCAGATGGTACTGCCCGCTGTCGCCGAAGCCGTACTGGGCGTGGCGGCGGACGTCGACCATCGACAGCACCACCCCCCCCACGCGCCCGCCCGCCTCGACGATCTGGTTCAGCGCGTTGAGCGCCTGTTCGCGGGGCGTGCGGGCCCAGCGGACGACGAAGACGGTCTGGTCCACGTAGCGCGACAGAACGCGGGGGTCCGACACCGCCATGACCGGGCTCGTGTCGATCAGGATCAGGTCGTAGTGCTTGCCCAGCCCGTGCAGGAACTGGCGCGTGCGTTCGGCCGCGAGCAGGTGCAGCGGGTTCTGCACCGGCGACCCCGCCGGCAGGAACGCGACGGTCGAGCGCGGGTCCTTCTGCACCGCGTCCACGAACGCCTCCCGGTCGCCCAGCACGTCGGTCAGGCCGGGCTGGAGCGGCAGGTCGAGCGCACGGTGCAGCGCCGGGCGGCGCAGGTCGGCGTCCACCAGCAACACCCTGAGGCCCGACTGCGCCGCCGCCCGGGCGAGGCTGGCGGTCAGCGTCGTCTTGCCTTCGCCCGGCAGGGTCGAGGTGACGAGGACCAGCTTGGGCCGCCGCTCGTTCGCGGCGAGGAAGAGGCTCGCGATCGTGCTCGACACGGCTTCGGCATAGTTCGACCGCGGCCGGTCGATGATCACGTCGGCCGGACGGCGGCGCATCAGGCGGTCCTTGAGGCTCCCCAGCGCCGGGACGAGGCCCAGCGCCGGCACGCCCGCGATCCGCCCCACCTGCTCGGCCGAACGGAAGCCTTGGTCGAGGTGCTCCAGGATGAGCGCCAGCGCCACGCCCAAAAGCAGGGAGAGGAGGAAGGCGGCGCCGACGAGCAGACGCTTGTTCGGGAACGCCGCCTGCTGCGGCACCGGGGCGGCGGAGATCACCCGCGCGTCGGGCTGCTGGAGGTCCTGCTGGAGGGCCGTCTCGTTGAACCGCTGGGTCAGTTGGTTCAGCAGCGTGCGGTTCGACTGGGCCTGCGTCTCCAGCGTCCGCAGCTCCACCTCCCGCTGGCCCAGGACGCCCGCCTGCGTCTCGAACTTGCGCAGCTCCGCCTCGAGCTGCTGCTCGCGCGAGCGGGCGGCGGCGGCGTCGTTGCGCAGGCCCGAGATGACCTTTCCGATCTCGGCGCGCAGGCGCCCCTGCGCCTCCTCGAGGTCGGCGCGGACCTGGAGCACCTGCGGGTGGCGAGGGCCCAGCGACTGGCCCAGCTCGGCGATCCGCCGCTGCGAGCCGATCACCTGTTCCTGCAGGCGCTGGATCAGGCCGTTCTCCAGCACCGCCCCCGGCAATGACGCCACCCCGGCGCCCAGCGCCGGTTCCGCCGCCCTCAGTCGCGCCTCGGCCGTCGCCCGGGCGGCACGGGCGGTGATGAGTTCGGCGTTCAGCTGGCCGATCGCCTGCTGGGCCAGCGTCGTCGTGCCCGCACCCTGGATGAGGCCCGCCTGCTGGCGGAAGTCCTGCGCCCGGCGTTCGGCGTCCTCGGTCTGGCGGCGCAGGTCCGCCATCCGCTCGCTCAGCCACTGGTTGGCGCGCTGCGCGGCCTCGAACTTCGCCTCCAGCCGCTCGAGGATGTAGAGGTCGGCGAAGGTGTTGGCGATCGACGCCGCGCGTTCGGGGTTCTCGGAGGTGAAGCCGATCTCGATCACGCGCGAGCGGCCGCGGGGGGCGGCGTCGAGGCTCTTCAGGACGGCGTTCACGATGCGGGTGCGGTTCTCGCGGTCGGCGTCGGGGTCGGTCGGCGCCGCCCCGCCGCCGAGCCCGACCGCGGCGAGCGCGCCCC
>VYKX01000296.1_pt1 | contig 12708 bp, 10 predicted proteins | sample 5114471 | NCBI WGS metagenome assembly VYKX01 (sample SAMN12291785, study PRJNA351875) | freshwater metagenome | isolation source: freshwater lake | place: USA: Michigan, Gull Lake | collected 2013-08-08
GGCGGGGGCCGCGACGCCGACAGCGTGACGAGGCCCGCCTCCGCACCCAGCGCCGTCGCCGCCGCGAGGCAGGCGGCCCCGTAGGCCGGGTTCCAGGCGGTGTCGGTGACGCACACCACGCTCTCCCCCGCCGCCACGCGGCAGAGCGCGAGCTGGTGCACGAAGAGGGCGGTCAGGTCGGCCGCGGCGGCGGGGCCGTCGAAGGTGCGGGCGTAGGGCATGGGGGGCCGGGGCGGACGGGGGCGGGGCGGAGCCGGACGATCCCACGGAACGCCCGGCTTGCCGAGATGCGATCGCGTCCGAGGGGTCAGATCAGATCGACCCGCGGGGCGAGGGACGCGCGGATGCGCTGCAGCGTCGTCTCGATGTTCGCGAACGCGAGCGCGGGGCGCATGCTCCGCAGGCTGTCCTGGAGGACCAGCGCCGCGTTGATCCGCGAGGTCACGCAATGGCCCAGCGACCAGTAGAAGCTGCTGGACAGGCGCAGGAAATCGATGAGGGGGCCGGGCCGGTCGTGTCCGACGAACGCGGACACGCCCTCGTCATAGAGCTGGAAGACCCGCGATGCGTTGGTGAGGTGGCTCTTCAGCAATCCCAGGCATTCCTGGCGGATGGTGTCGATCTGGGCCAGTTCCGTCGAATGGTACTTGGAGGCGTCGTTCGGTTTCGTCGCCTCCTCGCGCAGGTACTTCGCCAGCGGGGCCGTCACATCGCGTGTCGACGCGAGGAGGTGTTCGTAGAAGCTCATGCCCTGAAGCGCGAAGATCACCTGCGGCGCCTCGCCGACGGGAATCCGGAACGCCATGCAGAACTGCATCATCTGTTCACTGCGGGGATTCCAGACCTCCTTTGCGATCTTCGCCGCCGTGGCGGTCGGCGACAGAACCTGGTGGATGAACGCCTTGGAGATCACCGGGCCGATGCGCTGAACGAGCGTCTCCCGGATCGCCTTGGTCTCCGCGTCCGTGACCACGATGGTCCCGTCTGCCAGCGACAGGCCGCGCAGTTCGAACGCGGCCTTCATCAGGAACGGATCGAGGGAGGGCAGATCGTTCAGCGTGTCCAGCATCTCCAGGTCGTGGCGCGCATCATCCGTATCGGCCCGGGTGTCGAGGCCGATCAGTTCGGCCAGCACCTGCCGGAAGTTCCGTTGCCCGACGTAGACCGCGACGCCCCCCGTCTCGGGTCGGATGCGGTCGTCCGGAAAGAAGAGCCCCGTGTCGATGCGCCTGCCGTCCTGCGGCAGGTCCCCGACCGTCAGCGCCGCCTCCCGACGGCGGACGTCGCGGTCGTCGAAATGCGGGAACTTGAAGACGTATGCGTCGTTCAGCGCCGAATTGCAGAAGATGCGGAACGGCCCGCCCTTCCCGGAACCGTTCCCGAAGGGGCGCAACGTGGTGCTGCTCGATCCTTGCAAGACCCTGTAAAGAACGGGGTTGATCGCCTTGGTGGCCGGCATGCCGCTCCTGACTTCCGCGCCGCCACACAAGCGATCGCATACGTTGACCGACAAAACGGCAAATCCATACTACAGGACTGTTCATGAATCGTAAAGAATACCCACTGGAGTTTTGTGGAAGTCTTTTCCATCCCTTTCTCGGGATCCATGAATTCTCAACCAACTGGGTCCGACGGTCGTGACGTTCCACGCCGCCGTCCCCGGCGGATCCCGTTGACGCTGTATCGTTAAAGTGTTCAACTCGACCCGTCGGCACGAAAGGTTCGTGCGCCGGCTTGTCGTTGAGGGGCGAGCCCGATGAAGGTCGTGGCCCTGGAGACGGTGCGGACACGGACGCACGCGAACCTGATCTGGGTTCACGTGGAGACCGACGACGGCCGACGCGGGCTCGGCGAAACCTTCTTCTCCCCCACCGCGGTCGAGACCCATCTGCACGACGTGGTCGCCCCGCTGCTGATCGGCGGCGACGCGACGCGCATCGAGCACTGGCACGCGACGCTGATGCGCCAGCCGGTCGGCTATGGCGCCTCGGGCGTGGAGGTGCGGGCGGCGTCGGCGGTGGACGTCGCGCTGTGGGACCTGATGGGCCGCGCGACCGGTCTGCCGCTGTGGCGTCTGATGGGCGGCCTCGTGCGCGATGGCGTGCGGATCTACAACACCTGCGCCGGCCCCCACTACGCGACGAAGGACCGGGGCGAGGTCGCGCGCTGGTTCGGCATCGACCACGCCGGGACCGAGGATCTCGACGACCTCAGGGCCTTCATGGAGGAGCCGGTCCGCCTCGCCCGCGACCTCCTGGCCGAGGGCGTGACCGGCATGAAGATCTGGCCCTTCGATTTCGCCGCCTTCGAGAACGGCGGCGTCGGCATCACGCCCGCGCAGATCGAGGCGGGCGTGCGCCCCTTCCGCCTGATCCGCGAGGCGCTGGGGCCGGCGATGGACCTGATGGTCGAACTCCACGGCCTGTGGGACCTGGAGAGCGCCAAGCGCATCATCCGCGCGGTCGAACCGTACGCGCCGGCGTGGTTCGAGGATCCGATCCGGATGGACGACGTCGACGGGCTGGCCGAACTCGCCCGCTTCACCCGCGTCCCGATCCTGGCGTCCGAGACGACGGCGACGAAGGAGGCGTTCCGGCGCCTGATGGAGCGGCGCGCCGTCGGCATCGTCTCGTTCGACGTCGGCTGGTCGGGCGGCATCACCGAATGCCGTAAGATCGCCGCCATGGCCGACGCCTGGGGCCTGCCGATCGCCCCGCACGACTGCACCGGCCCCGTCGGCTACGTCGCCGGGGCGTGCCTGTCGCTCACCAACCGGAACGCCATGGTGCAGGAGACGGTGCGGGCCTACGTGCGCGGCTGGTACCGCGCCATCGCGACCGACCTGCCGCCGATCGAGGGCGGGCGCTTGCGCCCGCTGCCGGGGCCGGGCCTCGGCTTCGACCTGTCGCCCGCCTTCCTCGCCGATCCGGGCACCATCCGCCGCCGCACCGGGGCGCCGCCCCGTCCACCGCAAGAGGTCCGTGCATGACCCATTCCCACACCCTCGCGGAGATCCGGGAGACGCTGTTCACGGCCGTCCTCTCGGACTGCCTCGACCAGGCGGGCGTGATGAAGCAGGCGCTGCCGTCGCGCATCCGCCCGCTCGACGAGAGCCTCGTCATGGTGGGGCGCGCGCGCACGGCCGCCTTCATGGAGGTCTATTCGGTGCCGGAGGGGTCGAACCCCTACGAGCTGGAGATCGCGCTGATCGACAGCCTGAAGCCCGACGAGATCCCCGTCTTCGCCTGCTCCAACCCGGAGCGGGTGGCGCCCTGGGGCGAGCTGCTCTCGACCGCGTCCCGTGTGCGCGGCGCCGCCGGTGCGCTGATGGACGGCTGCGTGCGCGACATCAAGGCGATCAAGGCCATGGGCTATCCGGTGTTCCACGGCGGCATCGCGCCGCTGGACAGCAAGGGCCGCGGCAAGATCATGGCGCTGGACGTGCCGATCGAGTGCGCGGGCGTGCCCGTGGCCCCCGGCGACCTGATCTTCGGCGACGCCGACGGCGTGGTGGTGATCCCGCAGGCCGTCGAGGCCGAGGTGCTGCGCCTCGCCTTCGAGAAGGTCACGGGCGAGCGCAACACGCTGCGCGACCTCCAGCGCGGCGACAGCCTCGCCGACGTCTTCGCCCGCTACGGCATCCTCTGAGGAGAGCGAACGCCATGATCGTCGACTGCCACGTCAACATCTACGACGACGAACACATGCTCCCCCTCTACAAGGAGCAGGCCAAGAAGGCGCGCCCCGGGGGCTTCCCGTTGCGCTCGAACTGCGAGATCGTGTTCGAGGCGATGAAGGACGTCGACAAGGCGATCATCTTCTCGCTGCGCTACGCGGATTCGATCGGGATCGACGGCGACGACGAGGTGACCGCGCGTGCCGTCGCCAAGCATCCCGACAAGTTCGTCGGCTTCGCCGCGGTCGACCCGCGCCGGCCCGACTACATGGATCTGCTGGTCCACGCGATCGAGGATCTGAAGCTCAAGGGCGTGAAGTTCGGGCCGATCTACAACGGGGTCTCGCTGCTCGATCCCCGGATGGAGCCGGTCTACGCGTACCTGCAGAAGAACAACCTGCCGCTGACCATGCACATGGGCACGACCTACGGGACGAACGCCCCCATCCGGCAGGGCCGCTGCCTCGACCTCGACGACGTCGCCCACCGCTACCCGGATCTGAAGATGATCATGGCCCACATGGGCCACCCCTGGTACGAGGAATGCATCGTCGTCGCGCGCAAGAACCCCAACGTCTATTGCGAGGTCTCGGCGCTCTATTACCGTCCGTGGCAGTACTACAATATCCTGATCTGTGCGCAGGAGTATCTGATCACGGAGTGGAACAAGATCTTCTGGGGCACGGACTTCCCCTTCACCAGTGTGCAGGACTCGATCGACGGCCTGCGCAACATCAACAAGCAGGTCGAGGGCACGAACCTGCCCCGCGTCTCGCAGTCCACCATCGAGGGGATCATCCATTCCAACCCGCTCGAACACTGGTGGCACGGCGGGTATCCGGGCTGAGGGGCGGGCGATGGCCGACGATCCGAAGGACGACGAGCTGCGCTCGCGCGAGTGGTTCGCGCGGCAGGACAGCTACGGCTTCATCTTCCGCTCCTGGCTGAAGAACCAGGGCCATGCGGCGCGCATGTTCGACGGCCGTCCGGTCATCGGCATCTGCAACACCTGGTCGGACCTGACGCCCTGCAACGGCCATCTGCGGGGCCTGGCCGAGCACGTGAAGCGTGGCGTCTACGAGGCGGGGGGCTTCCCGCTGGAGTTCCCGGTCATGTCGCTGGGCGAGAGCCTGATGCGGCCGACCACCATGCTGTTCCGCAACCTCGCCGCCATGGACGTCGAGGCCTCGATCCGCGCCAACCCGATGGACGGCGTGATCCTGCTGGTCGGCTGCGACAAGACCACGCCCGCCTGCCTGATGGGGGCCGCGAGCGTGGGCCTGCCGACGCTCGTCGTCTCGGGCGGGCCGATGCTGTCCGGGCGCTGGAAGGGCCGCACGCTGGGCTCGGGCACCGACGTCATCCGCTTCAAGGAGGCGGTGCGCGCGGGCACCATGTCGCTCGACGAGTTCATGGCGGCCGAGGCCGCGAACTCCCGCAGCGCCGGCGCCTGCATGACGATGGGCACGGCCTCCACCATGGCGTCCTTGTGCGAGGGCCTCGGCATCGCGCTGCCCGACAACGGGGCGATCCCGGCGGTGGACAGCCGCCGTCAGGCGCTGTCGTTCGAGGCCGGGCGGCGGATCGTGGCGATGGTCGGCGAGAAGCTCACCATCGACAAGGTGATCACCCGCGACAGCCTGAGGAACGCCATCGTGCTGAACGCGGCGCTGGGCGGATCGACCAACGCGGTCGTCCACCTGCTGGCGCTGGCCGGCCGCCTCGGCATCCCGCACACGCTCGACGACTGGGACGAATGGGGCCGGGACGTGCCCTGCCTCGTCAATCTGATGCCGTCGGGCGAGTATCTGATGGAGGATTTCTACTACGCGGGCGGCGTGCCGGCGGTCCTCAACCAGCTCCGCGACCGGCTGGCGGGCCAGCAGATCACGGTGACCGGACGGCCGATCGCCGAGGTGAACGCCGCGGCCGAGATCCATGACGCCCGTGTGATCAAGACCCTGGCCGAGCCCTTCAAGCCCTTGGGCGGCATCGCGGTCCTGCGCGGCAACCTCGCCCCCGACGGGGCGGTGCTGAAGCCGTCCGCCGCCTCGCCCCACCTCCTCGTCCACCGGGGACAGGCGGTGGTGTTCGCGGACTCGGACGACCTGAAGAAACGGATCGACGACCCCGACCTGCCCGTCACGCCGGACAGCGTTCTTGTGCTCAAGAACTGCGGGCCGAAGGGATATCCCGGCATGGCGGAGATCGGGAACCTGCCGATCCCGCCCAAGATCCTGCGCCAGGGCGTCACCGACATGGTCCGCATCTCCGACGCGCGGATGAGCGGCACCGCCTACGGCACGGTGGTCCTGCACGTGGCGCCAGAGGCGGCGGCGGGCGGGCCGCTGGCGCTGGTCGAGGACGGGGACTGGATCGAGCTCGACGTGCCGAACCGGCGCCTGCACCTCGACGTGCCGGACGCGGAACTCGCCCGGCGGCGGGCCGCGTCGGCACCCTTCGTCTCGAAGTACGCGCGGGGGTGGGAGAAGCTCTACGTCGCGCACGTGATGCAGGCGGACAAGGGGGTCGATCTCGACTTCCTGGTCGGATCCTCCGGCCCTTACGTCGACAAGGTCTCGCACTGATGACCGCCCGGCCCGCCACGCTGCGCGACGTCGCGGCCCTGGCGGGTACGACGCCCATGACCGTGTCCAACGTCGTCAACGGCCGGGCGGGGCAGGTGGGGGCGGAAGTGACGCGCCGCGTGATGGCCGCCTGCGAGACGCTGGGCTATCGCCCGCACGCCGCCGCCCGGCGCCTGCGCACCAACCGGCGGCAGGCGATCGGCATGGTGATCGTCGATCCCTCGCCCCACTACGTCTCCGACCCGCTGACCGCCGCCATGCTGGCGGGCATCACGGCGCGGCTGGGGCGGGAGGGGTACAGCACGGTCATCGACGGGGTGGCGCCCGGCGATCTGGAGGCCGCGCCGCTGCTGAGCCGGATCGAGAGCGACGGCATCGTCCTGATGACCTCGGGCACGCCGGCCGAACGCGCCGCCGCGGTCGCGCGGGTGGCCGACCTGGGCCAGCCGATCCTCCTCCTGCAGGAGGAGGTGCCGGACGGCGTGCCGGACGCGGCCTCGATCGTCCAGGACGACCGGGGCGGGGCCGAGGCGGTCGCCCGCCACCTCTTCGCCGACGGGCGGGTGCGGCACGCGGCGATGCTGGTCCCGGCGCTGGAATGGCCGGCGATGGTGCGGCGCGAGGCGGGGGTGCGGGCGGTGCTGGCGCAGGGCCACGGGCCGCCGGCGTTCCACGTGCTGCGCACCGGCGACGAGGGTTTCGAGGCGACGCAGGACGCGCTCGCCGCCCACATCGACCGGCACGGCGCGCCCGACGCGCTGATCGGCGGCAACGACCAGATGGCCATCGCCGGCATGGCGCTGCTGCGCCGGCGCGGGCTGCGCGTGCCCGACGACGTCCGGGTCACCGGGTTCAACGGGCTGGAGTTCTGGCGCTACGCCAGCCCGCCGCTCACCACCGTCTTCTCGCCCGCCTCCGCCATCGGCGAGACGGCCGCGGAGGCGATGCTGACGCGGCTCTCGACCGGCGCCTTTCCGTTCCGCCGGCGCGTGCTGCCGGTCCGGTTCTCGGCCCACGGATCCTCGGATCCCGGCGGGTCGGTGTGACGAGCGCAACGAACGACAGGGGGAGTTTCACGATGACCACATCCAGACTGACCGCGGCGGCCGTCGCCGCGCTGACCGCCACGCTCATGGCCGGCACGGCGCTGGCCCAATCCGTCTGCGGACGGATGGGCGGCGACCTGTTCTTCGCGCTGGAGGCCCGGGTGCCCGGCCTCGACCAGCACGCGTCGAACTCGTCGGCCACCCGCAACGTCGCCATGAACGTCTTCGAGACGCTCATCACCCGCGACGAGCAGATGAACCCGGTGCTCGAACTGGCGGAATCGCTCGACGTGTCGCCGGACGGCATGAGCTACACCTTCAGGCTCCGCCAGGGCGTGCTGTTCCACAACGGCAAGGTCATGACCTCGGCCGACGTGTCGGCCTCCTTCGACCGCTACCGCCGGATCGGCGTCGACCGCTCGATCCTGGAGCCGGTGGACCGGTGGGAGACGCCGGACGCGAACACCTTCGTCCTCCGGATGAAGGAGGCGCGCCCGACCTTCATCGAGCAGCTGTCGGCCTTCACCGTGCCCGTCGTCATCATCCCGTCCGAGAACGCGGACGCGGCGGCCCAGCAGCTTCCCATCGTCGGCACCGGGCCGTTCCAGCTCGACGAGTTCCGCGCCGACAGCCACGTGCGGCTGCGCCGGTACGCCGGCTACAAGCCCGACACCCGGCACCAGGGCGTCAGCGGCTTCGGCGGCAACAAGCAGGCCTGCGTCGACACCGTCACCTTCCGCATGATGACCGAGCCCGCGGCCCGCACCGCGGCGCTGGAGGTGGGCGAGATCCACGGCGTGGAGGACGTGCCCGTCACCTCGCAGCGGCGGCTGGCCGGCAACAACCAGATCCGGCTGACCCGGCTGGAGACGTTCACCATGAACGTCAGCTATCCCAACTGGTCCTTCCCGCCGACCGACAATCCCAAGGTCCGGCAGGCGATCCTCGCCGCCATGGACTTCGAGGAGATCATGGAGGCGGCCAGCGAGGGCCAGTACAAGCTGAACATGGGCTTCCAGTTCCCCGGCATGAACTACTACTCCGAGGCCGGCAAGCAGTTCCTGAACCAGAAGAACCCGGCGCGGGCCAAGCAGCTCCTGCAGGAGGCGGGGTACAAGGGCGAGAAGGTCATCCTGATGACCAACCGCGAGTTCCCCTACATGTACAACACCTCGCTGGTCATGGCGGAGCAGCTGAAGGCCGCCGGGATCAACGCGGAACTGCTAGTGCTCGACTGGCCGGCGGCGCTCCAGAAGTCGATCAACGACACCCAGGGCTGGAACTTCTTCTACACCGGCTGGATCACCGTGATCGCGCTGGGCGGCCCGCAGACGATGCGCCAGCTCGCCCCGCCGGCCTCGGTCTACAAGCCGGCGTCGCCCGACGGGGAGTTCGTGACCCACTTCCAGGCGCTCTCCTCCGGCCGGACGCTCGACGAGCGCAAGGCCGCCTTCGCCCGGGCGCAGGAGCGCGCGCTCGACCAGGTGATGGCGATCCCCTTCGGCGCCATGCCCAAGGTGCAGGCGGTGCGGGCGAACGTGGAGAACTTCAAGTCCTACTACATCCCGCGCATGTCGGGCGTGTGGATCCGGGGTTGAGGCGCGCGGAAGACCCTCACCCTCCCTCCGCCTGACGGCGGCGGGTCCCTCCCTCTCCCGCGGCGCGGGAGAGGGTCGGGGTGAGGGTCCTCCGAACCGTCCGAACAAGGCAGACATGACCCGCTACGCCCTGAAGCGCCTCGTGCAGATGATCCCGCTCCTCCTCGCGGTGAGCCTGATCGCGTTCGCGCTGATCAAGCTCGTCCCGGGCGATCCGGCGGTGGTCATGGGCGGGTCGAACGCCACCCCGGCGGAGATCGAGGCGATCCGGCGGAACCTCGGGCTCGACCGGCCGCTGCACGTCCAGCTCTTCTCCTTCTACGCCGCACTGTTCCAGGGCGACCTCGGCCGCTCGCTGCTGCTGGGCCAGCCGGTGACGGACGCGCTCCTGGAACGGGCCCCCGTCACGCTCTGGATCTCGCTCTACTCGCTGATCCTCACGGTCGTGCTCGGCATGGCGACCGGCATCGTGGCGGCGCTGCGCCACAACACCATCGTCGACCAGCTGGTCTCGGTCTTCGCGCTGCTCGGCGTGTCGATCCCGAACTTCTGGCTCGGGCTGATGATGATCGTGCTGTTCTCGGTCCATCTCGGCTGGCTGCCGACCAGCGGCTACGCCGACCCGCTCGCCGACCCTGCCGGCTTCTTCCGGACGGCGACGATGCCGGCGGTGGCGCTCGCCATGCTCCAGACGGGACTTCTCACCCGGATCGTGCGCGCCACCATGCTCGACGTGCTGGGCCAGGACTACATCCGCACCGCCCGGGCCAAGGGCCTGCCCGAGGCGCGGGTCGTGCTGCGCCACGCGCTCGCCAACGTGATGATCCCGGTCGTCACAATGATCGGGCTCATCCTGTCGGTGCTGCTGTCCGGCTCGATCGTGGTGGAGACGATCTTCTCCGTCCCCGGCATCGGCTCGCTGCTCGGCAACGCGATCCTGCGGCGCGACTATCCGATGATCCAGGGCGGTCTTCTGTTCGTCGCCGCCCTCCTCATGGTGCTCAACCTCGTGGTCGACCTGCTCTACGCCGCCTTCGACCCGCGCGTGAGGGTGGACCGGTGAGCGTCGTCGATCTCGCCGGGCGCCCGGGCCTCCTCGCCCGGCTGACGCCCGGTCCGGCCGTGCGCCGGCTCCTGCGCAACCGCGCCTTCGTCGCCGGTCTCCTGCTGTTCGGGACGGTCGCGATCCTGGCGCTGCTGGCGCCCTGGATCTCGCCCACCGACCCCAACCGCATGGCCGTCCGCTTCCGCTTCCGCGAGCCGTCGTGGGACTTCCCCTTCGGGACCGACAATCTCGGCCGCAACATGGTGAGCCGCGTGCTCTGGGGCGGGCGCCTCAGCCTGGAGATCGGGCTGTGGGTCGTGATGCTGAACGCCGTCTTCGGCGTGCTCCTGGGGGCGGCGGCCGGCTATTTCCGCCGGCTGGACGGGCCGCTGATGCGCGTGGCCGACGCGCTGATGGCGTTCCCCGCGGTGCTGCTGGCGATCGGGATCGCCGCGGCGCTGGGTCCCTCGGTCGCCACCGTGGTCGTCGCGCTCTCGGTCGTCTACGTCCCGCGCACGGCCCGGGTGCTCCGCGCCTCGGTGCTGGTGGTGCGCGAACAGGACTATGTGCAGGCTGCGCGTGCGGCGGGGGCCGGCGACGGGCGCATCCTCCTGCGTCACGTCCTGCCCAACTGCATGGCGCCGCTGATCGTCCAGCTCTCCTTCGTCTTCGCCTACGCGATCCTGTCGGAGGCGGTGCTCAGCTTCCTCGGCCTGGGGGCCGCCCCCACCACGCCCAGCTGGGGCATTCTGATCGCCGAGGGCCGCAGCTACATCCGCGAGGCGGCCTGGCTGACGGTGACGCCCGGGGTCGCAATCGCGATCACGGTCCTCGGCCTCAACCTGCTGGGCGACGGGCTTCGCGACGTGCTCGACCCCCGGCTCAAGGTGGACGCGTGACGCCCCCGCTGCTGTCCGTCCGCGACCTGACCGTGACCTTCCGCGCCGAGGGCCGGGCGATGACGGCGGTCGACCGCGTCGGCTTCGACGTGGCGGCGGGCGAGGTGCTGGGCATCGTGGGAGAAAGCGGGTCGGGCAAGAGCGTCACGGCTCTCGCCGTCATGGGTCTCCTGCCCGCCAACGGGCGCGTGGCGTCGGGCGAGATCCTGTTCGAGGGCACCGACCTCGTCCGCCTGCCGGCACGGCGGATGCGCGACCTGCGCGGCCGGCGGATCGGCATGATCTTCCAGGAGCCGATGACCTCGCTGAACCCGGTCTTCACCATCGGCGACCAGATCGTGGAGACCGTCGTCCACCACGAGCGCCTCGGCCGCCACGCGGCACGCGAGCGCGCGGTGGACATGCTGGCCCGTGTCGGCATCCCCTCGCCCCGTGCGCGGCTCGACGATTATCCGCACCAGATGTCGGGCGGGATGCGCCAGCGGGTGATGATCGCGATGGCGCTGGCGTGCTCGCCCCGCCTGCTCCTGGCGGACGAGCCGACGACCGCGCTCGACGTGACGATCCAGGCCCAGCTGCTCGACCTGCTGAACGATCTGCGCCGCGAGTTCGGGATGGCCGTGGTCGTGATCACCCACAACATGGGCGTGATCGCCGAGTTCGCGGACCGGGTGGCGGTGTTCTACGCCGGCCGGGTGGCGGAGGAGGCGCCGGTCGAGCCGCTGTTCGACCGGCCCGCCCACCCCTACACCCGCGGCCTCCTCGCCTCGACGCCCCGTCTGGATGCGGATGCGGATCGGCTGGTGACGATCCCGGGCACGATGCCCAACATCGCCGCCCCGCCGCCCGGCTGCCGCTTCGCCCCGCGGTGCGGGTTCAAGGTGGAGGGGTGCGAGGCCGACCGGCCGCCGCTGGTGGCGCTCGGCGACGGGCACCGGGCGGCGTGCCTCCGGGCGGGGGAGGTGCTCGGCGACGCCCTCACCCTGTCCCTCACCCGCGCCGCGGGAGGGTGAGGGTTCTTCCATGACCACCCCCCCCCTCCTCGAGGTCCGCGGCCTCACCAAGCACTTCCCCATCCGCGCGGGCACCCTCGTCGAGCGCGAGGTGGCGCGCGTGCGCGCCGTCGACGATTTGTCCTTCACCGTCGGCCGCGGCGAGACGCTGGGCCTCGTCGGCGAGAGCGGGTGCGGCAAGTCCACGACCGGCCGCCTCGTCCTGCGCCTGATCGAGCCGACCGCCGGTACCATCCTGTTCGACGGCGAGGACGTGACCACGCTGGAGGGCGCCGCGCTGCGCCGGCTGCGCCGGTCGATGCAGATCGTCTTCCAGGACCCCTATGGGGCGCTGAACCCGCGGATGACGGTCGAGGAGATCGTCGTCGAGCCGCTGGTCGTGCAGGGCGGCACCACCCGCGCCGACATGGGCCGCGAGGCGCGCCGGCTGATGGATCTCGTCGGCCTGCCGGCCGCCCACGTCACCCGCCACCCGCACGAGTTCTCGGGCGGGCAGCGCCAGCGCATCGGCATCGCCCGCGCCATCGCCTGCCGACCGCGGTTCGTGGTCTGCGACGAGGCGGTGTCGGCGCTCGACGTCTCGGTCCAGGCGCAGATCGTGAACCTGCTGCAGGACCTGCAGCAGGAACTCGGCCTCTCCTACCTCTTCATCGCCCACGACCTCGCCGTCGTCCGCCACATCAGCGACCGGGTGGCGGTCATGTATCTCGGCAACCTCGTCGAGGTGGCGGACAAGCGCACGCTCTACGCCGCCCCGCGCCATCCCTACACCCAGGCGCTGCTGGCCGCCTTGCCGGTGGCGCACCCGCGCCTGCGCCGGACCCGGCCGCGCCTGACGGGGGA
>VYKX01000298.1_pt1 | contig 12597 bp, 9 predicted proteins | sample 5114471 | NCBI WGS metagenome assembly VYKX01 (sample SAMN12291785, study PRJNA351875) | freshwater metagenome | isolation source: freshwater lake | place: USA: Michigan, Gull Lake | collected 2013-08-08
GGCCGCCTCGATCGCCCGGCGCGTCTCGGCGGCCCCCATGTCGGGCACCGACCCCAAGGCGGCGCCGTCGGCCGGGCCGAAGATCGGGACGACCCCGCCGCCGTCGGCGTCGACCCACCGCCCGCCGACGAACGCCTGCTGGCGGAGAAGGTCCGGGTCCTTCAGTCCGAGGCCTGCGGCGACCTCGTCGAGACGGAGCTGCATGTCGGGTTCCCCTCTGCGGAACGGGGGCGGAGTATGGGATCCGCGCCCCCGGAAAGCGAGCCGCTCGCGTTCAGTCCACCTGCACCAGCGGCCCCATGGCGATCTCGAAACGCTGCGGACCGACCGACCGGTAGAGCGCCACGCGCCAAAGGCCGGCGGGCACGTCCACGGGGATCGGACCCAGCGCCTGGGGCCGTTTGGTGACCGGCCCCTCGACGTCTGGACGCAGCAGGGCGACGCCCGTGTAGCCGCCCGTCGACCCCGGGGCGAGCACGACGCGGATCGTCTCCCCCTGGCGCAGGCGGGCGGGGACCCCGTCGGCCAGACGCGCCCGGACGTCGGCGAAGTTCTGCACGACGTAGATGCGGTCGTCCGTGGCCGCGATGCCGACGCCGAGGTGCGTCATGGCGGCGCGAAGGATGTTGGCACGATGGCCCGGGCTGTTCATCCAGCCCTCCACCGCCTCGCGGGCGACGTCGGACAGCTGCGCCCGCCACGGCCCCTCGGCCATGTAGAGGTTCTCGGCCGTGCCCGCGAGGACGCCCCGGCGCACCGTGCCGGCGATCCGGTCGTGGGGCGCCAGCCCCTCCGGCGTCGAATGGGCGAAGTACCGTCGCCGCAGCATGTCGGCGGCGTGCGCCGTCGCCGGCCGTCCGAGTTCCTCGTCCGCCTCCACGGGCCGCAGCCCGGCCTTGCGCCGCTCCACGTTCGTCAGCCGCACGACCTCGGCGCCGACGCTCCTCGCGAAGGCCGGATCGGCGGGCGGCGGCCGCACGATCCGCTCGGCGAAGGCGGCGTACTCGATCGGGCGGCGCGGCACGTCCTGCGCCGAGCCGACGCCGGCGGCGAGCAGGACGCCGATCGCGAGGAGGACGCCGGGAAGCCGTCTGTGCCAGGATGTCGGTCTCACGCCGAGGAGATGGGGATCGCACCGTCGGCGTTCGAGCCCCGTGGAAGCGGGCGCCCGGTCGTGCTACGGATTGCGCGGCGCATCGCCGCCATGATCCCACGCCCGGCCCATGCGTCTCGGAACCGCCGTCCTCCACCGCCTTCGCACCGCCGCCCTTCCCGCCGCCGTGGTCCTCCTCGGCGCGGCACAGGTGCTGGCCGCGGACCGCGCGCTGACAGCCGGGCTGCGGGCGGCGTGCGAGGCGTCGTTCCGCGACGCGGCCATCGCCGAGACGATCCGTCCGGCCGAGGACAGCCCCCTCGCCCCCTATGCCCGGTTCTGCCATGCGCTGACGCGCGAGACCATGCTCCAGTTCCGCGGCGGGGCGGACGGCTACGTCTGCACCCTCCTCTTCCAGGTGGCCTCGGACGGCTTCGTGCCGATCCCGCCGCCCCACACCGTCGACGACGAGACCGAACGGGACGACGAACCCGCCGAGACCGCGGAGGAGACGGGCGACCCGCGGACCTTCTCGGCGGAGGAGGCGCTGGCAAACCGGGCTGCGTTCGACGCCGTCTTCGGCCAGAGGGTGCGCGGCCGGATCGAGGCGCAGATCGGCGACGAGCTGATCCGCGCCTTCAGCGGGAGCCAGGGCCAGTCGGTCGACGTGTATCTGATGCAGGGTCCCGACGGTCGTGTCGGCGTCGAGGCGCGGCGGACGCGGCTTCTCGGCCGCGTCGAGCGCGTCGCCACCCCGTCGCAGGTGATGCGCGTCGTCGGCCTGACCGCCGGCATGGCGTTCGGCGGCTGCGGCTCGCTCAAGCTCGACCGGATCGACGGCGCCTTCGTCGTCACCGGCCTCAACCACCATCGCGGTGGTTGCGCCCCGATCGCGAAGCTGACGCTCCGGGTCGGCACGGACGCGAAGGTGACCGAACTCCTGCGCACCGAGGGAACCGAGGGCATCTGCCTGGATTGAGACCCTCCGCTCGGCGGACCGGCAGGGATCCGGCCGGCCGGAGCGGCGGGGCCGCGCGTGTCCGGCGATGGGAACCATGAACGTCGCGATCGCGCTTCTCCTCGCCGGTCTCGCCCTGGCGCTGGTCGCCGTCGGCGTCGCGGCGTTCCGGATCACCGGGGATCTGGCGGGCCAGGACCTCGGGGCGGCCCCGTTCGCCCTCGGGATCGCCGCGGTCGTCATCGTCGCTCTGATGGCGGGCTTCATCTGGCTCGCGCGACGCGGACGATGAGGCCGCCGTCGGCGGTGCCGGGGGGCGGTTGACAGGCGACGGCGGCGCGGGAATGGTGCGCGCATGTCGATCGCATTTCCCCCGACTCTCCGTCCGGGTCGCCGCCGGACGACCGCCCCCGCCGCGCACCGGCAGGACCGCCGATGACCCGTCGGGTCCGCCTCGCCGTCGCGACGGCGACCGCCGTCTGCGCCCTCCTCACCGCCCACTGCGGGCCGGCGCGGGCGCAGGACGGACCGGCCGAGGGGCGGGAGCCGGCGGTCATCAACGCCGATCAGCTGACCTTCGACGACGGCCTCGGCCTCGTGATCGCGACCGGCAACGTGGAACTGTCGCAGGGCGGGCGTCTGCTGATCGCGGACACCGTCACCTACAACCAGAAGACCAACGTCGCGACCGCCTCCGGCAACGTCCGGCTGGTGGAACCGAACGGCGACATCGTGTTCGCCGAGTACGTGGAACTGACGGACGATCTCAGACGCGGGTTCGTCGACCGGGTCCGCCTCCTTCTGTCCGACAACACCCGGATGGCCGGCGCGTCGGCGGAGCGGACCGACGGCGGACGGTTCATGCGGATCAACCGCGCCGTCTATTCGCCGTGCAACCTGTGCCTGGAGGATCCGACGCGCGCCCCGGTCTGGCAGATCCGGTCCGCACGCACGACCCACGACCAGGAGGCGAAGGACATCGTCCATCGGGACGCGCAGATCGAGATCCTGGGCGTGCCGATCCTCTACACGCCCTTTCTCAGCCATCCCGACCCGACGGTGCAGCGCCGGTCCGGCTTCCTCGCCCCGACGCTGGGGACCGACAGCAACCTCGGGTCGGTCGCGCGGAGCTACTACTACTTCGATATCGCGCCCGAGACCGACGCCACGCTGGAGACGACGTGGTCGGAGCGCGACGGCCTCCTGCTCGGCGGCCAGCTTCGGCAGCGGTTCGAGTCGGGGAGCTTGACGCTCGACGGCAGCGCCGTCCGCGCCGAGCGGAAGGAGACGCAGAACGGCCGCGAGATCACCAAGGACACGTCGCTGCGCTATCACCTGTTCGGCACCGGCGTGTACAACCTGAACGACGTCTGGCGGACCGGCTTCGCGGTCAACCGGGCGAGCGACAACACCTATCTGCGACGCTACGGCTATTCCTACGAGGACATCCTCACCAGCCGCCTCTACACGGAGGGGTTCTGGGGGCGCAGCTACGCCGCCTTCAACGCCTACGGGTTCCAGGATCTACGGGCGGGCAACATCGAGGAGGAGCCGACCGTCCTTCCCGAAGCCTATCTCTCGTGGCTGGGCCAGCCGGGCGAGATCTTTGGCGGGCGGGCGTCCTTCGAGGGCGGGATGGTCTCGCTCACCCGGGCGAAGGGGAGCGACTACCGGCGGATCTCGCTGGTCCCGGGCTGGGAACGCAGCTGGTACGCCTCGTCGGGGCTGGTGACCACCGTCAGCACGCTTGCCCGCGGCGACTTCTTCTTCACCGAGCAGGAGGCCGACCTGCGGCGCGCCGGGGCCGCCGGCCGCGACGAGGACGCGGCCCGCCTCCTGCCCGTCGGCCAGATCAGCGTCCGCTATCCGCTGGTCGGCCAGATCGGGACCGTGCAGCCGATCGTCGAGCCCATCGTCTCCTTCACCGCCGCCCCGCGGATCGGCGACGTCCGGTCGTCGAACGAGGACAGCCGGATCAACGAGATCACCGACCGCAACCTGTTCCGCTACAACCGCTTCACCGGCATCGACCGCGTCGAGACGGGCCAGCGCGTGACCTACGGGCTGCAGACCGGCGTCTACGGCGAGCGCGGCGGCTACACGGGCCTCTTCGTCGGGCAGAGCTACAGCTTCGACGACAGCGACGATTTCGGTCGCCCGTCGGGGGTCAGCGAGCAGCGGTCCGACTACGTGGGTCGCCTGACCGTCCGGCCGGGCTCGAACGTGACGCTGGAATACGCCGCCTCCCTCGACGGTGACACCCAGGCGATGCGCCGGCAGGAGCTCTTCGCCTCCGCCGGGGTCGAGGCCCTGACGCTGAACACGACCTACCTCTACCGGACCGAGCCGTCGGCGAACGTGGGCAACGCCCGGCGCGACGAATATCTCGTCGCCGGCTTCTCCTCGCGGCTGAACGACAACTGGTCCGTCGGCGCGTCGCGGGCCTTCGACTTCTCCACCGCCGGCCGCGGCATCCTGTCGACGTCGGGCGTGCTCACCTACGCCGACGAGTGCCTCGTCCTGCAGTTCGTGGCACTGGACAGCAACATCCAGCGCAGCGACCTGAACGCGGGCACGTCCTTCTTCGTGCGGTTCGTGTTCCGCGGGCTGGGCGAGGTCACCTCGCCCCGTGTCGGCTCCTCCGCGCTCGGTCTCGGCGGCTCGGGCTCGCAGACGAACCGGTGATCCCGCCCGCGCGGACCGTTGCGAAACCGCGGTACCCTGATAAGTTACGCCTTTCCGAAGTTGGCGCACCATGACGCTCGGCCTCTATGACCGCGAGCGCCGCCGCCGCCGCCAGGCGGTCGTCGGCGGCGCGAAGATCCTTCTGTTGCTCGGCTTCCTCGGCGCCGGCTGCGCGTTCGCGTACCAGATCGGGGTCGAACAGACGAAGGGCCGCAACGAACAGCTGGCCGCGGACGTCGAGCGGCTCGCCGCCGACAACCAGCGCCTCCTCACCGCCGCCCAGCAGCTCCAGGCCGTCGCGCGGACCTCCGAGACGCGTGCCCTGGACGCCGAACGCCGCTATGCCCAGGACGTGCCGACCGGCGACCTCGCCCGGATCGTCCAGATCGCGCGGGAACGCAAGCAGGCGGGCGTCCCGCCGGACCGCCTCACCTTCGTCCTCGCGAACACCGATGTCGTGCGGACCTGCGACCCGCCGGACACCCGCCGCTTCGCGGTCCAGACCCCCGTCGGCCCGCAGAACCCGAACAGTTCGGTGCGGTTCGGCAACGGCCTCCTGACCGTCACCGCCACCGGCGCGTCGGCCCGCAACCGCGACGGCAACGCGGAGGCGTGGTTCGATCCGACGCAGCCGGTCGCCGTGAAGTTCACGCCGCTCGGCGGGCGCAACGAGGCGACGGCGAACGGCACGCTGCCGCTGAACCACGTCATGGTCCACAACAACGTCGAATGGCGCTTCGCCGTCGTCGCCTCCGCCCGCTCGTTCGTCGAGGTCACCGCCGAGCGCTGTCCGCTCCCCTGAGGCTTTGCGCGTCCCCGCGGTTCCGCTATCGTCGCGGGCCGTTCCATCCGGTTCCCGGAGCCGTCTTCATGCGTCTCTCGCATTCCGCCAAGTTCGTGCTGACGGCGCTCGTCGGCGCCGTGCTCCTCCTGTCGGGTCGGGCGTCCGCGTTCGATCCCGAGAACGCGCTGCTGCTGGAACTGAAGGACGGACCCGTCGTGATCGAGATGCGGCCGGACCTGGCACCCCGGCACGTCGAGCAGATCAAGCGGCTGACGCGCGACAAGTTCTACGACGGCGTCGTCTTCCACCGCGTCATCGACGGCTTCATGGCCCAGACCGGCGACCCGACCGGCACCGGCACGGGCGGCAGCGGCCGCCGGCTCCCGGCCGAGTTCTCGCGCGAGCGGCACGTCCCGGGGGTCGTCTCGATGGCCCGCGCACAGGACCCCAACAGCGCCGACAGCCAGTTCTTCATCATGTTCAGCGCCTATCCCTCGCTCGACGGCCAGTACACGATCTGGGGCCGGGTGACCGCCGGCATGGATGCGGTGAACCGGATCAAGCGCGGGGACGGTGCGCGCAACGGCATCGTCCAGAACCCGGACCGCATCGTGCGGATGCGCGTCATGGCCGACGTGCCGGCGGCCGAGCGCCCCGCCGCCGCCCGCTGAGCCCCCCACCCGCCTTACCGACCGAAAGGCCCCCCTCGTGGATCTCGAGAACACCCTCCTCCTGGAGCTGAAGGACGGCCCCGTCGTCATCGCGATGCGGCCCGACCTCGCCCCCAAGCACGTCGAACAGATCAAGCGGCTGACCCGCGAGGGGTTCTACGACGGCGTCGTGTTCCACCGCGTCATCGAGGGCTTCATGGCCCAGACCGGCGACCCGACCGGCACCGGCATGGGCGGGAGCGGCAAGAAGATCCCGGCCGAGTTCTCGCGCGAGCCGCACCTGCCGGGCGTCTGCTCGATGGCGCGGTCGCAGGATCCGAACAGCGCCGACAGCCAGTTCTTCATCGTGTTCGCCCCGTCGAACTTCCTCGACGGGCAGTACACGGTGTGGGGCAAGGTGACGTCCGGCATGGACGCGGTCGACGCGATCAAGAAGGGCGACCGTGCGCGCAACGGCAGCGTCAAGGACCCGGACATGATCGTCCGCATGCGGATCATGGCGGACGTGCCCGAGGACGAGCGGCCGGCGGCCTGAGACCGGCGGGGGCGGCCCTCAGGCCGCCCGCAGCGCCGGCTCCAGCGACGTCAGCCGGACCATGCCGCTGCGCGCCGTCAGGAGGGTGCACTCCGGCACCTCCGACCATTCCGCGTCGTCGCCGTCGAGCGGTTCCGACACGACGAGGATCGTCCCCTCGCCGGTGCCGAGCCCGCAGTGCCCGCCCTCGACCGCCAGCGGTCCGCCGCGGCGGTAGAAGAGGCTGGGCGACTGCCGGTCGCTCGAATAGCGGACGGCCCAGACCCGGTCCCCGTCGGTGAGCGCGGCCGTCACGCGCAGCGGCTCGTCCGTGTCGGCCGCCCGCATCAGCCCCTCGATCTCCGCGAAGACCCGCGCGAAGGCGCCGGCCGGATCGTCGGCGAGCCCTTGGCTCAGCAGCAGGTAGAACATCGCCTCGCTGTCGGTCGATCCCTCCCGGAACCGATAGAGTTCGGGCGCGATCCGCTGCTCGATCTCGCGGCGGACGTCGAACCAGCCGCCGATGCGGCCGTTGTGCATGAACATCCAGCGGTCCCAGCGGAACGGATGGCAGTTGAGCCGCGCCGTGGCGGTGCCGGTCGAGGCGCGGACATGGGCGAAGAAGAGGCCGGAGCGGATCTGCTCGCTCAGCGCCCGGAGGTTCACGTCGTTCCACGCCGGCATCGTGTCGCGGTAGATCCCCGGCCGCGGCCGCTCGCCGTACCAGCCGAGGCCGAAGCCGTCGCCCTGGGTGGGGACGTGCGCGCGCTGGGCCGAGAGCGACTGGTGGATCAGCGAGTTGCACGGCTCGAACAGGAGCGTGTCGATCAGGATCGGGGCACCGGAATAGGCGAGCCATCGGCACATGGGCGGGTCGGCCTCGCAGGAACGGACGCGCCCCATCGTACGATGGCGCGCCCCGGATATCGACGGCGACATGAGCCCGGGCGGCGGCGCCGCAACCCTTCGTCTTTGCCGCGATGCGGTGCTACGCTTTTGTGTTGGCGTCGCCGCACCACAGACATCGAGCCGGATCCCTGATGGCCATCCACGTCGCACTGCACCATCGGACCGAGTACCGGTACGACCGTCCCGTCGCCCTTGGCCCGCAGGTCGTCCGCCTGCGGCCCTGCCCGCACAGCCGCACGCCCATCCTGAGCTATTCGCTGAAGGTCCAGCCCAAGCAGCACTTCCTGAACTGGCAGCAGGATCCGCAGGCCAACTACCTCGCCCGCTTCGTCTTCCCGGAGAAGACCGACCATTTCACGGTCGAGGTCGACCTCGTCGCCGAGGTCGCGGTCATCAATCCGTTCGACTTCTTCCTCGAGCCCTGGGCCGAAGAGTTCCCCTTCGCCTATCCCGAGGCGATGGCGAAGGAACTCGCCCCCTATCTGATCCGGGAGCCGGCCGGGCCGCTCCTGTCCGCGCTGCTCGCGGCCGTGGACATGACGCCGCGGCGTACGGTCGGGTTCCTCGTCGAGCTGAACGCGTCGATCCAGAAGCGGGTCGGCTACGTCATCCGCATGGAGCCGGGCGTGCAGACCCCGGAGGAGACGCTGTCGCTGGCCAAGGGATCCTGCCGTGACAGCGCGTGGCTCCTGGTCCAGGCGCTCCGCCATCTCGGCCTCGCCGCCCGCTTCGTCTCCGGCTATCTGATCCAGCTCGTCCCCGACGAGAAGCCGCTGGAGGGTCCCACGGGTCCCGAGGCGGACTTCACCGACCTCCACGCCTGGACCGAGGTTTACCTGCCCGGCGCTGGCTGGGTCGGCCTCGACCCCACCTCGGGCCTCTTCGCCGGCGAGGGCCACATCCCGCTCGCCTGCTCGCCCGATCCGCAGAGCGCCTCGCCGGTCTCGGGCGGGCTCGAGCCCTGCGAGGTGACGTTCGATCACGCGATGAAGGTCACCCGCATCCGCGAGGCCCCGCGGGTGACGAAGCCCTACACCGCGCCCCAGTGGGGCCAGATCGAGGCGCTGGGCCACAAGGTCGACGCGGACCTCGTGGCGGGCGACGTGCGCCTGACCCAGGGCGGGGAACCGACCTTCGTCTCGATCGACGACCGGGACGGCGCGGAATGGGCGACGACCGCGCTGGGTCCGACCAAGCGCGGCCTCGCCGGCGACCTCCTGATGCGCCTGCGCGACCGGTTCGCGCCGGGCGGCTTCCTGCATTTCGGCCAGGGCAAGTGGTATCCGGGGGAATCGCTGCCCCGGTGGGCGCTCACCGTCTTCTGGCGCAAGGACGGCGACGCGCTCTGGATCCACGCCGACGCGCAGGCCGACGAACGCAAGGACTACGGCTTCGGCCCGGCGGAGGCGGAGCGTTTCATCCGGCGCCTGTCGACGCGCCTCGGCATCGACCCCGATCTCGTGCGCGGCACGTTCGAGGATCCCTGGCACTACATCCGGCGCGAACAGCTCCTCCCCGCCAACGTCGATCCCTTCGACAGCAAGCTGGAGGACGCCGAGGAGCGGGCGCGTCTCGCCAAGGTGTTCCAGCGCGGGCTGGAGACGCCAGTCGGGTTCGCCCTGCCGCTCGAACGCCGGCACGAGGCGCACGGGCCGGTCTGGCTCGCCACCACCTGGGCGATGCGGCAGGAGAAGCTTCTCCTCGCGCCGGGCGACAGCCCGATCGGCTATCGCCTCCCGCTCGGCTCGCTCCCGTGGGTCGATCCGCGCGACTATCCCTTCGCCTTCGAGCAGGATCCCTTCGAGGCGCGCGAACCGCTGCCGCCGCACCCGCTCGCCCAGGCGGTGCGGGAGCCGCCCAAGGCGGAGCCCAAGCGCCGGCTCGACCCCGCCATCCTCGCCCGCATGGTCCGCGAGGTGCCGAAGCCCGGCGAGAACGCGTGGTGGGTCGTCCGCACGGCGCTGTGCATCGAGCCGCGGGACGGGCGCCTCTACGCCTTCATGCCGCCGATGGCCTATCTGGAGGACTATCTGGCACTGCTGGCCGAGATCGAGGCGACGGCGGTGGTGGAGGACCTGCCGGTGATGATCGAGGGCTATCCCCCGCCGCGCGATCCGCGGCTCGGGTCGATCGCGGTGACGCCCGATCCCGGCGTGATCGAGGTGAACATCCACCCCTCCGCGGGCTGGACCGACCTCGTCCAGACCACGACAGCACTCTACGAGGACGCGCGGCTGTCCCGCCTGTCGACCGAGAAATTCATGCTCGACGGGCGCCACGTGGGCACGGGCGGGGGCAACCACATCGTGGTGGGCGGGGCGACGCCCGCCGACAGCCCGTTCCTGCGCCGGCCGGACCTGCTGCGCTCCATCGTCACCTACTGGCAGAACCACCCGGCCCTGTCCTACGTGTTCTCGGGCCTGTTCATCGGGCCGACGAGCCAGGCGCCGCGCATCGACGAGGCGCGGCACGACACGCTCTACGAGATGGAGATCGCGTTCCGGCAGCTGGAGAAGGCCGGCGACGCCCCGCCCTCCTGGCTGGTGGACCGGGTGTTCCGCCATCTCCTGACCGACATGCAGGGCAACACCCACCGGTCGGAGATCTGCATCGACAAGCTCTATTCGCCGGACACCTCCACCGGCCGGCTCGGCCTCGTCGAGTTCCGCGGGTTCGAGATGCCGCCCCACGCGCAGATGAGCCTCGTGCAGCAGCTCCTGCTGCGGGCGCTGATCGCGCGGTTCTGGGCGCGGCCCTACCGGAACCGGCTGGTGCGCTGGGGTACCGAACTCCAGGACCGGTTCATGCTCCCCCACTTCCTCGAACTCGACCTGATGGACGTGGTCGAGGACATGCGCGAACAGGGCTACGCCTTCGATCCGGCGTGGTTCCGCCCTCACCTCGAGTTCCGCTTCCCGCTGATCGGGTCGATCGCCCAGCGCGGGCTGACGCTCGAACTGCGCCACGCGCTGGAGCCCTGGCACGTGCTCGGCGAGGAGCCGGGCGGCGGCGGCACGGTGCGCTACGTGGACAGCTCGGTCGAACGGCTGCAGGTGCGGGTCACCGGCATGCCCGGGGAACGCTACATCGTCGCCTGCAACGGCCGGCGGGTCCCGTTGCATCCCACCGGCGTCGAGGGCGAGCGGGTCGCCGGGGTGCGGTTCCGTGCGTGGCAGCCGCCCAACTGCCTGCACCCCACCATCCCGGTCCATGGCCCGCTGGTGTTCGACGTGATCGACGCCTGGTCGGGCCGGTCGGTGGGCGGCTGCACCTATCACGTGGCGCATCCGGGCGGGCGCAACTACGACACCGCACCGGTCAACGCCAACGAGGCGGAGGCGCGGCGCCTCGCCCGCTTCTTCCCCTTCGGCCACACGCCGGGCACGATCGCGCTCCCGCCCGAGACGCGGTCGGCGGAGTTCCCGATGACGCTGGATCTGCGGCGTGACTGAACCCGGTCTCGCGGCGGCGCCGGACGCGGCGGCCGCCGCCCTGCCCGAGGTGTGGGACGAGATGGCCGGCGGCCAGGGGCGCCTGCGCCCGCACTGGACGCCGCTGATGCGGGAGATCGCACCCGTCGATCCGGACCGGATGGCCGAGCGGGGCGACGAGGCGCGGCGTCTGATCCGCCAGAACGGCGTCACCTACAACGTCTACGGCGATCCCCTCGGGCTGGAGCGGCCCTGGCCGCTCGACCTGATGCCGCTGGTGATCGCCGCCGACGAATGGGCGGACCTCGCGGCCGGCGCCTGCCAGCGGGCGCGCCTGCTGAACGCGGTGCTGGCCGACCTCTACGGCCCCCAGACGTTGATCGAGACCGGCGCGGTCCCCGCACCGGCGGTCTTCGGCGATCCGGGCTATCTGCGGGCGTGCCGCCACATCCCGGTGCCGCGCGGTCTGTGGCTTCACCTCGTGGGGTTCGACCTGGGGCGCGGACCGGACGGCGTCTGGCGGGTGCTGGCCGACCGGACGCAGGCGCCGTCGGGGACGGGCTACGCGCTGGAGAACCGGCTGGTGATCGGCCGGGTGCTTCGCGACGCCGTCCGCGGGGTCGGGGTCCAGCCGCTCGGCCCCTTCTTCCAGGCGCTGCGCGATGCGCTGGAATCGCTGGCCCGTCCGGACCCGGGGGAGGAGCCGCGGTTCGTCCTCCTCTCTCCCGGACCCTACAACGAGACCTATTTCGAACACGCCTACCTCGCTCGCCATCTCGGGGTGCCGCTGGTCGAGGGCGCCGACCTCACGGTGCGGGGCGGCACCCTCTATCTGAAGACGATCGAGGGGCTGGCGCGGGTCCATGTGGTGCTGCGCCGCCTCGACGACGATTTCTGCGATCCGCTCGAACTCCGCCCGGACAGCGCGCTCGGCGTGCCCGGCCTGACCGCCGCGGCGCGGACGGGACGGGTCGCGGTCGCCAACGCGCTCGGCACCGGCCTCCTGGAGAGCGCGGCCGTGAAGCAGGCGCTGCCGGATCTCGCCCCCCGCATGCTGGGCGAGCCGCTGCGCCTGCCGCAGTCCGACCAGTGGTGGTGCGGCACCCGGGCGGGCCTCGACCGCGCGCTCGCCGGGTTCGACCGCCTCGTCGTGCGCCCGGCCTTCGCCGCCGACCGGTCGAGCCCGCTCGTGGTCGCCGACCTCACGGCGCCGGAGCGCGATCGGCTGCTGGCGGGCCTTCGCGCCGAGCCGCGCCGGTTCGTGGCCGAGACCCCGATCGCGCTCTCCACCTCGCCGGTTTGGATCGACGGCCGGCTCCACCCGCGGGCGATCGTGCTGCGCGTCTACGTCGTCGGCGTCCCGGGTCCGGACGGCCTCGCCTGGCGGGCCATGCCAGGCGGCCTCACCCGCTTCGCGCCCGAGACGGGCCGGCCCGTGGTCTCCATGCAGCGCGGCAGCGGCAGCAAGGACACCTGGATCCCCGGCGGCGGCGCCCAGGCCGACACCCGGCCCGCCCGGGGGCGCGGGGGCCTCGGCGGGGCGCTGCCGAGC
>VYKX01000300.1_pt1 | contig 12582 bp, 11 predicted proteins | sample 5114471 | NCBI WGS metagenome assembly VYKX01 (sample SAMN12291785, study PRJNA351875) | freshwater metagenome | isolation source: freshwater lake | place: USA: Michigan, Gull Lake | collected 2013-08-08
CCGGGCATGCCAAGCTTTCCCAGGAATATGATTCCGGCCCTGCCTGGTCTCCCTCCCGGTGGCGATCAGATGCAGCCACCCCCTGTCTTCGATCAACGCAGCCTTGCTGATTTGCCCGGCCAGTCGCGCGCGACGGAACGTGCAGGCAGCCCTACCCAGGCCGAGGGTGGCCCCACGCTAGTCACGCCGCTCGGCGACTTGCAACGTCCTCTTGGTGCTCCAACGGCGGTATTTGGTGCGGCCCTTTTCACCGGGCAGCCGCAATCTTCGTCCGATGCACCAAATCCGAATTATGTCCTGGCCCCTGGTGATCGGATCAGCGTGCGCGCCTGGGGGGCGGTTGATGCTGAACAAATCGCCCAGATTGATCCTGCGGGTAATCTTTTCCTGCCCAATATCGGGCCCATTCGTGTAGCGGGGGTGCGTGTCGGCGATTTGCAGCGCATCGTGGAAGGCGAAATCCGCCGTGTCTACACACAGCAGGTCCAGGTTTATGCCACGGTCCTGTCCACCCAAAGGATCGGCGTTTTCGTGGCCGGTTTTGTCAGGGCGCCCGGTCGCTACGCGGGCGCAGCTTCGGACAGTATCCTTGATTTTCTGCTGCGCGCCGGCGGTGTTGACCCCGCGCGCGGTTCCTTCCGGGAAATCAGCGTGCAGCGCGGTGGCACCACGGTTACCAGCCTTGATCTTTATCATTTCCTGTTTGACGGCAATATTCCGCAGATACGCTTGCAGGAAGGCGATACCATCCTTGTTGGCCGGCAGCGCCCGCTGATCGGCGCGGATGGCGCGGTGCGCAACAATTATCTGTTTGAAAGCGCGCAACGTGGTCCCATGCGCGGCCAGGACCTCATCAATTACGCTAGGCCCCTGCCGGCGGCGACCAACGCCGTGGTGCGCGGTGTGCGTAATGCGCAGCCTTTCTCCCGCTATGTCACTTTGGCCGAACTCGCGCGGCAGACGCTGCATGATCAGGACACAGTAACCTTCGTGGCCGATGTCGCACTGCGTACCGTGCGGGTGACTATTGAAGGCAGCCGACTTTATCCTTCTGTCCTTGTTGCAGAACGGGATTTCTCGCTGTGCCAAATCCTGGATCACGTGGCGGTGGACCCGATGCTGGCCAATACCTCAGCCGTATTCCTGTTGCGTCCCAGACTTGCCATGCAGCAGAAGCGCGCGATTGACGATGCGCTTGATCGGCTGGAAAGGCAGCTATTCCTCTCCCCATCCATAACGCCTGGGGTGGCTGCGGCGCGCACGGCTGAGGCCAATCTCATCCTGTCCTATATCAGCCGCGCACGCCGAAGCCTGCCAGAGGGTCGGCTTGTCGTGGTGAATGAGGATGGCACCTGCGCCCCGGTGCGTCTGGAAGATGGCGATGTCATCGTCATTCCGGAAAGATCGCAGACCGTCATGGTGCAGGGCGAAGTCAGCATGCCCCGCGCCGTGCTTTGGCGGGAAGGTATGAGCATTGAACAATACCTTGAGCAGGCAGGCGGGCTGACGGCGCGTGGGGCGCGTTCCACGCTCATGCTGCGCCGCCCGAGCGGACAGGTTATTCTTGAGCCTCGCCAATCGCCGCAGGCAGGCGATGAGTTGATCGCGCTGCCCTATCTTGATCCGAAACTTTTCGTCATGGGCCAGGAATTCATCACGGCAATTTTCCAAGTGGCGCTGGCGGCGCGGGTCTTCCAGAACAACTGAACCTGCCTCCAAGCCCGTTTTGTGCCGCGTGGGGGATTGATCCCCGACGCGTGAGGGGTTCCTCTGCTGTCATGGATGATTCTCCAGCACCCTCGCCAAGCCGCGCCGATCTGTTCCTCACCTATGGCAAGATCGGGCTGATCGGCTTTGGCGGCATCAATGCCTGGGCGCGGCGTGTGCTGGTCGAAGAAAAGCGCTGGCTGACGGAACAGGAATATGCGGAAACGCTGGGCCTTGGGCAGGTGTTGCCGGGGCCAAATGCGCTGAATGCGGCCATCATGATTGGGGATCGCTTTCATGGCGCGGTGGGGGCGCTGCTTGCTTCCTGTTCCATGTTTGGCGGGCCGCTGATCATCCTGATGGGGCTCGCGGTGCTGTATGATTCCTATGGCGAGGTGCCCTTGGTGAAGGCGGTGCTCGCCGGTGTCGCGGCGGCGGCGGCGGGCATGGTGCTGGGCACCGCAGTCAAGATGGGGCAGAAGCTGAAACCAACCCTGGCACTTTTAGCGGTAGGGCTTTGTGCGCTGGCGGCAGCGGGCTTCTTCCGCGTGCCACTGCCCATGGTGGTGCTGGGCTTGGCACCCTTTGGCATTCTGGCGTCCTGGTATGGGGCGCGCGGCAAATGACCGCCACCATCTTTTGGCAGTTACTGCTCGGTTTTGGCGCCATTTCGCTGGTCTCGGTCGGCGGTGGTATTGCCGTGCTGCCTGAGATGCACCGCCTGGTCGTGGATGTGCATGGTTGGATGAGTGATGCGGATTTCGCGCGCCGCTTCGCCCTCGCCCAAGCCGCGCCTGGCCCGAATGTGCTGGTCGTGGGGCTGTTTGGCTGGCATGTCGGCGGCATTCTGGGGATGCTAACGGCCTCAGCCGCCATGACGGTACCCACCAGCCTGATCGCATTTGGCTTTTCGCGTCTGCGCGCGCGGCTTTTGGGTCGGCCATGGCTGCGGATTATCGAACGCGGCCTGGTGCCGATTGCGGTTGGGTTGATTGCGGCGTCCGGCCTGCTGCTGGCGCAGGGTTCGGCTGAAAGCTGGGTCACTGTGGTGCTCACCATCTGTTCGGCTATTTTCGTCTGGCGGACGGATTTCAGCCCGCTTTGGGTGCTGGGGGCTGGCGCCATCATTGGGGCTTTGGTGCTGTGATGGGGGAAGGCATCGCGGCACCTGCCTTCCGCGAAGCGGCGCCGCGCGGGCTTTGCACGGATTGCGGTGTTTCGCGCATGGAAAACCCCAAGGCTTGTGGTACCGCCTGCCAATTCATCAAGCCGGATTATCCGCGCCTGGAAGCCGCCGTGCATGGCCGCGCACGAGACCCCTCGCGCCCCGATGAACTGCATTTCGGCCCGTTTCGACAAATGCTGCGCGCATCGCTGAAGCCGCCTCAGCCCGGCGCGCAATGGACCGGCATCACTACGCGCCTGGCTGAAAAGCTGCTGGATGCGGGCGCGGTGACCGCCGTGCTGACCATGGCGCCAGACCCTCACGATAAATGGAAGCCCGTGCCAGTGCTGGTGACGAAGCCCGAAGGCATGGCCGCCTGTCGCGGTATGCGCATGGGCTATGCGCCGCTGCTCGCCCTTCTGGAACCAGCCGCCGCTGCCGGCCATAAGCGCATCGCGGTGATTGGCATTCCCTGCCAGGTCTATGCCCTGCGCGCCTTGGAAGCGCAGCTTGGGCTCGATGCGCTCTACGTCATCGGCACGCCCTGTTCAGACAATACCACCACCGAAAACTTCCATCGCTTCCTTGAACTTTTGTCAGATGCGCCGGAGACGATCACCTATCTGGAATTCCGCGCTGATTACCATGTGGAACTCCGCTTTGCCGATGGCCGCAAGCGCGAAATTCCCTTTCTGCAATTGCCGATCAGCCAATTGCCTTCGGATTTCTTCCCGCTCACCTGCCGAAGCTGCGTGGATTACACCAATGTGCTGGCTGATATCACGGTTGGTTATATGGGCGGCCAGGGCGAGCAATGGCTGCTAGTGCGCAATGAACGTGGTGAGGAATTGCTGCGCCTGCTTGGCGATGAAGTCAGCACCGCCGCGCCTGGTACCGCCGGCAAACGCGCCAGTGCGGTAAAGGGTTTTCTGGAAAACACGCGCCGCGCTGCCGGTGGTTTGCCCCTGCGCCGCATGCCCGATTGGCTAAGACCGATCATTGGCTGGTTGATGCCGCGCATCGGCCCGCGCGGCCTGGAATTCGCCCGCGCGCGGGTTGAGATGAAGGCAGTTGAAAGCGTGCTGCACCTGGAACGGGCGGAGCCCGCCAAGATGCGCAACATGATCCCGGATCATGTTTGGGCGCTGGTCGCGCCCTATGGCCTCAAAAAAACACCAGAAAGCTCAGATCAGCCCTCGGCGCGGTAATTCGGCGCTTCGCGCGTCACCGCCACATCATGCACATGGCTTTCGCGTAAACCCGCGCCGGTAATGCGCCGGAAGCGCGCCTTGGTCTGCAATTCAGCAATCGTGGCACAGCCCGTATAGCCCATGGCAGAGCGCAAGCCCCCCACCATTTGGTGGATCACGGCGCCAACTGGGCCTTTGTAGCCCACGCGGCCTTCCACGCCCTCCGGCACCAGCTTCAGTGAATCCTGCACTTCCGCCTGGAAATACCGATCCGCCGAACCGCGCGCCATGGCGCCCAGCGAGCCCATGCCGCGATAGGATTTGTAGGACCGGCCCTGATACAAAAATACCTCACCAGGTGCTTCATCCGTGCCGGCGAAGATGCTGCCCATCATGGCGCAATCCGCCCCGGCCGCCAGCGCCTTGGCAAGATCTCCGGAAGACCGAATGCCGCCATCGGCAATCACCGGCACGCCTTTTTCGCGCGCGGCGGCGGCACTTTCCAGAATGGCGGTAAGCTGCGGCACGCCGACACCCGCCACAATGCGCGTGGTGCAGATGGAACCGGGGCCGATGCCGATCTTCACCGCATCCGCGCCCGCTTCAATTAGGGCAAGCGCACCTTCCGGTGTTGCAACATTACCCGCAATCACCTGCACGGAATTGGAAAGCCGTTTGATGCGCTCCACCGCCTGCATCACGCCACCGGAATGGCCATGCGCGGTATCCACCACCACAACATCCACGCCAGCCGCCACCAGCAATTCAGCACGATGCAGCCCATCATCACCAACGCCCGTCGCCGCCGCCGCACGCAGCCTTCCCATGCCATCCTTGGAGGCATTGGGATTGGCCTGCGCCTTGTCCATATCCTTTACCGTCACCAGGCCAACGCAGCGCTGCGCCTCATCCACCACCAGCAGCTTTTCGATGCGATGCTTATGGAGCAGCGTACGCGCCTCATCCGGCGTCACATCGGGGGATGCGGTGACAAGGCCCTCACGCGTCATCAATTCATAGACCCGCAGATTTGGATCGGTCGCGAAACGCACATCGCGATTGGTGATGATGCCAACAAGCCGCCCCGAGCCTCGTTCCACCACCGGAATGCCGCTGATGCGATGCCGTTCTTGCAGCGCGCGCACCTCAGCGAGTGTCTGATCCGGATGCACGGTCAGCGGGTTCACCACCATGCCGGATTCGAATTTCTTCACTTGCCGCACTTGCGCGGCCTGATCTTCCGGCGAGAAATTCTTGTGGATCACGCCAATGCCGCCCGCCTGCGCCATGGCAATCGCCATCGGGGCTTCCGTGACGGTATCCATCGCCGCTGAAATCAGCGGAATATTCAGCCGAATTTCCTTGGTGAGCCGCGTATGCGCCAGGGTCTGCGCTGGCAGCACGGAGGAATAGGCGGGCACCAGCAGCACATCGTCAAAGGCATAAGCCTCAGCAATGGGCATAATGCCACCAAAAGAGCCAGCGGAAGGGGGAGGGGATTCTAGTGCCATGGGAGGGGCTTTCGCGTTGCGCTACCTTGGCGACTCTCCATAGTCCTTGATGCTAGCGGGCGCAATCACCGAGGATACAAATCAGCCGCGAAAGCCGCTTGCGACCACATATAATTCGGCTGATTCCTTTCGGCTTGCGGGTGGTTTCAAATGCCGCACGCTGGTGAAATGACGTTTTAATGTCACCAGCATGTCTTTTTCTGAACCGCCCTGAAACACTTTCGCAACAAAACCGCCACCCGGGCCCAGCACCTTCAGCGCGAAATCCAGCGCCAATTCAGCAAGCGCCATGATGCGCAAATGATCCGTCGCGCCATGGCCCGTGGTATTGGGCGCCATATCGGACAGCACCAGATCAGCCTTGCCGCCAAGGGCCGCGATGATGCGTGCCTCGGCTTCCTCTTCCTGGAAATCGCCTTGCAGCGTGGTGGCCCCCGGCACCGGGTCCATGGGCAGGATGTCCAGAGCCACCACCTGCCCGCGCGCCCCAACTTCCTGCACCGCCACCTGAGTCCAACCGCCAGGCGCCGCGCCCAAATCCACCACCCTTGCACCGGGGCGAAGCAGTTTTACCTTTTCATTCATCTCAAGCAGCTTGAAGGCCGCGCGGGATCGCAGGCCGCGTTCCTTGGCGGCGCGCACATAGGGATCATTCAATTGCCGATTGAGCCATTTCTGGCTCGCGGTACTGCGGCCTTCGGCGCTGCGCAGGCGCTGAGTCAGGCCCCGACTGCTGCCGGGCGGGCTTGGTTTGGCCATGGCTGAGCTTACCGGCGCCGCGGCGGGCTGCGGTGCGCCGCTTCACGGTCCGCGCGCATCATCCGCAGCAACATACCCTCACGCAGGCCGCGATCCGCGACGCGCAGGCTCCGCGTTGGCCATATGCGCCGGATCGCGGCGTAAATCGCGCAGCCTGGCAGCACGTAATCCACGCGTTCCGGCCCCACGCATGGATGCGCGGCCAATTCCGCACGGCCCATGGCGAAAAGATCACCCAGGGCGGCATCGGCGGCCTCACAATCAAGGGTCGAGCCATCCACCAGCGGGCGGCGATAGCGCGGCAGCGCCATGACAACGCCGGCCAGTGTGGTGACCGTGCCGGACGTGCCCATGAGCCGCACGCCGCCGCCATGGATTTCCTGGCCGATGCAATGCAGGCGATCAAAGCCTTCCAATTGCGCCGCCACCTCATCCACCACGGCGAAGAAACCGGCTTCGGTGAAACAAGCTGCACCGCAGCGCTCGGCCAGGGTCACCACGCCCACGGGAAGGGATATATAGCCGATCAGTTCCGGCACATCGCCAAGTCTGGCGGCGGCGCGGATCCAGGCGATTTCGGTGCTGCCGCCGCCAATATCGAATAGCAGCGCGCGCCGATCGGATGCTTCCAGAAGGGCAGCGCAGGATTCCATGGCGAGTTCCGCTTCTTCCCGCCCCGTGATGATGCGAAGCCTGATGCCGGTTTCCGCCTCAACCCGCGCAATAAAGGCCGGGCCATTGCTGGCCTGGCGGCAGGCTTCGGTCGCCACAGCCTCAAAACCGCGCAAGGGGCGGCGAGAGAGTTTGTCGGCGCAGGCGCCAAGGGCGGCCAAGGCACGGTCCATGGAAGCCGTCGAAAGCTGGCCGCTGCTGCCCAAGCCTTCGCCCAGGCGCACCACACGGCTGAAGGAATCCATTACGCGAAAGCCAGTTTGGCTCGGGGCCGCGATCAGCAGGCGGCAATTATTGGTGCCGAGATCAAGCGCCGCATAGGCCGCACCCGAGGCCTCAGCCCGCGCGAGCGCGGGGGCGGGGCAGGGGGCTTTCGGCAAAGGCGGGGCGATATCGTTCATGCTTCCCTGGGTGACGGCTTTCGCCATGATCCGAGTATCTGGCCCCTGGGGCAAGCGGTTTTGAGGGGGTGAGTTGTGGCGAGGCAGGGCCGGTGCTATGTGCCCAGGCTCTTGGGGGATAGTTTAACGGTAGAACTTCCGACTCTGACTCGGACAGTCTTGGTTCGAATCCAGGTCCCCCAGCCAATTGCGCGCAAAGATGCAGCGCGCTTGGCTTTCGGCGGCCTATCGGCTCCTCCCCGTATCCCAGCGCCTTCTTGATATGCCGCAAGATCGGCCGATGGCTTCCCGCCTAATTAAGGCTTCAGGAGGAACCACCCATGCGCGCCCGCGACCTGATGACCACGAGCCTTGTTACCATCCCCCCCGAAGCCCCGCTGGACGCCGTTGCCCGGGTCTTCGCTGATCGCGGCATCTCGGGCGCCCCGGTGGTGGATGGCGCCGGCACCTTGCTTGGCATGGTGACCGAGGGCGATTTGATCCGCCGCTTGGCGGCGAAGGAAGACGCGCCGAAATCCTGGGTGCTTGGGCTTTTTGCTTCCGCCACTGAGCAAGCGGCGCGTTTCGCGCGCACCCATGGCCACCGCGCGCGGGATGTCATGACAACCGATATCGCCTCGGTCACTGAAGATACTTCGATTGAACATGTCGCCCATATCATTGAAGATAAGAAAATCCGCCGTGTGCCCGTGCTGCGGGATGGCAAGCTGGTTGGCGTTGTTTCGCGTTCAGACCTGATCCGGGCGCTGTTCGCGGCACCGGGCAGCATGGTCGCCGATGCGCCAGATGAACGCATCCGCCGCGACCTGGCGATTGCCATGCGCAATGAACCCTGGGTGGATACCTATTTCATCTTCCCGGATGTGAAGGGCGGCCAAGTCACCTTCCACGGCTTCTGCCGGTCTGCAACCGTGAAGCAGGGCCTGCGCGTGCTGGCCGAAGGCGTGCCAGGGGTAAAGGGGGTCGCTTTCGAAACCCAGGACCCGCCGGCCTATGTGATGGGGGTTAGCTGATCAGGCCGGCTTGTCAGTAGGGGAGATCCTTCATCCAGGGATACCCAACCCGCGCCTGGGCGAAGGCGTGGTCATATAGCTTGCGCATAAAAGCCTGTTCGAAGGGCTCCTTCGGCTCATCCTGGAAATCGGGGCCAATCACGGCCAGGTTGAAATCCACCTTATCTTCGCGCGTGGTGTTGCGGATGCGCGCCACGTCATTGAAGCCGCTCGCGGAAATCATACTGGAAATGGCGCGCTGGGCGATGACGAAAGTCTGGCGCTCGGTCCGCGCCGGGTTGGGTGTAAGCCGCCCATTGCGGATGATATAGGCCCTTGCCGGCTGAATATGATTACCATGGCGCAGATGGGCGCGCCGTTCACGCGTGACGCTGCGCGGATAGAGAAACAACTGCGTGAAGGCGCCGCCATCCACATGCATTTCCTGATAGGCTTTCCCATCCAACATCACATCAATCATGACGGGCGGGAAAGCGCCCGGTATGGCGGCGGATGCCAGTAACAGGCGGCGCACCAGATCAAGCGCCTTGGGGTGGCCGCTTGCCGCAATCGCGCCGATATTCCAGGCCGCCGGCAATTGCGCATCCATATCGGAGGTGCCGATCAGCAATATCCTACCGCGCTCATAGGCGTGGGCGATATCGGCCAACATCGCCTCATCCAAATACTTTGAAATGGTACGGAACAGCGGCGCGCTATCGGCCAGCGCATCTTCAAACAGGGCCGCATTCAGTAAATTGCGTTGTTCCAGCACATCCTTGGGCGTGATGTCAGTATAAACGGCTTTGAGCGCCGCATCGTAGCGGGACCCCAGAAAGGCGAAGGGCGCGGTCAACGCACCGGTTGAAACGCCCGTCACCAGGCTGAAGGTCGGGCGGTTCCCGGCCTCGGTCCAGCCATTGAGAAGGCCGGCGCCGAAGGCGCCATTTTCGCCGCCACCGGAAATCGCCAACATTTCAATGGTGCGTTCCTGCCCGCGCCGGGGCGTGCCGTGGATTTGCCGCGCCCTTTCCTGGGCGGCCAGTACCTCAGTACGGAAGGCATCCCCATCCCAGGGGAAGAAAAAGCGCTCATTGGGAAGGCCGAGCACCCGTGCATCCCGCGTGCGGGCAATGGGTACGGCGGGGCCGCGGGTCGGGGTGGCGCAAGCGGCAAGCCCCAGACCAGCGCCCCCAAACAAGGCGGCGCGACGGGTGATTTTCAGCGCGTCTTCAAGCTTTTGGCCCATGTCAGCCCCTGCCTTCCTGTTTTGGAATTCTTGAGACCGTGCTTAACAAATGCCCCGCCTGGCGTCGAGGCGTTTAATGGCCCAAGCCCCACTTGCCCTTTTTGGCTTGACCCTCAGGCGCCTGGGCGATAAAGGCCACTTAATCACTGGTTCGCCCTGAACCTTGGTCCGCCCGCCTGATGCGGGTTGGCTCCGCCGCTCCGCGAAGGCTCGCGCAGCGGCGCATTCTGTTTTGGGGCGACCGCAACGCGAAAGGATCATTGGGCGCTGCCATGTTTGAGGCTCTGTCCAGCAAGCTCAACGGTGTTTTTGATCGGCTGCGCCGCCGTGGCGCGCTGAGCGAAGCCGATGTGACTGAAGCGCTGCGCGAAGTGCGCGTGGCGTTGCTGGAAGCTGATGTCGCCTTGCCGGTGGTCCGCGACCTTGTTGCGCGCGTAAAAGAACGCGCCGTGGGGCAGGAGGTGATCCGCTCCGTCTCCCCCGCGCAGCAGGTCATCAAAATCGTCAATGATGCTTTGGTGGAAGCGCTTGGCGGCACTGAAGGGGCGCGCGGCATTGATTTGAATGCGCCTGCCCCGGTAGCCATTCTGATGGTCGGCTTGCAGGGTTCGGGCAAGACCACAACCTCGGGCAAGATCGCGCTTAGGCTAAAGGGCCGCGACAAGAAGAAGGTGCTGCTGGCGTCATTGGACGTGCATCGCCCAGCGGCGCAGCTGCAATTGCAGCAATTGGCCGAACGCGCGGAAGTGACCAGCCTGCCGATCATCGCCGGCCAGCGCCCGCTTGAAATCGCGGCGCGCGCCATGGATGTCGCGCGGCGCGAATTATACGATGTGGTGGTGCTGGACACCGCCGGGCGCCTTGCGATTGATGAAGCGCTGATGGCCGAAGTGGCCGAGGTTAAGGCCGCCACCCAGCCGCATGAAACCTTGCTGGTTGTAGATGCCATGACCGGGCAGGATGCGGTGAATACCGCCAAGGCTTTCCAGGAAAAGGTGGGCGTCACCGGCATTGTCATGACACGCGTTGATGGCGATGCGCGCGGTGGTGCAGCCCTTTCCATGCGGGCCGTGACCGGCGCGCCGATCAAGCTTTTGGGCGCCGGCGAAAAGCTGGATGCCTTGGAAGATTTCCACCCCGATCGCATCGCGGGCCGTATTCTTGGCATGGGCGATATCGTCTCCTTGGTGGAAAAAGCCGCTGAGACGATTGACCAGGCGGAGGCTGAAAAGCTCGCCGCACGCATGCAAAAGGGCCAGTTCACGCTGGATGATTATGCGGCACAGCTCAAGCAAATCGGTAAGATGGGCAGCCTGCAAGGCATTCTTGGCATGTTGCCCGGCGTGCAGAAGGTGAAGGCACAATTGGAAGGCGCCAATCTGGATACCGCCATTCTGAAGCGTCAGGCGGCGATTATTTCCAGCATGACACCCAAGGAACGCCGCACGCCTGATCTGCTGAAGGCATCCCGCAAGCGCCGCATCGCGGCCGGGTCCGGCGCCACGGTGCAGGATGTGAACCGCCTGCTCAAGCAATTCGACGATATGTCCGCCATGATGAAGCGGATGAGCAAAATTGGCCAAAAGGGGTTGATGCGTGGCGGGCTCGCCGCGCTGCTCCCCCAAGGCCGGAGGCCGTTTTGATGATGGCCTTCACCAAACCCCTCGTTTCAAGTCACTAAAGAAAGGACTACCTGTATGTCTCTCAAGATTCGCCTTGCGCGCGCTGGTGCCAAGAAGCGCCCTTATTATCACATCGTCATCGCTGATAGCCGCAGCCCGCGCGATGGCCGCTTCATCGAAAAGGTGGGTTCCTATAACCCCATGCTGCCGTCGGACCATGCGGAGCGTATTCGCTTGCAGGAAGATCGCCTGAAGCATTGGCTCGGCCATGGCGCGGTGGCGACGGATCGCGTGGCGCGCTTCCTGGGCAAGGCTGGCCTGATCGCCATGCCGGCGATCCCGGCGCAGACCAAGCAGGCCGCGCCGAAGAAGAAGGCGCAGGAACGCGCTGCTGCTGCGGCGGCTGGCTGAGCCTAGCCAAAGGCAACACGGCAAATGGTCGGCAAGCGCATTATGGTGGGGGAGTTTGGCAGGCCGCATGGCGTGCGCGGGCTTTTGCGCCTGAATGCCTTCACTGCCGATCCTGCCGCCATCACCGCCTATGGCCCGCTTTCCGATGAGGCTGGCGCGCGGCAATTCCGCCTGACGCTGAAGGGCCATGATCTGGTCGCCGTTGATGGCATCAATGATCGTGATGCTGCCCAGCGCCTGACCGGCACACGCCTTTTCGTCGCGCGGGAGGCTTTGCCCCCCACCGAGGAAGAGGAATTCTACCTGGCGGATTTGATCGGCCTTGCGGCGGTGACGGAAGCCGGCGATGCGCTTGGTGTGGTGCGCGCGGTGGAAGACCATGGTGGTGGCGCCTTCCTGGTGATTGAAGGGGGCCGCGAAATGTTGCTGCCCTTCACGCGCCAGGTGGTGCCGGTGGTGGATATTGCCGCTGGCCGCCTTGTGGTGGTGCCGCCCGCCGAAGTGCTGGTGCCCCCACCAGAAGGGAAGGAGGCCGCGGCATGACCTGGCGCGCCGATATCCTGACGCTGTTCCCGGAAATGTTCCCCGGACCGCTTGGGCTTTCCCTCGCGGGGCGCGGCCTGCGCGAAGGGCTGTGGTCCTTGGCCGCGCATGACATTCGCGACTATGCCAAGGACCGCCATCGCAGCGTGGATGACACGCCTTTCGGGGGTGGCGCAGGCATGGTGCTGCGCCCGGATGTGGTGGATGCGGCCATTGGCGCGGCCTTGGCCGAAGCGCCAGCCCGGCCGGTGATCTATCTGACGCCGCGCGGGCGGTTGCTGGATCAGGCGCTGGTGCGGGAATTGGCGTCGGGTCTGGGGCTTGTGCTGCTCTGCGGGCGTTATGAAGGCGTGGATCAAC
>VYKX01000302.1_pt1 | contig 12518 bp, 11 predicted proteins | sample 5114471 | NCBI WGS metagenome assembly VYKX01 (sample SAMN12291785, study PRJNA351875) | freshwater metagenome | isolation source: freshwater lake | place: USA: Michigan, Gull Lake | collected 2013-08-08
CTTGAGGTCGATGGGCGCGATCGCCTGGGACGAGATCGTGCGCTTCTCTCCGGTCATCAGGTCGTCGATCTGCCTCACCAGGCGGGGCTCGAAGCGCTTGCCGCCCGACGCGAGGACCGCGGTCGCATTCGCCAGCTGCAGCATGGTGAAGTTGTTGTAGCCCTGACCGATGCCCAGAGAAATGGTCTCTCCCGCGTACCACTTCTTCTGATCAGCGCGCTTGTAGGCCTTCTTCTTCCATTCGGTCGACGGCAGCAGGCCTGTGACCTCGCCATCGAGATCGATGCCGGTCTTGCGGCCGAAGCCGAACGGGGAGAGCTCTGAGTGGATCAGGTCGACCCCCATCTCGTTGGCCAGGGTGTAGTAGTAGACGTTGCTCGATTCGACGATCGAGCGGCGCATGTCCATGATCCCGCCGCGCTCGTTCTCGGGGCTGCCGTAGCGGTGGCCGCCAAATATGAAGAAGCCAGGGTCGTTGATCAACGTGCCGGGTGCTCGCTTGTTCGAATGGAGTGCGGCCATCGCCATGAACGGCTTGAAGGTCGACCCGGGCGGGTAGGTGCCGCGCAGCGCACGGTTGAGCAAGGGCTTGTCGAGCGACTCGTTGAGATCGCGCCAGGATTCGACATCGATGCCGTCGACGAACAGGTTCGGGTCGAAGGTCGGCTTGCTGACGAAGGCGAGCACCTCGCCGTTGCGCGGATCGATGGCCACCAGCGCGCCGCGCCGGTCGCCGAACAGCGTTTCGACGAGCGATTGCAGCCGGATGTCGATCGACAGCACGACGGTGTTGCCGGGCGTCGGCGGGTTGCTGTCGAGCCGCCGCACCGCGCGGCCCGAGGCGCTGGTCTCGACCTCTTCGAATCCGGTCGTGCCATGCAGGTCGTCCTCGTAGCGCTGCTCGATGCCGAGCTTGCCGATGTACTCGGTGCCGCGGTAGTTGGCCGCGTCATCACCGTCGTCGATGGCTTCCTTCTCGGTCTGGTTGATGCGGCCGATGTAGCCGAGCAGGTGGCTGCCGACCTCGCCGAGCGGATAGTTGCGAAACAGCCGCGCCTTCACGTCGACGCCCGGAAAGCGGAAGCGCTGTGCGGTGAAGCGGGCAACCTCCTCGTCGGTCAGCTTGGTGCGGATCGGCAGCGACTCGAAGTTCTTGCTCTCGTCCATCAGCCGCTTGAAGCGCTTGCGGTCGCGCGTCTGGATGTCGACGATCTGACCCAGGCGTTCGATGGTGGCCTCCAGGTCGTCGACCTTCGACGGGCTGATCTCGAGGGTGTATGCCGAGTAGTTGTCTGCCAGCACCACACCGTTGCGGTCGACGATCAGCCCGCGGTTGGGAACGATCGGCACCACCGAGATGCGGTTGTTCTCGGCGCGAACACTCAGTTCGTCGTGCTTGTTGACCTGCAGGTGCACCAGCCGCATGCCGAGCAGGCCGAAGCACACCAGCACGAACATTGCAGCGGCAACCAGCCGCAGGCGAAAGCGCCCGATCTCCTGTTCGACGTTGCGCAGTTCGGTCACATGGCCTCCCGGCTCACAGCGGCCTATTCTGGTCGCGGTCGGGCGGGCGGCGTTGCGGAGCCAGCAGCAACCATGTCGCCAGCGGCCAGAGCATCGCCTCGAACAGCGGTGCGAGCAGCGCCTGCCAGCCTGGCAACATGCCGCCGAAGATCATGCGCACGACGAACGACACCAGATGTGCGGCGATGAACAGCGGCAGGATCTGCAGCGCCTGCGATGGCAGCGTGAACCACAGCAGGCGCCGGTGAATCGCGGTGGCGAAGTAGGCCAGCAGCGTGTAGGCCAGCGCGTGCTGGCCGAGGATGGCGCCATCGTGCACATCCATGAGCAGCCCGAAGGCGAACGCCACGCCGACGCCGATGCGGCGTGTCTGATGGACGTTCCAGAACACCAGCACCACCGCGAGCAGGTCGGGCATGGCGGGCAACCGGCCCATGGGCACGAGATTGAAGGCGAACGCACCGAGCAACGTGAACCACAGAAAGAGCGGATTGACCGGCAGCAGCAGCTGGTCGGACGAGCGCGGCATGATCATCTGCGCGGCCCCTTTTTCGAGGCGCTGGCCTTGGCGTCTTCCACCGGGGGCGTCTCGGGGCGCTTGGGCAGCTGCAGCCCGATCGGGTCGAGGACGAGCACATGGCGCACGCCGTCGGGGAGCGCCGCCGGCTCGAGCTGGATGCGGGCGAAGGCCGAGTCGGCCTTTCGGTCGACGGCCACCACCTTGGCCACGGGCAGGCCGGGGGGATACACGCCATCGACGCCAGAGGTCTGCAGCACGTCTCCCACCTGCACGTCGGCGTTGCCCGCCATGAACCGAAGTTCGAGGCCACCACCGTTGGGCGTGCCGAAGGCCGCGCTTCGGGCCTGTGTGCGCACGTTGAGCACCGGTACCGCTGCGTCCTTGTCGGTGAGCAGCGTGACCTCGGCCGACAGCGGATACACCCGCGTGACTTGCCCGATGACGCCTGCCTCTGCCACCACCGGCGAACCCGGTTCGATGGCCTGCGCCTGACCGCGGTCGATGACGACCTTGCGCGAGTAAGGGTCGGTCGATCCGTACAACACCTCGGCCACGTGCGACCGCACGTTGAACGCCGACCGAAGATCGAGCAGCCCGCGCAGGCGCTGGTTCTCGATTTGCATCTGGTCGAGGCGCGCTGACAGCACCGACTGCTGAGCGAGCGTGCGTCGGGCGGCCTCTTCAGCGGCGACCGCGCGCTGCAGACCGCCTGCGTACTCGGTGGCAACTTCCCAGGCATCGACCGGCGCGAGCAGCGCCCGCTGCACCGGGTGCAGCGCCGTTGCGAGGAGCGCGCGCAGGGGCTGGGTGAGCGAGAAACGCGTGTCGGCCACCATCAGGAACACCGCGGTGGCCGAGCACAGCGTGAGCTTGGTCAGAGCCGACAGGCCCTGGCGAAAGAACGGTGGCGGGGTGCGGTCGATCGTGCCTAAAGGCATGGGGCGGCACGCAGAGCTAAGGCATACGCAGGACGAACGCGCGTCGTTGAAACCCGCGTCGGGCGGTGGCCGCTGGCGATGCGTGCCATGCCTGCCCCGCGCTTACTCGGAGGTGAAGATCGAGCCCAGGCGCTCCATGCGTTCGAGCGCCATCCCGCAGCCACGCACCACGCAGGTCAGCGGGTCTTCGGCGACCAGCACCGGCAGCCCTGTTTCTTCGGCAAGCAGGCGGTCGAGGTCGCGCAGCAACGCGCCGCCGCCGGTGAGCATCATCCCGCGCTCGGCGATGTCGGCGCCGAGTTCCGGGGGCGTCTGCTCGAGCGCATTCTTCACCGCCGAGACCATCTGGTTGAGCGGGTCGGTCAGCGCTTCCAGGATCTCGTTCGAGCTGATCGTGAAGCTGCGCGGCACGCCCTCGCTGAGGTTGCGGCCCTTGACCTCGATCTCCTTCACCTCGGAGCCGGGGAACGCGCTGCCGATGTTCTTCTTGATCGCCTCGGCGGTGGGCTCACCGATGAGCATGCCGTAGTTGCGGCGGATGTAGTTGATGATTGATTCGTCGAACTTGTCGCCACCGACGCGGATGCTGCCCTTGTAGACCATGCCGCCCAGCGAGATCACACCCACTTCGGTCGTGCCGCCGCCGATGTCGACGACCATCGAGCCCGAGGCCTCGCTCACGGGTAGACCTGCGCCGATCGCGGCCGCCATGGGCTCCTCGATCAGGTAGACCTCGCTCGCCCCGGCGCCGAGCGCCGACTCACGGATCGCGCGGCGCTCGACCTGGGTGGAACCGCAGGGCACGCAGATGATGATCCGCGGGCTCGGTCGCAGCACCGAGCGCGGGTGAACCATCTTGATGAACTGCTTGAGCATCTGCTCGGTGACGGTGAAGTCGGCGATCACGCCGTCCTTCATCGGGCGGATGGCTTCGATGTTGCCCGGCACCTTGCCGAGCATGGCCTTGGCATCGGCACCGACCGCCTGGATGGTCTTCTTGCCGTTGGGGCCGCCTTCATGGCGGATCGCGACGACCGAAGGCTCGTCCAGGACGATGCCCTTGCCACGCACGTAGATCAGCGTATTGGCGGTCCCGAGATCGATGGCGAGGTCCGTCGAGAAGTAGCGACGAAAGGATCCGAACATAGTGTGTGTGCGGTGTTCAGCGCGGACACGCCAGACGCAGGCGCGCCACGCTTGAACCCGTCGATTCCTTGCAATGAGGAGGAGGGGGGGAAGACCAACCGGATGCTTCGGCCCATGCGACCCGAAGACCCTGAATCACGAGGAATACGACCCTCGTCTTGATCAGGTGACGCGCCCGCGAAGGACGGCATGGGCGATGGGTGGATTGGGTTGAAAGCCTGCAAGGATAATACCCGACGGCCAAGGGCAAATGCCCGGTTTCAACCTCTTACCGCCCCTCATTTCCCCATGCTCTTGACCCCCGAAGACGTTGGCCGGATCGCGCATCTCGCCAGGCTCGAACTGCAGCCCGAAGAGCAGTCGGCCATGCTCTCGCAGCTCAATGCGTTCTTCACCATCGTCGAGCAGATGAGCGCGGTCGATACCCGCGGCGTCGAGCCCCTGTACACGCCCTTGTCGGCGGTGATGGATGTGGAACTGCGATTGCGCGAGGACGTGGTCACCGAGGTCGATCAGCGCGAACTCAACCAGCGCAGTGCGCCCGCCGTCGAGGACGGTCTGTTTCTCGTTCCGCGGGTGGTCGAATGAGCGCTGCTGCCTGGCGCACGCAGGCGCCCTGCGACGGATCGGCAGCGTGCAGCCCGAGGACACACCGATGACCCAGGACCTGCACGAGATGGGTGTCGCCGACCTGGTGGCGGCGCTTGCCAGCAAGGCGGTGTCGAGCGTCGAGATCACGACCCACCTCCTGGACCGATCGGCGCGCCACGATCATCTGGGCGCCTGGTTGTGCTTGGATCGCGACGGCGCACTGCAGCAGGCGCGCGCGGCGGATGAGCAGCGTGCGCGCGGCGATGCGACCACGCCTTTGCTTGGCGTGCCGCTGGGTCACAAGGACGTTTTCGTCACCCGCCATCTGCCGACCACCGCCGGCTCGAAGATGCTCGCCGGTTACCGCAGCCCCTTCGATGCGACGGTGGTCGCGCGGCTGGGTGCCGGTGAGCCGGGGCGAGGTCCGGGGGCCGGTACGGTGACGCTCGGCAAGCTGAACTGCGACGAGTTCGCGATGGGCTCGGCCAACGAAAACTCGGCCTTCGGCCCAGTGCGCAATCCGTGGGATGTGACGCGTGTGCCCGGCGGGTCATCGGGCGGATCGGCCGCGGCGGTGGCCGCGCGTCTGGTGCCTGCGGCCACCGGCACCGACACGGGTGGCTCGATTCGCCAGCCGGCGAGCTTCAGCGGCATCACCGGCATCAAGCCGACTTACGGTGTGTGTTCGCGCTTCGGCATGATCGCTTTCGCTTCCAGCCTCGATCAGGCAGGCCCGATGGCGCGCAGTGCCGAAGACTGCGCGCTGCTGCTCGGCGCGATGAGCGGCTTCGACGGGCGCGACGCCACCAGCGCACAGCGCCCACCGCAGGACTACGCGCTGGCCATGCGCGCCGAGCGTCCGGGTGCGACTGCGGCCCAGCCGCTCGCCGGACTGCGCGTCGGCCTGCCCAAGGAGTTCTTCCCGGCCGGCCTATCGCCCGCGGTCGATGCCTGTGTGCGCGCCGCGCTGCGCGAGTTCGAGGCGCTCGGCGCCACGCTGGTCGATGTGAGCCTGCCGCGCACCGAGCTGTCGATTCCCGTCTACTACATCATCGCGCCCGCCGAAGCGAGCTCGAACCTCAGCCGCTTCGATGGCGTGCGTTTCGGGCATCGGGCTGCCAAGTACACCGACCTGCTCGACATGTACAAAAAGACCCGCGCCGAAGGCTTTGGCGCCGAGGTCAAGCGCCGCATCATGATCGGCAGCTACGTGCTCTCGCACGGCTACTACGACGCCTACTACCTTCAGGCCCAAAAGCTGCGCCGAATGATTGCCGACGACTTCCGTCGCTGCTTCAGCGGTTGCGACCTCATCGCCGGCCCCGTGGCACCCACCGTGGCATGGACGCTTGGCGGACAGGGCGACGATCCCGTGGCGAACTACCTCGCCGACATCTTCACCCTGCCGGCGAGTCTCGCGGGCTTGCCCGGCATGAGCGTGCCGGCCGGCTTTGCTGCGGATGGCGACGGAAGCGGAATGCCCGTGGGTCTGCAACTCATCGGCAACCACTTTCAGGAGGCGACCCTGCTGCACGCCGCACACGCCTTCCAGCAGGCGACCGACTGGCATCGGCGCGCGCCCGCCGAGGAGGGCTTGTGACCATGGCCGCAGCCCCACAACTCATCCGCGGCTACGAGGTCGTCATCGGCCTCGAGACCCACGCTCAGTTGTTGACGCACAGCAAGATCTTCAGCGGCTCTTCGACGCAGTTCGGCGCGGCACCCAACACCCAGGCCTCGCCGGTCGATCTGGCGCTGCCTGGCACGCTGCCGGTGATGAACCGAGGTGCGGTCGAGCGCGCGATCCGCTTCGGGCTGGCGGTGGGAGCCAAGGTCGCGCACCACTCGATCTTCGCGCGCAAGAACTATTTCTATCCCGACCTGCCCAAGGGCTACCAGATCAGCCAGTACGAAACGCCGGTGGTCCAGGGCGGCGCTGTCGATTTCATGGTGGGCGATGTCGCGCACCGGGTGAACCTCACCCGCGCACACCTCGAAGAAGACGCCGGCAAGTCGCTGCACGAGGATTACGCCGGTCAGACCGGCATCGACCTCAACCGTGCCGGCACGCCGCTGCTCGAGATCGTCACCGAACCCGACATGCGCTCGAGCGCAGAGGCCGCCGAGTACGCGCGCACCCTGCACGCGCTGGTGGTGTGGCTGGGCATCTGCGACGGCAACATGCAGGAAGGCAGTTTCCGCTGCGACGCGAACGTCTCGGTGCGCAAGCCGGGCGCGCCTTACGGTATTCGTCGCGAGATCAAGAACCTCAACAGCTTCAAGTTCCTGCAGCAGGCGATCGACTGCGAAATCCAATGGCAGATCGACCTGATCGAAGACGGTGGCACGGTGCAGCAGGCCACGGTGCTGTTCAACCCGAACGCCAACGGCGGGCGTGGCGAGACCCGTTCGATGCGCAGCAAGGAAGACGCGCACGACTACCGCTATTTCCCCGACCCCGATCTGCCGCCGCTCGTCATCGCGCCCGAGTGGATCGAGCAGGTGCGTGCGTCCATGCCCGAACTGCCCCGCGCGATGGCCGAGCGCTTCCAGCGCGATCACGGTCTGCCTGCGTACGACGCGCTCGCCGTCACGCAAAGCAAGGCGCACGCGGCCTACTTCGAGACGGCCACTGCGCTGTGTGCGGCGCCAAAGCTCGTGGCCAACTGGATGATGGGCGAGCTCGCGCGCCGCCTGAACGCGCAGGGCCTCGAGATCGATTCGTCTCCGGTCACGGCCCCTGTGCTCGCACAACTCATCAAGCGCATTGCCGATGCCACCCTGTCGAACAATGGTGCGCGGCAGGTCCTCGATGCCTTGTGGGGCGCGGCTGGCCAGGCGGGCTCCGGCGGTGTCGATGTGGCGAGCGTGGATCGCACCATCGACCAGCTTGGGCTCAAGCAACTCAGCGACACCGGCGAGCTCGAGCGGCTGATCGACGATGTGCTGGCGCGCAATCCGAAGTCGGTTGACGAGGTTCGGTCGGGCAAGGACAAGGCCTTCAACTCGCTCGTCGGTCAGGCGATGAAGGCGACGCAGAGCAAGGCCAACCCTGCATTGATCACCGAACTGCTCAGGAAAAAGCTGTCCTGATTCCGGCGGTCGCGTGACAAGTTCTGTGGCTTGAGCTCCTACGGCGACTCGTAGCACGCCGCCGAGCCGTCGGGGTGGCTCAGGGCTTTGTCGCGCTGGCAGGCTTGGCTGCGGTGGTCGGGCCCGGTGATGCCGTGGCGCCGGGCAGCGTGCTGTCGGCCATCGGCCCCAGCGATCCGGGTGGTGCGCCGCTCCACAGCGCGCGCAGGCGCTTCAGCTCGATATCGAAGGCCGCATTGATGCGCTGCATTTCGGCTTGCTGGTTCTGGATCAGCTCGCGCAGGGCGGTGGCCGTGGTCTCGTTGCCCTCGAGTTGCTGCTTGAGTTGCGGCGGCAACTGCCGGCCCGTGTAGAACTCCGCCTCCTCGAGCAGAGGCTTGCGGTCGGCGGCGAGCAACTCGAGCCGCTTTTGCGAGCGCTCCATCGTTCGACTCAGATCTTCCAGTGCAGCCTGGCGAGCCTTCTTGTGTGACGCCTCGGTCGGGTAGCGCGCGCGCAGGTTGCGGTCGCGGCGAACCGCGTCGAGTTCGGCCACGCGCTTGATCTGTCGCTCGTGTTCGCGGGCCTCCTGCTCGGCGAGTTCTTCGGCCGTCAGCGTCGGCGGCACCACCTTCTTGACCGAACCGTCGGCGTTCAGCACCCGCTGCTCTCGCGCAGTGCATTCAGGAATCGGGCGATCCGAGGTCAGCCGCTTGCCGTTCGCGTCGACGCACGTGTAGATGTGCGCTGGGGCAGATTGCGCCGTCGCTTCATTGAGCGTTGCGGTGCCGACCAGGGCGAAAGCCATCGCAGCAACGATGCGCCCGAGCTGCGCGCGCGATGAGACGTTGCGGTCAGACGCCATAGCGCTCCCGGTACGCGCTCACCGCGCTCGCGTGGGCATGAAGTGCCGGCGAATCGGTGTGGTCGAGCAGGCCCATCAGGTCGGCGAGCGTCGCGATCGACACGACCGGAAGGCCGAGTTGGTCTTGCACGACCTGTACCGCAGACATCTTCGGCCCCTCGTCGGTGGCTCGTTCCTGTCGGTCGAGCGCGATCGCCACGCCACACGGTGTGCCGCCTGCGGCGCGGATCAGGTCGATGGACTCGCGCACCGATGTGCCTGCCGAGATCACGTCGTCGACGATCAGCACCCTGCCACGGATCGGTGCGCCGACCAACGTGCCGCCCTCGCCGTGGTCCTTCGCTTCCTTGCGGTTGTAGGCATAGGGGACCGACGCGCCCAACCGCGCCAGCTCGACAGCCACTGTCGCCGCCAGCACGATGCCCTTGTAGGCGGGGCCGAACAACATGTCGAACTCGAGCGCCCCGCGGTCGCGGGCCGCGATCAGGCGCCGTGCATAGAATTCGGAAAGGCGCCCCAGCTTGGCGCCGTCATCGAACAGGCCGGCGTTGAAGAAGTAAGGCGACAAGCGCCCGGCCTTGGTCTTGAACTCCCCGAACCGCAAAACGCCCGCGTCGAGCGCAAACGACACGAACGCCTGGGCCAACTCATCGGTTTGCGCGGTCACGAGGCCACTCGGGCTCATCTGGAAGATCCTGTGCTGCGACTCGTCACGTTGAACTTGAACGGCATCCGATCGGCGGCCAGTAAGGGGTTCATCGACTGGGCTGGCAAGGCTCAAATTCATTGTATGGGCGTGCAGGAAGTCAGGGCCCAGGCTGATCTGGTGGCCGGTCGCTTCGATCGAATCGATGCCATGCAGGGCCATTTCCACTACGCGGACAAGAAGGGCTATTCGGGGGTCGGGCTCTACAGCCAGCAGACGCCGACCGCGGTGCGCACCGGCATCGGCCATGCCGAATTCGACGCCGAGGGCCGCTGGGTCGAGGCCTGCTTCGATGATGCCGCGCGCAGCGTGTTTCCGCGCGTGTCTGTCATCAGTTGTTACTTCCCGAGCGGCTCGAGCAGCGAGGAGCGGCAGCAGGCCAAGTTCCGCTTTCTCGATGCGGTCTGGCCGCACCTGCAGCGCCTGGCCGCCGAGCGCGAGTTCGTGCTCATGGGCGACATCAACATCGCGCATCAGGCCATCGACCTGAAGAACTGGAAGGGCAACCTGAAGAACAGTGGCTTCCTGCCCGAAGAGCGCGCCTGGATGACCCGCCTGCTCGACCCGACCGCAGGCATCGGCCTGGTCGACGTCTTCCGCACGCTCGACCCTTCTCCTGATCGCTACACCTGGTGGAGCAACCGCGGCCAGGCGTGGGCCAAGAACGTCGGCTGGCGCATCGACTACCAACTCGCCACACCCGGCATCGCCGCGCTGGCGCGCCGAGCGCATATTCATCTGGAACCACGCTTTTCGGACCACGCGCCGCTGCTCATCGACTACGACTTCAAGCTGTGAGCGGGTGACGCAGCGGGCCGCTTGTCACCCGCTGCGCAAAGTCCTTGGGCGGGTTCCTTGGCCTGCGACCTGAATCTCGACCCACTCAGGCGGTGCCGGCCGAAAAGCCGCTGACCAGCTGCTCCAGCCAGTCGTGCACATCGTGGTCGCTCAGAGTCAGCGCACCCATTGCCGCTTCACCGCCTTTGGCCCACTCGGTGCTGGTGTTCAGGCGTGCGAATTCCTGGATGGCGGCTTCGGCGATCAGGCCCATGGCCATCAGCCGCGAGACAACTTCAGGCACGTTCGGGTCGCGGAAGACCGCGTAGTCGTGATGCAGACGGATGGCCAGGCACACCGTCTGCGACACGCCCCACGAGCGCGCCATGAGCGCGCCGATCAGCGCATGGTCGGTCTGCAGATGGGCTTGCTCGACCTGGGTGAATGACTGCTCGGTGTCCGCATTGGCCGCCTGCAGCACCTTGGTGTAGCCCGAGAAGCGTTGCATCAGCAGCGGAATGCCCACGTCGCAGAACAGGCCGAAGGTCTGTGCCACATCGACGTCCACGCCCTTCAGTCCGCGGGCCAGTGTGGCCATCGCCCACGAGCGCTTGGCCGACACGTCCCAGAAGCGGGTCAGTTGCGGCCCGTCGGTGCGCAGCACCTTGCGCATCACCAGGGCCGTGACCATCACGCCCACCTGCTTCAGCCCGAGCATGCTCAGCGCCTGCCCCAGCGTCTCGATGCGCCGCCCGCCACCATAGGCAGGCGAGTTGGCGAGCTTCAGGACGGCAGCGGTGAGGGCCACGTCAGTGGCCACGCAGCGTGCCACGCGTGTCAGGTCAGGGTCGTCGCGGCCGAGTTCCTTGCCCAGGTCCGCGAGAACTTGCGGGCGTGGTGGCAGCCCCACGTCCAGCACCAGGGCATCGAGGCCCGGATCGCAGAGGTGAGATTCGGCTTCCAGAACGGAGAGGGCAACAGGCATGGTGGTGTGCAGGCGATGAAGTGAAAGACTCTTTCGGTATCGGCTGGTGGCTGGCACCACTGAAGTGCGCTTCTGCGCTCAAGCTGAAACGAGGCGCGATGGCGCGTCGGTCGCTGAAGCCGAAGCGCGCGGCCGCTCGACCATGTCGTCATCACGCCGAACAGCCAGCAAGCTGCGCGTGCCAAATGAAAGATCAGCCCTCGGCGCGAACAGTGCGCTTGCGTGTGGGCGCCGCCTTATGCTGCTTCGGGCGAGGCGACGCCGCCGGCGGTGCGATCGCAGCAGGCTGCAGTCGTGCGGCCATCGCGTTGGAGATCATCGACATGACGTGCTGCGCCGAGCCGTGGGTGACTTGTGGCGACAGGTCGAGATCGCAAGTCAGGTTGTGGTGCATGACGCCGGTGAGTCCGTGCATCGACGACCAGATGAACAGCGCGTCGAGATCGACTGCGTCGCGCGTATCGGCGCTGTCGCCGTGCATTCGCCGCAGCACGTTGCGAAGGGTGTCGAAGCTGTGGCGTCCTTCGGCGACGAGGCTTGGGTGCTGTGCCGCTTCGGACCACGGCGTGCCGAACATCAATCGGTATTCCAGCGGGTGCTCCGCCGCAAAACTGAGGTACCGATAGCCCATGGACTCCAGGTCAGCGCCCGGATCGTCGAAGCGCTCCCGGGCTTCGAGGTACTTCGTGAAGCTCTCGAAGCAGCGACGGATCACTTCGGCGAGCAGGTGGTCGCGGCTCGGGTAGTGCTTGTAAGGCGCCTGGTGCGATACGCCCAGACGCCGGGCGACATCACGAAGGCTGAGGTGCTCGACGCCGAGTTCGGCGATCACCTCGCGCGCGGCCCGCACACAGGCTTCCTTGAGCTCGATGGGTTCGGCGGTCTTGCGTGGCATGAGGACAGTATGAAGAGGGGTGTTGACAGTGTCAACTCGCGTCACGCAGAATCTGGTCCGTTGGTTGACAGCGTCAACTAAGCGGTGAAGTGATGCGAAGTGCGGGGTGTTTCCCGGATCGCTTTCCAAGGAGATTGCGCAATGCCTGCTCTTGGTCTTTTTCGGCATGCTTCTCGGCGAGTCGCCATGGCCAGCGGCCTCTTGGCGGTACTTGTGGGCTGCGCCAGCGCGCCGCCCTCCGATCCGTCGCGAATCGCCGAGGCCGTGCAGTCCGCGGCCTTTCGCGCGGCCACGCTCGCGGGCAGCACCTTCGATGCCTCGTGGTGGCAGCGGTTCGATGACCCCGTGCTGACCTCGCTCATCGATCGAGCGCTCGCCGCCAATCTCGACGTGCGTCAGGCCGTCCTGCGTGTCGACGAGGCGCGCGCCGGCAGCGCGGCAGCGGCGTCGCGGCTCGCGCCCACGGTGTCCCTGGGTGGCTCGGTGGCCGACCAGCGCA
>VYKX01000303.1_pt1 | contig 12518 bp, 11 predicted proteins | sample 5114471 | NCBI WGS metagenome assembly VYKX01 (sample SAMN12291785, study PRJNA351875) | freshwater metagenome | isolation source: freshwater lake | place: USA: Michigan, Gull Lake | collected 2013-08-08
CCGCGCTCACTGGCATTCTGGCCGCCTGGCCGGCGGAAGGCGCGCTGCCTGCCGGGCAGATCCATGCCGATCTTTTCCCCGATAACGCGTTTTTCCTGCCCGGCGCCGATGGCCAGCCGCGCATGTCCGGCGTGATTGATTTCTATTTCGCCTGCACGGATCTTTTCGCCTATGACATCGCGGTCTGCCTGAATGCCTGGTGCTTTGAACCGGATTATTCCTTCAACGTGACGCGCGCGCGCGCCATGCTTGGCGCCTATCGCGCCATTCGCCCATTATCCGAGGCTGAATTGGCCGCCCTTCCCGTGCTGTGCCGCGGTGCCGCGCTGCGCTTTCTGCTGACCCGGCTTTATGACTGGACCCATACGCCCGAAGGCGCGCTGGTGACGCGGAAGGACCCGGTGGAATACCTCCGCAAGCTGCGCTTTTTCAGCGGCGCCGAAACGCTTTCGGCCTTCGGCCTGTGACCGGCAGCGCCGACCCGCGCCCCTTGGTCGAGATTTGGACCGATGGCGGCTGCAAGCCCAACCCCGGCCCCGGCGGCTGGGCCGCCATTCTGCGCTTTGGCGAGCATGAGCGGGAACTTTCAGGGAATGAGGCCGAGACCACCAATAACCGCATGGAATTAACCGCCGCGCTGAAAGCGCTGGAGGCGCTGAAAAAACCCTGCCGCGTGGCGCTGCATACGGATAGCGAATATCTGCGCAACGGCATCAGCCGCTGGATCCATGGCTGGGTGCGCGCCAATTGGCGCAATGCGGCGAAGGAGCCCGTGAAGAATCTGGATTTGTGGCAGGGCATTCTGGTCGCCGCCAAACCGCATGAGATTGAATGGCGCTGGGTGCGCGGCCATGCCGGTGACCCGATGAATGAACGGGCTGATGCGCTGGCGACGGCGGCGCGGGATAAGGCGGCTGAGGGTTGACCCTGCCCTGACCCGGCCCTGACGCGTATCGAGAACGGGCGGCGCGGGCGTAGTTCAGAGGTAGAACGTTGGCTTCCCAAGCTGAATTTCAGGGGTTCGATTCCCCCCGCCCGCTCCACGCGGTTTTCCAAATATGAGATGTCTCGCGAAACCCTTGTTTGGGTGGCGCATTTGGTGTTTTGAAAACCGCAAATACCCAGACTCAGCTCTTGTTATTTGTTCATTTTCCATTAACTTTCCCTTGAATGCTTCGGCCAAGTGCCGCTCGGTTGCGGGAGAGAGAAATGTCTGGAACTTCAGGTGATGATTCAATTCTGGGTTCCGGTTCGCATAATTATCTGTCCGGATACTATGGCAATGACACGATCCTGGGCCTTAATGGCCATGATAGTCTTTACGGCGAAAATGGTGCCGATAGCCTGCTTGGCGGCAACGGTAATGATTTCCTGAGAGGTGACGAGGGTCCGGACACTTATCATGGGGATGCAGGCGCTGACACTTTCGACGCTGCCGATCAGACGTTCTACGCTGCAGATCCGTGGGCCTACGAGATTACTTCACCTGCCTCCTTGCCAGACCGCATCCTGGATTTTAACCGCGGGCAAGCGGATAAGATATCGCTCTTTGATGGGGTTTACGTAGACGAGGACGAAATATACTGGACCTTACGCTGGGTGGGGCCAAGCAGCACGGCAGTCTCGGATTTGGTCCTCGGAATGGCCTTGCCCGGCGGCATTTCAGAAACACAAGTTCCGGGCTACTGGGTTTCGAAGATCGGTGGCGATGGCTGGATTGTTCTTGATCTGGATCGGGATGGCGTACTGGATGCGAACGATGCTGCGGTTTTTGTGAATACCGCGGATGATGCCGGGCTTTTGGAAAGCGATTTTGTAGCGGGCACGTTCACGGACCCCGTGACCGTCGGCAACGAAAGCCTGCCAGGCACGAATGCGGCGGACACCATCAACGGTCTTACAGGAAACGACACCATCAATGGCTTCGGCGGAAATGACAGCCTTTTTGGAGGTTACGGTAATGACCTCATCCTCGGCGGCGAAGGCAATGATACAATCGAATCTTATGATAACAATGACACTATGCTCGGCGGCAACGGCGATGACTACATCATTGGCTACGCGTCTGACTCCATAGACGGGGGTGCGGGCAATGATACCCTCTATGGCTGGTGGAGCGCCGAGACTATTGCGGCTAGCCCAGGAGATGACTGGATTTATTTCGCTGGCGGCAATGACAGCTTCACTTATATCGCCGGCACCGGCAATGACACGCTGGATGGTGATGCTGGTTTCGATACTCTAAAGCTTTCCGCTGGAACCTGGATTCAAGGCGTTGATGGTTATTGGACCACCTATTCGCAAGGCGGAACTCGGCTTTATGCCTGGGGATTCGAAAGTGTCATCGGGTCCGTAACGATCAGCGCTGATCAAAGCCTCATGGGTGATGGCGGTAATAACTCGCTATTCGGCGGCACGGGCAATGACACGCTGTCTGGCTTGGGCGGCGCAGATACGCTGAATGGCGGTGCTGGTCGGGATTCCCTTTTGGGTGGTGAGGGTAATGATTCGCTGCTTGGTGGCGCCGGCAGTGATATTCTGGACGGCGGCACCGGAACCAATACACTGGATGGTGGGGCGGGTGACGACACCTATAATGTGAATGGTTGGAATAGCATTTTTGAAGCTAACGATGGGGGCAACGACCTCCTTGTTTCTTCAGTCAATATCGTAAATCTATCAAGTGATGTCGAAAACATTCTGTTGACCGGCAGCGCTTCGCTGACAGGCACCGGAAATGCGCTGAATAATAGCATTACGGGCAATTCAGGGAGTAACTCTCTCTATGGTGCAGACGGTGACGACAGTCTTTTTGGTCTGGCTGGCAACGATTATCTCGATGGTGGGAATGGCAATGACCGCCTTCACGGCGGAGAAGGCGATGACGCATTCCTCGGCGGCGGTGGTAATGATACCCTATTGGGAGGTGGTGGCGCCGATAGCCTCTCGGGTGGCGCAGGGGATGATGTCATCCTCATCGGCACCACGACGCTCGCGGATATCTACGCCCTGTTCAACCTGTAGTGCGGCATTGCCCTCCCCCACCCTGCCCCGCCACATTCTCCGCCAGACAACCAATAAAGGCAGCGCCCTTTCACCACACGCTTCGCCGCCGTACCCTGACCGTAGCCCCCCATTCCGCGCCTTTCGGCCCGCGCGCATCATATGCGCAGGCTGCACGGCCCATCTGGGCAATCCGCATCATCATCGCCTCCGGCAGCGGATAGGGCGACAGTATTCTCAAGCCGGTTCAAATCAATTGGTATGAAAATGCTTGTCTTCCGCCGAAATCTGCCAGATGCTGCCTGATGTAACCAAGGCTACGAGACCAAAAAAAGGAGAGGACGTTCATGCTCAGTGACCTTCGCGGCGTCATTCCGCCGATTTCGACCCCCTTCGACGCCCAGGGCAATGTCGTGCACGCCGCCTTGGCGGAGATTGTCGAATTCCAGATCGCTGCTGGCGTCCATGGGCTGATCCCCGGCGGCAGCACAGGTGAAGGCCATACCTTCGAACGTGACGATTTCGCCCGCATGTTCGAAACCGTGGCCAAGACCAATCGCGGCAGGTTGCCCCTGCTGGCGGGCCTGATTGTGAATTCAACGCAGGAAGCCATTATGCGCGGGCGGATCGCGCGTGATCTTGGCGCACAGGGGCTGCAGGTGACACCCGTGCATTACCTGTTCAAGCCGGATGAGGAAGCAACGCTTGCGCATTTCCGCGCAGTCGCCGAAGGCACAGGGCTGCCTATTTTGATCTACAACGTCATTCCGTGGAATTATCTTTCACCCGCCCTTCTGCTTCGGATCATGCGCGAAGTGCCGGGCGTGGTCGGCGTGAAGCAAAGCTCGGGCGATCTTAAGCTATTGGCGGATCTGGTTTTGCAGGCGCGGCCGCAGGATCTGATTTTCACAGCGATAGATGCGCTGCTATACCCAAGCTATGCGCTTGGCGCGCGCGGGACGATTTCAGCGCTACCGGCAGCTTCGCCACATGCCAAAGTAGCGCTTTGGGATGCGGTGCAGCGCGGCGATCACGCCACAGCCAAGGCGCTGCATGAACGGCTGCTGGTACTGTGGAATGCATTATCGGCAGAAAACCTGCCGGCCAATGTGAAATACGCGCTGGCCTGCCAGGGGGTAGCTTCCGGCCTTTCCCGAGCACCCATGCCCATGCCGGATGCGCCGCGCCAAGCGGCAATCCGTGCTGGGCTTGAAGGGCTTGGGGTAACGCTTCGGAAGGCAGCGTAATCACCACTTCATAACTCCCCCGGTTTTATCCGGGGGAGCATCAGCTGATTGCGAAGTGTTTCCGCCCCTAGCATTAGGCTTTAATGTGAGAGCAGTACCGGTATTGTCATTTCCCGCAACAGGCGGCGCGTCACGCCACCCAGGATGAATTCACGCAGGCGCGAATGTCCATAGGCACCCATCACCAGCAAATCCGCGCCCATGTCACTCGCGTGATTGAGCAGCAGCGCTGAATCCGCCACGTCATCCGCCACTGCCTTGGCGACTTCCACCTTCAGCCCATGGCGCGCCAAATGTCGCGCGATATCAGCGCCCGGTTCTTGGCCATGCGCGCCAAGCCCGCGCTTTGGATTGGCCAGGAAGACAGTCGCGGTTTCGGCCTTGGCGATCAAAGGCAAGGCATCATGCAGCGCACGGGTTGCTTCGCGGCTGGCATTCCAGCCAATCAGCACACGCTTGCCGATGCTTTTGAAGTTGCCCGCGAAGGGAATGGCCAAAACGGGCCGACCGGAATCGAAAAGTACCGTTTCCAAAAGGTCGGCACTATCGCTTTCCGGATCATCCTGGCCCATCACCAATAAATCTACGTAACGCCCATGCAGTGCCAGGATTTCGGGCGTGGTACCTTCCACCTGGCGCCATTCGCCCATGATGCCTTCACGTGCCAGCGCGGTTTCAAAAGCCGCTTTCAGCTTCACGCCGGCGACCAAGGCCGATTGGCGCATTTGTTCCATTAACTCGGCAATCACCGCGCCACCGCCGCCACCGTCACCCATCGCCATGACAGGTATGGCGACATCAATCACCTGTAGCGCTGTCAGATGCGCCCCATGCTGGCGTGCCAAGGCGGCCGCGATATCAAGCCGCATCTGGGCACGCGGCGATGCGTCAACATGTACAAGAATATCGCAGAGTTTCATCGAAGCCTCCTATCCATCTAATGAAGGGAAGGATACGCCTGACTAGCGCGCTACCACTTGATCAATATCAACTTCATCGCAGTAACTGCTTGGCGGTCGGTACTGCCCCCGTCCCCAGCATGTCCGGGATAACTTTGAAGGCATAATCAGGCTCCCGATAATCGCCCGCATTTTGCCGCTTCGGCAGCTTGATCTTTTCGCGCTTTGGCGCCTCATAGGGAATATGGCTCAGCATATGCCTGATGATGTTCAGCCGCGCGCGTTTCTTATCATCGGACATGGCCACATACCAAGGCGCCCAGGACGTATCCGTTGCATGAAACATGGCATCGCGTGCGCGTGAATAATCATACCAACGGCTATAGGATTTCAAATCCATGGGCGAGAGTTTCCAAAGCTTTCGCCCATCCTGAATGCGGCTTTCGAGCCGCCTAGTCTGCTCTTCCGGGCTGACTTCAAGCCAATATTTTAGCAGAATGATACCAGATTCGATGAAGACGCGCTCCACCGCGGGCGCCATTTCCAGAAAGCGCTTCACCGCTTCATCCGAGCAGAAGCCCATCACTTTCTCGACACCAGCGCGATTGTACCAGGACCGATCAAAGATCACTATTTCCCCTGCGGCCGGCAAATGCTGGATATAACGCTGAATATAAAGCTGTGATTTTTCACGCTCTGTCGGTGCGGGTAGTGCAACGACGCGAAAGACGCGCGGGCTGACCCGTTCCGTGATGGCTTTGATTGTGCCACCCTTGCCCGCGCCATCTCGCCCTTCGAACAGGATACAAACTTTCGCGCCTGTTTTCCTTGCCCATTCCTGAAGCTTCACCAATTCCACGTGTAGATCACACAGCGCTTTTTCATAAGCCTTGCGCTTCAGCTTGCCATCCGGCTTGAAGGGCGCATCTGCGGCGCGCTTTCGATCTGATGATTGGTGGTCAGGTGCCGCGCGGCCAGCATGTGTGGGGTTCTTTTTCGTCACGGTATGGCTTCCTTCTAACCTACGACCAGCGCTTATTCCTCCTCCGGGTGCTTCCAACTCAGGGACCACCCAACATCGCCTGGCATTCCGCCTGGCCAATCAATGATTTGGACTTTCAGCTGAAAGCCACGCGGCGCCAACTCGCGTTCATAAAATTCATAGGCGCGCTTGGGAAAGCCGCTGAGCCTTTCACGCCAGGCAGGATCATGGCTGGTAATGGATCGCCCCTGATCGGGCAGCCATTCGGACGGAAAGCGCATTACCAGCGCTTCCTTTTCGCCGGCATCCACGGCGCGGCGTACCAGGGTCGCGATGCGTTCCAGCGCATCAGGCGCGACTTCGCGCCCCTCAAAAGCTTCGCGCAGCTTGGCCTGTTCTGCGCGCTTCGCTGCGGCTTCGGCTTGTTCGGCAGCCTGCTCCGCGCGCTTCTTGCCATTCACATAGTCCCAGATGGCCTGAGCGCTGAAGTTCTGGGGCGTAAATGTCATGATCGCAGCCTTCCCTGGAATAGGTCCGGATGCGCTTTTGCAATACTGCCGCCCAGTAACCCTTGACTTACATCAAGCCATCAACGTCCTTCGAAATGTGGTGCGCGCTTTTCCAGCATGGCATCCACGGCTTCACGGTGATCCCGCGTGCCATGCGCCAAAGCCTGATAAGCCGCCGACATTTCCAACAACGTCGAAAGCCGCGTGTGCTGGCTTTCACGCAGCAGGCGCTTTGTCAGCCGCACCGCTTGCGGCGGATTGGCGGCGATTTTCGTCGCGATGGCGCGCGCCGCATCCAAAAGCGCTTCCGGCGCAACAACCTTGGAAACCATGCCGCAGGCGAGGGCTTCCGCCGGGCCGATGGTTTCCCCGGTCAGAGACAATTCCAAAGCCTTCGACATGCCAACCACTTTCGGCAGCAAGTAGGCACCGCCATCACCAGGCACGATGCCAACTTTCACAAAGCTTTCCGCAAAAAGCGCCTTTTCGCTGGCCACGCGAATATCGCACATCAATGCCAAATCAAGCCCCGCGCCAATGGCCGGCCCGTTCACCGCCGCGATGGTCGGGATATCCAATTCATACAGCGCCAAGGGAATCATCTGAATGCCACGACGATAGGATTCGCGGATTTCGGCCCCTGTGCCACCGCCGGTGATGCCGGTTTTATCGCGCATGCCCTTCAAATCACCGCCAGCGCAAAAGGCAGAACCGGCGCCGGTGACAATCACGCAGCGCACGCCATCATCACGCGACAAGGTGCGGCATGCTGCTTCCACTTCTTCACACTCCGCACGCGTGGAAATGGCATTGCGCTTTTCTGGGCGATTGAGGGTGAGGGTGACGATGCCGCCATCACGTTCGATGTTCAGGAATGGGGTCATGGGGTGATTTCCTCCTCACGCGCCGTGATGAAAGGCCAGAGTGCGCCAGGCAAGGCTTGCGCTTCCTGCCCGATGCGCTTGGCCCAAAAAGCTTCGCTGCCGCCTTCTTCGCGCCAGGCCCAAAGCCGGCGCGTGAAATGGTGCAGCTGATGTTCTTCCGTAATGCCCATGGCGGCAAAAACCTGATGCGCGATGGCGGCACCACGCGTGGCGGCTTCACCCACTGTGATCTTGGCGCAGCCAATCTCAAACACCGCAGCAGCAAGCCCGCGCCGATCCACCGCACGGGCGGCGGCGGCGGCGGCGACCGACGCGGCAGAAGTTTCCGCGGCGAATACAGCCAACTGCTGCTGCACCGCCTGGAATCGCCCAATGGGTCGGCCAAATTGCTTGCGCGTATTGGCGTGATCCACCGCCAGCGCCAGCGCCGCCTGCATGGCACCCGCAATCTGGCCGGCGCGCATCAAAGCAGTCGCGAGCAGCGCGGCTTCCGCGCCCCAGCCATTGGGCAGCACCGCCTCGGCCACCGGCGCGCCGATGATGCGCGCGCGGTCTCGCGCTTCATGTGCGATATTGTCGCCGACTTCCCAAGCAAGCGCAGCCGTCGGGTACAGCGCAATGCGCGCCCCATCCAGCAGCGCAACATGGCCGGCATGGCGCCCCCAGGCAATGGCGCCCTGGCCTGCACCAAAGCTGATCACGCCTTCCGGTGGTGTAATGCCGGCAGCCGAAAGCAGCGCATTCGCAAAAATGCCTTCCGCCAAGGGCACCGGCGCGGCGTGGCGGCCCAGCACCTCCATCAGCGGCGCCACGTCACTGAAGCCAAGGCCAACGCCGCTCGCTGCTTCCGGCACCAGCGCGCCATTCAAGCCAAGCGCCGCCAACGCATCCCAAGTGGCTACCGGCCAGTTGCCCGCTTCCAGATCGCGCAGGGTGGAGACATCCGCCGCATCCGCCAGCGCGCGATCAACCTGTTCGGCGAGCTCCGCCGCGATCTCGCTTGCCATATCAGCGCAGCCCCAATTCGCGTGCGATAATGCCGCGCATGATCTCCCGCGTTCCGCCGCGCAGAGAAAATGTCGGCACGATTTGCGTCAGGTAGGCATGCATGCGGCGCATATCTTCCGGCATGTCTTCGGCCGTGATCAAATCACGCACCACATTAGGCAGGGCTTGTTCGAAATCATTGCCCAAATCCTTCACCAGCGCCGCTTGCCGCACGGGGTCTTGCCCATCTTCCAACATGCCAGCGACCGCCACTGACATATTGCGCAAAGCCCAAAGCCGCGCGACCTGCCGGCCAAGCGCAGGCGCCGCAGCGCTATCCCGCTTCAGCGTTGTCATCGCTGCTTCCAGCAAAGGATGCGAGGAGAGGTACCGATCCGGCCCGCTGCGCTCAAACGCCAATTCACTGGTTGCCTGCGCCCAGCCAGCGCCTTCCTGCCCCACCAGCGCATCTTCCGGCAGCATCACATCATCGAAGGTGATTTCGTTAAAACCCTTTTCGCCCACTAGGTCACGAATTGGGCGAATATGCACGCCAGGCGCGCGCAAATCCACCAGCACTTGCGAAAGCCCGATATGCCGCGCGCCACCTTCTGGCGCGGGCGAGGTACGCACCAGCGCAATCATCCAATCACAAAGATGCCCGAAGGTGGTCCAAATCTTGCGCCCATTCAGCTTCCAGCCGCCATCGACCTTCTCTGCCTTAGTGCGGAGCGACGCCAAATCACTCCCCGAATCAGGTTCCGAGAGACCAATGCAAAAGGCGTATTCGCCGCTCGCGATCCGCGGCAGGAAATGGCGCTTTTGGTCTTCTGTGCCCAAACGCAGAATCAACGGGCCGGATTGCCGATCCCCGATCCAATGCGCGCCCACCGGTGCCCCGGCGGCGAGCATTTCTTCCAGCACGATATTACGCTCCAGAAAGCTGCGTTCCGCGCCGCCATACTCACGTGGCCAGCACATGCCAATCCATCCCTTGGCGCCAACCGCGCGCGTAAAATCACGATCAAACCCCATCCAGGATCGAGCGCGGATTTCCGGCGTGAAGTTTTCTGCGTGTTCGGCCAGAAAGCTACGCACTTCTGCGCGCAGTTCCGCCGCGCCTTCTGGCGCATCACGCAAATCAAAACGAAGCCCAACCATGGCGTAGCCCCCTTACAATACGCCAGCGGCACGCGCCGTGGCGATTTCTTCTGCTGTCATATCGGCAAATTCGCGCAGCACCGCATCCGTATGCTCACCCGGCGCGGGGATGCCGTAGCGATAGGCTACCGGCGTCGCCGCAAGCCGCAAGGGTGAAGCCGGCACACGCACTTGCCCGCCCGCATGATGTGGAATTTCCACAATCAACCCGCGCGCTTTGGTGTGCGGATCGGCCTCCACATCCGCGGCGGTATTGATGGGGCCAGAGGTGATCTTGGCATCCTCCAGCACCGCCAACCATTCGGCCCGTAACCTTTGGCGCAGCACATCATTCATCATGCCAAGCAGCAAATCGCGATTAGCCGCACGGTCGCGCGCGCGGCGGAAACGCTCATCCTCTGCCCATGCGGGATGGCCTAGCGCCGCTGAAAGCCTGACAAATTCACGGTCATTCAAAACACCAATGACGAATTTCGCATCCGATCCCTGAAACACGCCATAAGGCACGGCCACCACCGCATCATTGCCGGTACGCTGCATCAACTTGCCGGCATTCAACCATGAAGTCATCGGCGCCTGCATCAGTGAAACCATGGTCTCATAGAGTGAGACCTCGCAATACTGGCCTTCACCAGTCTGATCGCGATGCCTGAGTGCGGCCAGGATTGAAACCGTTGCGGCAAAGCCCGTGAACATATCCGCCACCGGCACACCAACACGCTGCGGGCCGCCGCCTGGCTTGCCATCGGCCTCGCCAGTCACTTCCATCAGCCCGGCCATCGCTTGCGCGACAAAATCATAGCCTGAGCGATGCGCGTAAGGGCCATCCTGCCCGAAACCTGTTACCGAACAATAGACCAAGCGCGGATTGATGGCGCGCAAATCCTCATAACCCAAACCATAACGCGCCAGCGTGCCGGTGCGGAAATTCTCGATCAGCACATCCGCCTTCGCCACGATGCGCTTCAGGATCGCTGCACCTTCCGCTTGCGTGAAATCCAAGCTGAGCGAGCGCTTGTTGCGATTGAGCGAGGTGAAATAGGTACTGTCATCACTCCCCGGCACAAAGGGTGGACCCAAAGCGCGCAAATCATCGCCATTGCCTTGGCGTTCCAGCTTGACGATCTCCGCCCCCAAATCACCCAGCATTTGCGCGCAAAGCGGGCCGGCTACCACGCGGGTCAGGTCAATCACGCGAAGCCCGGTCAGCGCGCCGGGTTTTGGGAGTTCTGTCATGCTGCCTCAGCCACCGCGCACCCGGGCGCGCAGTTCGAATTTCTGGATTTTGCCGGTCGCGGTTTTCGGTAGCGGGCCGAAGGTGATGTGGCGCGGCACCTTGAAGCCGGCCAGATTGGCGCGACAGAAAGCGAGGATGGCATCACGGTTCTCTGCTGCACCTGGCTTCAGGGTGATGAAGGCATGCGGCACTTCGCCCCATTTTTCATCCGGATGCGCCACCACGGCGGCCTCCATCACATCCGGGTGGCGATAGAGCGTCTCTTCGACTTCAAGGCTGCTGATATTCTCACCGCCGGAAATCACAATATCCTTGGCGCGGTCCTTGACTTCGATATAGCCATCGGGGTGCAGCACGCCCAAATCGCCGGTGCGGAACCAGCCATCCACGAACACCGCTTCATTGGCCCTGGGGTTGCGTAGATAACCCTTCATTACCGTATTGCCGCGAATGGCAATCTCACCAATTGTCGCGCCATCGGCGGGCACAGCCACACCCGTTTCGGTATTGATCACCGTCGCTTCTTCCAGCGTCGGCAAAGCCACACCTTGCCGCGCCATGAAGGCGGCTTTCTCTGGCAGAGGTAGATCATGCAAGCCCGGCTGCCAGGCGCAAAGCAGTGATGGGCCATAGCATTCCGTCAGGCCATAAAGATGCGTGACGTCGAAGCCCAGGTCCTCCATGGCCGCAATCACAGGGGAAGGGGGCGCCGCGCCGCCAGTGGCAATCCCCACGCGGTGCGCGAAGCTGCGGCGTTGATCTTCCGGTGTATGGATCAGCATGGTCAGCACCACCGGCGCGGCGCAAAGATGGGTGACACGATGTTCAGCAATCAACGCAAAAATGCGCGTCGGTTCCACGCGGCGCAGGCAGATATGCGTGCCCCCTTGCAGCGTAACCGCCCAGGTATAGGTCCAGCCATTGCAATGAAACATGGGTAGCGTCCAAAGATAGACGCTTTGCGCATTCAAGCCGAAGGAAAGCGCATTGCCGCAGGCATTGAGGTAAGCACCGCGATGATGCACCACAACGCCCTTGGGATCGCCCGTGGTGCCAGAAGTGTAGGAAAGCGAAATCGCCGCCCATTCATCAGCGGGGGGCGCGACCGGAAAGCCAGGATCACCGCCAGCGATGAAATCCTCATATGCCGTCGCGTCCATTGCCGCGCCGCCGGGGCCTTCGGGATCGTCAATGATGATCACACGCGGCGGGTTTTCCGCGCCTTCCAGTGCGGTACTAACTAGCGCGGTGAATTCGCGGTCCAGCAGCAGGATTTTCGCGCCCGAATGGCCCAGAATGAAGCGCACTGTCGGCGCATCCAGCCGCGTATTGATCGGACAGAGCACCGCATGCGCCATGGGCACTGCGTTATGCGCTTCCAACATTTCCGGAATATTCGGCAATAGCGCTGCGACCACATCGCCCGGCGCAATGCCCGCCTGACGAAACGCAGAAGCCAAGCGCCGGCTGCGGTCCAGAAACTGCGCATAGGTGATCCGCCGCGCACCATGAATAATCGCGATGCGCTTACCCCAGACATGCGCCGCGCGCGGCAGGAAGGACACCGGCGATAGGGCCACATGATTAGCGGCGGTTTTCGGTAAATCAT
>VYKX01000848.1_pt1 | contig 12364 bp, 13 predicted proteins | sample 5114471 | NCBI WGS metagenome assembly VYKX01 (sample SAMN12291785, study PRJNA351875) | freshwater metagenome | isolation source: freshwater lake | place: USA: Michigan, Gull Lake | collected 2013-08-08
GACAAACCTGACATCGCTTTATCCAAATTAATCGCTAACCTTAAAACAGTTAGTAGTCCCATTAATTAGAAAGGAATTTCCGGATTTGGCGGCAAAGTATTTCTACAATAAACCCTATTTTTGGACGGGAGGTTATTTCGTGGCTAGTTGTGGCGGCGTTACTGTCGAACAACTAAAAAAATACGTCGAGAACCAAAACTCCCCGAAAGTGGAAACGCTACCGCGTTAGTTTTATTCTGGTCGCGATTCATCTCCCGTTAACCGCTACGCAGTTTAACGGGAGTCCTCTCGCGACCTTGAGATAGGCTGTTCTGCATTTAAACTAGATCTCTTGCATAAAAAGCTCTCGGCGTAGCTGATGGGCAAAGAGTGAAAAATTACAAGGTTTCTTAATATTAATTTACAATAATCTCGTCGGCGCTGTCGGGTTGGTTCATTTCCGTTAGGGTTTGCCAACCTGATTGCCAGAGATTCGCGTCTTGCAACTGTTTAGCATTAATCCAGAAGCGGACAGTCGGATCGCAGGAAGCGACTAATTCGGCAAAAACCCATTGACCGCGATTTTGACGATTGATCACTTGAAAATGTCGCCAGCCCCATGTTTTTTGTTTTGCCGTCCATTTTGATCCCAAGAGATGGGGATATTTCTGTTTTTTGGGCATAAAAGTTAAGACATCTGAGTTCGGGATAGGCTAAAACCCTTATATTATCCTAGTCTGCCAACCCGATTCTTTTCCCGGAGCAAGGAGAGGAAAAATTATCGGGGCGCTTAAGTGCGCCCCAGTTTTGGCTAATAACCGCGCCAAACACCAACCAAAACCCCTTGCACTTGTACTTGTTCGGTATTGGCTGTAATTGGTTGATATTTTTGATTAGAGGGTTGGAGAGTGATGATTTCTCCTTCTTGGTAGAAACGTTTTAAAGTAGTACCGTGGCCTTCGACTCTAGCGGCGACGATTTCCCCATTGGACACCGCTTCATTACCCGTCAGAGAACGCATAATCACCAGATCCCCATCGGCAATATGATCCTCGATCATACTGTCTCCGGAAACCCGCAGAGCATAACAGTCTTGACTGCGTTGCAACAGGTTAGAAAGATCGAGTTTTTCTTCCACATCGGTGAAGGGTTCCACTAAACCACCAGCAGCGATCGCACCGAGAACCGGTAAACCTTGCACTGGTTGTTTGAGAATCCGCAGGGTGCGTGCTTTTCCTTCTGTCCAATCAATATAGCCTTTGGCGCGTAAACGTTCTAAACGGCTTTGAATCGGTGCGGGAGAGCGTAAATTCATCGCTCGCATCATTTGCCGGATGGAAGGGGCGTGTTGAGTAGTGCGAATATACTCAATTAGCCAGTCGTACAACTCCTTTTGCGCTTGAGTAAGGGTTTCGAGGTTAGTCATGATCTATTTTCCTATCCTTGGGTTAAGATAATTTGTACTTTAGTTCATTTGTGTTTAACCTAGTACATCTTAACTTCATCGGCTGACTAAATCAACTGGTTATTAGATCTCTTGCAAAAATCAAAAATTGTCGTGGTTGGTTAGGAGTCGGTCGTCAGCCTTGAATCAGTTATCAGTTATCAGTTATCAGTTATCAGATGCGAGTTACCGCGTTTCTCAGATAGATGAGGTTCGTTCTTGCGGCTAAAATACTTGATTAGCAAGGGTTAATCTGTGCTTCACCTTGACGAGAAAGGCTGTATCGGTTCACTGATTACTGATTACTGTTCACTGATAACTGAAAAGTTTCCCCATCTCCCCACTTCCCCACTTCATAATTAATAATTCATAATTCCCTCTCCCTGCTCATAGACAGTCTTAATGAGTAATTTAGATAGTCAACAGCTTATCTTCTGACCTAGCACTTTTTTTTAAAAAGTATCATTAATTTTTAAGTAGTCGGACATAAATTCTGTTGTCTATCTTAAGAAATGTAAATTGCCGCAATTCTTCCTGACGACCGACGACCGACGACCGACGACCGACTCCTTACCCCACCCACAGTTAACTTTACTTTTGTCCAACTACTTATTTATCAATTCTCAATATTAATTAACCCCAGTGTCGGTTGCTGGCAAACTCAGCAGCGTATTAAGAAAAAATAACGAATTGCTAGAAAGCCGAGAATCTGGATAATGATCGAGGTGGAGACAGAAAAATTGCTCTACTTAAGCCTGTCTTCCCTAAGCGTCCAATAGTAGATAGGGAGTCAAAAGCGACGCTCAAAAAAATCCTTCGGTTGTCAGGGAAACGAGAGGATATTTAGGGCGAAATTGAGCCGTAAAAAAACTTAAAATCCCGACAAATATCGTAAAAACTAAGGGGAACACATGACCACAAAAACCTATGCAACCATAGACGGTAACGAAGCCGTTGCGCGCGTTGCCTATCGTCTCAGTGAAGTAATCGCTATTTATCCTATCACTCCCTCCTCGCCTATGGGTGAATGGTCCGATAGTTGGGCGGCCGAACGCAGAGCTAATCTCTGGGGAACCATTCCTTCCGTAATCGAAATGCAGAGCGAAGGTGGGGCAGCGGGAACCCTGCACGGAGCGCTACAAACAGGAGCTTTAACTACTACTTTCACTTCCTCGCAGGGATTATTATTAATGCTCCCCAACTTCTACAAAATTGCGGGGGAATTAACCTCTTCAGTGGTTCATGTGGCGGCCCGTGCTTTAGCAGCCCAAGGATTGTCAATTTTTGGGGATCATAGTGATGTCATGTCTGCCAGAAGTACGGGTTGGGCTATGTTAGCGGCTAATTCCGTTCAAGAAGCTCAAGATCTGGCGGCTATTGCCACAGCTACCACCCTAGAAACGCGGATTCCTTTTCTGCACTTTTTTGATGGTTTTCGTACCAGTCATGAGGTGCAAAAAGTCGAATTAATTAGCGATGAAACTCTCAAAGAACTGATCGATGAAGACCTAATTATTGCCCATCGTCAAAGGGCTTTAACTCCCGATCGACCGGTTTTACGAGGCACGGCACAAAATCCCGATGTTTATTTCCAGGCAAGGGAAAGCGTCAATCCTTTCTATTATGCTTGTCCCGATATAACTCAAAAAATTATGGATCGTTTTGCCCAATTAACAGGACGGCAATACCATCTCTATGAATACCACGGTGCGCCCGATGCCGAAAGAGTGATTATTCTAATGGGATCGGGAGGGGAAACCGTCCATGAAACCGTTGATTATCTCAATCAAAATGGGGCTAAAGTTGGGGTTTTAAAAGTTCGTCTCTATCGTCCCTTTGCCGCCGAAAAATTACTGGCAGCTCTGCCCACCACGGTGAAAAAAATAGCCGTTTTAGATCGCTGTAAAGAACCCGGTGCCGGGGGCGATCCGCTATATTTAGACGTGGTAAATGCCTTTATGGAAGACTACGAAGGCAAGCTGCCGAAAATTGTGGGAGGACGCTACGGTTTATCTTCCAAAGAATTTACTCCGGCCATGATTGCTGGTATATTTGATAACTTAAGTCTCGACAAACCGAAAAATCACTTCACTATTGGTATCGTTGATGATCTCACCTTTACCAGTCTGGAATATGACCGCAGTTTTTCCACCGAACCGGACGAAGTAGTGCGGGCGGTTTTCTACGGTTTAGGTTCCGATGGTACGGTGGGAGCTAACAAAAATTCAATTAAAATTATCGGTGAAGATACTGATAATTATGCCCAGGGTTATTTCGTCTATGATTCCAAAAAATCTGGGTCTGTCACCGTTTCTCACCTACGCTTTGGCCCCCATCCGATTCGCTCTACCTATTTAATCACTGATGCTAACTTTATCGCCTGTCATCAGTGGGAATTTGTCGAACAATTTGACCTGCTAGAAAACGCTAAATCGAACTCAATTTTTCTCCTGAATAGTCCCTATCCACCGGAGGAGGTATTTAGTCACTTACCCCGCAATCTCCAGCAAACTATCATCGATAAAAATCTGCAAGTTTATACGATTAATGCCACTCAAGTAGCCAAAGAAGCGGGGATGGGCAGTCGGATTAATACCGTGATGCAGGTGTGTTTCTTTGCCCTAGCGGGGGTTTTGTCTCGGGAAGATGCGATCGCACAAATCAAAAAAGCTATCCGCAAGACCTACGGCAAGAAAGGCGAAGAAATCGTGCAGATGAACATCAAAGCTGTGGATTCTGCCCTAGAACACCTCTATCAAGTGCCAATTCCCGCCACTGTCACCCCGGAAGCTTTTGAATTAAGACCTTCGATTCCCGACACCGCACCCGCTTTCGTCCGAGAAGTCCTCGGCAAAATTATCGCCCGTCACGGGGATGAATTGCCCGTTAGCGCCCTTCCCAACGATGGTACTTATCCCACCGCCACTAGCCAATGGGAAAAACGCAATATTGCCCAAGAAATCCCCGTTTGGGACGCTGATGTCTGTGTTCAGTGCGGTAAATGCGTTCTCGTTTGTCCCCACGCCGTTATTCGCTCAAAAGTCTATGATGAGGCCGAATTAGCCACGGCCCCGGAAACCTTTAAAGTCGCTAATGCCAAGGATCACGACTGGAAAGGGCTAAAATTCACCATCCAAGTGGCCGCCGAAGATTGTACCGGTTGCGGTATCTGCGTTGATGTTTGCCCCGCTAAAAACAAATCGCAACCGCGTCTAAGAGCGATTAATATGGCTCCCCAATTGCCCCTGCGGGAACAGGAACGAGTTAACTGGGATTTCTTCCTTAATTTGCCTAATCCAGACCGTTCAAGCCTAAATCTTAATAAAATTAACCATCAGCAAATGCAGGAACCTCTCTTTGAGTTTTCCGGTGCTTGTGCCGGTTGTGGTGAGACTCCCTACGTTAAATTGGTCAGTCAGCTATTTGGCGATCGCATGATAGTGGCTAATGCCACCGGTTGTTCATCTATCTACGGAGGTAATTTACCGACAACACCCTGGGCAGTTAACGCTGAAGGTCGCGGTCCAGCTTGGTCGAATTCCCTCTTTGAAGATAATGCCGAATTTGGCTTAGGATTCCGAGTTTCCATCGATAAACAGGCAGAATTTGCCGCCGAACTGTTAGCAACCCTCGCTAGTGAAATCGGAGAAAGTCTAGCGGCAGATATTCTCAATTGTCACCAAGTCGATGAAGCGGAAATTTACGAACAACGGCAACGGGTAGAGGCCTTAAAATCCCGTTTAGGGCAATTAACCCCGACCACGCAGGTGAAAATGTTGTTATCCGTGGCCGATTATCTGGTCAAGAAAAGCGTCTGGATTGTCGGGGGTGACGGTTGGGCCTACGACATCGGTTACGGTGGCTTAGATCACGTTTTAGCTAGTGGTCGCAATGTGAATATTTTGGTCATGGATACGGAAGTTTACTCGAATACGGGCGGCCAGGCCTCGAAAGCTACTCCCCGCGCCGCCGTAGCTAAATTTGCTTCTGGTGGCAAACCCGGACCGAAAAAAGACCTCGGTTTAATGGCCATGACCTACGGTAACGTCTATGTGGCCAGCGTGGCTATGGGGGCAAGAAACGAGCAAACTATCAAAGCTTTCCTAGAAGCGGAAGCTTACAACGGGCCATCGCTAATTATCGCCTATTCTCACTGTATTGCTCACGGGATCAACATGACCACCGCCATGAACCATCAAAAAGAAGTGGTGGAAAGCGGTCGCTGGTTAATGTACCGTTATCATCCCGATTTAGCTAAAGAAGGCAAAAATCCCCTGCAATTGGACAGCCGTGAGCCTAAGCTTACCGTAGCGCAAACTCTCTACTCGGAGAATCGCTTTAAGATGTTGGCCACCAGTAAGCCGGAGGAAGCTAAACGTCTCCTCAAAGAAGCACAAGCAGATGTGGACACACGCTGGCAAATGTATCAGTATTTAGCAGCAAAAGGTACAGGGAGCAAGGAATAGTTATGAATCTACACACTACCTACATGGGTTTGCAATTGCGATCGCCGCTAGTCATCGGTGCGGCCGCACCCTTGAGCGAGGATATCGACAATATCAAGAAAATGGAAGACTTCGGAGCCGCTGCCGTGGTGTTACACTCCTTTTTCGAGGAGCAGATTAAACAGGAAAGACTGGCTTTACACCATCATTTTACCCACGGAGCCGAGAGTTTTGCGGAAGCTTTGACTTATTTTCCCGAACCGGAGGTTTTTCACATTGGTTCCGAGGAATATCTCAACCATATTCGCAAAGCCAAAGAAATGGTCGATATTCCCATTATTGCCAGTCTCAACGGTGAGACCTCTGGGGGATGGTTGGAGTATGCCATTCAAATTCAACAAGCGGGCGCTGATGCTTTGGAGTTGAATGTTTATTATGTTCCTAACGACCTGGAATTAACCGGAAATCACGTCGAACAAAACTATATTGATATCCTCAAAATTGTCAAATCGGAGGTATCAATTCCTGTCTCGATGAAGTTAAGTCCCTACTTTAGCAATACGGCCAATATGGCTAAACAATTAGCGGAAGCGGGGGCCGATGGGTTGGTATTATTTAACCGTTTCTATCAGCCGGATATCGACTTAGAAACCTTGGATGTTCACCCCAATATTATCCTCAGTAATCCCCAAGCAATGCGTTTACCCCTGCGCTGGATTGCCATGCTTTACGGTCGTGTACCGACGGATTTTGCCGCTACCAGTGGTATTCATAACGCCATCGACGTGATCAAAATGATGATGGTGGGGGCAAAAGCGACTATGTTAGTTAGTGTTTTATTACGCCACGGTTTGGAGGAAATTATCAAGATCGAACAGGGTTTATTGCATTGGTTGGAAGAAAATGAATGAATTGCCCAGATCCTAGCGCTTTTGAACGGGTACAGTACATGAGGGCCATACAAAGTTATGAACCTGTTTGGAAACGTTTTCAAACCACCAGCAAATAAAAGTGGGAAGTGGGAATGGGGGAATGGGGGAATGGGGAATGGCTCTTCGGTTTGTGTTATGCAATGGACGGGGGATATAAGGGATGGAACCCTTATGTAGAAAGGCACTTGGCGATTTTTGTCAATTGTTTTTGATCTAGAGCGAACTAATCAATTAAATCTCTTACCAGATAAGGATTTAGTCGATTTATGCCCCCATATCGAATCATACCAAGTAACGAAGAACCTGGGGAATTTCAACTAAAACCCTAAAACCCCAAAACCCCAAAACCCCAACACCCTAACACCCCAACACCCTAACACCCCAACACCCCAACACCCCAACACCCCAACACCCCAACACCCATCCGACTCCTGACAAAAAAATCCTGGAGGATATAACCATGAGCGAGAATCAAAGGAAAAAAATTGGTATTCTGACCAGTGGTGGCGATTGCCCGGGGTTAAATGCGGTAATTCGTGCCGTGGTGAAAGGTAATTCGTGCCGTGGTGAAAGCATCAAAACTCAAGGGTTGGGATGTGTACGGCATTCCCTACGGGACCGACGGTTTTATGCAGATTGCCGAGGGAAAATATCACCCCCAAGATTTGATCCTGACTCACCATGGCTATAACCTGCCAGGGGTCTTGAAAGGATTAGACGTTTTGCAGTTCCTTAGTGGTAGTATCTTGGGTTCTTTGAGCAAAGGACATCCCGAAAACCCAGAAATTGCCACGAAAATCCTGCAAGGATACGAAATGCTGGGATTAGATGCCCTGATCGTCGTCGGGGGCGATGGGAGCATCGATATCATCTACGATCTCGCCCAGAAAGGCAATTGGAATATTATCGCGGTTCCCAAAACCATCGATAATGACGTTCCCTATACGGAATGGGCCGTCGGTTTTACCACTGCCGTCGATATCGTCACCCAAGCTTTGTATGATCTCACCTTTACCGCCGCTAGTCACGAAAGGGTGATGATTGTGCAGGTGATGGGTAGAGATGCCGGTCATTTAGCCCTTCATGCTGGGATTGCTGGGGGTGCCGATGCGATTTTTATTCCCGAATTAACCCCTGCTCTCACTCCCGAAATTATCGACGGTTGTTGTCGTCATTTGGCACAATTACGCGCTCAAGGTCGTCAATTCGCTCTCATTGTAATTTCTGAGGGTGTTAAAAACGAAGATAACCAAAAAGAGAAGTATATTGCCGATTATTTAGAAAAATTGATAGTTGACAAAACTCGCTCTTTGTGCGTTACCGATCCCGTCTTCTGTTATCTCAATTCCATGGATGTGCGGGCCATGTCTTTGGGACACCTGCAAAGAAGTCGTCCTCCTTTGGCCATGGATCGACTGTTAGCCACGGCTTTCGGCATTAAGGCCGTAGAATTAATTGAACAGGGAAAACTCGATCGCGTGGTGATTTGGCGCGGGGGACAAGTGCGTAGTTTGCCCCTGAAACCAGTGATCAAAATTATCAAACAATGCCATCAAGAGAATCGCTGTGCCTATCCCGTGGATCCAGTTGTGGAGGTGTTAGTTTAGTTGTAATAAAGCGAGAAGAGTTGCTCACACCTTCTCGCTCTGTTAATTGGTTAAAATTAGGCATTTCTTAACCCTACAATTAGGATAGATACTGACGGCTACTGTCGAAATAAAGAAACTTTTTCAAAGACTGTAATTAATTTTCTGACTTATGTTATACTGGGGGCTAAGTTTTCAAAAGCAGATAACTATGTCAAATTCACTAAGCTCACAAGAGTCTTGCACGGGAAAGCAAGTCAACGAAGCACAATCCATTAATCAATTAGATAAAATAAAACCCGATTATAACAATTCCTCTCAAGTATCTAATATCAACGGCAATTTTCCAGAACTCGATCGGATAGAGCTTATGAGTGAAATGGATCGTTTAACCAAGCTAGAAAAGATCAGAAAAATAGCCAGTTATCTCAGCTTGGTTTTAATAATCCTAATCCCTTTTGTTCATCCTCTGTTGAATCCTTTCCCCAATCAAGAAAACAAATTAGAAAACCGAGTCAAATTAGAAAACCGAACTGTATATTCCTCTCAAATATCTACGGAGATAATTTACCGACCCGATGAATTAAATTCTTTTCTGTCAAATAATCATGACTTTATCTATCGCTATCTGATCGTGCTTTTAACTATTAGTCTCTCTCTGATGGGTTCTACTTATTTGATTGAGTTTGATTGAGTTTTTAGTTAAATTAGAGATAAACAAGATATCCTGTAAATTAAAAAAAAATACCGAGAGTATAGTTAAAGGCTAGATATTCCCAACATCATCAATAATCTTTTCAGAATTGCCCCAAAAAACCTAGTAATGGGCGAAGTTATTGCTGTTGATACTGTAAAGACTTTATATATTTGTATGTACCTCTTTTACATCTACCACCTGTACAGACTGTAAAGAGTGTAAATAACCTTACTGTACACTCTTTACATACTTGGAGCAATTGGTAAAATTTAGACAACGTTTTATATTTTATATCAATGTTTGAAGACCCTTTATCTCGTCTTAAAAAAGCTTCTTTGGGATTCGCATTTGGCAGTGCTTTAGGAGCCGTCATTGCTATGGGTACTACATCGGAAGACTGGAATCCCTATCAAAAATTGATCTATAGTAGTAGCATAGCTTCGATCGGCGGCATAGCAGGTTTAGCGGTTGATGGAGTAACCGGTTCTACAGAAAGGCTCAAAGCGTCGATTAAAAGAAATAAGCATGATATACTAGGTCAATCACTAATAAATCGTGATTTGACTCCGACAGCTTTTTTACAAGAATATATAAAGTTAGTTTATTCTGATCTATCCGCATCAAATTTAGAGTATCGAGATAAGCAATGGTTGATTGAAAAAGTGATTCCTCGAGTTTTGAGAGTTATTCCAGAATTCTATCGTTATTCACCCGAATACATGAAAACACTTTTAGAAGACTTGTATAGCTTTTTAAAAGAAGAAGCTTACCAGCCGATTAATGTGGGAGTAGGACAGCCAATATTATTAATCCAAAAATTATTTAATCCACAACTGGAGATAAGAATAGCAGCAGCTACATCGACAAGATGGTTCGAACAATATAATCTAGTTTTTCATAATCGAGAATCATATCCACAAAGACCAGCTTTAGAAAAAGCTACAAGTCCAACAGTGGAACCTCCCATTCCATTAGAAAGAACAGAAGAAGAAATTGCCGTGGAAGAAGAAGAGATTTAAGCCGGAATTATGTCTTTGTTTCGGTGATTATCCTAAAAGATAACTTTGTCTTTACAGGGTTTTTTATGGCAATAAAGTACGGAGCAAACGCATCTTATAGCAGTTATCTTAATGGTGAGGTACAAAATTTTCATTTTGGGGAGACAGGAGACGATGCCCTATCAGGTTATACTTCTCTTGACATTAACAAATTCACGAATATGTAAGAGCGTTCCATCAACTAAATTAAGATCGCCTCGAATAAATCCTACATAAAGACTTCTACTATCAGTAATGAGGTTATAAGATTGAACTATTGGACAAGCTTCAATGAGATGTCTAATCTCTTGAAAATATTCATTAATCAACAAATTCTATCTCATCAATTTCTTCTTTGTCTTGCAGTAAAGCTTCTAGCATCCAAGCTTCTCCCATCCATTCATCAAAGTCTAAGGTATGCTGCAATTCATTGTTTTCAAATCGTCTGAGAAATTCTTGTGTCTGCATTTGATACTTATTTTCAAAAAAAGTTATTCGTTCTTGGGTGCGCTTAATTCCTTCTTGAAGTTCCCGCAGTCTTTCGGTTAATGCGTCTTCAATAAATTTTTTTAAGGAGTTTAGATGCTTGGATTTAAGTTTTACTTCAGCCATAATGCTTCCGAGTTGATAATCGCTGCTGTTTGCCATTCGTCAGTCCATCCTAATTCTAGTTCATCTACTGCTAAACAAGCTTGGGCGAGTTCTTCTGCTTCTTGTTGTTGTCGCCATTGTTGTAAAATTGAGGCGATGAAAATGCTTTTATCTTCTACTTTCTGGTCTAGGTAATTAACCAGTTCATCGGGTAAAGAAATGGAGATTTTAGCCATTGTTATCTCTTTGGGTATTTGATTCCAATGTCTATCGTATCGTGAACTACTTTTCCTTGCCAACTAATTTTCCTTCACTATTAAATTTAATTCTGCTTACTTCTAATCTCCTGAATATCTTGCCAAAAATCGGCTCTTGTCACATTTTTTAAGGTCTGTTGACGTTCTTGAGTATAGTCACCAAAACCCCATCCAGTATCTTGTAAAAAGCGAGCTCAATTGGTGTCATTGTTTTCATCTCCTTGTAATAGCAAAGTTTCCATTAACCAAGTAACAAGATTATCCAATTTTACTTGCGATAATTTACTGTATTTTATGGCTTTTCTAAGTAATCTGTCATCGGTGGTTAGCAATACGTCTATTCTAGCATATTCGGCGCAAGCGATGTGAAAAGAATCATAAAGATCAAATCCTAAATATATAACCAATACTGTTTAACTGTTGTCCCATTCTTCATCACTAATACCCGCTTGTTTGAGAATTTCCTTAACTAAATCTATAGAGATTTCTTGATTTCCATGAGGGTTAGGGATGCGAATTTTATGTTGACCCTTTTTCATAAATTGATGTTTACTACCAGAAAAAGGTCCTGTGTAACCTAAAGCTTTCAATTTTCTGATTAATTTTCTGCGAGAAATTGCTGATGGCATAACTAAACTTCTGCAACTGTTGTAACTTTAATTTCTAATCCATCTATGATAGGTAAAGGGTCGCCATCTTGTAATTTTAAAATGATCCATTCTTCTAGAACTTCTAGTAAGTCTTGACGGCATTCTTCAACGGTCAAGCCATTTCCCCAAACGCCTTGAAAGCCTTCTATTTCAGCAAACCAAGTACCGTCATTTAGCCTTTTGTATTGTGCTTGCTGTAAGGCTTTTTCATAATAATTGGGTAAGATCATTTTCTTCTCTAAATCTCCATAATATGTAACTACAAGGATTATAAAGCAAATAATATAGTGGTACAGGCACACTTCGGCAAGCGGTTATTGAGCGTAGTCGAAATGCAGTGCAAGTCTTGCCTGTAACAGGCTGGAAGCTTGTACTACTATTTAAGGCGATCGCATTTAATCCCTGTCAAATCATAGAATTATTCTGCCATCAAATCATAGTCCATCATTCAATCATTCTAATCACAGTCAAGACGATTTACCCCCAATCCCATCACACAAAGCCCTATCCTCCTCCCTGACACCAGAATTAGGATTGTGCAAATAAGCCCGTACCCAAGCGCAACTACGCCCCATTAAAGCGTCTAAATCCCAACCATTGCTCCCATTCCACAGTTTGATAGTCTTGTCAACACTGCCAGAAGCCAAAGTCTTGCCGTCGGGGCTGAAACTGACGCTATTGACAAGGTTATCATGCCCCTTGAGGGTGCGGATTTCCTTGCCTGTCTCTAGATTCCACAGTTTGAT
>VYKX01000370.1_pt1 | contig 12152 bp, 12 predicted proteins | sample 5114471 | NCBI WGS metagenome assembly VYKX01 (sample SAMN12291785, study PRJNA351875) | freshwater metagenome | isolation source: freshwater lake | place: USA: Michigan, Gull Lake | collected 2013-08-08
TTACCCACGGGGTACTTAGATAAAATCAGTATAGCACAATAAAAGTTAAGTTAACAAGCTATAGTTTAAAAAGCCGTCCTAAAAGGACGGGGCTTTAACCCAAAATTTCGGTAAGCTTCGGTGCTGCCACGCCGCCCGATTAAAGGGACTTAACAGAATCTATAGACTTTTGTACTATTTAGTGGTATAACTAGGGTTTGCTGAAAAAGTTTTTCCTGGGGGCAGGGTGTAGGGTGTGGGGTGTAGGGTTTTACCGATTTTGAGGGGGTCAATTACCTAATTTTCAGGGAAAAAGTACCTGAATTTGCCCCTGATCACTCGCACATCCGGTACTTTTTGATTTCCAAAAGGTCTAAAAACCTTGTTGGATAAGGTTTTTAGATTTATTCAGCCAGCCCTATATAACTGATTACTGATTACTGTCGCGGTTGTACGGGGAAACCTTGACGCTGAAGCATTTCCGCCGCATCTTGGCCCGGTTGATAGTTGATGCCGAGGGTAGAGGTGGCCGTATCCTCGATAATTTTAGGAGTGAGGAGAATAATCACCTCCGAGCGATCATTGCGATTGGTACGACTGCGGAATAAAGCCCCTAAAATGGGAATATCGCCTAAAACTGGCACTTTTGTCTCAGAACTCTGTTGGCGCTCTTGGATAATCCCCGAAAGAATTAAACTCTGTCCATCCCGGAGACGAATTAAACCTCAGAGGGGTAAGGGTGTTGACTGTCAGACCACCGCTATCAAATCGAATTGGAGATCCCGGAGAGGCAACAGTGGGGCTAACCGACAGGGAAATAAAGCCGTTATCATCCACCTGATCGACGTTTACCGCTAGAGTTAACCCAGCATCGGCCAGGACGGGGGTAGTGGTGCGTACGCCACTGAGAGGATCTACACTTGTCTCCACACTTTCTAGCACTTTCTCGGTGAGCTTAACGGTGGCCTGTTGACCTTCCTGCACCACTAGCGAGGGATCGGTGAGAATCTTGGGGTCATCAGGAATCTTTGGGGATATTGGAAGAGGGTCGGGGGTTCATAGGTGAAGACAGGTGGTTTACCCGGTGTAGTGACTCCGGTGATGGGATTGAACGTACTTGGCTCGCCTGGTGTAAATTCACTCAATCCGGGCTGAAAAGGGTTACTAATCCGACCAAAACTAGGGCGCGAGTAGGGTGTTAGACCCCCTGAAAAGTCATTCGGTCCCTGGTTAACACGGCCAAAGGGAGCGCCATTCTGAATGTCAAGAAAATTTTGAATTTCTGCTGTCCCCGTACCCGATATGATATCAAAAATCGGTACAACAGGCTGTGCGAAAGCCCCCGGTCTGCCTACAGTTGAGCTAGTAGGTGGGTTCATATTACCAAAGTTCAGCACTGCTGCCCCGTTATCTTGAACGAAGAAACCATCGTTAAAACCGAAGGAAAAAAGCGGTCTGTATTGAGCAGGTTGACATCGATAACTTTCACATTAACCACCACCTGACGGCGACGAGCATCCAGTTGGGTTAATAAAGATGTGGCGATTTGGACTTGTCGGGGTTCGCCGATTAAATTGATAGAATTAAGGCGATCATCGGCGGCAATTCTTAAACCAGTTAAAAGTAAGGCAGCTTTTGATCCTTCTGTGTTTTGGGGGGTCAGTGGCTCTAGGGTGGGAGCAACATCGCGGCGACCGGTTACTCGTCCGGTGAGGGGATCGACGATATCCTCGGTTTGGGTAACTAAACGCTGGTATTCCGCCCCTTGGGTGGCGAGGAAAATGGCGGCGGCGACAGCTTTAACTTGATTGAGACGCAGGGTGCGGCTAATCAGATTACGAGCCCCTTGGGGTAATTGCGCCCCGACAAAGATGGTTTTACCCTGACGGTTAGCCTGGAGTCCGGAAATTAACAACACGGCGTTAAAAATGTTTTCCACCGATTCGTTAGTAAATTCCAAGGAAACTGTCTGGGAGGTGGCGTTCGCTTCCCCCTGGGCGCTGGTGAAAACGACGTTATAACCGGCATAGTTAGCAAGGGTCATTAACACTTCTCTAGCGGGAGCTTCCCGCAGTAAAATGCGAGGTACAGTCATATTACGCTCGAATTTGACCTTTTCGGCACTAGCATCGATGTTAGAGATGGCAATATCTCCCACCGGTGGGGCGACGGCCCGGGGTAGGGTGGGAACACCGGGGGCTTGGGGTGCGCCTTGAATGATAATTTCCGGGTTGGGGACAAGGGGCGCACTTTGGGCGAGCAGTTTTTCACTAGCTAAAATGCGATCGCTGATTTCCTTTTGTACGGCTGCGCTTGAAGGGACAAGCTGATTTGGCGACTTTTGTAAATTTTCTTGACTAAACTCTTGCCAAAATTCAACTTTTAATGTAGCGGATTTTAACTCTGAACCATGGAAGGAAATGGGGGTTTCGGCCAAAGCGCTCAGGGGAGCCATCAATAAAAACGAGGCAATTTGGGGGATAAACAGGGCATAGCGGGACGGATTCACTTTAACTTCACTCCTCAACAATTACGGGATTCAACGGACAAAAAACGCAATACTCACACTGGATTGAAGACTATTATCGGGGCGGACTAGCGGGGGGTTGACCAGCGGCGGGGGGTGGCGGTGCTAATTTCGCTAATTCTTCGGCATTGAGAGGAATAATCACATCGAGAAGAAAGGTGGTAGTAACGGGTTTATCGCCTTGGCGAACGATAGTGGCTTTATTGTTGCCGGTACTAACCACTTTAACTGCCGATCCTTCCTTTTCTATCTGGGTATTGAGACTATTTAGCAAAATGAGCGGCTGTAATCTTTCTAAATCCCGAATAACCTCTTGAGTGTTAGCATAGTTCCCTTCGATCTTGACGTTCAGAGTTTGACGTTTGAGCTTATTATTAACCGCGCTACCGAGGGAACCATCGGAAACCACCACTGGTTCTAGTCCTTGGGGTTGGAAGCTAATCAGCTTAACATTGCGAGACTTAAAGATATTACTAATATCTAAGAGAATCGTGCTTAAGTCCTCTTCTTTGGCAAAAAGCGCGAGTATTTGCTGTTTAATAGCTTTTTTTTCTTGCAACTGACTCTCGATTGTTTGGAATTCGGAGGCTCTCAGACCGCTTTTTTGTTGATCTAACTGTTGTTGTTTGCCAGCTGCATCGTTTTGCAACTGTTGCAAGGTATTATAAGCGGGCATCACCCAGTTAAAAAGCAGATAGAAAGAACCTAGTAAACCCACCACACCAGCAGCGATGCCACTATTGCGGGGAGTAAAAGTTATCCCGAAAGCGATAGGATACTCTTCAAATTCCTCTAATTCGCGATCTTCAAATTCTTCGGTAAAGGTCATGGTTGAATGGCTCCTTGGCGTTTGAGAGTATTAATCCTAGTGACAACTCCGAGTGCTCCATTCCGGGTAAGATTGAGCAGTTGTTGAGTAGCGGGAGTATCACTTAATTGGGCGGTGATCACAAATTGAACCGCTTGGGGGAAAGTAACATTAATATTTTTGTACTCATTGTCCACCTGTACGGGTAAATCGGCCAGGACAGCACTTTCGATCGCGGTTTTCTTGCCCTGTAAAAAAGGAGAAGCTTGCAGGGTTAAGAGATAATCATTTACTGCTTCGTAACTACTGGCAAAACCACTGATTTTTAACTGAGTAGCTGGATTCGGTTGCCCTTGATCTGGGGCAGCGGGAACCTCCACCTGCTGCACACTGGTTAGCTGGACGCTAGGGGGAGTTTGTTGGCGAATTTCTTGAAGAATGGCTGACCAAGGCCTAATCTGATTGAATACAGTTACCAGAGATTGATTTTCTCCTTCTACTGCCGTTAATTGCGCTCTCAGGTCTTCTAGCTTTTTGCTTTGGGCTTGCAGTTGACCTAATTCCGCGTCCAGTTGCTGAATTTTGGCCTGAGTTTCGCTGGTTTGCCAACCGACGAGTAAACCGAGTAATCCCGTCAGTGTCAATAATCCGGCCCCCACTCCCACACCGATCCACAGGGGTGTTTGTTTACCCAGGTTAATAGCGGTGGAAATCTTGGACGAGGGGGTTCCTTTGCCCGTTTGGTTAAGATGGCGATCCTTAAGAAAATTAACGTCAAGACTATACATAATTTTTGTCTATACCTCCCGTAATGCTAAACCGAGAACTGTTCCTAATCCAGGTCTTTCGGTATTAGGAATCTCTTGAGTTGTATCTAAGTTCAGTGATGCGATCGGATCGATTGCCATGGTGGGGACGCTGAGACGTTGAGTAAAGTATTCGTCTAGTTGCGCTAAACCGCCCCCGGGACCGGCTAAAAGTAACTGGACGATTTCCAGTTCATCACTTTGGTTAAGATAGAAATTAATCGATCGCCGTAACTCATCGATTAATTCCCCTAAAACGCGCATCACTGCCGTCATCCCGGCGTTAGTAGGGGCCCCGGAAGTGCCGGTATTGGTGCTAAGACTATCAAAGGCAATAATCGGAATTGTCATCCCCAAAAGAATCTCAGGACTGCGGGAGGTGGGCAAATTCATCGCCCTGGAGAGGGCATTTTGTAGCTGGAAAGTGCCGATGGGGACAGTGCGGGAAAATTGGGGAACGCCGTCAACCACGATGGCAATTTCCGTGTTATCAAATTCTATATCAACAATAACGGCGGCTTCATTGGAACTAAACTGTCGCAAATGCTCGCGAATCGTCCGAATTAGGGCAAAACTATTATTTTCTAGCACATCTACCTGTAATCCTGCCTGTTGGAAGGTTTCCATATAGGCATCGGTAATCTCCCGACGAGTAGCAACTAATAATACTTGTACTTTTTCGATCCCGTCTTCATCCTGAAAGTAGCCTAGTTTTTGGTAGTCGAGATCCACTTCCTCGCGAGGATAGGGAAGGTATAAACTAGCCTCATGATTTAAGACCAGATTTCGCAATTCCTGATCGTCCAATTCCGAGGGAATGGGGATAATCCGGATAATTGACTCGCGCATCGGCACACCAGTAGCGACTCGTTTGCTGTTAATTTTATTTTCCTTGAGGACTTCTTGGATTAATTCCGCTAAAGCGGGGGAATCGACGATTTTTCCCTCCTCAAAGATGCCTTCCGGGATATCCGACGAACAACATTTAACTAATTTATAATTTTGTCCCTGTTTGGCGATCTGAGCTATGTTAATACGCTCCGGGGTGATCTCTACCCCAACACCTTGAGGTTTTTTTGTCAATAGCTTTTTAAAAAAACTTACCATAGATTTTCTTGGGCAGCTCTAAGGGGATTGGTGATTAACAAAGCAAACAATTTTTTGACCTGATTTCATCTAGTCCCGATCAAGGCAGTAAATCAGTCTATAAACGATCCTGACTCGGTAAATTACCCAGAAAAGGTAAAAATCGAGAAGAAGAGAAGCTATTTCGGCACTAAGTACTAACCCGATTATCTGTGTTCAGATCGAGGTTAATCTTAACTGGGTGAGAGGAGAGGAAGTGCTTATTGATGGTGATATTGTAATCAATTTTGGTGAAAGAACCAAGTCCAAGCTAAAAATTGGCCATTACCCCCCCCTTTTTTTTTCTGCTCCACTAGATCAAGCCAGCCAAGCCTAGTTATAATACCCAATTATCTAGAGAAAATTTCAATTTTTCTAGGCACTATTTTTTCTTGACTCCAGGAAACCGGCGATCAAATGCTTCTGACGGGCGTGATTTTCCCGTATAATTAGGAGTTTGCACAGTGACAAAAGAAGTTAAGGAGCGATTTCGATGGCACGAATGTACTATGATGAGGATGCCAATTTAGATTTATTAGCGGGAAAAACGATCGCTATTATTGGTTATGGTTCCCAAGGTCATGCCCACGCATTAAATCTCAAGGATAGTGGCGTTAATGTGATTGTTGGTCTATATCCCGGCAGTAAATCGGCAATCAAAGCCAAAGAAGCCGGTATTCCGGTTTATGATGTGGCCGAAGCCGCTAAAATTGCCGACTGGATCATGATCCTCTTACCGGATGAAGTGCAGAAAACGATTTATCTCAACGAAATTGCCCCGAATTTAAGCGCAGGCAAGGTGTTATCTTTTGCCCACGGCTTTAATATTCATTTCGGTCAAGTGGTTCCCCCGGATAATGTCGATGTGGTTATGGTCGCACCCAAAGGACCGGGCCATCTCGTCCGTCGCACCTACGAACAAGGTCAAGGAGTCCCCTGTTTATTCGCCGTCTATCAAGATGCTACCGGCCAAGCACGCGATCGGGCAATGGCCTACGCTAAAGGTATCGGTGGCACTCGGGCCGGGGTTTTGGAAACCACTTTCCGCGAGGAAACAGAAACCGACCTTTTTGGCGAACAGGCAGTATTATGCGGCGGTTTAAGTGCTTTAATTAAAGCTGGCTTTGAAACCCTCGTGGAAGCTGGTTATCAGCCCGAATTAGCCTATTTTGAGTGTTTACACGAGGTAAAACTGATCGTCGATCTGATCGTCGAGGGCGGTTTAGCCAAAATGCGCGATAGTATTTCCAATACAGCCGAGTACGGTGACTACACTCGCGGTCCGCGGGTGGTGACGGAAGCGACTAAGGCCGAAATGCGGCAAATCCTCGGGGAAATTCAATCGGGACAATTTGCCAGAGAGTTTGTCCTCGAAAATCAAGCAGGTAAACCGGGGTTCACCGCTATGCGTCGTCAAGAGGCAGAACATTCGATCGAAGAAGTCGGCCAAGATCTACGAGCGATGATGAGTTGGCTAAAACGCTAGTTCTTTTTTTTCGGTGGAGGGTTGGACGCAACGGGGCAATTCTTGCCTTTGCGTCCGTCCCGACACTCGACCCCCCACTCCCCAAAAGGAAAACTTCCTACTTAGGAGCTGCTGAATAAATCTAAAAACCTTGTTGGGTAAGACTTTTAGACTTTTTGTCAATCAAAAAGTACCAGGCATGGGAGTGATCAGGGGGAAAATTCAGTGACTTTTTCCCTGAAAATTAGGTAATTGACCCCCTCAAAATGGTTAAAACCCTACACCCCACACCCCACACCCCAACCCCCAACCCCCACCGAAAAACTTTTTCAGCAGACCCTGCTTAGTAGATCGCCTCTCTTGATTTAACCAGACCGATCGCCCGTAAACCGGCAATCACACCACAACCGATCACCATACCGACAAAGGAACGAATCAGATTTTCTAGGGGAACGATCCCAATTAAAGCGATCCAGACTTCTTCGGGCCAGTTAAAAATCGAGTAGGTAATGGCGACGGCCCCTAAATGGGAGAGGCCGCTGGCGGTCCAGGTACCCCCAAAAATTCCCGCCGCTACTAGGGCCAAATTATTACCTTTGATCCAATGGGTAAAAAGAGTCCGGGTTGGTAGGATAAATAATACCAAAGCTGACCAATCGACGAAAGCCCCGGCAATAAAGATTCGTGGCGAAATGCCGTTCAGTCCGATCGCCCGGTTAGCGTAGATAAACAGGGGAATCAGAAAAATTAACGTTAATCCTAACCACCAATAACGGCGTTTTTTGCCTAAAACCATCGTTCCCGCCACAAAACTGGCTATAATTGCCCCAAAGACCGAAATAGCGGGAATTCCTGCCGTGTAGGGGGCAAGGAAAGCCCCAATTAAGGCTCCAATGCCACTAGCGATCGCCCCAGCGATCGGGCCGAGTAACCAACCCAAGAGGGGAAAAACCGCTTGACTGAGGGGCATACTACCGCCGGAAGCGAGGACAATGGAGAAGGGAATAAAAGAAAGGGTAGTGACAATGGCGGCTAAGACGACAATATAGGCGATCGGCGCACCATCAATGGCGGCACTACTGACAGCTTCCACTTTGCGTTCTTCGCCTTCGGGGATAATATCTAGGGTCATAGTTGCAAGGGTAATTCTAACTTTTCTATCATCCTCTGGTTTGCTCTTCTTGCGGCAATGATTGATTTTTTCGATAACAGCGTACGGTAATGTGATAGGGATGAAAAATCTCTAGGAAATCTTTTTGTAGGGTTTGAAAAAAGCTCTCAATAATTTTGGGATCGTCGAGATGAAAGGGATATTCTTGATTAAAACCTTTGAAAAAATACCAGTTAATAATTAGCTTTCCTCCCGGGTTTAACCAGTCATAAAACTTTTTAAGTTGGACCGTGGGTGAGGGCAAATGCTCGATGACATCCAAACAGATAATCGTGTCAAATTTTAGCTGTTCGGGAATTTCCGTATAGAATGAGAGCTTATTAGTATCGAGATTTAATTGCTTGGCACGAAAGCGAACAAATTCATGATGTAGGGGATTAATATCGCAATAGATCACCTGTTCAACCCCAGAATTCATCGCGGCATCCAGGGCATGAGTACCGATTCCGCCACCAAAATCTAAGACTTTTCCGCTACCGTGATCATCAATTAATCTCAGGGTTTCCCCGATATATTCTTGACTGGATAAATGCCAAGCAGATAATTCAAATAAATAGTTTTCTTTGACTTTTTCCTGATAGAAATAATCTGGATTTGTCCAAGAAAAGTCTTGATGAGCTAAGGCCGCTAAGGAATCTTTTGCTATCGCTAATTTTGCTTGTAAAATTTCTTGGTCTAATTGTAAAAAGTTTTGTAGGTGTGACTCCAAATCAAAGGAATTGCGCTTGAATTCCGCAACCGAGGAGGATGATAGCAGGGAAGAATCTCGATTCATATATAGAGTGAAGCCAGGGAGAATTAACTAAGAAATCCTTTCGTAGTATCTCACAATTTGGCTAAATTATAAGTAGGGAGGCACAATTATTTGTAGGACGGGTAGTAACCCATGCAGACGTTGGGTTTCATACTTCAACCCAACCTACGTTCATCTTATGTTTAATTCCACCCATTTACTTAGCAGGAAGTTTTCGTTAAAACATTAGTGCCAGTCTTTGGCGTATATCCGCAAAAACTGGCACTGTCCATCTACTGACTTTCATATATTTAAGGTCTTTATCTCGGCTGACCTCCTTTGAAATTATCTATAGCATTTCCTACTTTTCCCTCCTTTCCTCTATACTTAATTATTTTTTAATATTTACTTCTGTGACGATTGGTCAGGTTTTATTAAGTAATGCTGCGGATGGAGGGAAACGCCGAGAATTTGTGATAGCCATACCTCAAAATCGTGGATTGGATAAGCTTGCTCCCCCGTCAAGGGATTTACCATTGGTTTCACCAGAATGGTAAACATTCCCAGACGATTTCCCGCTAAAACATCGGTAAACAAGCGATCGCCAACCATAGCAATTTGTTGGGGGGGGAGACTCATGGCTGCCATCGCTTGCCGGAGTTTGCGTCGAGAGGGTTTCACCGCACCGAGAAGGTAGGGAAGTTGTAAGTTATCAGCGATCGCACCGATCCGATTTTCGCTAAGATTATTACTTACCAACCAAATCGGTAGATAAAGACGCAAGGAATCGACCCAACGCTGTAAATCGTCAGAAACCGTCGTTTCTTGGAGGGGAACAAGGGTATCGTCCACATCGAGAATCAATCCTTTAATTTGATGCTGACTCAAAATCTCCAGACTGAGACCGAGAATCGTATCCCCTAAAATTAAATCAGGTTGTAGAATTTTTGCTCTAGTCATTAACTTCTCAAAAATAACTCGCACTGAGTCGATCGAACTCAGCTTGCTCAAAAAACCATGGACTTATTTAGTATAAATGACTGACTGCCTCTGAAAATCTGGCCCGACCAATCCTTTCACTTGGCCGCTTGAATCACCTGTAAACTGCCACCAGCGTATAATTTTTGTTGACAATCACGAAAACCGATCGCCTGTAAAGATAGGATGAGATCGGTATCGATAAACTGCCAAGCGGTATGGGTTTCAAATAATTGCAAAAATAGGGCCAAAGAAGGCCAAAAAAGCGGGTTAGTGGGTCGATGAAAATCCACGAGGGCAAAAATTCCCCCCGGTCTGAGAACTCGATACACTTCTTTGAGAATTTCCTGTAACTGCTCTGGTTCCATTTCGTGGAGAGCGGCGCTAGTATGAACAAGGGCGAATTCTCCGGCATTAAAGGGCATTTTTTCGGCTAATCCCTCCACATAATGCGCTTGCGGCACCGCTAAACTAGCTCGCTCCAGGGCCACAGGAGAGACATCTAAACCGGTACAGCGATCGGATAGGGGGACTAAATAACGGGTGGTTTGACCCGCACCACAACAAAGATCGAGGATAGGGTCATTTTTAGCGATTTTTAAACCTTCTAGGGCTAATTGCCGAAAACGGGACTCCCCACCCACTGCTAGGGCAGCCAGACGGGAGATACCATCGTAAAGCCATTGATATTGATAACTGAGGGGACGTAAAATTGTCGCCAAGATCAACCTCCAAGATTTGATTAAGTTCTATATTGTCTGTAATTTGTTTTAACGGTTCCACCGATATATTGTTAAACTTGGTAAAGAATCTGAAAATTTAAAAATTATCTGTTAACACTATGGGTCGCGTTGGGGTTCTATTATTAAATTTGGGTGGGCCAGAGCGGTTAGAGGATGTGCGTCCTTTTCTATTTAACCTTTTTTCTGACCCAGAGATCATCCGTTTACCGATCAAAGGATTACAAAAACCGTTAGCTTGGTTAATATCGACGCTAAGAGCGAGTAAATCCCAGGAAAATTACCGTCAGATTGGCGGTGGCTCCCCTTTACTCAAGATTACGGAAGCACAGGCCACGGCACTGCAACAACGTCTCAAGGAAATGGGCCGCGAGGTGAGCGTTTATATCGGGATGCGTTACTGGAATCCCTTCACCGAAGAAGCGATCGAGCGGATTAAACGGGATCATATCAAAAAATTAGTTATTCTGCCCCTTTATCCCCAATTTTCCATCAGTACCAGTGGTTCCAGTTTTCGTGTGCTGGAGGAAATGTGGCAGCAAGACCCCTATCTGCGTTTGACGGAATATACTCTCATCCCCTCTTGGTACGATCATCCCACTTATCTGAGTGCTATGGCCGATCTGATCGCGCGAGAATTAGAGCAGTGTCCTAATCCTGACCAAGTACATATCTTTTTTAGCGCCCATGGTGTCCCCCAAAGTTATGTGGAGGAAGCGGGAGATCCCTATCAAAGGCAAATTGAAGAATGCACTAGGGCGATCATGCGTACGCTAAACCGACCCAATCAGTACACTTTAGCCTATCAAAGTCGCGTCGGTCCGGTGGAATGGCTAAAACCCTACACTGAAGATGCTTTAAAAGGGTTGGGAGAGCAGGGAATTAAGAATTTATTGGTCGTGCCGATTAGCTTTGTCTCGGAACATATCGAAACTCTGCAAGAAATCGATATAGAGTACCGAGAAGTGGCGGAAGAAGCGGGAATTGAACATTTTCAGCGAGTACCGGCTCTTAACACTCACCCGATGTTTATCGAATCTCTCTCCCAGTTAGTGGTAAAATCCCTAGACGAGAAACCCACCACTTTCGAGCAAATTACCCGTCCGAAAGCGAATATGAAAATGTATCCCCAGGAACGTTGGGAATGGGGGATGACAACGGCAGCCGAGGTGTGGAATGGTCGATTAGCGATGATCGGTTTTCTGGCAATTATTATCGAATTAATTACTGGTCAAGGACCGTTACATTTTGTTGGTTTATTATAACCCCGATCTTCGCTGCAATTGCCTTTGACGGTAATTTCTCACCCTGTGTAACCACCAAGACAAGGTTGGGTTTAAGTATATTTAACCCAACCATTGGCGATTTTATCTTCTCTTAGGACATCATATTAGCAGAACGAACATTAACGTTAACTTCTAGCTTGCCATTGCCCAGCATATCTAACCCGGTGACGCTAAACAGATTAGCTTTAATGCCCCTTTCCTGAAAATTAGCCAGTAATTCCTTGATGAGAACCTCTTCCACTTTCGCCTCATCATCTGCTAGGGCTTGGACAATTTTAGCGGCAAAAGAGCCAATTTTTGCGCTTAATATTTCTTCCACATTGGTAATCTCGATAATAACCATTGATTTTTCTTCTTAGTAGAGGATAAATAGCTTGACAAGCCAATAAGAACAGAATTTGCGAGAAAATAGAGCTGCTCTCATCGAAAATTTTGGGTCTGAAACCCCGTCGTTCTACGACGGCTTTACTGTTAAATACTAACACATTTACGAAATATATGCCAGAATGTGAGACATGGAAAAAGCCTACTCGT
>VYKX01000311.1_pt1 | contig 12131 bp, 11 predicted proteins | sample 5114471 | NCBI WGS metagenome assembly VYKX01 (sample SAMN12291785, study PRJNA351875) | freshwater metagenome | isolation source: freshwater lake | place: USA: Michigan, Gull Lake | collected 2013-08-08
CGCGATCTGAAGCTGGTCGACATCGATGAGCCGTTCAGCCGTTTGCTGACGCAAGGCATGGTGCTCAACCACATCTACTCGCGCCGCACGGAGCAAGGCGGAGTCGAGTACTTCTGGCCGCACGAGGTCAACGATCGGCACGACGACAACGGCCACATCACCGGCGCCACGCTGAAGCTCGACGGCTCGCCCGTCAACTACGACGGCGTCGGCACGATGAGCAAGAGCAAGAACAACGGGGTCGACCCGCAACGCCTGATCGATCAGTACGGCGCCGACACCGCCCGACTGTTCGTGATGTTCGCCTCGCCGCCCGAGCAAACCCTGGAGTGGAACGATGCCGGCGTGGAGGGCGCCCACCGCTTCCTCAAACGCGTCTGGGCTTTCGGTGTGCGGCATGCCGAATCGATCGGTGTGGCTGGCGCACAGTCGATATCGGCCTCGTCGCCAACACCGATTGCAGCGCAGTCCGAAGAGGCGCGGACGCTGCGCCGCGAAGTCCACACCCTGCTTCGCCAGATCAGTTTCGACTTCGAGCGCATGCAATACAACACCGTGGTCTCCGGTGCGATGAAGCTGCTCAATGCCCTCGAGGGTTACCGCGGCCCGCCCGAGCCACTGGTGCTGCGCGAGGCCTTCGGCATCCTGCTGCGTGCGCTTTACCCGGCGTGCCCTCACCTGACCTGGACACTGTGGAACGACCTGGGCTATGCGTCGGCGCACGGCGATCTGCTCGACGCCGCGTGGCCGGTGGTCGATGAAGCGGCACTCGTGCAGGACCGCATCGAGCTGATGCTGCAGATCAACGGCAAGCTGCGTGGCGCGATCACCGTCCCAGCAGACGCGGACAAGGCCGCCATCGAGCGCTCTGCCCTCGACAGCGACGAGTTCCAGAAGTTCGCTGATGGTGCGGCCGTCAAGCGGGTCATCGTCGTACCGGGGCGGCTCGTCAATGTGGTGCTCTGACGTGACGCCGGTCTCTTCGGACGCATTGCGCCGCACCCTGCTGCGGGCGATGTCTGCGGTCGCTGTATCGGCCATGAGCGGCTGCGGTTTCGAACTTCGCCGGCCACAGACGCTCAACTTCCGCACGATCCAGCTCACCGGCTTTCGAAGCAACTCCTTCTTCGAGAAGGAGCTGCGCCGCAACATCGCGCAGACGCCGAGCACCACCGTCGTCGACAGCGCGGCGCAAGCCGAGGTGATCCTCCAGGCACAGTCAGACCAACGGGCGAAGAAGGTCGTCGCGAGCTCGTCGGCTGGCCAGGTGCGGCAATTCAACCTGCGCGCAGAGTTCACTTTTGCCGTCCGCACGCCCGCGGGCAAGGTGATGATTCCGACCGCCGAACTCGCGCTTGCGCGCGACATGAGCTACACGGAATCCACTGCGCTCGCCAAGGAGTCAGAAGAAGATCTCATCTTCCGCGAGCTGCAAAAGGAGCTCGTGCTGCAGGTCATGCGCCGACTCGCCGCGCTTCCCTCGCCCTGACCGCCCCAGGAACAGCTGCGCGCGCATTGCCGGGAACTCAAACCATGCAACTGCGCGTCGATCAGCTCGGGGGTCATCTCCAGAAGGGCATCCGCTCGCTCTACACCGTCTGGGGCGACGAGCCACTCCTCGCGCAGGAAGCATGCGATCAATTGCGTCTTGCGGCCCGGCATGCAGGGCACACCGAACGAGCGGTGCACACCGTGTCGGGCGCTCACTTCAACTGGAGCGGCCTGCTGGGGGCGGCCCAGGCGATGAGTCTGTTTGCCGACAAGCAGTTGATCGAGATCCGCATTCCGTCCGGCAAGCCGGGCAAGGATGGGTCCGAGGCGCTGCAGCGCTACTGCCAGACGCTCAGTGACGACGTCGTCACGCTGCTCCAGTTGCCTCGCCTGGATCGACAGCAGCAGCAAAGCAGCTGGTTCCAGGCGCTCGATTCCGCAGGCGTCACCGTGCGCATCGATGCCATCGAGCGCCCGGCACTGCCGGTGTGGATCGCACAGCGCCTGAGTGCGCAAGGCCAACGGGTCGGGGGCGGCGAGGCGGGCCAGCGCACGCTTGCATTCTTTGCAGACCGAGTCGAAGGCAACCTGCTCGCCGCACACCAGGAGGTGCAAAAGCTGGGGCTGCTTTTTCCGCCTGGAGAGCTGAGCTTCGAGCAGGTTGAGGCTGCCGTCTTGAACGTTGCTCGCTACGACGTCTTCAAGCTCGGTGAGGCGGTGCTGGCCGGGCAGGTGTCGCGGGCCTTGCGGATGCTGAGCGGTCTGCGTGCTGAGGGCGAGTCGGCGGTTCTGGTGCACTGGACCCTTGCCGAAGACTTGCGCGCACTCAAGCGTGTGCGTGACGCCCTCGACGCCGGGCGGCCGATGCCAATGGCCCTGCGCGAAGCGAGGGTCTGGGGCGTGAAGGAGAAGCTTTTCGAGCGCGCGCTGCCGTTGCTCAACGCCGCCACGCTGGCGCAGTTGCTTCACGCTGCGCAGGTCTGCGATGGCTTGGTGAAGGGGCTCAAACACCCCGACTGGCCCAGCGACCCATGGGACGGGCTGGAGCGTTGGGTGTTGATGTCGCTCGAGCGCACTTCGGTCACAGCGCCCGGCCCACGCGGGCGCGCCGTCGTCATCACGCGCCTCGCTCTGGGGGTCTGAGCCGCGGCCGCGGGCTTGCCGCCGGCGGCGACATCAGTACCCCCGTCGGCGATCGACCAGACCGATCAACGGCTCGCCAGCTCGCCAACGGCGTACGTTGTGTACTACGTGAGGGACGGCGGTGAGTGGGTTGGTAGGTGCCGCGACGTGCGGCAGGATCGTCACCTTCGGGTGATGCCAGAAGGGATGGTTGGAGGGCAAAGGCTCCTGCGTGAACACATCCAGCACGGCCCTTTGCACCCGTCCACACTCAAGAGCATCGAGCAGGTCCGCATCGATCACGTGCGCGCCGCGGCCCAGGTTCACGAGGCTCGCGCCGAGCGGCCAGGCGTCGAACAGAGAACGGTTGAAGAGGCCGCGAGTCTCGTCAGTCAAGGGCAGTAGATTGATCACGATCTCGGCATCGGCCAGCGCCGCGGGCAGCCCCTTGGCGCCCGAATGCACCACGACGCCTTCGACGATCGCTTCTTGCCGAGTCCACCCGTGCACACGAAAGCCTTGCGCGACCAGTCGGCGGGCCGCTGCCCGGCCCATCTCACCGAGCCCAAGAACGGCGACCTTGACTTCGGCGGCGGGACGCTGCCGCAGCACCTTCCATACGCCCGCGTGTTGCTGCGCCGCGTAGTCAAGGAAGCGCCGTTGCAGGCCCAGCGCGGCCCACAGCGCCGTCTCGGCCATCGCATGGCTCATTCCCGGATCCACCATGCGGGCCAAAGGCAGATGTTTGGGGACCGACGGGTCGTCGAGCAGCTTCTCGACACCAGCCCACAGCGATTGCACGAAGTTCAACCCGGCGAGCCCGGCGAGAGCGCCGCGCGGCGGGTTGGCCACCAGTGCGATGTCCACGGAGGCCGCATCGAAGTCATCGCTCGGGCGGACGAACCGCTCCTGCGGTAGCGCCTGCGTGAGCAGCTGGAGCCATGTGTCGAATTCCTCGTCGTCGAAGTCGGTGGCGAGCAGGATCGTCATGGTCAGGGCAGCGACTGAAGGACGAGTCGCAAGGCCTCGACCACGGTTTGCTGACGCACCGCAGCGCGGTCGCCATCGAACAGGAGCCGCCGCGCGCGGGTGTCGATGCTGGTGCCAGCGCATGCGATCCATACCGTCCCCACCGGCTTGTCGGCCGAGCCGCCGCCCGGTCCGGCGACGCCCGTGACTGCGATGGCGCGCTGCGCCGGTGACCGCGCCAATGCACCTTCCGCCATGGCACGCGCCACGGGCTCGCTGACCGCGCCATGCGCCGTGATCACGTCATGGGGCACGCCCAGCAGTTCCGTCTTCGAGTCGTTCGAATAGGTGACGACACCGCGGTCGAACCAATCACTCGAACCCGCCAGATCCGTACAGGTCGAGGCGATGAGCCCGCCCGTGCACGACTCGGCCGTGGCGAGTCGCCAGCCGAGGCAACGCAACCGCTCGGCCAACTCGATGACGTTGGCGCGGGCAGACGCGGGATCCGCCGACATGGGTTCGGCGGCGCTCACGACCAGAACCATCGCCACACCGCGATCACCATCAATGTGCACAGCGCCGCCACCAGATCGTCGAACAGGATGCCGAAACCCTGCGCCCAGCCAATGCGGCGACCCGGCACGCCCTTGAACAACCGGTCGGCCCAGCGCACCGGCCCAGGCTTGGCGGCATCGAAATAGCGAAAGAGTACGAAGGCCACGAGCTGAGCGCCGAGTCCGGCGGGCAGCAGCAGCCACAGGATCAGCCAGAAAGCGAGGATCTCGTCCCACACGATCGACCCTGGGTCGGCCACGCCAAGCGAGCGGGCCGTGTGCGTGCAAGCCCACCAACCGACGATGAAGCTCGCGGCCAGCAGCAGCCCCATCTGCGCCGTTCCGATCAGTGGATGGATGACGAGAAACGAAACCCAGCCCCACAGGGTGCCGACCGTTCCGGGCGCAAAGGGCGCCAACCCGCTGCCAAAGCCGAGGGCTATGGCGTGCGCCGGGTGGCTCAGCATCAGTCGCACGGTAGGTCGCACCGGGCCTGGCAGGCGGTCGGCGGTCGGCAGACTCTCTTCGGTCATGAGCGGAAGTGATCGAAGGATCGGGGCAGATCGCCAAGTACCTTGCCGTGACGATCGACGACGCGCAGCAGCGTGTTGCCCGACAACGCGCGGGGTTCGATGTGTCCGATGCGGGTCACCTGGACACCGACTGCCTCGGACGCAGCGGCGACTTCTGCGGCACGGTCGGGCGACGCCGTGAACAGAAGCTCATAGTCGTCGCCGCCCGACAACGTACACAGTCGCTGCACGGTCGGCGCCTGTCGCGACACAGCCATGCTGCGCGGTACCGCGTCGGCATCGATCACCGCATCGACACCGGAGCGTTCGAGCACGTGGGTGAGGTCGCCCAACAGCCCGTCGGACAGGTCGATCGCACTGCTGGCAACGCCCCGCAGGGCGATCCCAAGGGCCACGCGGGGCTCGGGCAACTCCATCGCCCGACGCACGGATTCGAACTCAGCCGCGTCGAGCGATAGGTGTCCACGAAAGACCTCCAGGGCAAGCCGTGCGTCGCCGATCGTTCCGCTGACGTAGACCTCATCGCCTGGTGCGGCGCCTGCGCGCAGCAATGCGCCGGACTGACCCCCGATGGTGACTGGCACCTCGCCAAACACCGTGATCGCGATGGTCAACGGCCCCTGGGTCGTGTCACCGCCAATCAGTTCGCAGCCGTGCGCCTGCGCCAAAGCGAACATCCCGCGGGTGAAGCCCTCAAGGAACGCCTCGTCTGCCCGCGGCAGCGCCAGCGCGAGCATGAATGCCGCAGGTCTGGCGCCGCAAGCCGCAAGATCGCTCAGGTTGACGGCAAGCGCCTTGTGGCCGAGTCGCTCGGGAGCGACCGTCGACAGGAAATGCCGCCCCTCAACAAGCATGTCGCACGACACGGCCAAATGGTGGCCCGCTGCCGGGGTCCACAAGGCGCAGTCGTCGCCGATACCCTGCGTCGCGCGCCGTGCAGGGCGCGCGAAGTAGCGCGCGATCAACTCAAATTCTCCCGTGCCCATGGGCGCATTCTCATGCTGCCCGACGGCAGACTACCGTTTCACTTTCGGCACGCTCTTGCCGGCACGCTTAGGGTTGTGCCGGATGACGCCTCCTACAATGACGGGGCGTTCCGGGGAATCGATGGGGTGCATCCCGACAGGAGTCTCCGGGGTCCGAAGCCCATCCTTCGGAAGCGCCAATCTGCGCGCGCACCGCGCGTTCCTGCAAGGCTGAGGCGATGACCCACCCCAACGAAGAAAAGCACGTCGACCTCCGACGCGCGGCGCTCGACTACCACGAGTTCCCAGCGCCGGGCAAGATTGCGATCGCGCCCACCAAGCAACTCGTCAACCAACGCGATCTGGCGTTGGCCTACTCACCCGGTGTGGCTGCAGCCTGTGAGGAGATCGTCGCCGACCCGGCGAACGCGTTCCGCTACACGTCGCGCGGCAACCTGGTGGCTGTCGTGACCAACGGCACCGCGGTGCTCGGACTCGGCGATATCGGGCCGCTTGCAGCCAAACCGGTGATGGAAGGCAAGGCGGTCCTGTTCAAGAAGTTCGCAGGAATCGATGTCTTCGACATCGAACTGGCCGAACGCAACCTCGACAAGCTGATCGACATCATCGCCGCGCTCGAGCCCACCTTCGGCGGCATCAACCTCGAGGACATCAAGGCGCCGGATTGCTTCTATGTGGAGCGCGCCCTGCGCGAGCGCATGAAGATCCCGGTCTTTCACGACGACCAGCATGGCACGGCGATCGTTGTCGGGGCGGCCCTGCTCAATGCGTTGCGGGTGACCGGCAAGGACATTCGCGAGATCAAGCTGGTCACTTCGGGCGCGGGCGCTGCGGCGCTGGCTTGCCTGGGTCTGCTCGTGAAGCTCGGGGTGCCGAGAGAGAACATCTGGGTGACCGATCTGGCCGGTCTGGTCTACCAAGGACGCCAGGAGTTGATGGACGAGGACAAGATCGTCTTCGCGCAAAAGACGGCGCAACGCAGTCTCGCCGAGGCGATCGTCGGCGCTGACGTGTTCCTGGGCTTGAGTGCGGGCGGGGTGCTGAAGCCGGACATGGTGGCGCAGATGAGTTCACGCCCAGTCATCTTCGCCCTCGCGAACCCCACGCCTGAGATCCTTCCCGAGGAAGTCATGGCCGTTCGACAAGACGCCATCATCGCCACAGGCCGAACCGACTACCCGAATCAGGTCAACAACGTCTTGTGCTTCCCATACATCTTCCGTGGAGCGCTCGACTCAGGAGCAACGACGATCACCGTCGAGATGGAGATCGCCGCAGTGCACGCGATCGCCGACCTGGCTCAAGCTGAGCAAAGCGAGGTCGTCGCCGCGGCGTATGCCGGCGCCAACCTCAGCTTCGGTCCGGAGTACCTGATCCCAAAGCCCTTCGACCCGCGGCTGATGATGAAGATTGCGCCGGCTGTGGCTCAAGCCGCCGCAGACTCAGGGGTGGCCGCGCGGCCTGTCGCGGACATGGATGCCTACCGCGAGCGGCTTCAGAGCTTTGTCTACGCCTCTGGCACGACCATGAAGCCGATCTTCAACCTCGCGAAGCGGGCGCTGCGCAAGCGCATCGCGTTTGCTGAAGGCGAGGAGGAGCGGGTTCTGCGTGCGGTGCAGGTCATCGTCGACGAGGGACTCGCGCGACCGACTCTCATTGGCCGCCCGGAAGTGATTGCAACGCGTGTCCAGAAGTTCGGCCTACGGTTGGTCGCCGGCCAAGACTACGACCTGGTCAACACCGAGAACGATCACCGCTACCGGGACTACTGGCAGACCTATCACCAGATGACCTCTCGCAAAGGCGTGACAGCGCAGTTGGCCAAGATCGAGATGCGTCGCCGACTGACGTTGATCGGATGCATGCTCCTGCACAAATCGGAAGTCGACGGCTTGTTGTGCGGCACATGGGGAACGACAGCGTTGCACCTTCAGTACATCGAGCCAGTGATCGGCCTGCGCGCGGGAGTGAAGACCTTCGCCTGCATGAACAGCCTGCTGCTGCCCGGGCGTCAAGTGATGATCGTCGATACGCACGTCAATTACGACCCGACCGCTGAGCAGCTCGCCGAGATCACCGTGATGGCCGCAGAGGAGATGCTGCGCTTCGGCCTTCGGCCGAAGGCCGCGCTGCTGTCGCACAGCAACTTCGGATCAAGCAACCAACCATCTGCAGTGAAGATGCGCGACACGCTCGCCATCCTGCAACAGCGAGCACCTTGGCTTGAAGTCGATGGCGAGATGCATGGGGATACTGCGCTCGACGCGCGATATCGCAACGAGTTGATGCCGCACAGCACGTTGACCGGCGAGGCCAACTTGCTCGTACTGCCCAACATCGACGCAGCGAACATCTCCTACAACCTGCTCAAAACTGCGGCAGGCGGTGGAATCGCCATTGGCCCGGTACTGCTCGGGGCGGCAAAACCTGTCCATATCCTCACGCCTTCGGCCACCGTTCGGCGCATCGTCAACATGACCGCGCTGACCGTCGCCGACGCCAACGCTGCCCGCTGATGGGGTAAGTAGGGCAGCCGCCCTCTCGGGCGCCGTGAAGGCTGCTGCGTGCCCCTGCCGCGCATAGGTCTGATTTGCGGCGTATGTGACGATTTTGAGTCACTGATGCCCTTTGAACTTTATTGCCTCAGCAAATCAATTCGTCAATCGATGAAGGCCGAAGCCGCAAGTGGGCGAACACTTTCAGATATGCCGGATTGCCCCAAATTTAGGCAAGTGCTTGAGCTTTTCAGCCTGATTCGGTACGATCTCGCTTTCTCAAACGAGGGATAACCCGTGCTCTTCTCAGGCCGGCCACAGGCGCGGCGGCGAATCGCCAAGACGACCCAAACTGCGCTGTTGGCAGTTTTCGTGATGGGTTTCTCGGCGGTTTCAGCAAGGAGCGAGGTCGATTCCGTCCAAGTTGGCAGCGCGGTCCGACTGTCGCAACTCCCTGCCGAAGCGCAGGTCACACATCGACTGATCCTGACAGGCGGTCCCTTCCCGTACCGCAAAGACGGCACGGTGTTCATGAACAGAGAACGCGCTTTGCCCTCTAACCCACGTGGCTACTACCGTGAATACACCGTTCCGACGCCAGGCGCACGAGACCGAGGCGCTCGTCGCATCGTTTGTGGTGGCCAAATGCGCGCGCCCGCAGCCTGTTTTTATACAGACGATCACTATGCAAGTTTCGACCGCATCGTCCCGTGAGACCTGACAACACTTTTGACACGAAGGGGACCGAGTCCATGCTCTTGCAGACCGTCCGATCGAACATCGTTCAGTCCATCCGCGCCTACCGCGTCGAGGATCTGATGCATGCCGCCCAGAATGCGGACCAGCATTTCCTGTACGCCAACCTGACGTTGGCTCAGTCCAAACAAGAAGTACTCGACACGATCGCCGAGTCGTTCCTGTTTCCGGTGCACTTCGGCAAGAACCTGGACGCGCTCTATGACTGCATGACCGACTTGGTCCACAAAGCAGGCTCCCAGCCCGGCTTCGTCGTGGTGCTGGAACAGTTACCAGACAACCCGCGCTTTGATCGCGAGGCGCGCGAACAGCTCCTCGATGTCTTCCGGGATGCCGCCGATTTTTGGGGGGAGCGCAAAGTCGCTTTCAGGTGCTTCTATTCTTTTCAGTAGCCCGCTCTCAAGAACACGGTTCTTGGGAGCGGGCTACTGAAGCGACCCCTGCTATCGACAAACCTGCCAAGCCGGCCGCCAAGAGCGTGGCGGGGGCCAGCTTTGGCATGAACATGCCACTCATGAGCAGTGCCTTCGACACCTCGATGTGGCTGAATGCTGCTTGAAGAGTTACGCGGCTTGTCCGGCCGTTCGCCCTTCAGGCCAGAGGCGAAGCCATGCGAATTGCCGCCTGCGTAGCAAGGCATAGCTCAACGTACTCGTTCACACTGACTTCCTCGGCTCGACGCTGAAGATCAAAGTCCGGCGAACTCGCGCGCTGCACGAGCCAAGGCCCGAGGGTGTTCCGAAGCAGCTTGCGGCGCTGCGAGAAGGCCACGCTGACCAGCTCTTGCAGCAACTCGACATCCACCGGCGGTCGCTGCGCGCTGGGGCGCAACCGGACGACAGCAGACCGCACGCGTGGCGGCGGATCGAATGACTCCGGCTCCACATCGAATAGCGCCTCGATGTCGCAACGCCACTGCAGCATCACGGACAACCTCCCGTAGACCTTGCTGCCCGGTGCAGCCACCATGCGCTCGACAACCTCGCGCTGAAGCATCACGTGCTGATCAACAATGCTGTCGATCGACCCCAAAAGGTGGAACAGGATTGGCGTCGAGATGTTGTACGGCAGGTTGCCGACTACCCGGAGGCACTGGCCCTGCTCCGCAGCGAGCGCCGCGATATCGACCTTCAACGCATCGGCCTCAATCACATCGATAGAAGGGTTGGCGCGCAAGCGCTTTGCGAGGTCACGATCGAGTTCGATGACGGTAAGCCGCCCGCACCGATCTAGCAACGGCTTCGTCAGCGCTCCGAGCCCAGGGCCGATCTCGACCAGAAACTCGTTGGGTTGCGGATCGATCGCGTCGACGATGGCATCGATAACGAAGCGATCCGTCAGAAAGTGCTGCCCAAAGCGCTTGCGCGCCTGATGACCCTTCACGGGACACCTGCTGCGCAAACAACCGAGGGCGTGCCTTGACCTGACAACGTCAAGGTGGTGGCTCGCGAAGCTCGATGTACGCGCGAGCCCTCAGATCACGGCTCCACTCGTTGTAGGCGTCCTCGAACTTCTGCTCTCGCAGGAGATTGCGCGCCTGATCGCGTTGCTGCTTGAGGTCGAGTGCCAGTTGTCTGCGTTCGTTCACGCGGATCAGATGCGCACCGAAGCGTGAGATGACCGGCTCGGACAAGCCGCCGACAGGCAAGGCATCCATCGCCTGCTCAAACTCGGGGACGAACGCGCCAGGAGACGTCCACCCGAGGTCCCCGCCTTGCGGTGCGCTTCCGTCCTCCGAGTTGGCACGGGCCAACGATTCGAAGGTGGCCGCGCCAGACTTGATCTGCTGCTTGAACTCGGCGAGACGCGCCAATGCGGTCGTCTGATCGAGTTGCGCAGACACGCGAAGCAGGATGTGACTCGCACGGGTCTGAGTCACCGACAGTGCCTGCCCGTCCTTTCGATCGAGGAGCTTCAACACGTGGAAGCCCGCGCCAGAGCGCAGAGGCGTGTCGATGACCTCCCCGGGCCTGAGTCCTTGCACCGCAATGACAAAAGCATCGGGCAATCGTTCGGCAGGACGCATGCCCATCACCCCTCCCTGAGCTCGATTGGCGTCTTCCGATACGTCTTTGGCAACCGCCTCGAATGGCTCTCCGGCGCGAACACGCGCGAGGGCAGCATCAGCGCGGGACCGTCTCTCGGCTACCTCGGCGTCGCCAGCACGCTCGGGGACGGACACCAGGATCTGCGCGATGTCGTACTCGGTTTTCCCCTTCGCCTGATTGCGCTGCTTCTCGATCAGCGCGTCGATTTCGGAATCACTGATTCGGATGCGCGCCTGCACTTCGCGCTCGCGCACCCGCTCGATCATCATCTGGTCGCGGATGTTCGCCCGAAAGCGTGCGAAGTCGATACCGTCGGCGCTCAGGCGCTGACGCATCTGCGCCATGGTGACCTTGTTCTGTGCGGCCACGTTCGCCACAGCGCGGTCCAGCTCGGACTCGTCGATGCGTTGGCCGCTTTCACGCGCGTAGGCGACCTGCACCCGCTCGTCGATCAGGGACTCAAGGATCTGTTGTCGAAGAACGTCACCCGGCGGCAATGGGACCCCCGATCGCTTGGCGTTCTCGCGAACGCGTGCCAGCCGCTGATTGAACTCGCCCGCCGTCACCAATTCCTGATTCACGACCGCGAGGATGAAGTCGCCCGTTCTGGCTGCACCAGACCGCTCGGCACCCGCTGTCGCCGATTGGGCTCGGACGTTGACGCACAGGGCTCCCAGGCAGACGAACAGTGAGATCGCCAGCCCCTTGGACACTCGAGGATTAGTCATAGAAAGAACTCGCGGTTGGCTGTGCCGAAGCGGGCAAGCTTGCGTCCCGCAAAAGCTTGTAGCCAGGTACGTTGCGCTGGAGGGTATCGAGCGGGTTCGAGCCGATTCGCGACAACCCGACGAGCTCCAACTGGATCATCAGGCGAGTGGTCGCCTCGCTCTGCGCGGTAGACAGACGCTCGGCGACGATACGTCCGATCCAGCAACCGGCGTCGTATTCAAATCCCGCAATCGCGTCGACCAGCCGACTATCGCGGGTGCTGTAGTTGACCCGCCCGACGGTGTAGAGAGTGCCCTTGCAGCCGCCTTGTGGGCTCGGCGCTGACATCGCAGAACGGGACGGCTCCAACCCGGCGCCATAGATGGGCCACTGCCACCCGAACTCGACCTGCTCGCTCTGGTCTGCCACCTGGCGGTAAGTGGAACTGAGGGTGCGGAACGGGCCG
>VYKX01000314.1_pt1 | contig 12059 bp, 10 predicted proteins | sample 5114471 | NCBI WGS metagenome assembly VYKX01 (sample SAMN12291785, study PRJNA351875) | freshwater metagenome | isolation source: freshwater lake | place: USA: Michigan, Gull Lake | collected 2013-08-08
GAGGCGCGGGTCGACGCCGTCCTGGCCCCGCAGGCCCAGGCGGCCCCGAGGGCGGTGGTCGAGGGCGGTCCCTCGGCGGCGCCGGCATCCACGGGGCCTGCGTCCGACGCCGCGGCTGCCGTCAGGCGGCTCCTGGGCTGGGCCGGCATCGCCGCACTCGGCCTCTTCGTCGCGGCCTTCGGCGGCGTCTGGTGGACGAGCGGACGGCGACAGCCGGGACGATACGCGGGCCTCAGTTCGGCGGGCGAACTCGCCGGTCGTCGCGCACCCTCGATCGGCCATCCGACGTCCGGCGTCGCGACCGCTTCCCGGGGGGGCCTGACCGCGTTCGCCCGCCGCTGAGGCGCGCCGGACGGCCCGACCGGAACGGCATGCCGGCGCGGAGCGTGTGGAGCACGGACGTTCATATCCGCGGGAGGACGGTCATGGAGACATCGGACGGACGTACGCGGACGGTCTCCTGGACCGACCCGAAGGCCATCGCCGCGACGGCGCGCGGGATGGCTGGCGTCGATTTCCTGCGCGCGATGGCCGCGGGCGAGATTCCGCCGCCGCCGGTCGCGCTGCTGCTGGGCTTCGGCGTCCGCGACGTCGAGGAGGGGCGCGTCGTCTTCACGATGGTGCCGGGCGAACATCACTACAATCCGATCGGCATGGTGCACGGCGGGGTGTTCGGCACGCTGCTCGACACCGCCATGGGCTGCGCGGTGATGTCGACGCTGCCGGCGGGACAGGGCTATACGACCCTGGAATACAAGGTAAATCTCACCCGCGCGCTGAGCGTGGAGACGGGCGAGGTCGTCTGCGAGGGGCGGATCGTGACCCGGGGGCGGCGGACGGCGGTGGCCGAGGCGCGCATCGTCGACGGGCAGGGGCGCGTCTGCGCCCACGCCACCAGCACCTGCCTGCTCTTCGCCGTCTGACGCCGTCGTCCGGGGTCCGCGCCGTCGGCCGCACTTGACGGCCCCATGGGCGTCGGGTCCATTTCGCTCGCGTCGTGGAACCGTGCAGGACCCGCCCGGATGTTCGAGAAGATCCTGATCGCCAACCGAGGCGAGATCGCCTGCCGCGTGATCAAGACCGCGCGGCGGATGGGCATCCGCACGGTCGCGGTGCATTCGGAGGCGGACGCGGGCGCGCTCCACGTGGAGATGGCGGACGAGGCGGTCGCCATCGGCCCCGCCCCCTCGGCGCAGAGCTACCTCGTCATGGACCGGATCGTCGAGGCCTGCCGGGCCACGGGCGCCCAGGCGGTCCACCCCGGCTACGGCTTCCTGTCGGAGAAGGAGGCGTTCCCGCGGGCGCTCGCCGCCGCGGGCGTCACCTTCATCGGCCCCGGTCCCGACGCCATCGCTGCGATGGGCGACAAGATCGAGTCGAAGAAGCTCGCCCGGGCCGCGGGCGTCAGCACGGTTCCGGGGTATCTGGGCGACATCGCCACCGAGGAGGAGGCGATCCGGATCGCGCGCGAGATCGGCTATCCGGTGATGATCAAGGCGTCGGCGGGGGGCGGCGGCAAGGGCATGCGCATCGCCCGCGACGACCAGGAAACGCGCGACGGCCTGCGCTCGGCGCGCAACGAGGCCCGGTCCAGCTTCGGCGACGAGCGGGTCTTCATCGAGAAGTACGTGACGCAGCCGCGCCACATCGAGATCCAGGTCCTGGCCGACAAGCACGGGAACACCGTCTATCTGGGCGAGCGCGAATGCTCGATCCAGCGCCGGCACCAGAAGGTGATCGAGGAGGCCCCCTCCCCCTTCCTCGACGCGGCGACCCGGCGCGCGATGGGCGAACAGGCGGTGCAGCTGGCGAAAGCGGTCGGCTATTCGTCCGCCGGAACGGTCGAGTTCATCGTCGACGCCGACCGGAACTTCTACTTCCTCGAAATGAACACCCGGCTCCAGGTGGAGCATCCGGTGACCGAACTCGTCACCGGCCTCGACCTCGTGGAGCTGATGATCCGCGTCGCCGCGGGCGAGCCGCTGCCCATGCGGCAGGAGGACGTGCGCCTCGACGGCTGGGCGATCGAGGCGCGGGTCTACGCCGAGGATCCCCGGCGCAACTTCCTGCCCTCGATCGGTCGCCTCACCCGCTATCGGCCCCCGGCGCACGATCCGGCCGTCCGCATCGACACCGGCGTCGCGGAGGGCGGCGAGATCAGCATGTACTACGACCCGATGATCGCGAAGCTGATCACTGCGGGGCCGGACCGGGCGACGGCGACGAAGGCGATGCTGCGTGCGCTCGACGCCTTCCAGATCCGCGGCGTGGAGCACAACATCCCCTTCCTCGCGGCGCTGATGGCGCACCCGCGCTTCGCCGAGGGACGGCTGACCACCAACTTCATCGCCGAGGAGTTCCCGGACGGCTTCCTCAGCCGGGCGCTGGGCGCCGACGGGCTTCGGGCGCTGGTGGCCGTCGCCGCTGCGATGCAGGCGCGGCGGGAGGACCAGGCGCGGACGATCTCCGGCCAGCTTCCCGGACGCACGCGCGCGCCGCGCACCGACTGGGTCGTCCGCATCGACCGGACCAACCATCCGGTCGCCGTGACGGCGACCGACGGCGGCGCCGACGTCGCGGTGGACGGTCGGTCGGTCGCGGTCCGCAGCGCGTGGTCGCCGGGCGACACGCTCTGGACCGGCACGGTCGACGGCGAACCGTTGGCCGTGCAGGTCGATCCGGCCGGCGTCGGCGTCCGGCTGATCCACGGCGGCACGGTGATCGAGGCCGCGGTGCTGGCTCCGCGGGCGGCGGCCCTGGCCGATCTCATGCCGGTGAAGGTGCCGCCCGATCTCTCCCGCTTCCTCCTGTCGCCGATGCCGGGCCTCCTCGTCTCGGTCGCGGTCAAGCCGGGCGACGAGGTGAAGGCCGGCCAGGAGCTGGCGGTCGTCGAGGCGATGAAGATGGAGAACATCCTGCGCGCCGACGCGGACGCGGTCGTCGCCAAGGTGCACGCGGCCGCGGGCGACAGCCTCGCCGTCGACCAGCCGATCGTCGAGTTCGCCTGAGGGCGGGGGCGTGGCCGGCGATCCCGACCGCGCGACCGGCGTCCGCAAGGCCGTCCGGGCGACGGTCCACGGCCGGGTCCAGGGCGTCGGCTTCCGGGAGTGGACGGTGAGCGAGGCGGCGGCGCGCGGCCTCGAGGGATGGGTGCGGAACCGGTCGGACGGGACGGTCGAGGCGGTGTTCGCCGGGCCGGCGCCGGACGTCGACGCGATGGTCGCCGCCTGCCGCGTCGGTCCGCCCGCCGCGCGCGTCGGCCGCATCGATCTGGACCCCACGCCCGATCCGTCGCCGGGGCCGTTCAGGAGGCTTGCGACGGCGTGACCCTGTCACTCGGGCGGCCGGCGCATTACCTTTTCCCCATGAGCGATTCCGCCGACCTGCGCCGCCAGCTCCTGGCCCTCATCGGGGCGATGCGCAAGCGCGTCGATCCGACGACGCTGGAGGTCGCGGGCCGGTTCGCCGAGGCTGCGCAGGCCGAGCGCCAGGGGCTCGTGCTCTACGATCGCGATCAGGCGCAGCAGGCGGTGAAGCTGTTCCTCGACACCCGCCGCGGCGACGTGCGGTTCCGCAGCAAGCTGGCGGAGGCGCTGAAGCGCCCGCCTTCGGACGACTGACCCCGGGACGCCTAGACGCCGATGAAGGTGCCTTCGGCCGGCAGCGCGCCCTGCACGGATCGCTGCAGCACCGCCGTGTCCACGCCGGGGTTGAGGAGCACCATGATCTGGAGCGCGATGGCCTTCAGCCGCGGCAGCGCCACGATGAACTCGGCCTCGCGGGCACGGGCGCCGTCGATGAAGGCACGCAGCCCGGCCACGAGATCGGCGGTCGCCGCGCGCCGGTCCGGCGCCATCAGCCGCAGCAGGTCCTCGAGGAGCGGCGGCACCCGGCGGAGCGCGTCGAAGTTCAGCGCGATGCGGCCGGGAAGCTTCGCCATCTCGAGGTTCAGCGCGATCTCGAAGGCGTCGCGGCGGATCCGCTCCTCCATGATGAGCATGCGGGCACGGTCGATCTCCCCCACGATGTCGACGCTGCGCCAGCGGCCGCTGGCCTTGAGCCGCAGCGTGTTCGGGACCTCGAACGCGTTCGCGGCGGCGGCCCCGAACCCGGCGAGGTCGCCGATGTCCGGACCGATGTAGGTTCCTGTGACCTGGAACGGCCGGCGGTTCGCGATGAACTGCTGGATGCGCGTCGCCACCTGCTTGTTCGAGAGCGGCTTCGCGAGGAGCCCGTCCGCCCCGCTGCGGGCGGCACCCTTCGCCACGGGATCCGCCGGCCCGAAGGTCGTGACCATGGTCACCGCGAAGGGGTTCCGCATGATCTGGCTGCTGCGCATCCGCCGGACGATGTCGAAGCCGGCGTCGTTCCCGTCGCTCGCATCGACCAGCACCATGTCGGCCAGAATCCCCTCGACCTTCTCGACGTCCTCGGGCGCGGTGCCGACGGCGGTGACGTTGGTGATCCCGATGGACCCGAGCAGGTTCCGCAGGACGGACCGTGAGCCCCGCTCGGGTTCGACGATCACGGCCTCGACGGACGACAGGTCGATCTTTCCTGGCACGGGTCCCATCGCCACCACCCTCCGTGATCGGATGGGGTGATAATGCCATTCCTGGTTGTCGGAAGAACACTCGAATTTCGCAGGTCGGTGATGACTGGCACGACCGCAGCAGGCTTTCGCACGACCGGCGTTCCGGTAAGATCGCGGCGCCCCGACGAATGTTCGAAGAAGAAATGACCGACACGCTCAAGGACGCCGCGCTCGAGTACCACCGGTCCCCCACACCCGGGAAGATCGCGGTGATGCCGACCAAGCCGCTCGCGAACCAGCGGGATCTGGCCCTCGCCTATTCGCCGGGCGTCGCCTTCGCCTGTGAGGCCATCGTCGAGGACCCGGCACAGGCGAGTGCGCTGACCGCGCGCGGCAACCTCGTCGCGGTCATCACGAACGGGACGGCCGTGCTGGGGCTGGGGGCCATCGGCCCGCTGGCGGCGAAGCCGGTCATGGAGGGCAAGGGCGTCCTGTTCAAGAAGTTCGCCGGCATCGACGTCTTCGACATCGAGATCGCGGAGACCGATCCTGACCGCCTCGTGGAGGTGATCGCGGCGCTGGAGCCGACCTTCGGCGGCATCAATCTCGAGGACATCAAGGCGCCCGAGTGCTTCGAGGTCGAGGAGAAGCTCCGGGCGCGGATGAAGATCCCGGTCTTCCACGACGACCAGCACGGCACCGCGATCATCGTGGCGGCGGCGATCCTCAACGGCCTCCGGGTCGTCGGCAAGTCGATGGCGGACGTGAAGCTCGTCACCTCCGGCGCCGGGGCGGCGGCCATCGCCTGCCTCGACCTGCTGGTCGAGCTGGGCATCCGGCGGCAGAACATCTGGGTGACCGACCTCGTGGGCGTCGTCTACGAGGGGCGCAACGAGCTGATGGACCCGCGCAAGGAGCGCTACGCCCAGCCGACGTCGGCGCGGACCTTGGGCGAGGTGATCGCGGGCGCGGACATCTTCCTCGGCCTCTCCGCGCCGCGGGTGCTGACCGCCGACCACTGCCGCGCCATGGCCGACCGGCCGCTGATCCTGGCGCTGGCCAATCCGACGCCGGAGATCATGCCCGAGGAGGCGAAGGCCGCGCGGCCGGACGCGGTGATCGCCACCGGACGGTCGGACTATCCCAACCAGGTCAACAACGTCCTGTGCTTCCCCTTCATCTTCCGCGGCGCGCTCGACGTCGGCGCCACCACGATCAACGAGGCAATGAAGGTGGCGGCGGTGAAGGCGATCGCCGACCTCGCCATGGCCGAGCAGTCGGACGTCGTCGCCGCGGCCTACGGGGACCAGAGCCTGCGCTTCGGGGCCGAGTTCATCATCCCGAAGCCCTTCGATCCGCGCCTCATCCTCTCCATCGCGCCGGCGGTCGCACAGGCGGCGATGGATTCGGGCGTCGCGACCCGGCCGATCGCCGACATGCACGCCTACCGGCAGCAGCTGACCCAGTACGTCTACCGCTCCGGCCTCGTCATGCGGCCGGTCTTCATCCGCGCGAAGGAGGACCCGAAGCGGGTCGCCTATGCCGAGGGGGAGGAGGAGCGCGTCCTGCGAGCCGTGCAGGCGGTGCTCGACGACGGGTTCGCGAAGCCGATCCTCATCGGCCGCCGCGACGTGGTCGGCCGCCGGATCGAACGCCTCGGCCTGCGGTTCCGCATCGGCGAGGAGGTGGACCTCGTCGATCCGCAGAGCGACCCGCGCTACAACGACTATTGGACGCTCTACCACGGCCTCATGGGCCGCAACGGCGTGTCGCCCGATCAGGCCCGCACCACCGTGCGGACCAACACGACCGTCATCGGCGCGCTGATGGTGCGCCGGGGCGAGGCGGACGCTCTCATCTGCGGAACGGTCGGCCGCTACAACTGGCACCTTGCCAACATCGAGGGCGTGATCGGGACGAGCCCGGGCATCGCCCGGCCCGCGGCGCTCAGCGCGCTCGTGACCGAACGCGGAACGATCTTCGTCTGCGACACCTACGTGAACGCCGATCCCTCGGTCGACGAAATCGCCGACATGACCATGATGGCCGCCGCCGCCGTCCGCCGGCTGGGGCTGACGCCGAAGGTGGCGCTGCTGTCCCACTCGAACTTCGGGACCCACGACACCGCCTCGGCGCTGAAGATGCGGACGGCGCTGGCGGCGATCATGCGGCGGGACCCGGATCTGGAGATCGACGGCGAGATGCACGCCGACAGCGCCATCTCGCCCGAGATCCGGGCGCGGATCCTGCCGGACTCGCGCCTCGCCGGGACCGCGAACCTGCTGATCATGCCGAACCTCGACGCCGCCAACATCGCCTTCAACCTCGTCAAGGTCCTCGGCGACGGGCAGCGGATCGGGCCGATGCTGCTGGGCACGGCACTCCCCGCCCACATCCTGTCGCCCTCGGTCACGGCGCGCGGGATCTTCAACATGACGGCGATCGCGGTGGTGGACGCCCAGACCGCGATGGCGGAGGGGAGCGCGAGCTGACGGGGCGGCGGCACCGCCCCTTGCCGGGCGCCGCGGGCCGCGCCAAGTTGCTGGCACGCCGCGGGACGGCCGACGAGGGGAGACCGACCACATGACGCACGCGATCCGGATCCACGCGCCCGGCGGGGCCGACGCCCTGCGCTACGAGCCGGTCGAGGTCCCGGCGCCGGGTCCCGGGCAGGCGACGGTGCGGCACACCGCAATCGGCGTGAACTTCATCGACGTCTACCAGCGCACGGGCCTCTACGGAATTCCCACACCCTTCAGCCTCGGCATGGAGGGCGCCGGCGTGGTCGAGGCGGTCGGTCCGGACGTCGTCCACGTGAAGCCGGGCGACCGCGTCGCCTATACCGGCTCCCCGCCCGGCAGCTATTCGACCGCGCGCACGCTTCCGGCCGGCATCCTCGTCCGCCTGCCGGACGGCATCGCCGACGACGTCGCGGCGTCGATCATGCTGAAGGGCATGACGAGCTGGTATCTGCTCACCCGCACCCACGTCGCGAAGGCGGGCGAGGCGATCCTCGTCCACGCAGCGGCGGGTGGCGTGGGGCAGATCCTCTGCCAGTGGGCGGCGCACATCGGCTGCACCGTCATCGGCACCGTCGGGTCCGAGGAGAAGGCGGCGATCGCGCGTGCGTGCGGCTGCCATCACCCGATCGTCTACACCCGCGAGGACTTCGTGGCCCGGGTGAAGGCGATCACGGACGGGAAGGGCGTGTCCGTCGCCTACGACAGCGTCGGCAAGGACACGTTCCAGGGCTCGTTCGACTGCCTGCGCAACACCGGCCACCTGATCAGCTTCGGCCAGTCCTCCGGACCGCCGCCGGCGATCGAGACCAAGTGGCTGGCCCAGAAGTCCGCGAGCCTGACCCGCCCGACGCTCTTCCACTACATCGCCGCCCGCGCGGATCTGGAGACGGCGGCGACCGATCTGTTCGAGATGGTGACGAACGGCATCGTGAAGATCGCCCCGCCGACGGTCTATCCGCTGGCCGAGGCCGCACGGGCGCACCGCGATCTCGAAGGGCGCCGGACCACGGGATCGATCGTCCTCAGGCCCTGACCGGCATCAGTTGAGCCGGCTGCGCACCATCTCCTCCAGCCGGCCGACACGCACGTAGAGGCGGTGGCTCCGGTCGAGGAGCGATCGGAGCCCGGCCGGCAGCGCCATGTTGCCCTGGCCGGCCACGTCGAGGCAGATGCGGGCGGCGGATAGGGCGAAGCGGTCCGACACCGCCTCCCGCTCGGTGATCTCCCCGGCCTGGACCGCCTTTTGGGCGAGCAGCCAGGCCATCACCTGCGTGAGGCGGCTGGTCACGCGCATGCTCTCGTAGCAGGCGACGAGGCGCATGTCGGGACCGAGCCCCCCGCCGTCCTTCGCCTCACGGTGGGACAGATAGTTCCGTGCCTCCACGAGCAGGGACATCGCCTCGTCGAAGGTGCGCTCGACAAAGGGTGCGCGGCGGGCCGCATCCGCCGGCGTACGATCACCGCCCGAGGGCTCGCCACGTCGCTCCATGCATGAAGAGTAGCAGCGCCGCAGGTCCGGCCAAGGGCGAAAAGGTGACGGCGGGCGGCTCCGCGTGGCGATCGGGCTACCCTCTTGAAGCCGATACGGGCCTCACCACATCCAGTCATGTCGCCGGTGCCCATCAGGGGCCGGGGACCTTCGCAACGGGAACCGCCGACCGGCGCGGTGGCGGTTCCGGATCACGTATCGCTCGAAGGAGGATATGTCATGCGCACGTTCGATCTTTCGCCGCTGTTCCGGTCGACCGTCGGGTTCGACCGCATGGGCCGTCTCCTGGAGACCGCCCTCAACGCCGACGAGGCGGCTCTCGGCTACCCGCCCTACAACATCGAGAAGACGGGCGACGACGACTACCGCATCACCATGGCGGTGGCCGGCTTCGGACCCGAGGACATCGACGTCACCCAGAAGGAGCAGGTGCTCCTGGTCGCGGGCCGGCAGGTCAAGGACGGCGACCAGCGCCAGTATCTGCACCGCGGCATCGCCGGCCGCGCGTTCGAGCGGCGCTTCCAGCTGGCCGACCACATCAAGGTGACCGGTGCCTCGCTGGTGAACGGTCTCCTGCACGTGGAGCTGAAGCGCGAGGTGCCCGAGGCGGCGAAGCCCCGGACCATCCGGATCACCAACGCCTCGCCGACCGCCGCGCTGGAGCAGAAGGCCGCCTGACCGGCCTCACCGTCCACCGGACGACGGACCCCGCCGCGCCTTCGCGCGGCGGGGTTTTCCGCATCAGCCCCCGGCGTAGCCGACGTCCTTCAGCGCCTCGGCGATCTCCGCCAGGATCGCCGGATCGTCGATCGTGGGCGGCACCTTGTATTCGCCGCCGTCGGCGATCTTCACCATGGTCCCGCGCAGGATCTTGCCCGAGCGGGTCTTCGGCAGCCGATCGACGACGACCGCCGTCTTGAAGGCGGCGACGGGTCCGATCCGGTCGCGCACGAGGGCCACGAGCTCCTTCACGATCTCCGCGTTCGCTTTCGTCACCCCCGCCTTCAGCACGACGAGGCCGAGGGGCAGCTGGCCCTTCAGCTGGTCGTGCACCCCGATGACCGCGCATTCCGCCACGTCGCGGTGGGAGGCGAGCACCTCTTCCATCCCGCCGGTCGACAGGCGGTGGCCGGCGACGTTGATGATGTCGTCGGTGCGCGCCATGACGTGGACGTAGCCGTCGTCGTCGATGAAGCCGGCGTCCGCTGTCTTGTAGTGGCCGGGGAAGTCGGCGAGATAGCTGTCGAAGAACCGCTGGTCGGCGTTCCACAGGGTCGGCAAAGCGCCCGGCGGCAGGGGGAGCTTCGCCACCAGCGCCCCGATGTCGCCGCGCCGCACCTCCTGCCCCTCCGCGTCCAGCACGCGCAGGTCCCAGCCGGGCATCGGCTTCGTGCAGGAGCCCGGCTTGATCGGGAAGAGCTGCGTCCCGACCGGGTTGGCGCAGATCGGCCAGCCGGTCTCGGTCTGCCACCAGTGATCGATCACCGGGACCTTCAGATGGTGCCCGGCCCACTCCACCGTGTCCGGGTCGGCCCGTTCGCCGGCCAGGAACAGGGTGCGGAACTGCGGGATCGGATAGCCGGCGAGCAGCTTCGCGTCCGGATCCTCCCGCTTCACCGCCCTGAGCGCGGTGGGGGCGGTGAAGAGGGCGACCGCCTTGTGCTGCTCGATGACGCGCCAGAAGGCGCCCGCGTCGGGCGTCCCGACCGGCTTCCCCTCGTAGAGGATGGTGGTCGAGCCGTTCAAGAGCGGCGCGTAGACGATGTAGGAGTGCCCGACCACCCAGCCCACGTCCGACGCCGTCCACCAGACGTCGCCGGGCTTGATCCCGTAGAGGTTCGGCATGGACCAGGCGAGCGCCACCGCATGGCCGCCATTGTCGCGCACCACGCCCTTCGGCTGCCCGGTCGTGCCGGAGGTGTAGAGGATGTAGAGCGGGTCGGTCGCGAACACGGGGACCGGATCGGCGGGCGCGGCCGCGTCCACCGCCTCGTCCCAGTCGTGGTCGCGACCGGGCTGGAGGTCCGCCTTCGCCATCGGTCGCTGGAGCACCACGCAGGCCCGCGGCTTGTGCGCGGCGAGGCGGATCGCCTCGTCCAGCATCGGCTTGTAGGCGACCACCCGGCCCGGCTCGATCCCGCAGGAGGCGGACAGGATCGCGACCGGCTTGGCGTCGTCGATGCGGGTCGCGAGTTCCGCCGGCGCGAATCCGCCGAAGACGACGGAGTGGACGGCGCCGATGCGCGCGCAGGCCAGCATGGCCATCGCCGCCTCGGGCACCATCGGCATGTAGACGACGACGCGGTCGCCGGTCTTGACACCGAGCGACACGAGCATGCCGGCGACCTTCGCCACGCGGTCCCGGAGTTCGCGATAGGTGTAGGTCCGGATCGTGCCGGTGACCGGGCTGTCGTAGATCAGCGCGGGCTGGTCCGCCCGTCCGCCGTCGACGTGGCGGTCGAGCGCGTTCCAGCAGGTGTTGAGCCGCGCGCCCGGGAACCAGCGGTAGAAGTGCGGCTTCGGCTCCTCGACGACCCGGTCCCAGCGCCGCTCCCACCCGATCGCCTCCGCGGCCCCCGCCCAGAAGGTCTCGGGATCCTCCGCCCATCCCTGATAGATCCGATCGTACGGCCCCATGGTCATGGCTCCTCCCCTTCGCCCGTTCCGGCAGTCTTGCCACGACGAAAGCATGCCTCCGGCGGGTCCGCAAATGACCTGTCGAAAGCCGGGTCTCTCGGTCGCGGACGGGATTAAGCCCGACGCGCCCGTGCGGTGGCCGGGCGACGAAATCTAAGGTCTGGCCATCCTGTCCCGACGACGGACGCGGCCATGCCCGACGCGAGCATCCTCATCCCGACGTTCCGCCGGCCCGCGATGCTGGCGTCGGCGCTGTGCTCGGCCCTGGCCCAGCGCGGCACCGCCCCCGACGGCTTCGAGGTGGTGGTCGTCGACAACTGCCCCGACCACTCGGCCCGCGAGACGATCGCCCGCGTCCCGGGTGCGACGGGATCGCGGCTGCGTCTCGTCCACGAACCGCGGCCGGGCATCTCCCACGCGCGGAACGCCGCGGTGCAGGCGAGCCGGGGTCGCCTGCTCGCGTTCCTCGACGACGACGAGATCGCGGCCCCAGGATGGCTCGCGGCGATGATCGCGACCCAGCGGGCGACCGGGGCGGACGCGGTGTTCGGCCCGATCGAGGCCCTGCTCCCGCCCGGTGTCGCCGACCGCCGGTTCCTCCGGTCGTTCTTCTCCCGCGAGTGGCGGCTCGACGACGGGACGGACGTGACCGACCGGGCCGCACGGCTCGGGACCAACAACTCCGCGTTCCTGCGCGAGACCTGCTTTCCGCCGGGGGCGTCGTTCGCGACCGACCTCGGGACCATCGGCGGTGAGGACAGTCTCTTCCTGCGGTCGCTCGTCCGCGCCGGGCGGCGCTTCGCCTGGTCCGCCGACGCCGCGGTGGCCGAGGTGGTCCCGGCCGACCGCGCCGACCACGCCTATGTGCGCCGGCGCC
>VYKX01000315.1_pt1 | contig 11992 bp, 9 predicted proteins | sample 5114471 | NCBI WGS metagenome assembly VYKX01 (sample SAMN12291785, study PRJNA351875) | freshwater metagenome | isolation source: freshwater lake | place: USA: Michigan, Gull Lake | collected 2013-08-08
CTCGTATCGAGGTATGGGCTCAGGGCACCAGCAGCGGCGATCTGGCCTGGATCGACGGGCTCGACGAAAGCAGCAGCCTGATTCCGTTGGTCACGTCGACGCGCGAGAACTGCCTCGGCGCCGATTGCCCCGACTACCGCAGTTGTCACCTGGTGCGCGCTCGCCGTGACGCTATGGCAGCCGATCTGGTGGTGGTGAACCATCACCTCTTTTTTGCAGATATGAGCCTGCGCGATGGCGGCGTGGCCGAACTGCTGCCCAGTGTCGAGATCGCCGTGCTCGACGAAGCCCACCAACTCGCCGAAGCGGGGGTTTCGTTTCTGGGTGTGGTTCTCGGCAGCGGTCAGGTGGCCGATGCGGCGAGGGACATGCTGGCGGCTGGCATGCAGCACGCTAGAGGTCTGGCAGGTTGGTCAGACCTCGTCGCCGGGTGCGAGCAAGCAGCGCGCGAACTGCGCTTGGTCTGCGGCACATCAGATCGTGGATCGGGAGGCGTGTCAGCCCCGGGTCGCCTGCGTTGGGAAGACAGAGCAAGCCGAGCCGAATTCATCGCTGCGATCGCTGCCACCGCCTCGTCTTGTGAGGCAGCACGCGAGGCGTTGGAGGTGGTTTCGGAGCTCTCGCCCGACCTCCTCAGATTGGCTGAGCGAATGGCTCGACTTCGAGATCTTGGTCATCGATTCGCTGAGCCGGCGGCGACAGGTCATGTGCGCTGGATCGAGCATGGCGGCTCGCAATGCCGGCTCGTTGAATCGCCACTCGATATTCGAGACGCGCTGCAGGAGCGCATGGCAGCCGCACCGAAGGCGTGGATCTTCACCTCGGCAACTCTTGGCGACGACGACGCACTGACCTGGTTCACCGAACCGTCCGGCCTGTCGCAAGCGCGGATCCTGAGATTGGGAAGTCCGTTCGACTATCCGGCGAACGCTCGTGTGTATCTGCCGCTGCCGTTTCCTAAACCAGGTGAGCCTGCCCATGCCGAAGCAGTTGCTCTTCTTGCTGCTCAGTGTGCACGCGCCCTCGGTGGTCGCACCTTCGTACTCACCACGACATTACGGGCGTTGCAGGCTGTTGGCACGTCGCTGAGATCGGCCTTCGAAGACAGCGGGGATTCGATCTCGGTGCTCGTGCAGGGACAGTTGCCCAAGCGCGAGTTGCTGCAGACCTTCTTGCAGAACCCGCGTTCGGTGCTGGTGGGATCACAGACATTCTGGGAAGGCATCGACGTGCCCGGTGACGCGCTTCAGTGCGTTGTGATCGACAAGCTGCCGTTCCCACCACCCAGCGATCCACTGGTGGAGGCTCGCGTTCAGCAACTCGAATCGCAGGGACGCAATGCGTTCAAGGACTACTTCGTCGCGGAAGCCGCCGTGGCCTTGAAGCAGGGAGCAGGGCGACTGATCCGCAGCGAAACCGATCGCGGGCTTCTGGTGGTGTGCGACCCGAGGATGCGCACGATGGGGTATGGCCGTCGCCTGCGAGCGGCCTTGCCGCCGATGCAGGTGATCGAGAGCGAACGCGAAATGCTTCAGTGGCTCGAAGAGCTCGAACGCCTGCGATGCGCTGGCCGTTGATTACCAAACCTGCCACCACGGTTTCGCGCTGTCGACGATGCCATCACCAGTCAGCAGACGGCTGTTCGGAAAGTTCTGTCGCAAGACGCGAGCGGCGTCGTCGCGCAGCGGTTCAAGACCGAGCCGGTCGTAGCTTTGCGCGAGGATCGACAGCGCCTCTTCTGTCGACGGTGAGGTCTGGAAGTCCTGGATGGTCTGCTGTGCCCGGTTCGCGGCCGCAACGTAGGCGCCGCGGCGGAAGTAGTAGCGCGCAACGTGCACTTCGTACGCGGCCAGGGTGTTCACGATGTAACTCATGCGGTCACGCGCTTCAGGCGCGTACCTCGATTGCGGATACTGCTCGACGAGTTGCTTGAACGACTGGTAGGCGTCGCGCGATGCCTGCTGGTCCCGCTCCGACAGGTCCTGGCGCGACAGGTTGCCGAGGATGCCGAGGTTGTCATTGAAGTTGACGAGTCCCTGCAGATACATCGCGTAGTCGATCGCTGGGCTGGTCGGATGCAACTTGATGAAGCGATCGAGCGCACTGAGCGCCTGCGCCTTCTCTCCCGTCTTGTACAGGAGATAAGCGCGCTCGATCTGCGCCTGCTGAGCCAGCAACGTCCCAGCCGCGCGACCCTCGAGCGACTCGTACATCTTCGCCGCCTTCTCGAAGTTGCCGGCGGATTGCTCGTCACGCGCCTCAGCGTAAAGCTTCTCGGGCGTCCAGTTCGCTGTCGGATCCTTGGCGGTCGACGCGCAGCCGCCGAGGCTGACGGCAAGTGCCATGGCGACCGCGGCGAATGCCATGCGGTCGCGTGAGGGACCGACCTGAAGGTGAGCGTGCATCATGCGTCGACAATGTCCGGATTCGCCCGGACACCCACTGATAAATGTCGATCGAGTATAGGTCTGGCCCCCAGCAGACGGCCCCCGCCGAAGTGCTCTTGCCAGGGGTGGCGATGACTATCGAGGACGCGCTCGAAACGTCCATCGATGATGCTGTTGAACTGCGTCGCGCGACCATCCCGGCAGAACTCCACGGGCAGCGACTGGACAAGGCGATTGTCTGGATGGCCGGCGAGTTCTCGCGCAATCACCTGCAGGCGCTGATTCAGTCTGGCCACGTGCGCGTCGACGGCGTGGTGCGGGAGACGCCGGCGCACAAAGTGAGAGCCGGGCAACACATCGAGGTCGAGTTGATTCCGACCGCCGAAAGCAAAGCCTTTTGCGCCGAGGCCATGCCGCTGCAGATCGTCTTCGAGGATGAGCACCTGCTGGTGGTTGAGAAGCCGAGTGGACTTGTCGTTCATCCGGCCGCGGGGCACTGGTCGGGCACCTTGCTGAACGCGCTGCTCGCTCATCACGCAGATGCGGCTCGCCTGCCACGTGCGGGCATCGTGCACCGCCTCGACAAGGACACCTCGGGCCTGATGGTGGTCGGCAAGTCGACGGTGGCGGTGACTGCGCTCAGCCGTCAGATCGCGGCGCGAGAGGTTCATCGGGAGTACCTCGCCATCTGCCACGGCCGCTTCGGACATCAGACGCAGCGCATCGATGCGCCCATCGGCCGCGACCCGCGATCGCGCGTGAAAATGGGGGTCGTGGCGTCCGGCCGCGAGGCCGTGACCCATGTCGAGCGCCTTGCGGTGATTGACGACGAAGAGTCAGGGCCGATGAGCGCTCTGCGCTGCAGGCTGGAGACCGGGCGCACGCACCAGATCCGGGTGCACCTGGCGTCGCTCGGTCATCCCCTGCTTGCTGACCTCACCTATGGCGGCGCCGCGGTGATTGGTTTGCGGCGGCAGGCTCTGCACGCGCGGCGCCTCGGTTTTCATCACCCGGCGAGTTCCGAGGCGGTCTCCTTCGAGTCGGCGCCACCAGCGGATTTCGCTCAGGCCTGGTCGCGAGTGACTCGCTAGTTCGTCCGGTACACTCGCGCCGTGGGCCCTCGGGTTGTGGATAGGGGGCGAGAGCATCCAGACGCTGCGTGGGCAGCCATTGATTGCCGGACCACGTTGGCACCCGGATTGCGATCTGGGTGGCCCCCAGATCCGAATGGCGGCATCCTGTTGCACCCTGAGCGGGCCAGGATCGTCCACCGAGTTCACGTGACACTTTCTGAACTTCCGTCGGCGACCGCCGACCGAGCATGGCCACGAAGCCAATGAACACAACGGATGCCAAGCGCATCCTCGAAGCGGTACTGTTGTGCGCCAGGGAGCCGTTGTCGCTCAACGAGTTGTGCGTCCTGTTCGGCGATGAGATCGGTGCCGACGGCTTGCGTCGCCTGCTCGACGAACTGACGCAGGACTGGCATGGTCGCGGGGTTGAACTCGTGGCCGTGTCGACCGGTTGGCGCTTCCAGAGTTGCGCCGAGGTGCTGCCGTTTCTGGAGCGTTTGCATCCGGAGAAGCCGCCCAAGTATTCGCGCGCTGCGTTGGAGACCCTGGCCATCATCGCTTACCGCCAACCAGTCACACGAGGTGATATCGAAGACGTGCGCGGCGTCACTGTGGCCAGCCAGATCATCAAGCAGCTCGAGGATCGCGGCTGGATCGAGGCCATCGGCTATCGCGAGTCACCGGGTCGTCCAGCGCTTCTCGCGACGACGCGACAGTTTCTCGACGATCTTGGCGTGGCCAGCCTCGACGCACTGCCGCTGATCGATGGTGGTGATGGATCGCGCCAGCCGGCAGATCTGCTGTTGCCGCTTCAAGGAGTCTTGATCGAAGACACGCCTGCGAGCGGTCTTGCCACCAACTCGTACAGCGATGGGACACCTCTTTCGCCGGCCGATGGCCACCTCTCTCCCGACGAATTGCCCAACGACCCTGGCGCGCTCGCCAATCACTCATCAACGGCAACCGCCGCGACCATGGAACCCGCTGAATGAACGAGCATCCTGAGACACCGACCGAGCTCGACGACACCGCACCCCTGGGCTCGCAAGCCGAACCTGCTGGCGAGCAAGCGCCAAAGCCGGCTCGCCGAAGGCGTATCAAGGAAACCCCCCTGGCTGATGCGGTTGAGACTCCTGCCGCTGCTGATGGCGATCCCGAAGCACATCGGCTCAGCCTCGCTGAGACAGGCAACAACGCAGCGACTTCGGCACTCGTGGGCAACGTAAGTTTGGCGACTGCATTGGTTGTAAGCCCAGATACTCAGGTCGCCGTCATCGATGGAGCCGATGGCCGCAATCCGGACAGCGTGGTAACCGCATCGGCTGACGTCGCGGCGGAGTCGGCCCAGATTACTGTTGACGCCGGTCAATTGGCCGTGTCTGCTGTCGTCGATGGCGAATCGGTCCCGTCTGCGGGCAGTGATCGGCCGCGACGGCAGCGTCGTGAGCGGCAGCGCGGGCCACGCGAGCCGGTTTCCGCAGTCGACGGCGCCGCCACGCCCGATGCAGAGTCTGTGACCGCCGAGCCCGATGGTGTCGTGACCACCGAGCGACCCGAACCCATCCATGTCGAAGAAGTTTTTGCGCAGGTGCTTTCTGGCGAGTTCGATGTCGAGCCGCCCGCTGAAGCGCTTGCGGCGCCGCCGAAGAGGGTGCTGAGTCCAGAGCCCGAAGCCCCGAAGCTGCACAAGGTGTTGGCGCAATCGGGCATCGGCTCGCGCCGCGACATGGAACAGGCGATCGTCGATGGTCTCGTCGAGGTCAACGGGCAACTGGCGCACACAGGGCAGAGGGTGCAGTTCGGTGACCAGATCAAGGTCAATGGCAAGCCGGTTCGCGTACGCATCGTGCCTCCACCGCCGCGAATCATTGCTTATCACAAGCCTGCCGGCGAGGTCGTGACTCATGACGATCCTGAGCATCGTCCGACGGTGTTCCGGCGCCTTCCACGACTGCCGCACGGTAAGTGGCAATCGGTGGGTCGGCTCGACATGAACACAGAGGGTCTGTTGCTGTTTACCAATTCGGGCGATCTGGCCAATCGCCTCATGCATCCTCGCTTCGGTGTCGAGCGCGAGTACGCCGTACGCGTACTGGGGACGCTCGATGCCGAATCCAAGGCCATGCTTCTCGAAGGCGTGGCCATCGAGGGGCAGACAGCGTGCTTCCGCTCGATCGAGAACGGCGGCGGCGAGGGTGTGAACCACTGGTATCGGGTGGTCATCACCGAGGGGCGCAACCGCGAGGTGCGAAAGCTGTTCGATGCGGTAGACCTCACCGTCAGCCGACTGATTCGTATCCGCTACGGCTGTGTCGTGCTGCCGCGTGGACTCAAGCGCGGCGTCTGGGTGGATCTCGAGGAGTCCGACGTTCGCGCGATCCGGCGATTGGCGGGTGGCGAGATCGAGGGATCCCCTCGCGAGCTGCGGCCGCAGGGTCGCGAGGGCGGTGAACCGCGTCCGCCTCAGCCCGCCAAGTCGGGTGGAGGCGAGCGCCGCAATGACCGTCCGCCGCGTCAGGGTGGCCCAGAGCGCGATCGTCCTCCACGGGAGCAGCGACCCGCGCGTCCGGCTGCGCCAGAGATGTCGCCGGGCCTCGATATCGATCGCGAGCCGCGCGCGCCTCGCAATGACGATCTGGATGACGACTTCGATCCCTCACGGATCCCGAACCCGCTCGAGCAAACCTTCGACAAGCGCTTCGTGCAGAACCCGCGCATGCCACCCGGCGGCCGCGGGTTCCGGTCCGGAGGCGGTGGTTTCGGTGCAGGGGGCAGTGCACCACCGGCAGCGAGCCCGAAAAAGGGCAACGGCCCCAGAGAGCCCGATCCGATGCAGACTTCAGTCGGATACATCGGCGGTGATGCTTTTCATCGCAAGTCCTCACGTGGAAACGGTGGGCAAGGCGGGCAGGGCGGTGGACAGCCCGGGGGTGGCGGCCGCGGCGGCCCACGAGGCGGTGGCTTTGGCGGCGGGCGCCGGGGGCGCTGATCCGCGATCCCCCCTCATTAGAATCTCAGACGAGCTACTCGCAGCAACCCATCCGGAAGATCTTCATGACCATTGAACGCACCCTCTCCATCATCAAACCCGACGCCGTTGCGAAGAACGTCATCGGGCAGATCTACGCTCGCTTCGAGTCGGCCGGGCTCAAGGTCATCGCGTCGCGTATGGCCCACCTTTCGCGCGGCGAGGCTGAAGCTTTCTATGCGGTGCATAAGGCGCGCCCCTTCTTCAAGGACCTGGTCGACTTCATGATCTCCGGGCCGGTGATGATTCAGGTGCTCGAAGGCGAGAACGCCATCGCAAAGAACCGCGAACTGATGGGTGCGACCGATCCTAAGAAGGCCGACAAGGGAACGATCCGCGCCGACTTCGCTGACAGCATCGACGCCAACGCAGTCCACGGCTCCGATGCCGCCGAAACGGCTGCGGTCGAGATTGCGTTCTTTTTCGCTGGCGCTAACGTCTACGGCCGCTGAGCCGCCTTTGCCCCAGCGGCCCGCCAGGCCCCCCATGACCCTCGTCAATCTGCTCGACTTCGATCTGGCAGGGTTGCAGGCAGAGTTCGAGCAACTTGGCGAGAAGCCGTTTCGAGCCACTCAGGTCTTCCGCTGGATTCACCAGCGCGGCCAGACCGATTTCAACCAGATGTCCGACCTCGCGCGGACGTTGCGTGAGCGACTTTTCGAGGTGGCCGAAGTCCGTGGTCTCCCGGCCTTGAGCGAGCGGGAGTCCAGTGACGGCACCGTCAAGTGGTTGTTCGATGTCGGGGCAGGCAACGCCATCGAGACGGTCTTCATTCCGGAGGACGATCGCGGGACTCTGTGCGTGTCGTCCCAGGCAGGCTGCGCGGTGGGTTGTCCGTTTTGCTCGACCGGCCACCAAGGCTTCAGCCGGAACCTGACCACGGCTGAGATCGTCGCGCAACTGCATTACGCCGAGCATCGTCTGCGCCAGCTCCTGAAGCTGCCGCAAGGAACCCGTGCGATCACCAACGTTGTGATGATGGGCATGGGCGAGCCCTTGCAGAACTATTCGGCTGTACTGCCGGCGCTGCGGGTGATGCTGGACGACCACGCCTACGGGCTGTCGCGTCGCCGGGTGACCGTGTCCACCTCGGGCGTGGTGCCGATGATCGATCGCCTTGGGTCCGACTTGCCAGTGGCTTTGGCTGTGTCGCTTCACGCACCTGATGACACGCTGCGAGATGAGCTCGTACCGCTCAACCGAAAGTACCCGTTGCGCGAGTTGCTCGCGGCATGCCATCGCTATTTGGCTTCGGCGCCACGGGACTTCGTCACCTTCGAGTACTGCATGCTCGATGGCGTGAACGACAGTGATGCCCATGCGCGTGCATTGGTCGATCTCGTGATGACGGGTGCTGACGGTCACCCGCTGTCGTGCAAATTCAACCTGATCCCGTTCAACCCCTTTCCTGCCTCGGGGTTGATTCGCTCGCCACGCGAACGGGTTCTGGCTTTCGCGCGCGCGCTTCAGGACGCGGGTCTGGTCGCCACGATTCGCAAGACGAGGGGCGACGACATCGACGCCGCTTGCGGACAATTGGCGGGGGAGGTGCAGGATCGAACCCATGTGGTGTCGCGTCGCCGGGCGATCCCCATCGTTGCGGCTGCGCAGACACTTGCGGTCTCGCAGGCTGGAGGAATCCCGTAGTGAGTGACCGTCGCATTCGGCTGGCGCCCGGACCGGCATCGCTTGCGCGGCTGTGGGCAGTGCTGCTGGTGGTGGCCTTGAGCGGGTGTGCGGGCGCTGGCAGTGATCAACGCTCGGGTACGTCTGGGCCGCCTGGCGCTTCGCCCAGCGGTGACTCGAAGGACAGGGTGACCGCGTCCGACGAACCCGAAGCGACCAAGCGCGCCAGGGTGAGACTCGAATTGGCAGGCGCCTACTTCGGGCGTGGTCAGATGAGCACCGCGCTCGACGAGGTCAAGCAGGCGATCGCGATCGATCCGACGATGAGTGCAGCCTACAACCTGCGCGGCCTCATCTACGGCAGCCTCGGAGATCAGCGGCTCGCCGAGGAGAGCTTCCGGCGCGCTCTGGTTCTCGATCCGCGCGACGCCGACGTGATGCAGAACTTCGGCTGGTACCTCTGCCAACAGTCCCGCTACGCCGAAGCCGATGCGATGTTCGCGCAGGCATTGAATGTTCCGCTTTACCGAGACAGCCCGCGCACCTTGCTGACGCGCGGCGTGTGTCAGGCGCGCAGCGGCAAACTCGAAGATGCCGAACGCTCGCTGGTGCGTGCCTATGCGCTCGAGCCGGCTAATCCGGCGATCGGCGTGAACCTGAGCGAAGTGCTTTACAAGCGCGGCGATCTGGAGCGAGCCCGCTTCTACATTCGACGCGTCAACGGCGAACCGGACTACGTCAGTGCCCAGACGCTGTGGCTTGCTGCGCGCATCGAGGCCAAGTCGGGCAATCCGCAAGGGGTGAACGAATTCGGCAACAAGCTTCGCAACCGCTTTCCAGAGTCGCCCGAGGCCACCTCATTCAACGAGGGCCGATTCAATGAGTGAGGGCCAAGCGGCATCCAGCGGGGTCACTGCCGGAGCGATGCTGCGCGAGGCACGTCAGACGCAGGGCCTGCACATCGCTGCGCTTGCCGCATCGATCAAGGTGTCTCAGCGCAAGCTGGAGTTGCTCGAAGCCGGTCGTATCAGTGAATTGCCTGACGCGACCTTTGCCCGTGCTCTCGCACAGACCGTGTGCCGCAGCCTCAAGATCGACCCGGCCCCGGTCCTTGCTGCTTTGCCGTCGGCCTCAGGCTATCGCCTTGACGCGGTCAACGAAGGCGTCAACACGCCGTTTCGCGATCGTCCTGGACGACATGAGCCGAGTCGGGCATCGGTGCTCGCTTCTCCCGCACTCTGGGGCCCGGCACTGATCGCGCTCGCAGCAGCGTTCGTCTACTTCATGCCGGCGTCTTGGGTGTCGGCGCTGCAGGGCATGGTGTCGGAATCGGACATCGCTGCGTCTGCCCCTGCAGACGCAGCGGCCTCGGCGGCCGAGTTGGCCGCGTCGCAGCCGGATTCCGCCCCACCGCCACTGGCGGTAAGCCCGCCGACCAGCGAAGCCCTTCCCGTTGCAGCAGCCAGCGCAGCCTCGCAGGCAGCGACCACCTTGGATTCTTCAAGGGTCTCGTCCGTTGAAGGAGTGGCAATGGCATCGGCAGGAGATCTGCAGATCCGAGCACGTGAGGACTCATGGATCGAGGTGACTGACGCCCGGGCGCAACCGCTGATATCGAGGTTGGTGCGATCCGGCGAGACGGTCACTCTCGAAGGCACTGCACCGCTGCGGCTGAAAGTGGGCAACGCGCTCGGAACCGACGTGTCCTTCCGCGGAAGCGCCATCGACCTCACGGCATCGGCCCGTGACAACGTGGCCCGTATCGAACTGAAGTAGGGTGATGGCATGAGCGATTCGGCACCTATCTCGACGCGTGCGCATCCCATGCACGAACTCGACGCTCACGTCGAACCTGCGCGCCCCGCCCGAAGGCAGCGACTGCAAGCCCTCGTGCGATCGGGCTCCCGGCTGTTGACGATTGGCGGCGACGCCCCCGTGCGCGTTCAGTCGATGACCAACACCGACACCGTCGACGTGATCGGCACCGCAATCCAGGTCAAGGAGTTGGCCATTGCCGGATCCGAGTTGGTGCGCATCACCGTCAACACGCCCGATGCGGCAGCGGCCGTGCCGCACGTTCGCGAGCAGCTCGACCGCATGGGCATCGATGTTCCGCTGGTCGGCGATTTCCACTTCAATGGTCACCGTCTGCTGACCGACTTCCCGGATTGCGCGACCGCCCTGTCGAAGTACCGCATCAACCCTGGCAACGTCGGCAAGGGCGACAAGCACGACCGCCAGTTTGCGCAAATGGTCGAGATCGCTGCGCGCCACGACAAGGTGGTGCGCATTGGCGTCAACTGGGGCAGCGTCGACCAGGAGTTGCTCACGCGCATGATGGACGACAACGCCAAGCTCGCCGTACCGCAGGACCCGCAGCAGGTCATGTACCGAGCGCTGGTGGTCTCGGCGATCACGTCGGCGCGGCGTGCCGAGGAGATCGGCCTCGCGGCAAACCAGATCATCCTGTCGTGCAAGATGTCTGCGGTACAGGATCTGGTGAGCGTCTACCGGGCTCTGGCGGCCCGCTGCGACTACGCACTGCACCTCGGTCTGACTGAGGCGGGAATGGGCACCAAGGGCACCGTCGCGTCGGCTGCTGCGTTGTCGCTGCTGCTTCAGGACGGCATTGGCGACACGATCCGGGTATCGCTGACGCCGCAGCCCGGCGAAGCGCGCACTCAGGAAGTCGTTGTCGCGCTGGAGGTGCTGCAGGCGCTCGGCCTGCGCTCCTTCAACCCGAGCGTGACCGCGTGTCCCGGATGCGGCCGCACGACCAGCACCACCTTCCAGGAGCTCGCCAAGCAGATCGACGACCACCTGCGCGCGCAAATGCCGATCTGGCGCGCGAGGTATCCAGGCGTCGAGAAGCTGAAGGTGGCCGTGATGGGCTGCATCGTGAACGGTCCCGGCGAGAGCAAGCATGCGGACATCGGCATCAGCCTCCCGGGCACCGGCGAGGCACCGGCGGCTCCCGTCTTCATCGACGGCGAGAAGGCATTGACCTTGCGCGGGGACCGCATCGCCCACGAGTTCCATGCTCTCGTCGAGAGCTACATCGAGCGGCGATTCGGTGACGCGGTGACGCCACCAGCGGCTTGACGCCCACGCCACCGGCGTCTAGCCCAAAGCGCTGCCGGCGCCTGTGATGCCCTGCATCGATCGCGATCTAACTCGCAACACATTCCACACGTCATGAGCGACACCATCAGAGCCGTCAAGGGCATGAACGACATCCTGCCGCCGCATTCGGCAACGTGGGAGTGGTTCGAGGACAAGGTGCGCGACCTGATGGCGCGCCACGGTTATGCAGGCATACGCACGCCGATCGTGGAGCCGACGGCACTTTTCGTCAGAGGACTGGGCGAAGTCACCGACATCGTCGAGAAGGAGATGTACTCCTTCGAAGATGCGATGAACGGCGACCGCCTGACGCTGCGGCCAGAGAACACCGCAGGCGTCGTGCGCGCCGTCACCGAGCACCAGTTGCTCAGAGACGGTGGCAAGCGCCTTTACTACATCGGGCCGATGTTTCGCCACGAGCGCCCTCAAAAGGGCCGCTATCGACAGTTTCATCAAGTGGGCGCGGAGGCGCTGGGCTTCGCGGGGCCCGACGTCGATGCCGAGCTGATCCTGATGTGCCGCATGCTGTGGCGCGAACTCGGACTGGTCGAGGGCCGCGACGTGCAACTCGAGATCAACAGTCTCGGTCAGCCCGAGGAGCGGCGGGCGCACCGCGAAGCGTTGATCGCCCATTTCGAGGTCCATGCTGTCCATCTCGACGAGGACGCACGGCGCCGCTTGCACACCAACCCGCTGCGCATCCTGGACACCAAGAACCCCGACATGCGCGAGGTCGTTGATTCGGCGCCGCAGTT
>VYKX01000553.1_pt1 | contig 11988 bp, 9 predicted proteins | sample 5114471 | NCBI WGS metagenome assembly VYKX01 (sample SAMN12291785, study PRJNA351875) | freshwater metagenome | isolation source: freshwater lake | place: USA: Michigan, Gull Lake | collected 2013-08-08
GTTAGGGGTTGGGGGTTAGGGGTTGGGGGTTGGGGGTTGGGGAGAATAAATAAAAATAATCTCCTGACTCCTAACTCCTGACGACCGACTCCTGAATTCTGTCTCCTCAATTTAGAAGAAAACATCAATTTCCGATCGCCCGGTGATTTTCAGCCAGTTTTGGGCTTCAATGTAGTTATTGGGGGCTAATCGGATGGCTTGTTTCCAGTATTCTGCCGCTTTGTCGTAGAGTGCTTCCGCTTCGGCCTGTTGACCGTCTTCTCTGGCTTTTTCCCCCTGAAAATGGTAAATAACGGCGATATTATTCAAAGCGGAGGGCATTCTGGGATTAAGTTGGATAGCTTCTTCGTAGTATTCCAGAGCCTTTTCATGCTCGCCGTTACTAGCGTGGATAATACCGATATTGTAGAGGATATAACTGCGATCGTTAGGATCCTCTTCTAATGTTAAAGCCTCATAGTAATTATCGAGGGCTTCGGCGTATTCGCCGTCAGCTTGGGCAGACATCCCATCTCGGTAATAAACAAAGGCTTCCTTGGCTTTTTTATTGGCGGGGAGTATCTTTAAAATGATATCCGCCATGACGGTAAAAGATTTATCAATAAAATTATCGTTACGTTGAGTGCGTGGCATAGTTAGGACGATTAGGCGATCGAGATGACTATCTACCTTTATAGCACTCGCAAGCAACCCTAGGTCTGTTTTTCCGATTTTTCTGGCTAGGGTTTCGATTTAGAGGCTCTTTGCTAGTCCGGCAATGGCAAGAAGTTAATGGCTCATTCTGCTCCCACTTGACAAGGGTTCAGACGTGGACTCCAAGCATTTCTGCTCCGGTTCTGGGTTGAACATACTTTGCGATAATCAATACCTCAATTCCTTTGATTTAATGTAGCGCATAGCTACGCATTATCACTTTATTCCTGGATTAAATCTTGCTCCAGCCAAGAACCTAGTCGGAACGCATCTCATTCCGACGATCATTGGTGCAACTTTACCTATAATGTCGGCTTGAAGGCTATACTTTGCACGGCTATAACTTGCATTTTTCACTCAAAGAGGCGTTGCTGAATCAAGGTATGAATGACAACCTTGCACCCATCCAAAAGTTAGTTTGGGTCTAGGTTTTAAAAATCCCACAAAAGAAGATTCATATCTCAAATCAGCAACGCCTGACACTTATATTACAGCAACTCAAGTCTGTGAACTCCAGTCAAAAATAGCTGATTTAGGACTAATAATTCCTATCACTCTAGTATTAGATAATGCCCGCTATCAAAAATGTAAAATTGTTGAAGAATTGGCTCTTTCTTTGTCAATAGAGCTACTCTATCTGCCGTCTTATTCGCCTAATCTAAATCTGAAACATAAAAAAGAACTGGATTCCTTGCTCACTCTACGATTTCAGAAGTTTAATAAATCTCAGATTATGAACGTCTAAAGTATATCCCTGACGGGGATCAGATTGTTAGCAAAACTTATAGGACAAGGGTAGAGGGAGAAAATACAAGATTACGTCATTACAACCGTGCGTCTTCATCGTCAGACTCTCTGCTACTCAAAATGTGTCAAAATGTTAGAAAATTCCCTACCGCTTCTAATTCATTACCTTAAGTTTAAGGATGTTCCAGTTCCCTACACTTTTGCTTGATTCATCTTTACATCTGACAACGCCGGCAGTGGATAAAGCAAGAGGTGTAATAGCGAGTTTCACTGGGAAATCTCCTTAAATAGAATTAGGTCAAGTTAAGTTGGGGCATAGCACCCCAGCGCGTTTTATTTGTTTTTTTTGACCGTGTCTGTTACTTTTGATACAGTTTTTTTATTGTTTTATGGTATCGGAATAGGGAGACACGGGGACAGCACCGCTCAACTAAACCTACTCAAACCTACTTAAAAGCCTGAAAGCTTAGTCATTCGTAGTGGATTAAGCACGGAGCGGGTTAAACGGCAAACCCGTTATTCCCTGGTCAACGACATCGGGAATTACTTTTCGTGAACCACTCTCAAGGTCGTTGAGAGCTTCCTGCTTCAATGGGATGCGCTTTCTACCTCGAAAGATAGCCAGTCTTACTTTCCCGACCCCGGCATCCGTCCTAGTTCCTAAGACCCATACTTTTCCTGGCAACACGACCCGCCGAGGCTCGGTTATCGCTTAAGGAATAGTGGTCAAGATCTGTTTATCGGAGCATCGGTTTTTGAGAATTGTCTATGTGTTGGGCATTCATCCCATCGCTAAAAGCGAGGGAATTCTGCTGACACTAAGTTAAATTCTTTTTCCCAAACTAACGCCCGCTAAACCAAAGGCTAACAGAGCAAGCAAGGAAGAAGGTTCGGGGATTTTGGTTCCTGCAGCAAACTGAATCTCTGAGAAGCCAATGCGATTGTTATTGGTGGGGTCAGTGAACCCCCCAAAGTTACTCAGATTAGTAAATCTAACATGAGTCGCAGCGACTGAGGCAAAACTGAACTGCTGTGCGACCTGGCTGGTAGCTGGGGAACCAGAAGTTCCTTGAGCAAACATACTGGGAGCGCCACTCAGGGTACTCCAAGTTGTTCCACCGTTGTTGGAGTATTCAATCGTCACATTGTTAATTCCCTGACGGGTAAGCTCGGCACTACCACCGCCAAGGTTCCAGAAAGTAAACCCAGACAGATTATAGCTACCATTGAGATTAAACGTGATAGTACCTGAGGGAATTGGGGTGCCCTGCGTGTTAGCTAAAATATCTGACCGCCAAGAATTAGAACTGCCCGACGGAGCGTGAACTCCCGTCAGACTCGGAGTGTTACCGGGCAGCCCCTGGCCGTTGACGGCATTGTTTAGAGCCCATTGTGTTGATATGGTCGTTGAGGCAGTGACTCCAGGAATTAGAGTAGCGGCTTGGGCGTTTTGTGTTACACTCAACATTAAGCCAAAAGTGGCAGTGGATAAAACAAGGGTTTTAATAGTGAGTTCCACTGGAAGATCTCCTTAGTTAAAGGCTAGGTACAGTCAAAAGGATACAACGTATCCTTCTACATCGTATTTGTTTTTTTTGCCAATGTCCACTACTTTTGATGTAGATTTTTTTACTATTCTATGGTAGGGGAATCGGGGGACACGGGGAAAACGCCCATCTGGTGGCGCAGTTAGTGGGACTTAGACAAAAAACAAATCGAGAAAAGCCTCAACTCCAATCCCCGCTTGGGATTTACTTCGACCAAGCCCAAAATCGCTGAAACCCAGATATATCAAGGAAAATCACCGAAAACGCCTAAGTCCCATTAAGAAAGTCAGAAGCCAGAAATCGGGTGGGGAAGAAATTCTGTCTTCATAGCGGGCAATCTGCCTACTGATGAGATTCTAGCCTCGTGGTTTTGCTATTGTCCCCATCCGAGAATAAATCATCGCTAAATAGATCATCAAGGGGCAGGTCTTCGTCAGAAGGTAAGGATTCTAGATTAGCCATTTCTTCATTATCCAACATACGAAAGAAATCTAGTTCTTCTTGGTCACTCGCAACAGAAGCAACATTTTGGCGGTTAGATGCAACTGTAGGGGTTTCTTCCGCAAAATAATCGAATAATTCGGGGTTATTGCTGTCATCGGTATCAGCAAATAAGTCATCTAGAAAATTTTGGTTATCAGCGAATTTTTCGGTGTCGGGGGCTAATAAATCAGAGAAACTGGTGTCACTGCTAACGGTTTCTTGAATCTGACCGTAATTCCCCGATAATTCTTCTAGACTACCGATAGTTCTCGTTTCTTCCTCTAATGTTAAACTGTTGAGAAATTCTATCTCAGCAGCGGACATCTCCCAGTCAGAGATTGCTTGTTCTTCCATGACGGGAAAATCTTCGCTCTCAGTCATTTCTGGAGAAACTAAGGTTTCTTCTCTGCTGTTTAACCCGTCAAATGTCTCCTCGGAAACTGGTGTTTCTAGGGGCATTTCAGGGGCAAATTCTGGTTCCAATACTAGGGTTTCTTCGGTGATAAAACCATCAAAAGGATTCATCTCAATGCTGAATTCTGATTCGTAAACCGGCGTTTCTAGGGGCGTTTCAGGGGCAAATTCTGGTGGCAATACTAGGGTTTCTTCAGTGATAAAATCATCAAAAGGATTTATTTCTTCGGCACTGGGGCTATCGGGGAAATCATCCCAGGGTTCGACGATTTCAGTGGTTCGATCATCCACTACTGCTTGGCGGGCGTTTTGTAATTCCAACAGTTGGCTTTGATAACCCTGTTCTAGTTGTTGAATTTGCGACTGATAGCCCTTTTCTAATTCTAGAATCTGCTCCTGTTGACTTTGACGCAGGGCTTCCATTTCCCCTTGCTTCCCGTCTATGATCTCTTGTATTTGACTTTGATAGCTTTGGCGCAATTCCTCGATTTTAGCTTCGTATTCCGGTTGAAGTGGCTGAATTTGGGTTTTATCGGCGACTTCCACGGCTTGAGCGGGATTTGCGCTGGCTATCTCTTGTAAACGTCCTTGGCTATCTTCTAACTCTTCTTGCAATTTAGCCACTTCTTCTCTATAGGTGGCTTCGATATTGCGAATCCGTTCTTCGGAGAGAGCGAGTAGTTTTAACTGTTCTTTGCTGTCTTTTAACTCCTTTTCGGTTTCACCTAAATCCGTCCGAATTTTCGCATATTTCTGTAGTGCTTCCCTGATTTTTCCCTCTTGCAGGGCATATAAAGCCCCACCCCCGATCGCACCTCCACCGACAAAACCGATTAAAATCTCGAAGATATTCATTATGGGATTCCTCCTATAGGAAAATTTACTTCTAATATGCCCAATCTCGGAGAATAATTCACAAGGGGCAAATGTGGTCAGTGTTTTCCGCCGCTCTCTATGCCGATTGCTTTTGATTGTGGCAGCAATTATCAGAAAAAGAAAGCAAATATTCAGTTTTTTATCGGCAAATGTGCACCTTTAGGGCAGTTATCTCGATGGTGAGGTACAAAGTCTCTGGTTTTAGGGAGTCGGTTGTCGATGTCAAATCCAGTCATACCTCGTCTTTGTGAGAAACGCCGTCGGTGGTGTTCGGCAAGACATTTCACTGAAGCTGTATTTCCCGATAAGCTTGATAAACGCCGCGCACGTTGTACCAATTGAGAAAAATGCGGGCAATTTCTAGGGCTAATTGCGGTTTACCTCGATCGATCAACCATTGTAACAGAGGGGAGAGGCTGCGTTCATTCAGGGTTCCCCCCAGGGAAAGTAAACCCCACAACAGTCGATGAATCCAAGTCATTTGAATCATCATCCGCACTTCCCAGGTGGGATGTTTTTGATAAAAAAGCACTCCCATTCGTCCCCGTTGAATTTCCTTATCGATGAGATTGGGAATTTGAGCGAGATTAAAGGGGGGATGCCAATGATAACCAACGGCTTCAGGACATTTGAGTAATTTTAGTCCTAATTGCTTCAATCTCACCCCTAATTCCAAATCTTCCCAACCGTAGAGTTGAAACCTAGTATCAAATAATCCCGCCGCTAATAACCATTTTTTGGCGATCGCCACGTTGCCCGTGGCAAAATAGGCGGCGGAGAAATCGGTGATTTTATAGGGTTCACTGGTGGGATGCTCGAAGTTACAGGTATTAATGACACTGCCGTAGGTAAATAAGCGATCGCTGCCGAGACTTTCTGCCCCGGCGGTTAAAGCGTCGGCGTGGGCTTGCAAAAAATTTTCTGTCACTACCAGATCGCTATCGATAAAAATAATCGTATCACCACTAGCTTTTTCTACCCCCAGATTCCTAGCGATCGCCGGTCCGCCGTGATCCTGTTGCCACAGTTGCAGATGGGGTAAATTAGCCTTTTGACTTTCTAGCCAAGCGATCGTCGCATCGGTAGAGCCATCATCGACCAGGACTATTTCGTAGTTTTCCACTTTATTATCGGTTAAACGCTGATTTTCTAGGGCTAGTAAACATTTTTTTAAAATTGCTTGGCGATTGTAGGTAGGGATGACAACACTGATCAGCACGGGCATTCGGGGGTCAAGATTACCGTTTCAGCTTACCAAATAACCTCGGTTCCTTGATTAGACCTCCTGCAAAAATCAACAATCTTTATTCAGGAGGCACTCATGCACTCATGCACTCATGCAAAAGGCAGCTTTGTTCTCCCCACACCCCACACCCCACACCCGACACCCGACACCCTATGTAAGGAACCCTGGGAGGAGGATTAAGGTCAACTGGGAACATTGATTTGAAAAAATCGGTGATCATGTTATTCTCTGAGTGTGTTGTGTGAGGAAAGGAATCGGCCATGGTAGCTTCTCTATCGTATCAAAATGGACAAAAAGCTCGATCGCATCCCCTGTTATCCTTAACGGGTTTAATCGAATTACCGCCATCCCCCCTGTTTGGCACGGACGGAATTCGCGGCCAAGTGGGAGAATTATTAACTGCCCCCCTAGCGCTACAAATCGGATTTTGGGCAGGACAGGTATTTAAAAATCAAGCTGGTGTCACCAAACCGGTGATTATCGGTCAAGATTCGCGTAATTCCAGTGATATGTTAGCCAATGCTATCACGGCTGGTTTAACTTGGGCGGGAATAGAAGTCTGGCAACTGGGATTATGTCCCACTCCCTGCGTCGCCTATTTAACCAGAGAAAGCGAAGCGATGGGGGGGATCATGATTTCTGCCAGTCATAATCCTCCCGAAGACAACGGCATTAAATTTTTTGACAGCAGCGGTTTAAAATTATCTGGCACTTTAGCCGGACAGATAGAAGCGGGTTTAAGGGGCAATTTAGAATTAGCGGATAACTCAGTAAATTGGGGAAAAGCGACTTTTTGTCCCGAATTGATCCAAAAATACTATCAAGCTGTGATTGCTTCCGTCGGGAAGGATATTAACCTATCGGGATTAAAAATAGTTTTAGATCTAGCTTGGGGGGCAGCCGTTAACCTAGCACCTTTAGTATTCCAAACCTTGGGGGCGGAAGTTATCTGCCTACACGATCGAGCCGATGGCGATCGCATTAACGTTAATTGTGGTTCTACCCATTTAGAAAGCTTACAGGCGGCGGTGATTAATCAGCAAGCGGATTTAGGGTTTGCCTTCGATGGCGATGCCGATCGAGTCCTGGCCGTGGATAGTCAAGGTAGAGTAGTAGATGGCGATTATATCCTCTATTTTTGGGGTCGTTCCCTCTTAGAAGCCGGACAGCTACCCGATGGGTTATTAGTAGCCACGGTGATGGCTAATTTAGGTTTTGAACGCGCTTGGCAAAAACTGGGGGGTCAATTCTTGCGGACTGCCGTGGGCGATCAGCACGTTCAGGCGCAAATGTGGGAAACTGGAGCCATGCTAGGGGGTGAACAATCCGGTCATATCCTCTGCCATCATTACGGGGTTTCTGGGGATGGAATGCAAACCGCCCTACATTTAGCGGCTTTAGTGCAGAAATCGGCGGTTTCCTTGGCTAACTTAGTCGATCATAGCTTTGTCACCTATCCGCAGATTTTACGCAATGTGCGGGTGGAAGATAGAGAAGTGCGACGTAATTGGCAGCAATGTGAACCTTTGCGGCGAGAAATCCGCAAAGCTGAGACAGCTATGGCAGAAAAAGGCAGAATTTTGGTGCGCGCTTCCGGGACAGAACCCTTAATTCGGGTGATGGTGGAAGCAGAAACCCTAGAATTAGCCAATTTTTGGACAGAAAGGCTAGTGGAAGCGGTGCGAAGCTATCTTTTGTAGTCGATCGAGGGGGACAGGGATTATAATGCCCTTAGCCTAGCCTAGCAAGGGATAATTATGACCGGACTAAGTATCGATCGCCAGAAAAAAAAGAATAAACAGGGCCAAACAAAAGCTGATAGTCCCCCGCTTAACATCAAAGAGAAACTTGCCCTCAAAAAAGAAGAAAGGCAAAAGAAACAAAAGTTAACGGGGTTGATTATTTTTGCCATTTGTGTGGGAATTTTGCTCGGATTACCCCTCAGCTTATTATTTGATGCCAAGATAGGAGCTGCAGTAAGTTTAGTCTTGATTTTAGGAGTTTTCTCCTTTAGCTATCCTCGCATGGCTCTTTGGGCATTTATTATCTATGTCCCCTTCACTGGCACTATTATCTATTGGTTGGGAGGTAGTCCCATCCTGCAGATCAGTAAAGATATCTTTTATCTACCCGCTTTAATCGCCTTAGTTTTAGAATGTCGAAAAAAGCAATTACCAATTATTGTCCCCAAACAATTAGGTACAACCCTATTATTAATCTTTGTTTTCTGTGTAGTCTGTTTATTAGCAGTCAATTTACAGAGACAATTTCTGCCTACTTGCGATTCCGTGGCTGGGATGAGTATCTTTAGGGATGGTCGTTTGCGCGGGATTCCCTGTCGGGAAAGTGAGACTTTTCTGCAAGGAATATTAGGATTTAAAGTTTTGCTAGGTTATGTCCCCTTGATCTTCTGCACTTATTACTTAATCAAAGATAAACCGACCCTATTATTTTTTAGTCGTCTCTTAGTGACTTTAGCGATTATTTGTTGTGTCCTAGGACTAATGCAATACTGGATGCTGAAAACAGGTCGTTGTGTAGGAACTAGAGGCTACGTGGCTGATACACTATTTAAAGCCACCTTAGAGGCGAGGTGTTTGATCGGTGGGGCATTAGTGTATAGTCCGGAAGTGAATATGATCCGCCTACCGGGTACTTTTGTTTCCCCCTGGCACTGGGCTTGGTTTTTGGTCTCTAGTGCCGTAATTTGTTATGCCAGTGCCCTTAGTGAAATTTCCCAAAAATGGCGACTAGCAGCCCTAGTGGGTTTAACCCTAGTTTTTATTAATGCAGTGATCTCTGGGCAAAGATTAGCTTTCTTTGCTGTACCGACGATTATTGGTCTGATGACGATTCTTACAGGACAAATCGCTAACTTAAAAAGATTTTTGCCGATCATTTTTGCCGCCACTTTACTTCTAGCTATCGGTTTTTCTTTTCTTAACCCCGATTTTGTCCAACAACGCTACGATAGCGCCGTCAGCCGTTGGCAACAGAGTCCCCCCACCGCTTTTCTTCAAGAACAGTTGGATTTTGCTATCCGTAATCAGGGCGGTATTTTAGGTCGTGGACTCGGTGTGGCCACAGCTTCTGCTAGGGTTTTCGGTGATATTTCCTTTGTGGAAACCTATCATAGTAAAGTTTTATTCGAGTTGGGATACATTGGTTTTACCTTGTACATGATATTCATGACCCATCTAGTTTATCTGGCCTTCCGCACCTATCGTTCCCTCAAAGATCCGACTCTGCGAGGTTTTGCCGGTAGTTATTGGGTTTTGCTGCTCTTTGTTGCCTATCTTCCCTATTGGTATGCCCTCGATACGGATCCTGTGGGCGTTTATTACTGGATATTTGCGGGCGTAATTTTTAGATTACCCGTGATCGAAAAACAGGAAAAAGAAGCCAAAATTCTGGCGGGGGAAACCGCCACAAAATCCTCCAAAAAGAGCTTAAATTTTAAACGCAAAGGTGTTTCTTTGGCTTGAAATATGGGTGTTAGGGGTTGGGTTTTGGGTTTTAGGGGGGTCACTGCGTGCGCGTTGCGGGGGGTTTTAGTTGAAATTCCCCCATCCCCTATCCCCCATCCCCTATCCCCTATCCCCTATCCCCTAATCCCTACCTATCCCCTGCTATGAATTTTCCCTCGATTTCTGTCATCATACCCACCTATCGACGCGAAGAGCCTCTTAAAGATACCCTCGATGACCTACTCAAACAAGATTATCCCGATTTTGAGGTATTAGTTATCGACCAGACCGCTACCCACAGCCCCGCTATACAATCCTATCTGGAAAATCTGGCTAATCAGCACAAAATTAGCTGGTATCGGCTGGATTGGGCGAGTTTACCCGGTGCGAGAAATTATGGAGTCCGTCGCGCCCAAGGCGATATCGTTCTTTTTATCGATGATGATGTGCGGCTACCGGATAATTATCTCAAAGCACATAGTGAGAATTTTGTCAAGAACCCTGAGATAGGTGTAGTGGCAGGTCGGGTATTCGATCGCATGAAATTGGGTGACTCCCAAAAAATGGCGACAGATACCAGCAAACCCTACGAAATCGACTTTTTACCCCCCCAAGCCATGGATCCGGGCATTGCTTGGTATTACATCGATCTTGTCCACACCACTAAACCCCAGCAGGTAATCTCAGCCCGGGGCTGTAATATGTCTTTCCGTAAGGATATATTTACTAAATACGGCATTTGGTTCGATGAACGCTTTCGTGGCAGTGCCGTGCGCGAGGAATCGGATTTTTGCTTAAGATTACGCCGGACTCCCTATCATGTCTGGTACGATCCCACCGCTTATCTGATTCATTTAGGGGAAGAAACCGGCGGCTGTCATGATATTAGCACTCGTTCTTTGAGTTATCAGACGACTTTTTATCATAATCACTTTCTGATGGCCCTGAAAAATCTCACTCCCGCTCAACAATTGCGACTCTACGCTAAATTATTTGATTGTCACGTTCTTGGCAATCCTCCCTGTAATAAGGGTGGTTCTCCGATTAAAATCCTCTCTAGGGGAATTTTTTATAGTTTAGGTTTTCTGGATGCTCTGAAAACTCAAGTAAAGTCCCTCTGGAATGATGGCCAAATTTATACAAAACTAGATCATCTATGAAAATTTTAGTCGCTAGTCATACCTATGTCGTTGATCTCAACTGTGAGAAACTGCGCGCCCTGACAAGATTAAATCCCAATATTGAAGTTACTATTGTTGTTCCCCAACGTTGGCAACCGGGAGGAGTCCAAAATAAAATCATTGAAAGTCAACCGAAAATAGCCGACAATTTCCGAGTCATTCCTATCTCTAATTTTAGCCAGAATAACCAAGCTTTATTAACTTTTGGCACTGATATAATTCCTTTATTGCAAAAATTTAGACCTGATATTATTCAAGTGGAACAGGGTTCTAAATCTCTCGCTTATGCTCAATTTATTACTCTGAATCGTCTCTTAAATCTCCAGGCTAAAAATGTATTTTTTACTTGGTGGAATCTTCCCTATACTCCTAAATTTCCCATCTCTTGGTTAGAAGCTTATAACCTGAAAAATACCGATGGTTTAATCGCTGGTAATCAGGACGGGGTAGATGTTTTAAAAGAACGGGGTTACAGGGGTAAATACACCGTTTTACCACAATTAGGAGTGGATGAAGTTCTTTTTTCCCCCAGCAAGCAACCCGATTTAGCCCGATCTTTAGGCATTGAAAACGATGAATTCGTGATTGGTTTTATCGGTCGTTTTGTGGAAGAGAAAGGCATTCTAAAGCTGATTAAAGCTGTAGCTAAATTAACAGGTAAGTGGAAATTATTACTGTTAGGTCGGGGAATCCTGAAAGATAAAATAGTCAGCGAAGCTACAGCCGCAGGAATAAGCGATCGCTTGATGATAGTGGAAAGTGTTCCCCACGATCAAGTAGTTAATTATATTAACCTGATGAACACTTTAGTTTTGCCTTCAGAAATCACCTATCAGGTCAAAACCTTAACGGCCGTCGGTTGGAAAGAACAATTCGGTCATGTCTTAATTGAAGCTATGGCCTGTCAGGTTCCTGTTATTGGTTCTGATTCGGGAGAAATCCCCTTTGTTATTGCTGATACGGGTTTAATTTTTCCCGAAAAAGATGGGGAGGCACTGGCTAAATCTATACAAACTCTCTTAGATAATCCCAGCTTCGCTCAAGAATTAGGCCAGAGGGGTTATCAGAGAGTAATGACCAATTATACTAATAAAGCCCTCGCTCAAAAACAATTGGATTTCTATCAACAATTACTCCCTCGGTGATGGGGGATAGGGGATGGGGGATGGGGGATGGGGAACAGGAAGAAAAAAGCTGCTCACTGCTCACTGATAACTGGTTTTGACATCCTCACCGCCGTAAACGGACGGTGATTCCCAAACCTCACGATTTAGGTTTCTGCTTCTTTCCCTTGCGGGGTTCCGCACCTGCCTTAACAGTTTTACTCTGTTCTG
>VYKX01000548.1_pt1 | contig 11936 bp, 6 predicted proteins | sample 5114471 | NCBI WGS metagenome assembly VYKX01 (sample SAMN12291785, study PRJNA351875) | freshwater metagenome | isolation source: freshwater lake | place: USA: Michigan, Gull Lake | collected 2013-08-08
CGGCGGCGCCGGGCGGGAGGGCGCCAGCACCGTCTCGCCGAGCCGCAGCGTCGCCCGCAGGCCGCCGGGCCGCCAGTCGAGATCGATCGTCCCGCCGAGCTGCGCCTCCACCGTGGAGCGGATGAGCAGCGAGCCGAACCCCTGCGGCCGGTCGGACGGCACCGGGGGGCCGCTGCTCTCGTCCCAGTCGAGGACGAGGCCGCGGTCCGTCGGGTCGCGCCGCCAGGAGACCCTCAGCCGCCCTTCCGGCACGGCAAGCGCGCCGTGCTTGGCGGCGTTGGTGGCGAGTTCGTGCAGCAGCATGCCGACCGGCTGGGCCGCGACCGCGTCCAGCATCAGGTCCGGCCCCTCCACCGTCACCCGCCGCCCCTCGTCCATGAAGGCGTCGAGTTCCTGCTGCACCAGGGCGCCCAGTTCCGCGCCCTCCCACTTGCTGACCGACAGCAGCGTGTGGGCGCGGGACAGGGCGCCGATGCGCCCCTCGATCTTGCGCACGAACTCCGGGATGGTCCGCGCCTTGGTCAGCTTGATGACCGCCAGCACGAGGGCGACCGCGTTCTTGGCGCGGTGGTCGACCTCGCGCACGAGAAGGCCCTGCGCGGCCTCGGTGCGGCGGCGGTCGGTGCTGTCGCTGAACAGGGTGCAGACCCCGTCCGGCGCCGTGGCACCCGGCCGGAACTGGGGGATCGCGTCGACCAACAGCCAGCGCCGCTCGGCGCGGGCGGGGTTGTGGACGCCCATCAGCACGCCGCGGACCGTCCGCCCGGTCCGCAGCGCCACCAGGGCCGGGTGCTGGTCGTCGGGCAGCGCGGCCTCGCCGGCGTCGACCGCCCGCCAGTCCGGGCGGCCGTTCATCATCTCCTCCGACGTCACGCCGAGAATGTCCTCGGCGGCGCGGTTGGCCGACACGATCCGCCCGTCGGCGTCGTGATAGATGACGCCCTGCGTCAGCGTCGCGAAGAGGGTGCGGAACCGCTCCTCGCTGCGCCGCAGCGCCGCCTCCACCCGCTGGAGGGCCGCGAGGTGCTCGGACTTGCCGATCAGCGAGGCCTCGGCCTCGAAGCGCCGCCGGGTCTCCTGGCGTAGCCGGCGGTCGTGGCGCATGGCGATCAGCACCGCCGACAGGAGGACGAGCGTGATCGCCAGCGCCACCGCCCCGATCCTGACCGTCGTCGCCCGCGACTGGGCCTCGATCAGCGTCCGGTCCTGCCCCACCAGAAGGTAGGCAGGAAGGTCGCCGAGCTTGGCGTGGCCGTAGATGCGCGCGACGCCGTCCTCGGCCGAGACCGCCTCGTGGACGCCGATCTCCGCCCGCGCCACCGCCGCGAAGAAGGGAGAGTCCGGCGGCAGCGCCGTCGGCGCGCCCGGCCGCGACGGGTAGCGGGCGAGGAACGCCCCGTCGGACCGGACGATCGAGACCGTCTGGTTCGGGGCGAGGGCGGCGCTCTCCCACACGGTCTCGAAATAGCTGAGCGCGCCGTTGATGACGATGATGCCGTCGAAGGCGCCGCCGGGACCGGTGCGCCTCCGGCTGAGGTTCGAGGTGAGCGATCCGGCCGCCCGGGCCTGCACGTTGCCGCCGATGAAGAGGGTGTCGCGCTGCTGGAGGGTGCGGAAGTCGTCGCGCCCGGCGATCCCGTCCGGCGCCACCGAGAGCGTGTCGGTGCCCACCGCGGGGCGCCCGTCCGGCCGGACGAGCCAGATGCCGTCGATGTGCGGGGAGGCGCGGACGATCTCGTCCAGAAGGTCGCGCACCTCGGTCGAGGTCTCGATCTCCGCCCAGTCCAGGCCGCGCACGCGCTGGTCGATCCAGCGCATCGCCACCTCCTGCGCCTCGAACACGCGGAGCGCGTGCTCGCGCAGGACGGTCGCCGACTGTCCGACCCGCAGCCCGGCGATCTCCAGCAGGTTGCGGTCCGACAACGCCGCCACGACGGTCGCCACCGCGGTCGGGATGACCAGCGACGCCCAGAAGAGGATGACGAGGGGGCGCGTGCGGCGGAAAAGGGAGCGCATTGAAAGCCGTACCGTTGACGAAGCGATCCTAGCGCAACGGCGGTCCGGGATCACGCGTCCCGCACCGCAGCGACCCGAAACCAGATGTCCGTTGGAAGGTATGTCACCCGGTCGGTTGCGTAATCGTTTAGTGCTTTGGTATGTAAGTGTCTCCGGTGCGGTGGAAGGACAACATGGAGATCAAGGGTGCCAAGGGCCAAAAGCCCAGCCCGCACATCGCACCGATCCTGTACCGTATCGTGAACGGGTCCAGCAGCACGTCGCTCAACCTGACGCGCGCCAAGCGCGACGGCACGAAATACGAAAACCTGTTCCGCAAACAGGGTTTTTACGGGACCGTCCTCTACAAGTACCCGAACTTCAAGGGTCCCTGGCCGACCTCGGCGAAGGACGCCGCCGCCGCACCGGCGAACAGCGACGACCGGCCGATCGAGACCGGCATCTACGTCCCGGGCGACACCAAGGACCTGATGGGCGGGGGCTACGCCATCTATGTCCGCCAGACCGGCTATCGCGACATGTTGCGCGACCACCTGGGTCTCGACCACGCGCGCCAGGACCCCGACCTGCTCCACGACCTGCGGGTGATCAGCACGCTCGACGACATGCCGTCCGTCGATCCGTTCCTCATCAAGTCGCGTTTCGAGGCGCTGCGGATCCCGTTGGCGACGAACTCGCTCGACATCCGTCCGGAGGAGGAGCAGGCGGTCCGAACCCTGATCGAACGCCGGATCGAGCCCGTGCTCATCAAGGCCTCGATGTCCGGCACCATTTCGGACGAAGCGCGGCGGCGCACGCTGGACGCGATCTGGAACCCGACCCTGCCCGAGAGCGCCCGCTTCGTGAAGGCCTTCGGGATCCACGAGAGCGAATGCGCCAAGGTCTTCTTCGCGCTGCAGGGCATCACCTTCTACGAGCACCTGTTCGTCACCTCCACCGAGGACTGCCGCAAGACGGCCGTCTGGCTGCGGGAGGTGGCGGCGCGCCCGTTCGACCTGCGCTCGCGCCCCCGCTACGACGTCGACCGGCAGACCGCCGTCCTGCAGGAGGTGGGCCGCGCCTTCGCCCACACGATCAAGTCGATGCAACTCCTGTTCAAGGACTACGATCAGGCGCTGCAGGAGTTCGTCACCTCCGACAGCGCGGCGGCGCTGCGCCATTTCCTCCTGAGCGCGCACCGTCACTTCTGGACGCTCGGCCACGGCATCATGGCGATCACCAACTGCGCGCAGGCGGTGGCGGAGGCCGAGAGCGGCAACCGCATCCAGAACTTCGAGGTCGTCGGCCAGACGCTGGCCCGCATGCGGGTCTCGCTCGCGAGCCGGGCGGAGTCGCACCGCCTCTGACGCACGTCCTCGCCGCCGCGCGGAGGCCCATGGTCACCGCTCTGCGGCGGCGCGTTGTCCTCGGGATCGTCGTGGTCTAGGGTCGCCGTCCCACGCCCGACGAGGTCATCCGAGGTTCCCATGCCCGCGCTCCGCTCCCGCACCACCACCCATGGCCGCAACATGGCCGGGGCCCGGGGCCTCTGGCGGGCGACGGGCATGAAGGACGGCGACTTCGGCAAGCCCATCGTCGCCGTCGTCAACTCCTTCACCCAGTTCGTGCCGGGCCACGTCCACCTGAAGGACCTGGGCCAGCTGGTCGCGCGCGAGATCGAGGCGGCCGGCGGCGTGGCCAAGGAGTTCAACACCATCGCCGTCGACGACGGCATCGCGATGGGCCACGACGGGATGCTCTATTCGCTGCCCTCCCGCGACCTGATCGCCGACAGCGTCGAATACATGGTCAACGCGCACTGCGCCGACGCCATGGTCTGCATCTCCAACTGCGACAAGATCACGCCCGGCATGCTGATGGCCGCGATGCGGATCAACGTGCCCGTCGTCTTCGTCTCCGGCGGGCCGATGGAGGCGGGCAAGGTCGTGCTGGGCGGCAAGACCAAGGCGGTCGATCTCGTCGACGCCATGGTGGCCGCCGCCGACCCGAGCGTGAGCGACGAGGACGTCAAGGTCATCGAGCGGTCGGCCTGCCCCACCTGCGGCTCCTGCTCGGGCATGTTCACCGCCAATTCGATGAACTGCCTGACCGAGGCGCTGGGCCTGTCGCTGCCCGGCAACGGCACGGTGCTGGCGACCCACGCCGACCGCCGCCGCCTGTTCGTGGAGGCCGGGCACCTGATCGTCGACCTCGCGAAGCGCTGGTACGAGCAGGAGGACGCGCGCGTCCTGCCGCGCGCCATCGCGTCCATGGCGGCGTTCGAGAACGCGATGACGCTCGACATCGCCATGGGCGGGTCGACCAACACCGTGCTGCACCTTCTGGCCGCCGCGCACGAGGCGGGCGTGCCCTTCACCATGGCCGACATCGACCGTCTGTCGCGCCGGGTGCCGGTCTTGTGCAAGGTCGCCCCCTCGGTCCCCGACGTCCACATCGAGGACGTGCACCGAGCGGGCGGCATCATGGGCATCCTGGGCGAGCTCGACCGCGCGGGCCTGCTCGACACCACGGTCCCGACGGTCCATGCGCCGACGATGGCGGACGCGCTGGAGCGCTGGGACCTCGTGCGCACGGGCAGCGAGGCGGTCCGGACCTTCTTCCTCGCGGCCCCCGGCGGCGTGCCGACGCAGACGGCCTTCAGCCAGGAGCGGCGCTGGGACGACCTCGACCTCGACCGGCAGACGGGCGTGATCCGCGGCGGCGCCCACGCCTTCTCGAAGGACGGCGGCCTCGCGGTCCTCTTCGGCAACCTCGCCGAGGAGGGCTGCATCGTGAAGACGGCGGGGGTGGACGCCTCGGTCCTGGTGTTCGCCGGCCCGGCCCGCATCTTCGAGAGCCAGGACGCCGCGGTGGACGGCATCCTGAACGGAAAGGTGAAGGCGGGCGAGGTGGTGCTGATCCGCTACGAGGGCCCGAAGGGCGGCCCCGGCATGCAGGAGATGCTCTACCCCACCAGCTACCTGAAGTCGAAGGGGTTGGGGAAGGCCTGCGCGCTGGTGACCGACGGGCGGTTTTCGGGCGGCACGTCAGGCCTGTCGATCGGCCACGTCTCGCCGGAGGCGGCGGAGGGCGGGACGATCGCGCTGGTCGAGGACGGCGACCGGATCGAGATCGACATCCCCGGCCGGACCATCCGCCTCGCCGTGCCCGACGAAGAGCTGGCCCGCCGCCGCACGGCGCAGGCCGCGAAGGGCTGGCGCCCGGCGGCACCCCGGAAGCGGGCGGTGAGCGCCGCGCTCAAGGCCTATGCCGCGCTGACGACCAGCGCGGCGAAGGGCGCGGTGCGGGACGTGTCGCAGATCGGGGCGGAGTGAGGGGGGCACCATTCTCTCCGCCTCGTCCTTCGACAGGCTCAGGACGAGGCCCGCCCGGCCTCGGGGTCATGCGGACCATCGGTGGGACAAGGCAGGGCGCGCCTCATGGTGAGCCCGTCCAACCCTGAGTCGGCACGCCGGTCACGGGGGAAAATCGGTGATGGCTTTCGATCCCCACGCTCATCGCCATGACCCACAAGTACACTGTCACCGCATTCCAAGTTGAACGCGGGTGGCGTAGCGCTCGACTCACCCTTTCTCACGCCCGCCGGTCCTATTTCCTATCCGCCGCTCGAACCGGGTTGTCGGTGCCGGGTCGAATACCGGATGCCGCGTGCATGAGCGAGGTAGCGCTATGGCGATCGGTCATCGCGAACGCCATTGCCGAAGCGCGCGGCGAGATCATCGGGCGGCAAACCAAGGGACAGCGGCTGGCCACCCCGGTCAAATTCCCTTTTTGTTCTTGCCACCGCCTATAGGTAGGCTACTCTGGCTCGGTAGCCGCCATATGCTGATTTCTGTGCAGGGAGGGTAGAGATGAAACGGCAGAACACAAGCCATGCGGTGATGGCGCAACGTTTTGAGCCATCAGAAAGCCTGGATGACTTCCCGACGCCCCCTTGGGCGGTCCGTGCTCTCATCGAACACGTGATCGGTGATATGGCTCAACTAAAGTCGCAGGTTTGTCTCGAACCTGCCTGCGGACGAGGACATATGGCGGTGGCTCTTTCCGAGTACTTTGGAAAGGTGGAAGCAACGGATATCGCAGTTTATGGATATGGACCCCCGAAAGACTTTCTACGTTACCCTAAAAGAGAAGCATATGATTGGATAATCACCAATCCACCATTCAAAGCAGCTGAGCAGTTCTTTCAGCAAGCTTGGCCAATGGCGCGAGTCGGTGTGGCTCTTCTCGTGAGAACAGTCTTCATCGAAAGCGTTGGGCGATTGGAGAGGATATTCTCAGTGACACCCCCAACCTACGTCGCTCAGTTTTCTGAGCGCGTTCCGATGGTTAAGGGGCGACTCGACGACAAGGCGTCGACAGCGACCGGGTATGCTTGGATTGTTTGGAAGAAGCCTCTTGGAGAGATGTCTCAGTTGCGATGGATCCCATCTTGCCGTAAGACTCTCGAAAGAAAGAGCGACTATCTTCCAGCCTTCCTGTCGCTCAGCCGGGGCGAGTCGAAGCAAGCGAGCAACGCCGCAGTGAGAGATTTGTTCTCTAACGTTCAGGAGTGAACGATGACAGGTCGGCCATTCTTAGCTGATCACATTGATGCATCGGTCAAAAGACTGGCTAAGAAGAAATTCATTCTCGATCCGATTCTTGGTTCTAAATACTCGAAGGCATCGAGCATATCCGGCTCTATCCAAAAAAGGCACGGATATCTCATTGAGCAATGCGCGCTGCGGTATTTGTCTCAGTTCTCGTCGACGGACTTTGAAGTTTGGTCAGAACCGATTTTCAATGTCTCGGCTGTGGCTGACAACATGGTGAACGGAGCTGCCGACCCGTTCACGTTAATGGGCTCTAATGCCCCATATGGCGTTGGACCTCGCCATCTCCAAGTAGATCTTCTCACTTATGACAGAACGAATGGATTGATCCGAGCCTATGAGATCAAACGTGGCAATGGGCCTCATGACTCTGGGAAGAGGCGGTCAATCACGCGCGATCTTGTCTGCCTACAAATACTTCTGAAGGGCTATGGCGAGACGCGAGGTTTTACGATCAATAGAGCGGAGGCATTTATTATATTCTACTATGGTAAGTGCTCCGTTACAGGGCCACATGTTCTTACGAAGGGTGACTTGGATGCTCATTTCGGACGCCCCATCGTCGCAGCGATCGAGGAAGCTAACAGCTACCTACAAGCGGAGATTCAGGCGTTATTGGCGAGCACGTAACCGGTCCGTGAGGACGCGGACTGTCGATCGTCTATTGATCGGGCCGTCTGTCATCATTGAATGGGAACTAGCCGACACTCTCTCCGTTCCGATTTTGTGGAAAACCGGTGACGGGAAACCCGGTGACGGTTTACGCTTTTCGGTCCCCTCCTCCGCAGCCCCAGGCAAGTCCTATCCCCCTCCCCCGACCCTGATGCCGACGGCCCGGGCATCGCGTTCACCCGACGGGACCGGCCTTGAACGTCGTCCCGCGCAGAGACATACTTCCTAAAAGCCATCCGCCGCCAGATCTTCGACAATGTGCATCAGACGACAGGAACGCTAGCAATCGTTGCACCGGCATCCAGGAGGCCTTGTTCGGAAAGAATTTCGTCCGACCGATAGGATGCGAACCGGTTGCTAGGCCGTCGCGAACCCGTCGCGAGGCTTTCGCGAACCGCCGCGCGACCATTGCGCCCCCCCCTCAGTACCCCCGCGCCCGGTCCACCACGTGCCGGAGCGGCCGCCCGGCCTCGAAGCCGAGGATGTTCTCCACCACCACCGGCACCGCCGTCCGCGGATGGGTGAGTGCCGCGACGTGCGGGTACACGTGGACCCGCGGGTGCGCCCAGAACGGATGGTCGGCGGGCAGCGGCTCGGTCCGGAACACGTCGAGTGCGGCCATCGAGAGGCGCCCGGCGTCGAGCGCGGCGATCAGGTCGGCGTCGACCACCGTCGCCCCGCGCCCGCCGTTGACGAGCAGACCGCCCGGGTTCATCGCGTCGAACACCGCCCGGCCGACGAGGTCGGTCGTGTCGGGCGTCAGCGGGAGCAGGTTCACGACCGCGTCGGCACCCGTGGCCGCCGCCACCAGCCGATCCCGGCCGGCGAAGGACGTCACGCCCGCGATGTCGGCGCCGCCGCGGCTCCACACCCGGGTCGCGAAGCCGAGGCCGGCGAGCGCGCGGGCGATCGGGCCGCCGAGTTCGCCCGCACCCAGCACCGTCACCGTGCGCTCGAACGCCAGCCGCTCCTTTAGCTGGCGCCACTCGCGGCGCTGGTCCTGCTCGCGGTAGAGGAAGAGGTTGCGGTGCCAGGCGAGCACCTGCGCCAGCACCCATTCCAGCATCCCGTCGCGCAGGCCCGGATCGACCATCCGCACGATCGGCAGGTGGGCCGGCACCACACCCTCGGCCAGAAGCGCCTCGATCCCCGCGTTCACGCTGAACACGACCTTCAGCCCCGGGATCGCGTCCAGCACGCCGGGGCCGGGCTTGCCGGTCAGGACGTAGTCCGCCGGCCGGTCCCCCAGCGCCTCGATCGAGGGCACGATCTCGTGGCCCGGAAGCGACCGGGCGAGCAGATCGGTCCAGGGGGTCGGGTCGGACTTGAGGGCGACGACGAGGCGCTTCATGGGGGCTCCGGAGGCGAGGCACCGCCGGCGGGCGGCGGCGCATCGTGGAGCGGCGCAGAGCGGCGGTCCAGCCCCGGCGGCAGCGATGGTGGTTGGTGCGGCGGGGCCGGGCGCATTAAGTTCGACACCCAACGAAGTGAACCGCCCGGGTGGGAAGCGCCATGCGACGGAACCTGCTGCAATCGGTCATCGCCAAGACGGTTCTCGGCGTCGCGATCCTTCTGGGCGTGGGGCTGCTGACGCTGCGGCAGCTGAACGTGAGGGCTTCGCCGCCGTGGCCGAGCGCGAGGTGGAGGCGACGTCGGCGCTGGGGGCCGCCCGCGCGGCGCTCATCAACAAGATCCGCATCGTCAACCGCCTGATCGCCGAGGTGGACCGCGACGCCATCGAGGCGATGGCCGGCGAGGCGGACCGGCGCGATGGCGTGTTCCGCCGCGAGATGGCGCGCGTGGCGCAGGCCACCGGCGCGCGCCTGCCCGAGGTCGCGGCGATCGGCGTGGCGTTCGATGCGCTCGTCCCGCTGACGAACGGGGTGATCGAGGCCCGTCTCGAGGGGCGGACGATGACCGATTCGCCGGCCTTCGTCGCCCAGTTCCGGGAGATGGCGCTGGCGGCCGAGACGCTGGACCGCCGGATGGCGCAGGCCGTCGTCGACGGATCGGCCGCGCTCCGGGCGGACGCCCGCGCGCTCAGGAACGGGATCGAACGGTCGATCGAGCGGACGATGCTGATCGCCGGGGCCGGGCTGCTGATCGGGTTCGCGGTGTCGATGCTGGTCATCCATCATGCGGTCGCCCAGCCGCTGCGCGCGCTGTCGGCGACCGCCATCGGCATCCTGGGCGGCGACCGCGTCCGCACGGTGCCCAGCCTGAGCCGGCGCGACGAGATCGGCGACATCGCCGGTGCGGTGCAACGGCTGAAGGAGACCCTCGCCGCCAACGACGCGCTGGCGGAGGAGACGCTGCGATCGGCCGAGAAGGTCGCCGCCGCCTCCGGGGACGCGGCCATCGCCGTCGCCGAGGTCTCGGCCGGATCGCGCCGCCAGATGGATTCGGTCGATCAGATCACGCTCGAGGTGTCGCTCACCAGCACGACCATCGGCGCCATCTCCGACATGACGGCCACCGCCCGCGACCGCACCCGCGGCGCGGCCGAACGCGTGGAGGCGGCGCAGCACCAGATCGCCACGCTGATCGGCGCGGTCCGGGGCATCTCGGCGATCAGCGACCAGATCAGCCAGATCACCCAGCGCATCGCCGCCATCGCCACCCGCTCGAACATCCTGTCGCTGAACGCGGCGATCGAGGCGGCGCGCGCCGGCGAACACGGGCGCGGGTTCGGCGTGGTGGCCGACGAGGTCAACCATCTGTCGATCCAGACGACCGAACTCGCCAACGAGATCGCGACGCTGGCCACCTCGAGCGGCGAGACGATCCGCCAGGGGGTCGACATCGCGGTCGAGGTCAGCACCGCGATGGCCGAGGTGGTCGGCGTGGTGGAGGAGACGGGGACGCTGGCGATGGAGGTCGCGCGGGCGATCGACGAGCAGCGGGGCATCATCGGCACGATCGACGGGCGGGTGGCGGCCCTGCGCCAGATCTCGCACTCGAACGCGGTGGCCAGCGCGCACATCACCGCGGCGATGAACGACCTCGCCACCCTGGCCGACGGAACCCGCCGCCGCGCCGGCGCGGCGCGGGGCGAACCGGCGGCGGGGTGAGCGTCAGTCCACGACCTCGATCGCCTTCACGTTCCACACCGCCCAGGCCTCGATCTCCTTGGTGCGGACGGCGGCGTCGGAGCCGAAGTCGTACATGATCCAGAGCGGACCCTTGCCCCGGGTGGGGATCGGCTGGTCGTCGATCCGGCTGGCGAGGATCGGGGGGAAGGGCTGGTCGGCGGGCACCGGCATCGTGACCGTATAGTCGTTGAGCGCCGTGACCCGGATCCGGCGCCCCGTCGCCCCGACGGCGGCGAGGACGTCCTTGAGCCAGGGGCCGGCATAGGCCCTCTGTCCCGGTTCCCAGTTGTTGGTGGTCAGGAACCGGCCCTGCGGCAGGGCGTCGAGCATCGCCCGGTCGAAGACCGCGCCCGCCGGTGCGTTCGTGACGCCGATCCGCCCCGACACGGAGAGCAGAGGCGTGCCCGTCGGCTGGCCGAGGGCCAGGGCCGACGCCGGCGCCCCGAGCGCGGCGACCGCCAGTCCGAGGGCCGAGGATCCGAACGCGCGACGGCTGAGATTCACGGGACGCTTCCTTCGATATCGAACAGATCCCGAAAGTTAAGATTCAAATGTTAAGAAAGTCTTTTCCATTCGGGGTCAGAGATCGGCGAGCGTCCGCCAGATCCGCAACGGCGTCGCCGGCATGTCGAGATGGCGCACGCCCCTGTCGGCCAGCGCGTCGACCACCGCGTTCATCACCGCCGGAAGCGCGCCGGAGCAGCCCGCCTCGCCGCAACCCTTCACGCCCAGCGGGTTCGACCGGGCCGGCGACGGATGGCTGGCGAAGGCGATGGACGGGGCGTCTGCCGCCCGCGGCAGGGCGTAGTCCATGAAGGAGCCGGCCAGCAGCTGGCCCTCGCCGTCGTAGACCGTGTGCTCCATCAGCGCCTGCCCGATGCCCTGCACGATGCCGCCGTGGGCCTGCCCCTCGACCAGCATCGGGTTGATCAGCACCCCGAAGTCGTCCACGACCGTGTAGCGCTCGACCCGCACCGCCCCTGTCTCGGGGTCCACCACCACCTCGCAGACGTGGCAGCCGTTGGGAAAGGTGGAGGGCGCGCCGGAGAAGACGTGGTCGACGTCCAGCGTCGCCGGCAGGTCGTCCGGCAGGTCGAGCCCGTCGCGCAGGCGCGCCGCCAGCTCCATGATCCCGATCGCCCGGTCGGTGCCGGCCACCCGGAAGGTGCCGCGGTCGAACTCCACGTCCACCTCGGCCGTCTCCAGCGCGAAGGCGGCGATGCGGATCCCCTTCTCGATCACCTTGGCCGCGGCCTCGGCGATCGCGTTGCCGCTGGCCATGGCCGAGCGCGACCCCCCGGTCCCGCCGCCCGCGACCAGCCGGTCGCTGTCGCCCTGTACGAGGCGGACGCGCCCGAACGGCACGCCGAGGCGCGTCGAGAGCACCTGGGCGAAGGCGGCGGCGTGGCCCTGGCCGTAGTCGAGCGTGCCGGTCACGACCGTCACGGTGCCGTCCGCCTCGAACCGCACGCCCCCCATTTCGGGCGAGGGCGGCGCCGTCGCCTCGAGGTACTGGGCGAGGCCGCGGCCGCGCAGCAGGCCCCGCGCGGCGCTGGCCGCC
>VYKX01000321.1_pt1 | contig 11814 bp, 11 predicted proteins | sample 5114471 | NCBI WGS metagenome assembly VYKX01 (sample SAMN12291785, study PRJNA351875) | freshwater metagenome | isolation source: freshwater lake | place: USA: Michigan, Gull Lake | collected 2013-08-08
CGCCGGGGCAGCGCCATCGCAGCGGCGCCCGCGGCGGTCAGGGCAAGGAGGTCGCGCCGACGCCGGTCCGTCACCGTCCCCGCCCCAGAAAGGCGGACAGCGCGTCGATCTCGGCCTCGGTGAAGCCTTTGGCGAGACGGTTCATGATCGTGGCCGGGAGCCGGTCCTGCCGGAAGGCGAGCAGCGACGTCCGGATCGCCTCGGGTGCCAGACCGTCCAGCGGCGGGACCGATCCGGCACCGCGCCCGTCCGGGCCATGGCAGGTGCCGCAGGAGGCGGCGAGCAGCGACGGGGCGATGCCCGGCGCCTGAGCGGCGGCGGGAAGGGGGAGCAGGTAGAGGGCGAGGAGGAGCGGAACCTTTGCGGTCAGGAACCCGGGCACGGTGCGGCGACCCCCTCTCCCTGTCCCTCTCCCTGGTGGGGAGAGGGGACGCGACTTCAAATGAACTCCCCTCTCCCCCCGGGGAGAGGGGGCGGGGGAGAGGGGGTCGCGCCGTCCAGGACCTTGCCGGAAGAGAGATCCCCCTCGAAGAAACGACGGCCAGGACCCGAAGGCCCCGGCCGCCGTGCGCCGGGATCACGCCCAGCGCAGGTCGTGCTTGAGGATCGGCGTCGAACGGATCCGCTTGCCGGTGGCGAAGAAGATCGCGTTGGCGAGCGCCGGCGGCATCGGCGGACCCGCCGTCTCGCCGAAGCCGCCCCACCAATCCGTCTCGGAATTGGCGATGACGCTCTCGACGACCGGCATCTCCGGAAGCCGCAACAGCTTGTACTTGTCGAAGTTCACGTTGTGGATCCGGCCGTCCTTGAAGTCGAGGCCGCCATGCAGGCAGTGGCTCAGCTCCCAGGCCACGCAGCTGCGCACCTGCTCGTGCGCCGCCCGCGGGTTGATGACCCAGCCGGAGTTGCTGACGACCAGGATCTTCTCGATGGAGAGGTTGCCGCGCCGCGACACCTCCACCGTGGCGCAGACGCCGACCGTGGCCCCGTGGCTCTCCACCACCGCCACACCCATGCCGGTGCCGCGCGGGTTCTTGGTGGTGAAGCCCGAGATCTCCTTCATCTTCAGCAGCACGCGCTGCCAGCGCTCGTTGCCCTCGGTCATCTTGATCCGCCACTCCAGCGGATCCCACCCGCCGGCGAGCGCCAGCTCGTCGATGTACTGCTCGATCAGGAAGCCATTGTTGTTGTTGCCCGGCGCCCGGTTCGGCCCGACCGGCAGGTTCGACTGCACGACGTGCCGCTCGTAGCGGAAGTTCGGGATGTTGTACGGCATGTTGGCGATGCCGCGGTCGGCGTAGGCCGGCACCACCGGGTCGGCGACCGCCCGGGCGATCATGGCCCGGGGCAGCTTGTCGTCGCCCAGCACCGCCTCGAACCGCGCCCACACCGGCGGACGGGTCCGCGACTGGGTCGTGTCCTCCTCGCGCGACCAGAGCAGCTTGACCGGCCGCCCGACCTGCTTGGAGATCTCCACCGCCTGCCGGGTGATGTCGACCGCGTTGCCGTTGCCGAAGGCGCCGCCCTGGAAGGTGCCGTGGACAAACACCTGCTTGGGATCGCGCCCGGCCTGATCGGCCGCCAGCAGCAGCGTGGCCGAGACGTTCTGGGTGAAGCTCCAGACGTCGATGCGGTCCGCCTTGACGTCGGCGACGCAGGCCGGCGGGCTCATCGGCGCGTGCGTCTCGTAGGGGCGCGAATACTCCCCGCGGACCACCTTGTCGCCGGCCGACGCGAGGATCGGCCGAGGATCGCCCCGCACCTCCTCGGCGTGACGGCCCTCCTTGCCCATCAGGTCCTTCGCCTCGGTGTCCATCCCGGCGTAGCTGAACCGCACGCCCGGGCCGAGGTCCCATTCGATGGGCAGCAGATCGAGCGCCACCTTCGCCCGATAGTAGCTGTCGGCGACGACAGCCACCGCGCTCCGCATGTCGGAGTTGGCCGGCCTGTCCTTGGTCTGCTTCAGTTCGACCACGGCGATCACGCCCGGCCGGTCCTTGATCGCGGCGGCGTCGAACGACTTGACCTTGCCGCCCGGCACCGGCGACGCCTTGACCGCGGCGTAGACCATGCCCGGCACGCGCACGTCGACCGGATAGATGGCGCTGCCGTCGACCTTCGGGGCGACGTCCATGCGGGGCACGTCCTTGCCCAGCAGCCACCAGTCCCCGTACTTCTTGATCTTCGGCTCCTCGGCCAGCGTCACCTGCGCCGCCGCGGTCGCGAACTCGCCGTAGGTGCCGCGGTTGGCGCCGGCGGTCAGCACGCCCTGCTCCGCCTTCACCTGGGCGCGGTTGACGCCCCACTTCTTCGCCGCCGCCTCGCGCAGCCGCTCGCGGGCCGAAGCACCGGCCTGCATGATGTGCGGATGGCGGTTGCGGACCAGGTTCGACCCGCCGGTCGACATGTCCTTGTACTCGCCGCCGCGGGTCACGTGGCGGTTGGCGTCCGCCAGCACTGCGCGGACGTTCTCCCAGGGAACGTGGAGTTCCTCGGCCACCATCTGGGCGACGGACGTCATGGCGCCCTGCCCCATCTCGGTGTGCGGGACGCGCACGGTGACGATGCCCTGCGGGTCGATCGTCAGCCAGGCGTTGATCTCGGTCGCCCCGTTCGCGTCCTTCCAGAGCTCGCCGTTCACCCCCGCCGCGGCCTCGGCCGCCCGCGGAAGGTTGAAGCCGAGTACCATGCCGCCGCCGACCGCCACCGCGGTGGTGATGAAGGCGCGGCGCGAAAGCTGCATCTGCGTCATCGCCCCCTCCTCACGACTGGCCGATCTTCACCGCGGCGTGGATCGCCTCGCGGATCTGGGTGTAGGTGCCGCAACGGCAGAGGTTGTCCGCCATCGCCTCGTCGATCTGCCGGTCGGACGGATTGGGCGTGCGGGCGAGCAGCGCCGAGGCGGCCATGATCTGGCCGGACTGGCAATAGCCGCACTGCGGGACCGTGTGTTCGATCCAGGCCTTCTGGACCGGATGGCTGCGGTCGTTCGACAGGCCCTCGATCGTCGTGATCTTGCGCCCGACGACGCTGGCCGCGTTGATGTTGCAGGACTTCGCCGCCTGGCCGTCGACGTGGACCGTGCAGGCGCCGCACTGGGCGATGCCGCAGCCGTACTTGGTGCCGGTCAGCCCGATCGTGTCGCGCAGGACCCAGAGAAGCGGCGTCTCGGGCTCCACGTCGACGTCGTGGGTGCGACCGTTCACCGTGAGCGTGAACTTCATGGGGTGTCCTCCCGAAATGAACCCGTCCCGCCGCCGTGTTTGTTTTTCGGCGGGTCGCGCGACCGATCGACGCGGACGCACGCGGGGTCGAGAATACCCCTTCGATGTATGTTTCCAACAAGTAAATCGTATACGACTGCGGGCGGATCGCCCGGCCGCGTCCCGTCAGCCGACGATGATCGGCGCGCTGTTCACGAACGTGACGTCGTGCGTGTCGTACCAGTCGAACGCGAAGGTCCCGCTCGTCCCGGCCCGGGCGAAGATCTGGAAGTAGGGGTTGGTCGCGACCGCTGGATAGAGGCGCGCCCGGAACACCTCATGCCCGTCCTTGGTGCATGTGAACCGCGAGATGATGCGCTGGCGCACCCATTCCTCGAAGGGGTCGAGGCGCAGGCCCGTCTCCATCGGGTGGGAGATGAGGGCGCGGATCGCCACCACCTCCCCCGGCGCCGCGCGCGCCGGCACGCTCACCCGCGTCTGCGGGCGGAAGGCGGCGACGTCCGCGTTGGTGCCGGTGCCGATCTGCGCGCAGGCGCCGAAGCTGACCGAGACCTCCCGGTCCGCGCGCAGATGCCGGCCGTCGCTCATCTGGACGACGGCGGTCACCGTCTGCGTCCGCTCGAGCCGGATGCGGGTGGAGAACTCGCCGCGCCCGCTGGCCGGCGTCATCCAGGCGGACAGGACGTGCGGCGTCGGATTGCCGTGGGCCACCACATGGACGACGCGGGGATGGTCGGCCGCGGTCATCGCCGCGTCGACACGCACCGTGAGCGGGACCGAGCTTCCGGCCTCCGCGTGCTGGGGCAGGTCCATCTCGAGCCCGTCGCGCCGGAACGTCACCGGCCCGAGGAAGGCGCGGATCGCGTCCTCGGCGTCGCGCCAGAGCGGGTCGAGACCGCGCAGGTCCGTGACCTGCGCCGCCACCGGGGTGACGAGGCCGCCGGCCCCGGCGAGTGCGGCGGCCAGCACCGCCCGACGGGAAAGATGGGTTCGACCAGCCATGACGCGGGCGCCTCGCGCGACGGACCGGACGCCGAAGGCCCGGCACCGGCGTCCGGCCGAAGCGTATGCACCGCGGGCCGGCGGGACAAGCCCGACGTCCGCCGGCCCCCGGCGGACGTCGGCGCCGGTCAGGTCCCCGGACCGCGCAGCATGATCTCCTGGTTGCGCACCGCGTCCTGCACCCGGCGCAGGCGGGCGGGATCGAGCGGGACCAGCCCGCGCCGGAGGAGATAGCCGCCCGGCCCCATCGCCTTGTCCGAGACGTACTCGGCGAGGAAGGCGCGAAGGGCGGGCACCGCCTCGACGTTCGCCCGCTTGACGTAGACGAACAGCGGCCGTGCGATCGGATAGGCACCCGAGGCGATGGTCTCCGGCGTGTCGTCCACGCCTTCGATCCGCGCGCCTTCGATCCTGTCCCGATGGGTCTCGAGCACGCCGTAGCCGAAGATGCCGAGCGTTCCCGGCGCGCCCTCCGTCACCCGGCGGACGATCAGCCCGTCGTCCTCGCCGCCGTCGGTCCAGCGGCCGTCCTCGCGAACGGTGGTGCAGAGCCGACGGCGCAGGGCCGCGTCTTCGATCGCCCGCACCTCAGGCACCGCCTGGCATCCCGCCGAGAGCACGAGATCGGTGAAGCTGTCACGCGTGCCCGAGGTCGGCGGCGGGCCGATGACGGCGATCGGCCAGTCGGGCAGGCCCGCGGCGACCTGCCGCCAGCTGGTGTGGGGATTGGGGACGAGCCGGCCGCCCTGCGGGATCTCCTTGGCGATCCCCAGCCACAGCTGCGCCAGGGTGAAGTTCGGCGATGGCAGGTCCTTGCGGTGCGCGACCACGATGCCGTCGTGGCCGATCGGGATCTCCATGATCTCGTTCACGCCGCGCGACAGGCACTTCTGAAACTCCAGCGCGTTCATGCGCCGCGACGCGTTCTGCACGTCCGGATGGCGCAGGTCGCTGCCCTGGCAGAACTGGTCGAACCCGTACACGGTGCCGACGCTGCGCACCTCGACCTTGCCGGCGCCGCTCGCCGCCAGGGTCTCGGCGACGCTCCGGGTGAAGGGGGCGACGGTCGAACTCCCCGTCGCGAGCACCGCTTCGCGCGTCTGCGCCACGGCGGCGGATCCCGCGCCGATCGTGACCGCACCGAGGATCGCCACCGCGATCCGTGTCGTCGTCATCATCCTGGTCCTCATGATCCCCCCTTCTGGACGGTGCCGTGGCGAGCCTGCGGCACGAACCTTGTGACTCCGTTCCGTGACCGTTCCGTTATGGTCCGGGCACTTGGGTTCAGGCGACGGCCGGCCTCCCCGCATCCCGCGTGCGTGGCAGGGCCAGCGTGACGAGCCAGCAGGCGACGAGCATCGCGAAGGCCCCCCACAGGCAGGCGGCGAGCCCGCCCCACTGGTAGAGGAGGCCCGACAGCAGCGTGCCCGCGAACCGGCCGGCCGCGTTGGCGGCGTAGTAGAAGCCGACGTCCTCGGCCGCCTTTTCCGATCCCGCGTAGGCGAGGATCAGATAGGAGTGGACGGACGAATTGACGGCGAAGGCGAAGCCGAAGAGCGTCAGGCCCGCGACCACCACGAGGTCGGCGGCACCGGTGTCGAGCATCAGCGCGCCCGCGAGCGCCGCCGGGATCAGCGCGAGGCCCAGCGACCAGCCCTGCGCGGCGGGCACCTCGGTCGCCAGCCCGTCGGCGCTGCGCCGGACCAGCGCCGGGGCAGCCGCCTGCACCACGCCATAGCCGATGGTCCAAAGCGCGAGGAACCCGCCCACCATCGTGAAGGTCCATCCCTGAGCGTAGAGGAACACCGGCAGCCCGACCACGAACCAAACGTCCCGCGCCCCGAACAGCACGATCCGGGCGGCGGCCAGCAGGTTCACCCCCTGGTTCTTCGCGAAGAGTTCGCGGGCGGATTTCGACGCCTTCGCCCCGCCCTTCAGCGGCGGCAGCGAGAGCAGGACGCCGGCCAGGATCAGCGCCAGCACCCCCGCCATGCCCCACAGCGCCGGCCGGAACCCGACCGCCTCCAGCAACAGGCCGCCGAGGAAGAAGCCGATGCCCTTCATCGCGTTCTTGGAGCCGGTGAACCACGCGACCCAGCGGAAGAGCCGGCCCGACGCACCCTCCCCCGCCCCACCGGCCGCCCCTTCTGCCGCCCCTTCTGCCGCCGCCTCGCCCGCCGTCAGCTTGATGGCCGACTTCGAGGCCGTCTTGGTCAGGTCCTTCGCCACCCCGCACACGCCCTGCGCCGCCACGACCCAGGCGACCGAGAGCGCCGCGGTCCAGGACGGATCGAGCGCGGAGAGCATGAGGAAGCCGACGATCTGCGTCGCGAGCCCCACCGACAGCATCCGGGCGATGCCGTACCGGGCCGCGAGCCAGCCGCCGACGAGGTTCGCCACGATGCCGGCGGCCTCGTACAGGAGGAACAGGAACGCCAGCGCGAAGGGGCTGTAGCCGAGCCGGTAGAAGTGCAGCAGCACCAGCATCCGCAACGCGCCGTCGGTGAGGGTGAACCCCCAGTAGGCGGCCGTAACGATGGCGTAGCTCGCGGTGGCGCCGATGGCCGGCATGGTCAGATCCCGACCCCGTGCATGTGCACCGCGAGGTCGATCATGCGGCAGGCGTAGGCGACCTCGTTGTCGTACCAGGCGTAGATCTTGAGCAGCGTGCCGTCGGTCACCATCGTCGACGGCGCGTCGACGATCGACGAGCGCGTGTCGCGGGCGTAGTCAGCCGAGACCAGGGGCCGCGCCTCGTAACCGAGGATGCCGGCGAGCGGTCCGGCGGCGGCGGCGCGGAACAGGTCGTTGACCTCGTCGACCGAGGTCTCCCGCGCCATCTCGAACACGCAGTCGGTCAGGCTGGCGTTCAGCACCGGCGCGCGCACCGCGTGGCCGTTCAGCTTGCCCTTGAGTTCGGGATAGATCAGCGCGATGGCCGTGGCGCTGCCGGTCGTCGTCGGCGAGAGCGAGAGCATGGCCGAGCGCGCCCGACGCAGGTCCTTGTGCGGCGCGTCCACCACGACGTTCGTGTTGGTCGGGTCGTGGATGGTGGTGATCTGGCCGTGGCGGATGCCGATCGCCTCGTGCACCACCTTCACAACCGGGGCGAGGCAGTTGGTGGTGCAGGACGCCGCGGTGACGATCGGGTGCCGCGCGGGGTCGTAGAGACGCTCGTTGACGCCGACCACCACGTTCAGCACCGACGGGTCCTTCACCGGGGCGGCGACGATCACGCGCTTGGCCCCGCGTGCGAGGTGGCCCTCGATGGTCTGCGGCGTGATGAACTTGCCCGTGCACTCCAGCACGACGTCCACGCCCAGGTCGCCCCAGGGGACGTCGCCGGGCTTGGCGTGCTCGGAAAAGGAGAGGCGCCGGTCGCCGATGCGGACGGCCCCTTCGCCCTCGGCCGCGATCGCCGGCCCCTTCCAGCGGCCCTGCACGCTGTCGAACTCCAGGAGGTGCGCGCAGGCGGCGGCCCCGCCCTTGATCTCGTTCAGATGGACGACGTCCAGCCGGTTGCCCCGGCGGGGATCGTCGTCGGGCCGGTCGGTGGCGCCGAGGGCGGCGCGCAGGGCGAGGCGTCCGATGCGGCCCATGCCGCTGATGCCGACGCGCATGGGTCAGGCTCCGAGGTTGGGGTTCGCCAGCGCCTCGATCCGGGCCTTGAGCGCCGGTCGCGGCAGGGTTCGATGGGGAAGATCGGCGAAGGCGACAAGGCGCCGCCGCAGCCCGGCATAGAGTTCGCCCAGCATGGTCGCCCGTTCGGCCGCGTTGCCGGCGAACTTGGCCGGATCGGGGAGCGGCCACGAGGCGACGATCGCGTCCGGGCCGAAGTCCGGGCAGGGCTGATCGACCAGCGTGTCGCAGAGCGCGATGGCGCAGTCCATCGGCCGGCCGCGGAAGTCGTCCCACGACTTGCTGCGCAGCGCGGAGACCTCGTGGCCCAGTGCGCGCAGGTGCGCCACCACCTCGGGCAGCGGCCCTTCCGACGAGGGGTCCGATCCGGCCGACGCGACGCGGAACCGCCCCTGTCCTACGGTGGTCAGGATCGCCTCCGCCATCACCGAGCGGGCCGAGTTGCGGGTGCAAAGGAAAATGACGTCGATCGGACGGCCCGCCGGATCGCGCCGCTCGTCGGCGAGGACGAGGCCGGCCGGCTCGGCGAGGTGCGAAAGCATCGCCCGCACCGCCTCGGCCCGCGCGACATAGACGATGGAGCGGCCGTGCCGGGTCGAGCCGATCAGCCCCGCCTGTTCCAACGCCTTGAAATGGAACGACATGGTCGAGGCCGGGACGCCCAGCCGGGCGACGATCTCGCCCGCCGGAAGCCCCCCGTCGCCCAGCCCGAGCAGAAAGCGCAGCAACTCGAGGCGCGTGGGCTGCGCGATAGCGGCGTAGGCGTCTGCGATCCGGTCAAGCTTCATGGTTCCATCATATCGGAATAATGGAACTGTGCAAGATCCTAGTCCGCCGCGCGGCGCATCCGGGCCACGGCGACGAAACAGAGGAGGCCGCACCCGCCGACCAGAACGAGCGCCAGCAGCGACGGCTCCGCCCCCGCGCGCTCCATGCCGAGCGCGAAGCCGAAGGGCGCCATGGCGGCCAGGAACTGCCGGACGAGCGCCAGCTTGCCGAGCCGCGCGCCGTAGGACGCGGAGCCGAAGAGGGCGAGCGGCAGGCTGCCCTGGACGATGCTCTTCAGACCCGACCCGCAGCCGAGCAGCACCGCGAACAGCGCCGCCCCGAGCACCGACGGGGCCGACGCCGACAGAAGGAGGACGGCGACGAGCGGCAGCGCCATCGCGACCATCGTGATCGTCAGCGGATGCTGGCGCCCGCCGGCCGCCATGTTCACGAACCGCACCAGAACCTGGGCCGGCCCGAACAGCGTGGACACCAGCAGTGCCGACGCCCCGAGGCCGAGCGCCTGCAGCGCCGGCACCATCTGGGCGAGCAGCGCCGACAACAGGAAGCCGGACAGGGCGAAGCCGAGGGCGACGAGCACCATGGCGCGGGCCGCATGGCGTTCCGGCAGTTCGCCCTCGGTGACGACGGGCCCGCCGCCACCCGCCCGGCCGGCCTGCCGGAACGGATGGCGCCGCGCGACGAGAAGGTGGAGCGGCAGGCAGACGAAGGCGTTCAGCGCGGCGAAGACGAGGAAGACCGACTGCCACGGCAGTTCCGCGGCGAGCCACGCCGTCAGCGGCCAGAACAGCGTCGAGGCGAAGCCCGCGATCAGCGTCAGGTGCGTGATGCGCAGCCGGCCGGCCGGCCCGCAGATCTGCACGACGGCTGCGAAGGCGGCGTCGTAGAGCACGAGCGTCGCGGCGATCTCCACGAGGCACAGGGCCACGACCAGCGCGGGTCCGTTCGGCGCGAGGGCGACCGCGACGAGGGCGGCGGCCGTGGCGAGGGAACCGACGGTCATCACCGATGCGGCCCCGTACCGGTCGATCATCCGCCCGACCCGCGGCGCGGCCAGACCGCCGACGAGAAGCGACAGCGACAGCGCGCCGAAGACCCAGGAGACGGGCCAGCCGATCGAGCCCGCGATCGGGGCGGCGAGGATGGCGAAGGCGTAGTAGGTCGTCCCGTAACCGACGATCTGCGTCGTCCCGAGCATCCAGACCAGGGCGATCTGCCCTTGGCGGTCGTCCCGCCCGGACATGACCCCGACGCTCATGCGCAGCACGCGGCGACGGGTGTGGGAACGGGAGCGGCAAAAGCCGGGCCGGCCGAGCAGGCGCCCGTCTCCGGAAGGACGAGCCGCACGTCCCGGGCCGCCTCCAGATCCCCGGCGATGGCGGCGACGACCGACCGCACCTGTTCGTGGCCGGTCGCCATGAGGAAGGTCGGCGCGCGGCCGTAGCTCTTTATGCCGACGATGTAGAAGCCGGCCTCCGGATGGGCGAGTTCGGCGGCACCGTGCGGCGGCACCGTCCCGCAGGAATGCAGGTTGGGGTCGATCAGCGGGGCGAGCGCCGGCGGCGCCTCCACCGTCGGATCGAGTTGGACGCGCAATTCCCTGAAGATCGAGAGGTCGGGCCGGAAGCCGGTCGCCACGACGATGCGGTCGACGGCCAGCGACAGCGGATCGCCGCCCGACGTCCCGTCCACCGCGAGGCGCCCGTCCGACCGCCGGATCCTCTCCGCGGCGAAGGGCGCCACGAGCCGGAGCCGGCCGGCCGCGATGGCGTCCATGGCCGCCGTGCCGAGAGCGCCCCGCGCGGGCAGCCGGTCGTTCAGCCCGCCGCCCAGCACGCGCGCGAGGTTGTCCCGGCGCAGTGCCCAGATCACCCGCGTCTCCGGCGCGTCGGCCTGGAGGCGCAACAGGTCGAGGACGATGTTGATGGCCGAATGCCCGCTGCCCACGACGAGCGTGGTGCGGCCAGCATAGCTGGCGCGCCCGGCCCCGACGACGTCGGGGATGCCGGTCGCGATCGCGTCCGCCGCCTCCGCCTCGCCGGGGACCGGCAGCCCGTCCACGCCCATCGGGTTCGGCGAAAACCATGTGCCGGACGCGTCGATCACCGCGCGCGCCTCGGTCCGCCGTTCGGCGCCCTCCCCGTCGGTCCAGGCGACGACGAAGGGCCGGTCGTCGCGGCCGGCGCTGGACATCTTGTCGAGACCCCGCCGGGTCAGCGCGCGGACCCGCGCGCCGAACACGAGGTGCGGGGCGATGGCGGGCAGCGCCGCGAGCGGCTCCAGATAGCGCCGGACGATCTCGGCCCCGGTCGGAACGACCTTCGGGTTCGGCCGCTCCCATCCGGCGGCTTCGAGCAGCCGGCCGGCCGCGGCGTCGACGTTGAAGGACCAGGGCGAGAAGACCCGGACGTGGGCCCAGGCCCGGACGGTCGTACCGGGGCCGTCCCCCCGCTCCAGCACGAGCGGGGTCAGCCCGCGCTCGACGAGGTGGGCGGCGGCCGCGAGTCCGACCGGGCCGGCCCCGATGACGACGACGGGAAGGGAGGCGTTCATGGGGTCTTCGCTCCTCGCATCGAGCTTCGATGCCTCAAGGGTCGATGCTTCAGGACGAAAAAATTAGGCACAGCAGCCCGTCGCGCGCCCGTCACGGGTCCGCGCGACGACGCGGTCGGCGTCGACCAGCGCATCGGTGATCTCGATCCAGGCGTCCACCGCCGTCCGCAGGGCCAACTGTCCGCGGTCGGACAGGGTGTAGACCTTGCGCTCCCGCCCGCCGACGACCTCGGTCGCCGAGGTGACGTAGCCGCCCTCCTCGAACTCGCGCAGGACCGGGTAGATCGTCCCTTCGGACGGCGAGCAACAGCCGCGCGTCGTCTGCTCGACCCGGCGGGCGATGTCGTAGCCGTGCATCGGGCGGTCGTGCAGGACGCGCAGGATGAACAGCTTCGACAGGCTCATCTTGACGGTGCCGGCCCAATAGGCGCGGTCGGTCAGATCCGGGGCGGCGCGGGCAGGACGGGCGAGGGTGCGGCTGGACATGTCACCCATCTATGCCTCGATGTCCGATGTGTCAAGCACGGAGGCGTCCGCGGCCGGCCAGCCTCGCCCCGGCCTCAGGCCGCGCGCAGCGCGTCGATCCGCTCCTGGCCGCCGACACGCG
>VYKX01000322.1_pt1 | contig 11768 bp, 9 predicted proteins | sample 5114471 | NCBI WGS metagenome assembly VYKX01 (sample SAMN12291785, study PRJNA351875) | freshwater metagenome | isolation source: freshwater lake | place: USA: Michigan, Gull Lake | collected 2013-08-08
TCCTTCGGGCGCGCGGCAGGTTTGCAGCAGCCAACCCTGGTGCCCTTCCGCGGCGGTGGAGAGATTGTGATCAATCTGGTCGGCGGTAATACCGATTCTGCCCTGGTCAATCCTGCGGAAGCGGAAGCGCAGTTGCGTTCTGGTGAATTGCGCCCGCTGCTCGCCCTTTCTGAAAAGCGGCTTGCGGGTTTTCCCGATCTGCCGACAGCAAAGGAAACCGGGATTGATTGCGTTGCTTCAACCGTGCGCGGATTTTGTGTGTTGCGGGGAACCCCTGAAGATCGCGTGGCACGGCTGGAGGAAGGGTTGCTCCGCGCCATGTCCGGCCCGATTTTCAGGACCTACCTGGAGAACACGGGCCAATCACCGGATAGCGTGGTGGGGCGCGCCGTCTGGGGCGCGCAGCTTCAGGCCTTCCATGATAGCGGGCGGGAAGCACTGCAGGCACTTGGCCTGCTGCGCTGATGCGCGGCGCGCGCAACCCGAATCACGCCATCGCCGCCAGTATCGCGGCGGTGGCCTTCGCCGCCATTGCCGCGACCTTCACCTTCGATCCCGTGCCGCCCGGCCTGCCGGGGCTTGGCGCGGTGGAATTTCCGCGCCTGGTATCGGCAATCCTTTTGTTGCTGGCGTTGATTCTGGGGCTGACCGCGGCATCTCCTGCAAATGAGGATGATGCGCCGCGCATTTCATCCCGCGCCTGGTTGATTTTTGCTCTCTGTCTTGGATTTCTGCCTTTGGTTGAGATCATCGGCATGATCCCGGCGATCCCCATTTTCTTGCTGGTGGCGGGGCTGCTTTGGGGCGGTACTCCCTGGGCCACGCTGGTGCTTTCAGCACTTGGCATGGGCATCGCCATCTGGCTGGTATTCGTGAAGATTTTCCGCCTGACCCTGCCCAAGGGTTGGCTTGGCAGCATGTTGGGGTTTTGAGTGATGGAAGGTTTTTTGGGCGGACTTGCCATTCTGCTTGATCCCTGGGTCATGTTCATGGTGTTCCTTGGCACCGTTCTAGGGATTTTTGTGGGCGCGCTGCCCGGGATTTCGGGCAGCACCACCATCGCGCTGATGCTGCCATTGACAATTACCATGGGCCCGATTCCGGCTATTTGTTTTCTGGGGGCGATTTATTGCGCGGCGAATTTCGGTGGTTCCATCACCGCCATCATGGTGAATGCGCCGGGCGACCCTTCAGCCAGCGCAACCGCGCTTGAAGGCTATAAGATGGCGGAAAAGGGCCAAGCGGGCCTGGCGCTTGGCATGTCCGCGGTTTCTTCGGCGATTGGCGGGATATTCTCGATTTTTGTGCTGATCATTGCGGCCCCCTTGCTGGCGCGCGCGGCCTATTCCTTTGGGCCTCCGGAATATTTTGCGCTGGCCGTCTTCGGGCTTTCCATGTGCGCGGCGATTGGCGGCGATAGCGCGGTGAAGAATTTGATTGCTGCAGCACTTGGTGTTTTGCTGGCGACTGTGGGGATGGATCTGACCACGGGTACGGAACGCTTTGCCTTCGGCATTGATGAATTGGCCGATGGTATCAAGTTTGTGCCGGTACTGATCGGACTTTTCGCCGTTGGTGAAATGCTGGATCAGGTGGTGCGCCGGGCAGAGAAAGCGAAGATCATTGCCATGGATGCGGCGCGCGTGCCTGGCATGGCGGAATTTCGCAAATGCCATCGCGCCATCTGGATTGGTAGCGGTATTGGCACCTTCATTGGCGCCTTGCCAGCCTTGGGCGCCACAACGGCAGCGCTGATTGGTTATAATGAAACGCGCCGTTGGTCCAAGCATAAGGAGGAATTTGGCAAGGGCAGCATTGAAGGTGTGGCTGGGCCTGAGGCCGCGAATAATGCCGCAGTTGGTGGTTCCATGGTACCGACGCTGGCACTTGGCATTCCGGGTAGCGCAACCACTGCGATTATTCTGGCCGCGCTGATTGTGCAGGGGGTGCGGCCGGGGCCGCATCTTTTTACGGAGCAGCCAACTTTGCTGTACGCCGTATTCGCTTCGATGTTAGCGGCCAATCTTTTCTATCTTGGGCTTGGGCTTTACATGGCCAAATTCTTCGCGCGGATTTCCTTGGTGCCGCCCGCAATCCTGTGGCCATCGGTGTTTGCGCTTTCGATTATCGGTGCCTATGGGCCGGATCAATCCATGGGTGATGTCGTCATCATGCTTGTGGCGGGCGTGGTGGGTTTTCTGTTTCGCCGTACCGGGTTTTCGCCCGCGCCTTTGATCATGGGGCTGGTGCTGGGTGGGAAGATGGAAGAAACGCTCAAGCAATCACTGATCATCTTCGGCGATGATGTCAGCATGTTCGCAACACGCCCCATTGCGATGACGCTGCTGTGCATCACCGCTATAGGGCTGTTGTGGCCGTTGCTTGGCAGGCTTTGGCGGATGCGCGGGGTGTAGCGCGGGGACTTTTAGCGCTGCGTCGGGTAGTAAAGTGAGACGGTATGCGTGGCCTCAGCGAAGATAAGCCAGCGTTCCACCAATAGCCCGGCGACGGCGCTTGCGGCGGCAAGCAGGCCCAATGCCATGGCGGCAGCCCCGCCGATGATGATTGCGATGCAAAACAGCAGCGCTGGAAGGGCGAAGCCGAGCAGCAAGGCAATGATGCGCAGCTTCGCCGCATGCACACGCCCCACGCGAAACGCCATTTCGCGCAGCAGGTAATTGCTTTCCGTATGCGGGCTTTCCAGTGGGCGCACCTTGCCGATGAAGCCAAGCCCCGTGGCGCTTTCGCGCGTGCTGGCGGCGGGCGTGGCATCCACACTCACCCAATAGGCGCGCTTGAACATGAGCGCTGCCATGCCGAGTGCCGCCGCGACCAAAGCTGGGAAAAATCCGCCACCCCAGAAAATGGCGAGCATGGCGAGCAGTGACGCGCCGGAAAAGCTCGCGAACAGCAAATAGCCCGGCGCCACCATGGGGTGATGCCATTCCTTCACGGGTTTCAGCGACGCATAGATCATGCCGGTGCAGTAAACCGTGACCGCCGCGCCCACGGCGGAAAGCAAGCCCGCCGGCAGCATCAGCGCGGTTTCGCCATGCGCCAGCGCAATCAGGAAAACCACCGCCGGTGGAAAGGTCAGGATCGCCGCGACACCCTCTCGTGACAGCCAGGAAGTCCGCCATTGCGACAGCGCACGCCAAGCGCGTTCCGGTCGGCCGAGATGCAGCAGCGAAGAACAAAGCCCCGCCGTAATCAGCGCCAGCGCGATGATGGCGGCGGTTGCGCCGAACAGGCTACTCGCCGGCAACAACCCAAGCGGCTTCAACACACCAAGCCAGAACAGCAAGCCGTAACCTGCGCCGGATGCGACGGTGAAGAAAATGATGGAAGGCGCGGGTTTCATCGGGACAGCACCTTATCCATCCAACGCAGCAGCGGGTTGGTGATTTGGCTGGGCAGCGGCCCGGCTTCCTTGGGCGCCGTCTTCACCTGGCTGGAAGCCTTGCGCGGCGGGAGGTAGCGATTGACGGGCTGATAGCCCATCTCTGGCATCAACTCATACCCGCCGCGTTCGGCAACAAGCTTTGAGACATCGCTGTTCGGATCGCCAAGATCACCGAAATGCCGCGCATTGGCCGGGCAAGTGGAAACACAGGCCGGCACGCGGCGGTCTTCCGAGATGGTTTCATTGTAGATGCGATCAACACAAAGCGTGCATTTTTTCATCACGCCCTGATCTTCATCCAATTCGCGCGCGCCATAAGGGCAGGCCCAGGCGCAAAGCTGGCAGCCGATGCACATATCGGTATTGACCAGCACAATGCCATCTTCCGCGCGCTTGTAAGAAGCGCCCGTCGGGCAAACCGTCACACACGCCGGCGTTTCGCAATGGAGACACGAACGCGGGAAATGCACCGTGCGGCCTTCATCACCATCACCGGCTTCATAGGCATGCACACGGTTGAACCAAACACCTTCCTGCGCGGCGGAATAAGGGTGCTGATCGGGCAATGGCCCCATATGCCCGCTGGTGTTCCATTCCTTGCAATTCGTCGCACAGGCATGGCAGCCGACGCAGGTATCGAGGTCAATGACAAGGCCGAGCTTCTTCGCCCCCGGCGTAGGATAGGGCAGCGATGTCATGGCGCTTTTCCTCCGGCATTGTAGCGCAGAATATCGGGCGGTTCAGGCATATTGGGTGGCGGCTTAAGCGCACTTGGATGGGGTGCGGTGATACCTTCCTCACCGGGGGCGCATTTCTTGATGTTCACGCGCAGATCATACCAGGCGGCCTGACCCGTGATGGGATCGGCATTTGCCAAACGCGGGCCGGTTTGCGCGGGCAGCCATTCGCTGATGACGTGGTTCAGCAAAAAGCCGCGCTGCGCTTCCGCCGCATCAGGGCTCAACATCCAGGCACCGGCGCGTTTGCCAATCGCGTTCCAGGTCCAGACGGTGTCTGGGTTCACGCCTTCCATCAGCGTCACTTGCCCCTTCACCCGGCCATTGCGGCTTTCCACCCACACCCAATCATCCTGCGCGATGCCCATGGCTTCGCCCTTGGCGCGGCTCATATACAGCCGATTGGCGCCATGGATTTGCCGAAGCCAAGCATTCATCGACCCCCAAGAATGATACATCGCCATGGGGCGCTGCGTGACGGCGGAGAAGGGGAAGCCTGAGACATCATGCGCAACTTGCTCCAGCGGCGCATACCAGAAGGGCAGCGGGTCGCAGTAGGAGCGCACACGTTCGCGCAGCGCCTCAGGCGGTTGCTTGGCGCCATGGCCTTCCGCAGCCAGGCGGAATTTCTGCAAGGGTTCTGACCAGATTTGCAACACGATCTGATCAGACTTGCCAATCAGCCCCATCGCCTTGGCGTTTTCCAGATAGAGCTTGTTGGAATGCTTGAAATAGCTTTCCTCGGCGGAGAAATCATGCCGCCAGAAGCAGCCATTTTCGATATAGCGCTGCAATTGATCCGGGTTGGGCTTGCCGACCCCTTTCGCGCTGCCATCCTCGCCACGCCAGCCCGCGAGTGGCCCCACACCCGGCATGCGTTCGTGATTGACGATGTAATCCGCGTAATCCTTGAAGCGCGGGCTGCCATCTTCCTTGGTGAAGGCGGGCAGACCAAGACGTGCGCCCAATTCAATCAGCACATCCTGGAAGGGCCGCACATCACGATCCGGCTTCAGCACCGGCTGACGAATGGCATCACCCGGCCCATGCGAAGACCCAATCGGACGGTCGAGGATGGAAATACAATCCCAGCGTTCCAGATATGTTGTGTCCGGCAGGATCAAATCCGCATAGGGCACGGTTTCGCTGAAAAACGCATCGGAATAGATCACGGTTGGGATGACGTAGTCGCCGCTTTCATCCTTGGCCGTGAGGCATTCAATCGTCTCCAGCGGGTTCATCGCGCTGTTCCAGGCCATATTCGCCATGAACATGAACAGCACATCAATCCTGTAGGGATCGCCCTTCGCTGCATTGCCGATCACGGTATGCATCATGCCATGCAGACCAAGCGGCGCTTCCCAGGAAAAGGAATGGTCAATGCGAATGGGCGATCCATCATCATTCACCAGCAAATCATCCGGCCCATGCGTGAAGGACAGGATATTGCCGGCGAGCGGCGTATTGGGCTTGGAATTCTTGCCTGCGGGGCCGGGGCCAGGCGGGATGGGCCGCGGGAAAGGCGCCTTGTAGCGCCAGGAACCAGGCGTATCAATGGCACCCAGCAGCATTTGCAGAATATGCAAGGCGCGGCAGGTATGAAAGCCGTTGGAATGCGCGCTGATGCCGCGCATGGCGTGCAGCGCGACAGGCCGGCCCACCATTTTCTCATGCCGACGGCCTAGCGTATCGGTCCAGGGTTGATCGAGCGTAATGGTCTGGTTGAAGGCGACATCGGCCATTTCGGCGGCGATGCGGCGAATGCGTTCCGCATCCAGCCCGCAACGTTCCGCGACCGCTTCCGGCGCATATTCGGCGCCCAGATAGCGTTCCGCCATCAGGTGGAAAACGGGGCGCGCCTTGCGGCCATCCGGCAGGGTGAAATCGCCGACAAGTACGGGGGAAAGATCAGCGGCGGCGGCATCCATGGGGCCTCGTGCGCGATCCCAGGCTTGTGGCTTGCCATCGGCATCTCGGGCGAATAGCCCATCATCCGCGCCGCCTGGATTGCGCACCACCAGCCAATGCGCGTTGGTATGCCGCACCAGGAATTCGGAATCCACCCAATCATTGCGCAGCAATTCATGGATCAGCGCCATGACGAAAAGCCCATCCGTGCCGGGGCGGATGCCCACCCATTCATCGGCAATAGCGGAATAGCCAGTACGTACGGGATTGACGGAAACCACCTTGGCGTTGCGCTGCTTCAGCGCGGCGAGGCCGGTTTTGATTGGGTTGGAATCATGATCCTCGGCGACGCCCAGGATCAGAAGATATTTTGAGCGTTCCCAATCGGGTTCGCCAAACTCCCAGAAGGAACCGCCAATGGTGTAAAGCCCGCCAGCGGCCATATTGACCGAACAGAACCCGCCATGTGCTGCGAAATTGGGCGTGCCGAATTGCGCCGCCCAAAATCCCGTGAGCGATTGGGATTGGTCGCGCCCGGTGAAGAAAGCCAGGCGCTTCGGGTCAGTTTCCCGCACCTTCCGCAGCGCGCTGGTGGCGATTTCCATCGCCTCATCCCAGGAAATCTCGGCGTATTCGCCGGAACCGCGCGGCCCCACCCGCTTCAGCGGTGCCTGCAAGCGCGCGGGGCTATATTGCGTCATGATGCCGGCGCTGCCCTTGCCGCAGAGCACGCCCTTATTCACTGGATGATCGGGGTTGCCTTCAATATAGCGAATCCGGCCATCCTTCAGATGCACGCGAATGCCGCAGCGACAGGCGCACATATAGCAGGTGGTGGTCTTCACCTCATCGCCGATCGGCGCCGAATAGGCGATCCGATCCGTTGTGCTGCCATCTGGCATACGCCGATCCTCCACTTTTCGAAGCAAGAGTAGCGCATGGCGGGGTTGCCCTGCAAAGGGGGCGGGCGGCTTTGACGGGGCCAGTCCCGGGGCTTAGCGTCCCGGGCAAAGTTTTGGAGACCGGCCATGAAACTGCCAACCCATGGGCGCTATCAGCATAGCGCCATCCCGCACCGCCCCACCTATGAATGGCCCAATGGCAGCAGGCTTGCGGTGGTGCTGTGCAATAATATCGAAGCCTTTGCCTTTCGCGCCGGGCTTGGCAGCGACAGTACCGGCGCCGCCGCGCCGCAATCCCAGCGCAATTACGCCTGGCGGGATTACGGCAATCGCGTCGGGCTTTGGAATATGCTCGCCATGTTTGATGAATACGGGCTGCCTTGTGCGCATAATGTGAATGGGCTGGTTTTGGATACCTGCCCGGAAATTGCGCCGGCTTTGATGAAACGCGGCGATGAGTTTATCGGCCATGGCCGCACCAATGCCGAACGCCAGGATATCCTGTTCGAAGATGATGAGCGCCGGCTGATTGCCGAAAGCCGAGAGGCGATTATCCGCCACACCGGTAAGGCCCCCGATGGCTGGCTTGGGCCTTACATCACGCAATCCGCTTCAACGCTTGATCTGCTGAAGGAAGAAGGTTTCAGCTATGTCATGGATTGGCCGGCGGATGACCAGCCCTTCTGGATGACAACCCGCGCCGGGCCGATGCTTTCCGTGCCCTATTCGGTCGAAGTGAATGACAGCCCTGTTGCGATTTTCCGCCAGCAGGCGGCGCGGGATTTCGCAGATATGGTGGTGGATCAATTCGATGAAATGCTGGATCGGTCGCGCGACATGCCACTGGTGTGTTCCATCGTGCTGCACCCTTTCATCATCGGCCAACCCTTTCGGCTTCGCCCGTTTCGCCGCGCCATGCAGCATATTTTGACGCAACGGGATAAGATTTGGCTGGCACGCCCCGGTGAGATCGCGCGCCATGCCGCCAGCCTGCCCAAGGGCATTGTGCCGGGATCGGAGATGCTGCCATGAACAGCCACCTGCCGAATTGGCGTTCCCTGCTTTACGTGCCGGCCAGCGAGGAACGCTTTGTCGTCAAGGCACATGAACGCGGCGCGGATGCGATTATCCTTGATTTGGAAGATGGCGTGGCGCCGGATTCCAAGGCGCGTGCGCGGGCTGGGCTTGCGGCGGCTGCGGCCAGTGCGCGGCGCAATGGCGCGGATATTGTGGTGCGCATCAATCGCCCGCTCCGCATGGCTGCCGAGGATATTGCTGCTGCGGCGGCAGCGGGCGCGGATGGCGTGATCTGCACCAAGATGATGGGCGCGGATCATGTGCGGCTGCTCTCGGAACTCGCGGCCGAATCAGAAGTGGCGGCGGGGCGCGTGGTGGGCTCGCTCCGCTTCATTGTGCTGATCGAAGACGCGGCGGCATTGCGCCAAGCGGATGCGATTGCCGGCGCCGATCCGCGCATTGTGGCGCTGGGCGTGGGTGGTGAGGATTTGGCGACCGATCTGGGTGCTGAACCCACGCCCGATGCTTTGGATTTACCCAAGCGCATGGGGCTGATTGCCGCCCGTGGCGCGGGGATCTTACCGCTTGGCTTCATTGGCACGGTCGCGGGCTTGAAGGATTTGGTTGGCTACCGTGCCATGCTGCGAAGGTCTCGTGCGATTGGTTTTGCCTGTGCGTCCTGTGTGCATCCATCGCAGGTTGCCATCATCAATGAGGAATATGGCGCGCGGCCCGAAGAAGTGGAACGCGCCAAGCGCCTGGTCGCGGCGTTTGATGCTGCGCTGGCGGAAGGCAAGGGCGCGGTCGCCTTTGAAGGCGACATGATTGACAAGCCGATTGTGGAGCGCGCGAAAAAGTTGATCGCGCGGATGAGTTAGACAACAGCGGTCATGCCGCCATCCACGTAAAGCAGATGGCCGTGCACGAAGTTTGATGCAGGGGCGGCAAGGAAGACGGTGGCGCCGACCAATTCCTCCACCTTGCCCCAGCGCCCGGCGGGCACGCGCTGGCAGAGCCAATCGCTGAACTCAGCGTTCTGCACGAGTGCGCTGGTTAGTTCGGTCGCGTAATAGCCGGGGGCGACGCCATTCACATTGACACCATGCTTCGCCCATTCGGCGCAAAGCGTGCGCGTCAACATGCGCAGTGCGCCCTTGCTTGCGGCATAGGGCGCGATGGTGGGGCGGCCCAATTCGCTTTGTACGGAACAGATGGTGATGATTTTGCCAGCGCCGCGGGGGACCATGCGCTTGCCGGCGGCCTGGCAACAATACCAGACGCCATCGAGGTTCGTGCCCAGCACTTCGCGCCAGGTCTCCGGCGGCATGTCAACCGCCGGCGCGCGACGCATGATGCCCGCATTGGCGACCAGGATATCAATCGGCCCGATCGTGCTTTCCATTTCGGTGAAAGCGCTTTCCACCGCCCGCGGGTCGGTCACGTCAAAGGCGCGGCTGATGGTCTCAATGCCGGCCTCACGCAGCTTGGCCTGTGCCGCCGCCAAGCGCGCGGCATCGCGGCCATTGATGATCACGCGCGCGCCCGCCTCTGCCAGCCCCTTGGCCAAGGCAAAGCCAATTCCCTGGCTGGAACCTGTCACCAGCGCGATCTTACCAGTCAGGTCAAACATCTTGCTCATCCGCGTATCACCCCGCCATCACGCAACTTCTGGAACTGCGCTGCGCCCAAAGCCGGTTCCAGCACTTCCGCATTATGTTCCCCAAGCCTGGGCGCTGGCCGCGCCAAGATCCCAGGTGTTCCCGAAAACCGCGGCACCATCCCATGCATGGGCAGCCAGCCATCTGGCATATCCGCATCCGGCACTTCGATCAGCGCCTCGCGTTCAATGGCGTAAGGGTCGCTATCCAGCATTTCGGTATCCATGATGGGGCCGATGGTGACACCGGCCTTGTCGAAATGCGCCAGGTTTTCGGCCAAGTCGCGATCCGCGATGAAACCGCCGATGATGGCATCCAATTCCTGCCAGTTTTGCACGCGCGCAGGATTATTGGCGAAGCGCGGATCGGTGATCAGCGCTTCCTGCCCGATGGAGCGCAGCAGCTTTTCCGTCATGCCTTGGGTGGAAGCGGAAAGGCAGACCCAGCCGCCATCCTTGGTGCGATACGCATTGCGCGGCGATGTATTGGTACTGCGGCTGCCGGTGCGGGGTTTGCGTTTGCGCGTGAGGCGCCAATTCGCCACTTGCGGTTCCAGCACGCTGAACAGCGGTTCGAATAGTGAGACATCAATCATCTGGCCCTGACCCGTGGCCTCCGCGTGGCGGAGCGCGATCATGGCGGCAGCCGAACCATAAAGCCCGGCATAGGCATCGCCCATGAACATGGGCGGCAGCACGGGTTCACGATCCTCAAAACCATTGATCGCGGCAAAGCCGGAATAGCCTTCCACCAAAGTGCCAAAGCCCGGCTTATGGCGATACGGCCCATCCTGCCCCCAGCCAGAAACCCGCGCGATGACAAGGCGCGGATTGGCTACGAGCAGACCTGCGGGATCAAGCCCCATGGCTTCCAGCACGCCAGGGCGGAAGCTTTCCACCAGCATCGCCGCATCGCTTGCCAAGGCGCGCACGGCGGCTATGCCTTCAGGGTCTTTCAGATCAAGACAGACGCTTTTCTTGTTACGGCAAATGGTCTTCCAGCTTGTCTCCACCCCGCCCACGCGCCAGGCGCGTAGCGTGTCGCCTTCGGGTGGCTCCACCTTCACCACTTCCGCGCCGTGATCAGCAAAAACCTTGGTCAGGATATTGCCGGCGACGAGGCGCGATAGGTCAATGACGCGCACGCCATCCATGGCGCCCTTGGCGGTGGGGTCGAAGGTTTTGCGGTGCATTTCGGCCATGGTGTCAGTCCAATTTGATGTTGGCGGCGGTGGCCACTTCGCGCCAGCGGGCGAGTTCCACGCGAAGAAGCTCGCTAAAGGCTTGCGGTGTGGCCGGCGATGGCCGCGCGCCTTCGCTTTGCAGCAGCTTCGCCATTTCCGGATCGGCCAAAGCGGCATTGGCCTCCGCGTTCAGGCGCGCGAGGATTTCGGGCGGCAATCCGCGCGGTGCAAACAGCCCCCACCAGATATCGCTTTCATAATCAATGCCGGTTTCCTTGACGGTGGGGCCAGGGGGCGAGCCATCTGGCGCGCCTGGCGCGGTATAGGCCAAAAGCCGCACACGGCCTTCGCGCACCACCCCGGCCGCGCTTGGCATGGTGGTGATCAGCACGGGGATATGCCCCGCCACCAGATCAGTCACCGCCGGCGGCATGCCGCGATAGGGCACGTGGTTCATCTGAATGCCGGCGCGCAGGCAAAAATATTCGGTGACGAAATGATTGATCCCGCCGGGACCGGAGGAACCATAATCAATCGCCCCCGGCCTTTCACGTGCCATGCGCACAAGGTCGCCCACGCTGCGCGCGGGGAAATCAGGATGCACCAGCACAATGAAGGGCGAACGCGCCAGCAGCGCGACGGGGGTGAAATTCTCCAAGACCCCCCAGGGCACGCGCTGCGTGATGGAGGTTGTGGCGAAGGAGGAAGATGAGACCATGAGCGTATAGCCATCAGGCGCTGCTTGCGCGACCGCGGTGGCGCCAATCGCACCACCCGCACCGGCGCGGTTTTCAATCACCACGGGCTGACCGAGTCTTGCTTGCAAACGCTCGGCCAAGGGGCGGGCCACCACATCATTGGACCCGCCGGGCGGGAAGGGCACGATGATCCGCACAGGCCGCGCGGGCCAGGGCGCCTGGGCCAGGGCGGGGGCGGCAAGCGGGCTTGTAGCGGCGGCCA
>VYKX01000323.1_pt1 | contig 11678 bp, 10 predicted proteins | sample 5114471 | NCBI WGS metagenome assembly VYKX01 (sample SAMN12291785, study PRJNA351875) | freshwater metagenome | isolation source: freshwater lake | place: USA: Michigan, Gull Lake | collected 2013-08-08
CGGATGAATTGTACTGTACGAATAGCTTCATCAATGGCAGAACACTGACTTGGTTTGACTACCGCCTTCATTTCTAAGACAATCATTGTTTATCGACCTCAAACAACTTATTTTGTTCTAACATATCCCGCACAAAACTGTCAAGGATTTAGTGGTGCTTCGTGTCACTGAGCCTGTCGAAGTGCTGTTCTATATTGGTCAGGTTTCATCCCGTCAGTCAAACTGAGGGTCTTCACCCGACATTTAAGATAAAAAAACAATAACAATCAACGAAGTCTTCGCGGTTAGGGAAGTAGAAAAATAGCTCTTGGGAGGAAACTGTAAAACGGTTTTTTTGCGATTCTAGTAGGTTAACTTCGCCAAAGCAAGTTATTTTTACATTTCTTAGCCTTTAAACGTCAGCCTCTGTTAAAGCTTGAGCGAGCATTCTGGCTAGATGGGATTTATCTTGTTGATTGTAGAGAGCAATGGCTTGACGGTAGTAGGATAAGAGTTCCCGGGCATATTGGATTTGTCCATCGGAAGTTTTTAGATTAAGTAACACCCAGCCTAAATTGTGGTAGGCTTCAGGGTAGTCAGGTTTGAGTTGAATCGCCTGCTCCAGATGAGTTTTCGCTTGCTTCCATTGTCCCAATTGAGCGAGTAATGTTCCTAGTCGATAGGCAATAAAAGGCTCCTCACCATTTTTCTGTAGGTAAGCTTGATAAATTTGAAGGGCTTCCGAGGGATTGTTGAGATGCTCATGGCTAATAGCCGTATTGATAAGCACCCAGGCGGCTGCGTTGGGGTGACGACTAGCTTGTTGAAAGCAAGGAAGAGCCTGACTCCATAACCCTTGTTGAGCTTGTTTCCAACCTTTGAAACCCCAAGCAAAGGGATGGTCTTGAATTTGAGTCAGACAGTCTTGAATGCGCCGGTCTAAATCTTGGCTTTGTTGGCTAGTGGTGGCTTTGTCAAGAGCGGCAAGCAGGTAGGGATAAACCCAATATTGAATTTGTTGATTCTTTTGGGAGGGGTTTTGTTTGGATTTAGTAATTGCTTTACTAGCAGCACCAATAGTGGCTTTAAATTGATTTTGATTGAAGGTAATCCAAGCTTGAATTCCGAGAGCAAAGAGATTGTTACTATCAAGTTTTAGGGCTGTGTTGATAGCGGATTCCGCTTCTTGCCAATGACGAATTTTACCGAAAGCCCAGGCTAAATTCACTTGTATCCAAAGAGCTTGAGGTGAAAGTTTAGCCCCTTTTTGTAGTTGTTGTACGGCGGATTCCCAGTTATTTTGATGGCAATATACCAAGCCTAAAACTCCGTACCCTCTACCATCATTAGGGTTTAGTTGAATCGCTTTTTTGGCAGCAATTTCAGCTTGAGTATCATTAAGATGTATCTGCAATAACGCTTGTTCAACCGCGGCTGCACCATTATTGGGTTCGTTGCTTAAACATTTCTCGTAACTTTGAACTGCTTCGACAAGTTTTCCTTGTTTAACTAACTCTCTTGCTTTTTTTTGTAAAGGAGAAACAAATTGACCTTTGAGCGCATCAATCAGTTCGTCAGCAGTTTGGAAACGATCCTCAACATTAATTCTCATTCCAGTTAGGATAACAGTTTCCATTAAATTAGAAATATCTGGATTGAGTTGTCGGGGTGGAATGAGGGGATCTGATGAACGTTGCTGCAATAATGCACTAGCTCTATCCGGTGCTTCAACTGGTAATTGCCCAGTTAAAAGTTCATAGATTGAAGCACAAAAAGCATAAAAATCTGTGGCAGGAAAACGTTTACTCCTTTGACTATATTGTTCATAAGGAGCATAACCCGGGGTTAAGGTTCTGGTCATGTCTCCTGTTTGACCGGCGATAAATTCTCTCGCTGCACCAAAGTCAATTAAAATCGCTTTATCTTGAGGATCAATTAAAATATTGTCAGGTTTAATATCCCGGTGTAAAAAATTATTATTGTGGACGGTTTTTAAGGCATCAGCAATTTGCAGAAAATAGCGTTTAACTCGCTCTTCAGTTAGCTTTTTTTCTTGGGTCAGGATTTTAAAAAGAGATTTTCCCGCAATAAATTCCATGACAATATAAACTGTATCGTTTTCGTCAAACCAATCATAAATTTTAGGGATATTGGCATGATTACATTTTTGTTGATGGTTAGCTTCTAGCTTAAATTTACTTATTTGTTGTCGTTTTATTTGAGGAGAAATAGAGGCAGGCCAAATAACTTTATTCCCTTGTCTAGCAGATTTTTCTGGCCAAAGTTCTTTGATAGCGACAGGAGCATTATTCGTTCGATAAATTCCTTTATAGGTAATGCCAAACCCACCTTCACCTAAAACTTGTTCGATCTGATATTGTCCCTGTTTGAGTAAAGTTCCGATGCTTAGATGATGGAGTGATGTGGTAGTTTTGTCAGGGGATACAGGGGTGAGATTAAAACCACAACTAATACATTGTTGTGTTCCATCGGGATTATCAGTTAGACAGCTTGGACAGAGGATAGACATATTTTTATTGTCTTTGAGACTTATAATTATTGTTAGTTAGGGAAATTACTCTCAGCATTTTCTCTTGCTTCTCTATTTTGAGATATTTGTTCATCTTCTGAATGATTTACTTTATTTTAAGTGCCAGAAGTCATAAAACATTGCATAGCTAAAAGCGTTGCATTATCGGTTGCTCCTTGATTAATAACTCTTTGAATGGTTTGATCAACTGCCATTTGTAAAGATTCAAATTGACTAAAAATTTCCGCCAGTTCCTGAGTCGGCACTAAATCCCAAACTCCGTCAGAACAGAGAAGTAAAATATCTTCATTTTCTAAAGTCATTGATAAATTGCTAGTGGTGCGACTTAAATTCTGCACATAACCTTCACTTAAATGTTTTTTTGAACCGATAGATTTGAGTAAGACATTTCGATCTGGATGGGTTAAACTTTCCTCTTCTGTTATTTCACCGTTAGCCACTAACATAGCTACCAGTGAATGATCTTCACTTAGTTGTTTAATTTTTCCTTGTCGTATTAAATAAATTCGACTATCTCCCACATGGGCTATCATTAAGCTATCATTGATCGCTAATACAGCACTTAAAGTTGTTCCGCCATTACGAACAGTATCAGCAATAGATATATTGGCTTTTTGAAATAAATTGAGTAGCCATTCATTACACTGTTCTACTGTTTTAACTTCTGGAGGAAGGTAGTCTTGTAATATAGTTTTAACAGCAATTTGACTAGCTACTTCTCCTTGGGACATTCCTCCCATACCGTCAGCTACAACGCCTAAAACAAGGGTTTCTGAATTACTGAGGTGTTGTTGCCTTACACCGTAGTTATCTTCATTTTGTAAGCGTTCTGTTGAAAGTCCAACGGTTGAATAACTGGCAATATTCCACTGCACTTTCAGACTCCGCAGTGAATGGCGAGTTTCGATTAATAAGCTGAGAAATTGAGCCAGGGGAAAGCGTTCTTCTGGAAGAGAGGACAAGGCAATTTTCAGCAGTTGATAAAGATGCGGAATCGGGTCAATTTCTAAACTAATAATCTGGTCAGATTGGGGTAATTTTTGATGGGTAGTTTGATACAATAAAGCGGCGATCGTATAACTGCTCATTGATTCATTGATAGAACGACTTGAAGCAAGTTCAGGAGCGCAATATTCTCCAATAATGCCAGAATTCAGGCTTTCTTCAATTGAATAAGCGCAGGTTAAGTCAAAGATTTTCAGTGGTCTATCTATTTCTATAAACTGGGGAAGAAGGTTGATTAAATACCAGTTTTGTTTAGCTATATAAGAAAATAATTGACAGACTTGAATTACTAACGTTAGTGCTTCTTCTTGAGAATGTTCTTCTTTTAGCCAAGCTTCTAAGGTCAAGTTTTCTTGAGGAAATCGCGTTAACAGAAGAATTTTCTCTGGCTTCGTCTCGTTTTCGACTGCTGTTTCTGGGTAGTATTCTTCTTCTAAATAGTCTGTTTCTGTGGACGGATTTTCTCCAGAATCATCGTCTTTTGTTGAAGTAATGTTGACAAATCCAGAATTTTCCGAGACTATTTGTTCAGGGGCAATATCTTCATTTTGTTTTTCATTTACCTCTTGGGATTTTTCCTTGATTGATAGGGAGTTAATAATAGCTGAATCTACTTGAATATCAGCGATAAGTGGAGCGAGCAAGCTGTAGTTTTGAAGAATTTTTCTCAGTTGGAGTTCCCGATCGAGACTACTATTAAGAGAGCCGACACGCAAAAGTCCCAATTGAGAAGATGTTTCACCCTTTTCCCCATCGAGATCGGCAATAGGCTGAAACTTGACTTTGAAGTAATAAACATCTGCGGTTAATAACCCTAGATAGGCAATAATTTCTATCTGGTAATCTGCTAGAGAAAAAGATTCTTTTTCTCGAATAAGGAGGGGGGGGGAGTTTTCAGTTGATGGTGAAGTCATGAGAGTGAGCCATTAAAACTTTAGTCGAACACAATAGGGGTGGGGCTAACCACCCCAAGAAATGTTAAGGAGTTTGGAAAAGAAAGCGAATTTTAGCGATCGCAATCTCATCACCGGAACTCAGAGGGGTCGGGGCAGTTATTCTGGCGTTAAAGCGAGTTTGACCGATGGGTTTAATAAAAACCCCATTCAGAGAACCAAGGTCTTTAATTTTCCAAGTTCCTCCATCGGGATAAATTTCCGCATGGTTGCGGGAAACGGTTTCGTTATCGGGGAATTTTTCCAAGTCCACATCCACAGGTCCGGTGTCCGAGTCAAAGATGCCAATCAAGGTAAAACCATCAATGAAAAATTCAGCAACTGGGGCGTTAGGGTGCTTGGCAATCAGTCGGGCAGTTGTTGTTATCGCCGGAGTAATCGGTTGGGGCAGCGGCTCTGGCGTAAGTGTTATCGTCGGGGCAATCGGTTGGGGAATTGGCCTGGGTGTGGGTTCCGGGATGGGATCGGGGATTGGAGGCGTAGGTGATGGCGATGGGGTCAATTCTGCACCACAAGCATCACAGTATTCTGCTCCCTGGGGGTTTTGATCATAGCCGCAAACATTGCAAACAATAGCCATTGGTTTTTCTCCTTTTTGAGGAATTAATTAGATTGAAATTAATCTCACTGTTGTCTGACTTGGTGCAAGAAGTCTGCTCAAGTACCGGTTAGTTTCCGAATAGTTTCTTCCGAGAGATCGTCGTTGAGGTCATCGCCCATCTTGACAGTTTTTCCTCTCGATCCCATTTTGACAGTTTTGCGGGTTCCAGAGGAAATCTGACGAGTTTTGCGTAATTCTTCAATCCCTTCATTGAGAGATTCGAGCATGGCATCATTGCCAATTTGAACCGTGATGCGACGGGCAGTTTCTAGGAGTTTTTCCGCTTGTTGGGGGTTACTCTCCGCCATGCGAGTTGCGTCGTCAACTAATTGGGAAATATTACGTTGTTGAACGTATCCCATAACTTCTTGATCGACCTGCGCTGTCCCCCCCTGTCCAGGCACAAACTGGACAACAACGTTCTGCGGTAGTAATTCCCCCCGTCGGTTTAAGCCAGGAATGTCATAAGTCAAGCCCAGTTGAGCCAGACGAATTTTTGAACTAGGACGACTATCGATAGCAAATTCTAAGATAAAGATGGTTTCATCGTTTGCTTTGGCGGCACCAATCGGATAGGGAGCTTGATTTAAGGAAAATTCTGCCAAATCGGGATAAACACGGGTAACGCGCAGAAGTTTGACTCCCTGAACAGTTTTTAAGCTCAGGACAAGATTGTTAATCACTTCTTGCTGGGCTTGCTGATAGTCTGCCAGTAGGAGGTTGGGAAGATCGGCAATAGAAACATCGTTACCACTAGCCGTTCCTGGAACAATGTGACGGCAATGCCCTCCCGTCTTGCCGCTTATGTCTGTCAGCAAGTTTTCGTTAAACTCGCCCACACCCAACGCCGTAATCGAAATCCCTTGACTGGCAAATTGTTGGGCTAAGTTTTGGCAATCATCTTCATCAAAGGTGTCGCCATCGGTAAAGATCATGGTATGGCGGCTAGTCATGCTTTGATTAGCTAGGAGAGCCAGGGCTTGATTAATGCCTCTCCCCATACAAGTTCCACCGCTAAAATTTCGCAGTTTAGCGATCGCATCTTCCAGTTGACGGGTTTGGGTAACTGGTGTTAAGCCAATCAGAGTAGAGGCTTGATCGTCAAATTGGATCAGAGCAATCCGATCTTCCGGGGTGAAGCGTCCTGAATTAATCAGGGTGCGAAGCGACTCAATAACCATGTCGATTTTGGCAATGCCGCCCACCACTCTCGTGTATTTCTTCCCATCTTGTATATAGGTTTCGCCGGTGGGTTGAAAATCGCCGGCCACAATTTCGTACATCGAGCCACTGGTGTCAATTAGAAAGACAAAGGTAGTAGAAGGACGGGTTTGAGCGACTTCTCTAGTGGGTCGCAGCTTCAGCATAATAAACAGTCGCTGATCTGGTGTATCGGCCGGTAAAAATTCTCGATGGGGGGTAATAGATACGTTAAGCATTAAAATTTCCTTCAGAGAACAGGTTAAGTGTTGAAAATGTCTTCTAAGGGGGGGAACATTCCCTCCATGGGTTCTATGGCCGCTAGATCGGGGGCAAAAAGAGGGGGTAACTCTTGATCTCCTTCGTCTTGGATGTTTTCAATGTTCGACTCGCTCAGTAGCGGTAAATCTAGGGTCAGGACAGTTTCTCGATAGCCTTCTCGGATATCTTCGACCCAAGCGGCGATAATTTGATTGAGACGGTGATCGTTGATAGAGCATGAGCTTCTGGCCTGAAAATGTTTTCGGATTGCTTGGCGAATTTCCTTGGTGAAGATAGCTTCAGGATCATTTTCCTGATCGGCGGTTAGATCTAGAGGATAATCATATCTTTCTGGCGAATTTTTCAGGTGAAGAAAGAATTTATAGACTACCATTTGGGCGGCTAAAATAAGATTAATGAGTTGATAGTATTCGATTGGACGGTTCGGGCGATGTTTTTACCTCTAGCGTAATCTGTCCAAATTTCCGGCGATCACCATCCTTTAATTGATGCTCTAGTTTTTTCATTCCCTTGGCTTGTCCATAGGACGAGTTATACTGCATGATAATGATTTCCCCTTTTTGAAAAACCTGAGCCGTGATCGGGGCATAACCTCTCCTAGCGTGATCGCCGCTACCAGACATCCCCCCGCACCACATAATCCAAAAATTAGGGGTTTTCTGAGATTTCGCCTGATCTCGCCCAATAAGTTCTGCATTTTGGTTTTGGAGGTGTATATTATATTTTCGCCAGAAGACCTGTGATTTATGCAGAAGTGTTAAAAATTCCGATAGGAATAAGTTATCAGTCATTCTGACTTTTCCCGTTATCTTTTTAGTTGAGTGATCCTTTGATTTCCCCCTATCTCGAAGTCCTATTCTCTCGTCAGTTATTGTCATTAAGACTAGCTTATTGAAAACTGTGGATAGCTTGAAACCCTTATTATGTCATCGTTTTCAGACTTAGCGGGAAAAGTAAGATCGGTCATTGACTTGGCATCGACAAATAGTGCCAATTCAAAGTAAGCTAAACGGCTTTTACTTCGGATCACCGATATAGACTCCAAAAGGGTTATAGCTATTGGATCATGCAGGTTAAGCGCCGTTTAGCTTAGTATCTGGAATTTTCTAGTTAACATTTTAGGGGGTCTCATTGCTTACACTTATAATCCTATTAAGCCTTCTCTGGATTTAGAGGCAAAAAGCTTACCTGCTCTACCTTCTGCCTTTTTTAAACTGCATCGAACTCACATTTTACCCCTGTCAGCTTTCACCGATATTCAGCAAGCCCTAGGTAAAAAAATTAATTGTTTCAATCAACAATCTCAAATTCTATTGACTGCTCTTGGGCAAAATTATAGGTAAAATGATCGATAATATTAGTATCGCTCAATTCGAGATTATAAAAATCGATCGCTGGTTGATCAAAAAGTGGGCCAGCGTGCCAAGTTCCCACCTCTAATTTAATAAAACAGTCCCCGGGGATGCGAAAAACCTTTAATTTTTCTAAATCCGGTTGAGTCTGAGGACTAGGGGGGGCCACTCCTAAAAACCACTCTTGTCCCCCCAAAGAACCAAGACATTGGGTACATTGACTATGACGAGTAATTCGCTTAAATTTACGTCCGCGAGTCTGTAAACGCATAATATAAAAGCGTGGCACACCGTTTTTTAAATGCAGTTGTGCATCGCTTTCATCAAATATTTTCCCGTCATGACTAGGGGTTATTAATTGACCGTAGGGACGGAAACTCTCGGCGGTGATTAGTTGCGATGCCAGGGGACGAACGGTAATCGAATTACTCATAAAAATTACTGCTGACTAACAGTTATAGCTGTACCATCTCGGAGAGAAAGAATATTATTAACGGCAATTCTTTCCCCGGCATTTACTCCAGAAATAACCTGATAAGCTTGCCCTTGAATTGTGCCAACTTGAATTGGTTTTTGTCTTACCACTAAACGCTCCTCGGCATTTTCTTGACCTTCTTTAGCCTTTTCTTTTTCGGCCACAAAAACAAAATTTTGCGCCCCGATGCTAGTCACTGCCGTGGTGGGGATTAATACCCCCGGTTTTTGATCCCAAATTACCCGCGCCCGCACATATTGATTATTGCGAAGACTGCCATCATTAGTAAAGGAAAATTTCACTAAAACCGATTGGGTAGCTTGGGAAACGGTGGGGGAAATAAAAGTTACTTGACCGCGAACCCCCGCACTGCCATCAGGATTAATAATTTCCACGGGCAACCCGACACGCAGACGCGGTTGTAATTCCACGGGAATCTGCACATTTAGTTCCAAAGTTTTATTGTTAGTCAACGAGGTTAATTCTTCACCTAGGGAGATAATATCGCCGACCTTTCTTTGATTAAAATCGCCGACAAAACCAGCAATCGGGGCGGTAATGGTGTTAAAAACTAAATTCTGACGCGTCGCCCCTAATTGCCCCTCGGCGCTGGCTACTGCCGCTTGACGACTGTTCACCGTTGCCGCTGCCGCCGCCACCTGTTGCTGTGACGCTAATTCGTTTTGAATGGCGATATTTAATGCTTCTTTGTTTGCCTGTAGGGTAGCTCTAGCCGCCGTCACCTGTTGACGGGCCGCATCACGATTTTTAGACTGGGACTCTACTTCCGCCCTGGCGGCCTGAATGTCGCGGCGACGATCATCTAAGTCCTGTTGGGGCTGTGCGCCTTGTTTGACCAGAAATTCGGCTCTTTTTAGGTTTTTTTCCGCTAAATCTAAATTAGCTCTCGCTCTCTGTAAATCAGCTTCGGCGGCGCTCAAGGTGGCGATCTGACTTTTAACATTAGCTTCGGCATTGGCCACATTTGCCCGATTCTGGGCAATTTGGGCTTTATTTGCCCTCGCTTGCGCTTGTCTTTGCCTTAAATCCGCCTCAGACGCATTGAGATTCGCTTTGGACGAATTTACCTGTCCGATGCCAGCGTTTACCTGTTGCTGTTGTTGTTCAGGATCCAATTCGGCGATTTTTTGTCCCTGAGTTACCTGATCGCCAGATTTAACGAAAATAGACCGAATCCGACCGGTAATCTGGGGGGAGACGCTAACACGCTCTTGGGCGATCAAAGTACCCACAAATTCGCTACTTTGCACTAATTTGTCGGTGCCGAGGGTTTGCAGTTTGACGGGAACGGCCGCCGGTCCTGTGGCCTGGGGGGTTTGGGGGGCGCAACCGGTGATAATTAGGGAAACGGCGATCGACGAACCGATCGCTGTCGATACGTTAACGGATCGTTTAATCATTGTTAAATTTGGGGGTTTTTGGCAGAAAAAGTGCTAGTAAATCGGAAAAAGAAGAGGAGGATGAGGAGAGAAGCTTTTCCTTAAATTTTACTCTACAGAATTGATCGCCGTGATCACTGTTTGCTTTGCCCTAAGCTAACAATATTACAGGTAACTAATCTTTGGGCGAGGGTGGTGTATTCTAGGCGACCACCGGCGATCTGGTATTCGTCCCGGGGCGCCGGCAGATGACCGACGGGAGCATTGAGGGTATAGTTAAGATTTTCTTTAAAAATAATCCAATCACCATCTTTACGCCAACCGATTCGATCGCCAAAAGTTTGAAAATTTTCGATCGCCACTAAGCGGCCCGGTCGATTACCCGTCTCGATAAAAATGCGAAATTGGGTACTGAAACTAAAACGACCCCCGGAAGCTTCTTTCCAGAGTTGATCCATCTTTTGCAGATCCCAACAGGCCAATTTTTGCAGGTCTTCCATGGTAAACCAGCCCTGTAATTCCCGTCCGGTTGCTTTCAGGATTAAATTGCGGGTTTCATCGTTAGCTTGTCGCCAATTTTGTTGAGCGAGGAAATTTTTCAGGCGAGTGTAATTAATGCCCGTGGTCGGTGATACCATTTCCCCAGAGGTGGCAGTCTGGGCAACGATCGCCGGCAAGGGATTGAGAAATAAAGCGATCGCAAGAGTGATCTGACACAAGGAAAAATTAATTCTCATAAACCCTATTTATTAACCTGATGCAAAGAAATCCTACAATAGCATAGACGAAATTTGCCGTTTTTACCGCCTCCTTAACTCCTATGGCTTTCACTTGGATCCGACACCACATTTTGGGATTGCAAGACTGGCAACCGGAAGAATACCAAACCCTACTACAAACGGCCTCTAGTTTTCGTGAAGTTCTTTCCCGACGTACCAAGAAAGTGCCGGCCCTACAAGGTCAAGTGGTGACAAATCTTTTTTTTGAACCTTCCACCCGCACCCGTAGTAGTTTTGAACTAGCGGCCAAACGTCTCTCGGCCGATGTTCTTAATTTTGCCCCGGGTAGTTCCAGTTTGACTAAGGGGGAAACTATTCTCGATACCGCTTTAACCTATGTGGCCATGGGTACGGATATCTTTGTCATTCGACATCAACAGTCGGGAGTTCCCGATTTAATTGCCGCAGAAATGGATCGTTTGCAGTCGGGGGTCAGTATTCTTAATGCTGGGGACGGTCAACACGAACACCCCTCCCAGGGACTTTTAGACCTGTTTACGATCTGTTGTATGTTAGATGAAGAAAATCCCCGTTTAGAACTGTTAGAGGGCAAAAAAATCGCTATTGTTGGGGATATACTCCATTCTCGTGTCGCTCGTTCCAATATCTGGAGTTTAACCACGGCTGGGGCGGAAGTACATTTGTCCGCACCCCCCACCCTACTGCCGAAATATTTTGGGGAATTGTGCGATCGCCTATTTCTCCACTGGGATTTAGAACCAGCTTTAGAAAAGGCCGATTTTGTGATGACCCTGCGACTGCAAAAAGAACGAATGACTGCCAATCTTTTGCCCAGTTTACGGGAATATCATCAAAGTTTTGGCATTACTCGTCCTCGTTTGCAATCCTGTCAACCGGGGGTGAAGGTACTTCATCCCGGTCCTGTGAATCGGGGAGTGGAAATTAGTTCCGATTTAATGGACGATCCCGATTTTAGTCTGATTTCCCAACAAGTTACCAGTGGTGTCGCTGTCAGAATGGCTTTGTTATACCTGATCGGTAATCTTCGCGGCGACCGGTAAAAGCTTCTCAGGGATTTGCTCTTTTAGTCTGGTTTCATTGAAACAATCCTAAAGTTTCTATCAAGGTAAATATCATACT
>VYKX01000385.1_pt1 | contig 11648 bp, 7 predicted proteins | sample 5114471 | NCBI WGS metagenome assembly VYKX01 (sample SAMN12291785, study PRJNA351875) | freshwater metagenome | isolation source: freshwater lake | place: USA: Michigan, Gull Lake | collected 2013-08-08
AAACTATTCTTGATCGCAACACCGTACCCCGCCATATACGATACATCTTGTTGTGGGATGTAAGGCCTCTTCGTCATGTCGAGCGGAACGATCACTTTATTCTTTCTTTCTTTTTTTTCCTTAATCCTTAAAAGTGATGGAGAAATGCGGTAGTGCCCCCCCAATTCACAGAGTTCAAGTTTATCCCAGCTACCAATCAAACTTCCCCTTCTTCCTTTTTTTGTCTTTCATTACCGATCGCTATTCGCGGAATCCCGGCCTTATTTCCCACAACGTTTGTGTTTCTTCAGTGGTGCGCCTTCGAAGCTGCGTCCTGTCCCCGACACAAAGCGTTGAACGAAGATATAAACTTTGGACTACACGTCACCGCACCATTGAAGAAACATTTTGTTGGCTGCCGTAATTCTAGTCGAATATGTAATATTTCCAATGCTTTTTTCCAGTGTCGTAAATGGCTGCTAGTTCTCCCTCAGCTTTGTGATTGTCCGTTGGGTCATATGTCACTATTTCAAAATTAAAATACATTAGGGTGTTTTGCGAGAAACGAATATTATAGGCGTCTTGAGTTCGTAAATAATAATATCTGTCAATACCCATAATTAGTGGTGATGGAATGTTTGGTATATGATCAGGTATTAGTTGTCCCAACGAGTCGGGGTAACTACCATTTTTTACTTGAAACTCTTCAATTGCTTTTACTAATTCGTCAGCGCGATTGATCGCAAAGTCGCGACTGAAATTAAGCAACAGTTGAGAAGCATAAATTGACGTTAAAAAAATAGTTATTGGAAGAGTCAGCAGTAAAAGAGCTTTAACACTTATTTGATGCTCTCTTGTTTTATTCCACAATACGAATTCTTTTATTGTCCATATTAAGCCAACTGGAATAACGAATAGTCCCAATAGTCCGAGAATTTGTCCAACACTAAAAAAAATATGTACTAGTTTGTTAGGCGGTCCAGGAAGGAATGGAGAAATGGTTAAGAATATCGTCCCAAGATTTACTAGTAATATTATTTTCCAATTTCGTGTCGTCATTGTCCGAAAATTATGGCAGCCAACGTGAGTATTTGCGTTCGAGCGGGGCTTCCGAAGCCACGCCTTGTCCCCGACACCGAACGGAATAAAGATACGAAAACGTTGGATTACACGTCAACCCCGCTTGACGCAGTTGTCGTTGGGGTGTCACGTTATAGAATGGATTGTCTCGGTACATGGTTGTACGTTTGTTTTTCATTTGCTCTTTTTCCCGAAACTTTGTTGTGAAACTGTACGAGCGCGGGGGGCAACCTTGGAGAATCTTTTAGTTTACTCTTACTAATCTGGCCAGTATTGGTGCGTGGGTGCGGCACTCTTGGCAAAGGCTTTGGATTGTGCGGTTGGAGGTGCGGCCTTTGGCAAGTGTGCTGCCTGGGTCGGCCTCACTTAAGGGTAAGATATGCCTAAATCTGCTTAAATTCGATGATTTGTCGCGAGAATTGAAGTCACAGGTGCTAGAATTCTAAATGCGGAAGCGAGAATACTACTCGCAGATGCTCCATTTCTACTCACAGAAGCAAGGATTCTACTCGCAGACACGAGTTTTGAAGTCGCGGAAGCAAGAATACCACTCGCAGGTGCGAGAATACTACTCGCGGAAGCTCCAATTCTAAAGTAGGTCAGGAGATTTCTAAATCGTCCTGCCTACTTTATGAATCAGGAAGGGACAATTTCTAAATCATCCTGTCTACTGTTTTATTATGATTCAAGATTCTTAAGACTCTACAAAATCTTCCTTGAAAAGGAAGATTAGGCCTGTGAACTATCTTTCCACCTGTTCTATTATATTGAAGTAAAAACGCTCAAGCAATCGTAGATCTTTGGTGATAATTTCTGCGTTGGCTGTCAAGCCATCGCGATACTGTATTTTCTTACCGTATGTTGTAGTAAGCCCATTTTTTAAGGCAATCTTAGTTAAATAACCATTTTCGCTTGGGAGAGTGCTTATAAATTGTACTGACCCTATTAATGAGCCAAACTCCTGAAAAGGGTAGGATTGAAATTTTAATAAAACTGACTGCCCTACAGCCACTTTTCCAAAGTTAGATTGTGGAATTAAAACTTCCGCAAAGTATTCGCTGTTTTCAGGATTGATAAAGCACACAACTTGATTGATGCTTAGTTGTTGACTTTCTTGAATAAACGAAGTAAAAGAAACTCTGCCACTGATTGGTGCTGAGAGAATGTGTTTCTTTCTCCATTCATCCACTTGACTTTTAAAAGTATTTAGTGACTGCTGAAAGATTAATTTCTGTTGATTTATATTGTTATCCAATTCAATTATTTCCTTTTCTTTCTCGACTTGCTGGCTTTCATTACTAATGATAGAAGAGTTGATTTGTGGCAATGCCAATTTTTTATTGATAAGTTTGCTCTGTTCAAGACGATAATCAAAATCTGATATTACTCCATTCTTTTTAAGTGATTCATTTGCATTAAAAGTCTTTTGTACAAGCAAAAGGTCTTGCTCTTGAAGCGTCAACTGCTCCTTTAAGCTTTGATTCAGTCTTAGCAAGTTACTTTTGTCCTTGAGTAACATCGCTCTTTTCTTCAGGTGAAATCCATCAGTTAGATAATTTTCAAAGGACAAATAAGCTTGCAAAAAAACCTGATATGAAAGTTGCAGCTCACCTAACTGGACTGGGTGCTTCACGAAATGCATTTTAATATTTTCGATTTTATCAAGACTAAGTCGCTGTTGAATGGTGTCGATATTTGCTCTTAACCACAATACATCTTCGTGATAGGCCGTTGACTCCATGAACCCTAAAACATCACCCTTTTTTACTGATACATTTTCAGCAACTCTTAACTGTATCAGCTTCCCTTCAATTAAACTAACGACAGATTTGGGAGCATTAATAGAGGTTAGTTTACCACTTGCTTTTACAGTATCTGGATACTTTATGAACCAACATGCAACAACAATAAGAATGAAAATAAAAAGAAAGACGAAGTTGCTCCAGCGAATAAAAAAACCTGGCATGTCAGACACTATTTCCTGCATTGAGTCAGATCGTTTGGACTGTATATCTGCCACAGATACCCGAGTTTCTGACCTTTGCGAATCTTTGATTAATTGATCGGGCATAGTATTTAATTACCTAACTCCAATTGATTTTTGACTAATTCATAATATTTGCCCTTCTTCTGAGTAAGTTCGATATGACTACCCTCCTCAAATACTCTTCCGTTTTCCAATACTATAATTTTATCTGCATTCTTTACAGTGCTTAATCGGTGTGCTACTATAACAACTGTTCTATCTTTAAAAAAATCTTGCAAATTATTCATAATCACCATTTCATTATTAGCATCCAAGGCATTTGTAGCTTCATCAAATAAAATAAAAGAAGGGTTTTTGTAAACTGCCCTTGCTATTAATATTCTTTGTTTTTGACCAGTGCTGATTCCATTACCTTCATTTCCAATTTTTGTATTAAAGCCTAACGGCAAGGCTTCTATAAAACTCAATATGTTGGCTACTTTACATGCTTGAATTAGTCTTGTGTAGTCAATGGTTTGCTCACTAACGGCAATATTTTTATCAATACTGTCGTTAAAAATATAGCCGTCTTGCATTACACTTCCAGAAATACTCCTCCAGTAATGAGGGCTAAGATAGTTTAGGTTAACTTCCCCAACTTTTATTTCTCCGGTATAACTATCGTGGAATTTTTGGATAAGTTTTAGAATAGTGGTTTTGCCACTTCCGCTTGCTCCGACAATAGCAGTAACCTTACCACTAGGGAATATAATATTTATATTTGATAACACGAGTGTATTACCTGCTCCGGGATACGTAAAACTCAAATCCTTCAAGTGAATACTCTTGTTATCAGATACATGGTTGGCATAAGTTCTTTCATTAGTCTCTTCATCAGGCAATTTATGAATGTCGTTGAGGCGTTCAAGGGATATTTTTGCATCCTGCGCCTGTTGTGTGAAGGAGATAAGTTGTTCTACCGGACTGTTCAATTGTCCAATTATATATTGAATGGCCAACATAGCACCAAGTGTCAGTTCACCGTCCAAAACCAATTTGGCAACTAAGTAAGTAATTAAAATATTTTTGCCTTGATTAATAAAAAAAGCACCTGTTTGCTGATACTGATTAAGAGAAAGTGATTTAAAGTTTAGTTTAAAAAGTGAGGCTTGAATACTCTCCCATTCCCACCGCTTTAAATGCTCTGCATTGTTGAGTTTGATTTCATGTATGCCATGAATTAGCTGCATAGTTGCAGAACTTTCCTTCGATGCAACTGCAAAGCGTTTGTAGTCAAGGTTTCTACGATAATTTAAGAATACCCTTATCCATAACAAATACGCAATACTACCAGTTAAAAACACAGTAAAAATAGTGGAATTGTAGGTAAGCAGTACTATTGAGAAAACCAGTAAATTAAAAAATGAAAAGAGAGTTTGAAGGGCCGTTCCTGTAATAAAACTCTCTATTCTGTGATGGTCGTTAATTCTTTGCAAAATATCGCCAGTCTGCTTGGTATCAAAAAAACTTAGCGGCAATCGCATTAGTTTAATCCAAAAATCTGACAGGATTGAGAGATTAATGTGTGTACTTATAAATAATAGAATACGGCTTCTAACAAATTCTAATATCGTCTGTCCTAAGAATAGCATGAACTGAGCAAGAAGTATAATCTGAATGAAGGGAAGATTTTGTGTATTGATACCTGTGTCTACAATGCTCTGTGTTAGGTATGGGAAAATGAGTTGAAGGAGACTCCCTAGTAGCAATCCTACAAATAATTGAACTACCTGAGCCTTAAAGTTTAATAAATAGTTACTTACCAGAGCCCAACTCACACGCTTTTCGGTCTCACCTTCAGTGTCATGAAATGTATTACGGGGAGTCAAAAGTAGGGCTACTCCTTTGCCACTTTCTCCTGAATTTACGGCAATCCAGTTTTGCTCAAACTCACCTCTAGTATAGGTTAACATACCCTTTGCAGGGTCTGCTACAACTATCTTCCTTTTGCTCGCAGAGGGTGCGAGAACTACAAAATGATATTGATCCCAATATAGAATCGAAGGACGTGGTGCTTCCGATAAAAGTTGATCAAATGTTAACCGCGCACTGATGGTGTGAAATCCATATTTTTCAGCAACTTCAGAAAGCCCCAAAAGCGAAACACCGCTTTTACCTATTTGAGCCTCAGTGCTCAGCGTATTCGAACTTATCCGCTTCCCATAGTATCTGAATATCATTTTAAGGCAAGTAGGACCGCAGTCCATCGCATCAGCTTGTTTGTAAAAAACAAATTTTTTCATGCAGATGCAGGGAGAATAGCTTTTATACTCTTGTTCTGTAGTCCGTTTTTTATTCGCCCGAAGATTAATTTCTCGAATTCAGCTTTTGAGTCTTCTAAATCGTTAGGGTCAAAAGATGCCTTCAATTGTTCCAGCAATGAGGTAACAGTTTTCCGTTCCTCGATAATACTAAGTATCAAAATATCCAGACTATCTATATTCACAGTTGAATACCCCTTCTCGGTACATTCTGGCACCACAAGAGTGTATACTTCAGATGGTTCTTGATCGAGAAGCTTTGGCGCGTTTGCATATAAATATTCTGGACTCTCCAAAATAGTCCAATCAAACTGACTTTCAACTATTTGAATCACACTATCTTTCTCAATAAATTTTTCTAGCACTGATCCGAACCCTCCAAAAATTTTCTCAGCATATTGAACACTTGCAAGGTCTCTGCCTAAAAGATAGTTTTTCGAGATAGTGTTGAACTTTTGTGTAGCAAGTGCAGAGAGTGCTTCTTCGAATTTCTCAATATCTTTAGTATACTGAGATAGTTTTTCAGAAAATACTCTCAATGATTGATTTTGATTAGCCAAGTCAATGAAATTTTTCAATACTTGTATTCTATAGAAAATATATTTATCCGATGGTGTCGCGAGTAGCTGCGTAGAATCATTTTTAATTAGCTCATCCGCTAAATAGTTTTTTTTTAATTCATGGTGCTTAACCAGTAAACTCTGTTTGGTGATGTCCGACTCAAACCAATAATAGTTATTCAGTAAAGGAACTTTGTTTTTTTTAAAGACCTCAATAATCCTGTAGTAGTGTTCCGGATAGTCCTCGCGCAGCCTGTATGCCATTTGTATACATACTTTTTCATTCCTCTTATAGTTACCAAGTAAATGCAAATAGTGTTTAAAATGAGGAACATCTATAAATTCCCCAAGATCAGTATATTCATTATCACCAACGACCTTACTTATTAATACATTGACTTGTTTGTTCTGCCTACGTACTAGACAATAGAACAAATACTGCTCGAAAAATATATTGAAATTAGAGACATTAATCTTAGAAAGACTCTGAATATTCTTATCAACAAATTTAAATGCTTTTGAAGTGTACTCTTGGAAGAATTCGATGTCATGACCTCCCAATATGCCTGCATTAAACGCATGGATAGGATTTTCCAATTTTCTTTCAGCAACTATTTCTGTCGGGAAATATGACAGTTCTTTCTCAAGTGATTGCAGAATATTCTCATAATAAATCGTAGCCGACTCCTCATTCTGAGCTATCAATTTGCTTTGAAGGAGTTCTTCATCAAATTGATTCCAAATAAAAACATCTCCATCGACATGCAAAAATGGATTTTGTTGTTTCGAGTAAGCGTGTATTTTAGGTAGAGCCCATAATTGAGGATGGTACTTATCAAGACAGTTTAAGTCGCATGTAACTTTATCATACGGTAATCTTAAAGTGTCGATAAGCATTTTTGCTGACACATTGTCTGCATGCAACGTTACCTCAGGATAAGATTGTTTTAACTGGAGACAACTCAATGCCCAACTCATTAAATTGTACTCTGGACTCACCCAACCTCCGCTAAATTGCAAAAGATTCTTCTGTTGGCATGACCAAAATGATTGAACTATTCTCATGTAAAGCAGACTTAGACTTTAAAACTACTTTAGTAGCGTCCGTACTCGGTCATAAAATTCTTCCTTGCTGCTTGGTTTGGGTAGATTATCGTCAAGTAAGTCGCCTTTTGAATTAAAAAGCATATAGCGAGGAATTCCAAAGAACCATTTGTCAAGATTCTCTTTAATTACTTTATTGGCTAAATAATGAAAACCAGACAATTCATATCGTTCAATTGCTTTCTTCCAATTTTCTGTTGCTGATTTATTATCTATTGATACATATAGCATTGCAACACCATTCGTTTCCAAGAAGTTTTTGAGATTAGGTTCATTTTTAAATTCCGCAATGCAAGGCGAGCACCATGTAGCCCAAAAGTCAATAAAGACAGGACGATCAGAGAAATACTTCTTAACTAGTTCCTGAATGCTACTTATTTTATCGATGTCTGCATAGTTTTGCTCAGCAAGAGAATCGCTTTTATCTTTCAAGAAATAAACTCCAAAATTTGATTTGGTTGCCGTGCGTTCATTACCCTTTTTAATATTTGAGATATAATTAGTAATGAGTGGATTGTATGGACTATTCGGAAATTTTTGGTAGTATACATTAAATACGCTCAAAAATTCTTCATCGGTCATTGGCTTAAAGGCAATTGCTGAAAGTAAGGATATGCCCATAAAATTCATCTGTACGGTATCGGGTGCATAATCAATTGCCGAGAGACGTGATACTATCATGTTGAATTGTTTAGAAAACTGAGACCATATTGGAGTTACAGGTCTGTTGTTGGGTATCGCTCCATCTTCTATCAGGATTGATTTTATCATTTGATTATTGTACGTTCGTGTAGCTACATTGTATCGCAGGTTGTAGGGATCATATTTGTCATATAGTATCTGAGCCAGTTTCCTCATTTCGTTTCTATTAAGTTTAGTTACGTAGGGAAGTTCCACATCAGGCATGAAGAAATTTTTTAAGTATGTATTTACCCAGTGCAATGATGTTTGTTCAGTTTCTCTCATTAATGCCTCGTAACATTGCTTAGTAATCTTTTTCTTCTTGAGCAGTTCAGCAAACGGCTTTGTGCTTTTCTCAATTTCTTGTGCTAGAGTCTCTGCCATCTTCTCTGCTGATTCTGTTTGAAACAATGTGGGAAGGCCGTATTGAAGAAAATTTTGATTATTCATCGGGCTATTATTGGTAAGTAAATTATTTGCCGCGGCATTAGTACCTGAGTAAGTTGTTTTAATATTTCCTGCTTCATCTTTCAAGAATGTTATTTGTATGGAAGCGCCTGGCTCAGCATAGAAATATGTCTTTTGCATAAATTTACTTTGTAACCTTACGAATCCGGGCTTATCAATATTTAACTCTAGTTTGAAGGTATTGTTTTTAATGGTTGCTTCGTTCTCTGGGTCTGGTAAAGCCATGTTAAAAATGCCAGCAATGGGCTTGTATATTGAGATTGGTGCGTTCTCAGTTTCTGGCTTGAATTTCCCACTTATATGTATAGGATTCTGACCAGCAGCATATATTGAAATGCACAGAAGTAGTAGGGTTAACTTAAAGTTTGATCGCATAACTATATAGTAATATTCTTAGTTAAATTATTTAGAGAGGCTGCCAAAAAATGGCAGCCTCATTAATCAGAAAAGCTGATTGCCTACCAGCAACCTTGCCATGTGCAAACATAACGGCAATTCGTACTACCGCCCTGCGTGATGCAACACCAAATGGTGCAAGGATCCCCTGGCTTCCATCCGGAACCTGCTACCACTTTTTTCATTTCGTCTCTGCTTAGCAAATCCTTGATGTTGCCAAAGCTCACTTTTTCTTTGTTCATTGTTTTTACTTTTAGTTGATTGAAATTTATTAACCTGTTTTAACGATGTGTAAGGTACAAGTCCTTTAAAACCTATGTTCGGCCAAACAATATCTATAAGCTCAATTGCAATGCACTTATTTTGGATTCAGTTGATTTTTTAAATTATCTACTAGAGAAGGGAGTAAAACTGCCAAATCATCTGTTGAATAGTATTTAGGCATTTTACGTCCATTGATAAACAGCGTAGGTGTGTGACTAATGTGGGACTCTAGAATCCAATTAGAGTGAGTTTTCTCTAGTGCTTTTACTGATTCATCAATTGGATCATGCATGGGATATTGGATTTTGAATAAGTTTAAGTCCATCAATTTGAACCAGTTGTGAATTAGCTTTTCAGTCTCCTTGGATTCATCTTGCTCGTGTAATATATTATTTTTCCAATATTGTAAAATGTACTGAATGGGCGTAATTGAATTTGTCGAGTCTTGCGAAGTATTCAAAAAGCGTATTGTTAGATTTATGGCCTTTGGATAGATTGAAATTAATTCAGCCAACTTTTCATGTTGGTCTCTACAAGGATTGCAATACAAATTACTAGCCATTGTAATTTTTATCACCGCGTCAGGCTTGCCAATTAAAATTTCATTCTGAAAAGGAGTAATATCAACTTTTCGTTCTTGAGAAAGCAAGTGAGTGAAGACCGAGATAGAGTTCTTTACTCGATTATTAATAGAGTGCGCGTAGTCAACTTCTCGCGCCCTTATCATCAAAGCTTTAATTAACAATATGGCTGCTACTAATATCAATAAAAGAAAAGCTGATCCTATTAATTCAGTTAAGTGCACCTCGGGTGATGACGTTTGAGTTGCCAAGAGAAAAAGAAGGGGCAATTGCAAAATTAGTACTGCGTTTACGACAAGACAAAGTTTACACCAAACTTTTACTTTGAAGTACTGATAATAAAATGAAAAGAGAACGACAGGGATTGACAGTGCGCTCATGCACAACAAAATAAGTAACAAGGTTGCGGCACTATCTGTTGAGTACGCAGAAAAAGAGAGGGTAATCGATTGAAATGTGAAGTAGATAAAGACTACATCGGAGAATTTTAGAAAACCTAATATTTTGGCATCTTCTGAATTAAGAATTCTATCACAACTTGTATTTGTTCCAGAATTACAAAAGGATTCAACACTTTCATATTGAACACCTAGGTCTTTGGCGATCAATAAATATCCAACCGATAGACCAATAATGGATAAGCCAAACAGGATGAAATGGATAGCACTAAATGACCGTAGAAATGGTAACAAGAGCGCAAGCGAGATCGTGCCCATAAGAAGAATGAACAGTATCTTATTGATTGCCTCTTTTTGATACAATTCCCTATTTTTCTTATCATTAATTTCTTTTGCTCCTTCGGTCTTAACTATTATGCCTTCCCAATTATTTAACTTTTCTTCATTATTGTTAAGGTCTTTCTTACTCTTTACAAAAAGAATATCTCCTTCTCCATTTGAGATCGGTAACATGTAGGGAAAAGCTGTCTCACTAAGTTGCTCTTTACTTATCTTCCAAGCCGAGTAGTCAATGCCAAGTCTTTCGAAAGCATCTGCAATACTTAACAATGAGGGATAGTCAGGGTGTGAGGAAATAATTTTTTCTACGTAGTTTTTCGATATATGAATCTTTTGAAATTGTAAAAACTTAGTGATAGTTTTTTCCATAGGGTTAGCGGTAAGTGTCGCAATCAACGATAGTCCAAAGGAGAAACATGTTTTAGCTTAAGTCAATAGTAGATCTACCCTATTTTAAAAAATTTTAATGTAAAAATGATGTACTGTTAGCAAGTTAATTGCTATTCTAGATCCCACTTCGAAGCTAAAGCAATTAGCTGCTCCTTACATGTAATGTTAAACTTTTCATATAACCTTTCTCGCATTTTATCAACTGTTCTTGGGCTTTTATTGATCTTCGATGCAATTTCAACACTTGATTGACCTTTAATTATCATTTTAACAAGGGCTTTATCGTGTTCGTCAAGTAGGTGAATATTATTTGACTCTTTTGCTTTGTAAGTAAGATGGCGTTGAATTATTTCTGTTGCCATATCGGTCATGTAAGAACCCGAAGTATAAACTGTTCGAATAGCCTTAAGCAGTTCCTCAGGTCGGTCATCTTTCCCAATAAAACTCTTTACACCAATAATATACATTTGGACAATGTTAGATTCATAGTCATACTGGGAAAATGTAATAATCTTTATTTGAGGGTAAAGCTCTATTACTTTCTTTGAAGTCTCAATTCCGTTCATCTTTGGCATTCTGATATCCATTAGGATTATTTCAGGTTGCTCTGTTTCTAATTGTTCTAGCAGTCGAGCCCCATTGTCGGCCTCAAGGATAATTTCTAAGTCACGTTCAGTCTTGAAAAGGGTTTTGATGGCGTTTCTAAACTGTTTATTGTCGTCAACAATTGCTATTTTTATTTTGGTCATCGTTGCAAAATTTAATATTCATCAATCTTTATTCAGAGGTCGTTGTGGGTGGGTTTGGCTCTTGCCTTTGCTTAGGTCTGCGGGGAGGATGTGTGGCAATGGCAAGTGCCAAAAGCGTGGGCGAGAATTCCTCATGGTTGCCGTGCGGTGGGTCAACCGTTCCTCTTTCTTTGACTGTTCTTTTATAGTCGTATTGATTCTCATTTGACCGTTAGTATTTTTTGTGTGGCTAGTTGTCCAATGTCAAAGGTGTCCACGGGCATTGTTGCTAACGTGTGTGTATCGGATGTGGCGGGCTTTTGAAACGCCAATCTGTCCCACGTGGAGGAACTAAGTTAAGAAAACTATTCTTGATCGCAACACCATACCCCG
>VYKX01000327.1_pt1 | contig 11610 bp, 12 predicted proteins | sample 5114471 | NCBI WGS metagenome assembly VYKX01 (sample SAMN12291785, study PRJNA351875) | freshwater metagenome | isolation source: freshwater lake | place: USA: Michigan, Gull Lake | collected 2013-08-08
TGTCGGCACCCGATCTGGCCCTGACGCAGCTCACCGTCGAGGTGGTGTCGCCCGTGCTGCTGCTCATGGGGCTGGCGCTGCTGCCGGCCACCACGCCGCGCGAATCGAGCATGCGCCGCAAGGCCCGCGACATTGTTCTGGCCTTGAGCGCTGGCGGCGGCGTGGCATGGATCGCCTGGCTGGTGATGACCCGGTCGCACGATTCGCTGTCGTGGTTCTTCGTCGAGAACGCGCTTCCGGGCGGCGGCGGCAGCAACATCGTCAACGTGATCCTGGTCGACTTCCGCGGCTATGACACCCTGGGCGAGATCGCGGTGCTGGGCATCGCCGCACTGGGCGCGGCAGCGTTGCTCGACGGCATGAAGGTGCGGCGTTCGCTGGTCGACGCCGAGGGCCGCATGTGGAGCTTCGCGAAGGAGCCGCTGCTGCTGCGTATCGCCGCCAGGCTGGTGCTGCCGCTCGCGCTGGTGGTCTCGCTGCACATCTTTTGGCGCGGACACAACCAGCCCGGCGGTGGGTTCATCGCAGGCTTGATCACCGCCGCTGCGCTCGTCCTCCAGTACGTGGCCGCGGGGTTGAAACCCGTCGACGAGGCGCTGGGGGCCGGTGGCGGACGCCGATACACCACCTGGATCGGCGCGGGGCTGGGCATCGCGGTGCTGACCGGCGTCGGCGCGCTGGCAGTGCGTCAGCCCTTCCTGACGAGTGCGCACGCGCACCCGGTCGTGCCGTTGCTCGGCGAACTGCCTCTGGCCACGGCGACCGTCTTCGATCTCGGCGTTTACGTGACTGTCGTCGGCGCCACGCTGCTGATGCTGTCGGCGCTGGGCCGGGCCACAACTTCGCCGCTCGATGCAAAGGGATCCGCGGAGGGGGGCGCATGACGATGGAGTTCCTCGTCGCCACCGGCATCGGCTGGATCACGGCCTGTGGTGTCTATCTGCTGCTGCGCGGGCGTACCTTCCCCGTCGTGATCGGCCTGTCGCTGCTCGGCTACGGCGTGAACGTCTTCATCTTCGCGATGGGACGGCTGTGGATGGCGGCGCCGCCCTTGCTCGGTGGCGACCACGCGATCGCCGATCCGCTGCCGCAGGCGCTCGTCCTGACCGCCATCGTCATCGGCTTTGCGACGACCGGTTTCATCATCGAACTGGCCTTGCGCGCTCGCCACGAGACGGGCACCGACCAGGTGGATGGACAGGGCGCCGCCGATGGAGAAGGAGTTGCCCCATCCGTCGAGAGCGGACGTGGTGTTCAGTCGGCCGAAAGCGGGTCGGCAGCACGCCCATGATGCCAACGGATTTCCTCTCGCTGCACCTGCCAGTGCTGCCCGTGCTGTTGCCCGCGGTCACGGCGATCGCGCTCTTGCTGAACGGCGATGACGGGCGCAGATCGGGCCTTGCCCGCGAGGGCGTAGCCGCCGACGGCGCGCCGGGCGGTGGCGGCGCACGTTGGAAATGGGCACGTCGACTGGCGCTGCTGTCGACCCTGCTCGGGCTGTTCCTCGCCGCGCGCCTGGTCGCCGATGCGGCTGGCGCGGGCGCCGCGAGCAACGCGCTGGCCGGCTCGTCGGCCGATGTGCGTGCGTACCTGCTCGGCAATTGGGCGGCACCCTTCGGGATCGTGCTCGTCGTCGACCGGCTCGCAGCGCTGATGCTGTTGCTCACGTCCTGCATCGCGTTGCCGGTGTTGGTCTACGCCTGCGATGGTTGGGATGCCCGTGGTCGGCACTTCCACGCGCTGTTTCAGTTCCAGTTGATGGGCCTGAACGGTGCGTTCCTGACGGGGGACCTGTTCAACCTGTTCGTGTTCTTCGAGGTGCTGCTGATCTCGTCGTACGTGCTGATGACGCACGGGCATGGTCGCGAGCGGTTCCGCGCGGGCTTTCATTACGTCGGCCTCAATCTGCTGGCGTCGGCGCTGTTCCTGATCGGTGCGTCGCTGGTCTACGCGATCGCGGGCACGCTCAATCTGGCGGACCTGACGCTGCGCTTGCCGCAGATCACCGGGCCCGATGCGGTGCTGCTGAAGGTGGCGGGACTGATCCTGCTGGTCGTCTTCGGCTTCAAGGCCGCGGTGATGCCCTTGTCGCTGTGGCTGCCGGCGACCTATTCGGCCGCGAGCGCACCGGTCGCAGCGCTGTTCGCGATCATGACGAAAGTGGGCGTCTACGCCATCGTTCGCGTGCACGGTGCGATGTGGCCGCCAGAAGTACTGCTGCCTCTTGCACTCGCAACCAGCGTGGTCGCAGTGTTGGGGGCGTTGTCTGCGGCAACCTTGCCGAGGCTGGTGGCCTGGCTGACGGTGGCCTCGGTGGGCACCGTGCTGACTGCGGTGGCGATCGGTGGCGCCGGCGCGTGGTCGGCTGCCATCTTCTACTTGGTCAACAGCACGTTCGTGATCGCCGGCTTGTTTTTGTGGTGCGAACTGGTGGGCGCACAGCGAGGTGTGGCAGGCGACCGGCTCGACCCCGCATCGGCCGTCAGGCAGCCGGCGGTCCTCGGCGTGCTGATGTTGGTCGGCGCTGCATCGGCCGCCGGGCTTCCGCCGCTGCCGGGATTCATCGGCAAGGTGATGCTGCTTCAGGCATCGGCGACGCATGCCTGGGCGGGGGCCATCTGGGCCGTGGTGCTCGGCAGTGGGCTGCTTGGGCTGTTGGCGCTGGCGCGGGCAGGAAGCATGGTGTTCTGGAGCACCACGCCAGCGCCCTTGTCGCAGCCCGAGCGCGCTCCTGCTTCGGCAGTGTCAGCGCGGCTGGCAGTGCTGCTGTCCACGGGGTGTCTGTTGGGGGCGAGTGTCCTGATGTCGGTGTTTGCCGACTCGATCAAGCGCTACACCGATGCGACTGCGGCGCAACTCGGCAACGCACCCGCGCTGGCGCGCGCAGTGCTGGCGGTGCAGGGCGGGATCGACCCGAAGGCCGTGCAACCGTATCGCGGTGCAGCACCTGCGGGGCCAGACAAAAAGGGCGCCGGAGAGCCGTCCCAAGATTCCGGGGGGGCAAGATGATCTGGCCGCGCCCCGTTCTGTCGTCGCTCATCGCGGTCACGTGGCTGCTGCTCCAGCAGAGCCTGGCCCCGCCGCAATGGTTGGTGGCTGCGCTGCTGGCGTGGTGGGTGCCGCGGGCACTGAACGGCCTGTTGGGCAAGACGCCGCCGTTGCGTCTGCGCCCCGGTGTTTGGAAACTGACGGGCAGGGTGCTGGTCGACATCGTCGTCGCCAATGTGACGGTGGCGCGGCTTGCACTGTCGATGTCGACCGCACCGCGCCCGGCGTGGATCACGTTGCCGCTCGAGTTGCGCCACCCCAACGGCGTTGCCCTGCTCGCCACCATCATCACGACGACGCCCGGAACGGTGTCCTGTGTGATCGATGAGGACGCCGGTACCTTGCTCATCCATGCGCTCGATTGCACCGACCCGCAGGCGGTGATCGACGACATCAAGCGCCGTTACGAAAAGCCGTTGATGGAGATCTTCGGATGATCGAGTGGGCGCTGAATCTGGCCTTTTCGGCGGTGGCCGTGGCGATGACTCTGTGCGCCTGGCGGCTGCTGGTCGGACCGAGCATCACCGACCGGCTCCTGGCTCTCGACAGCCTGTACATCAACCTCGTCGTGCTGACCGTGCTGCTCGGGCTGCAGTGGAAGTCCAGCCTGCTCTTCGAAGCCGCACTGGTGATCGCCATGCTCGGATTCGTCTCCACCGTGGCGCTCGCTCGCTACCTGTGCCGCGGGGACGTGATCGAATGAACCCCAAGGAGAGTGTCGATGGCTGATCTGTCGATGGTGGTGACCGTGACCGTGACGGCGCTGCTGGTCATCGGTGCGTGCTTTCTGGTGATCGGCGCGATCGGTCTGGTGCGATTTGGCGACTTCTACATGCGCCTGCATGCGCCGACGAAGGCGACGACGCTCGGGGTGGGCGGCATCCTGCTCGCGAGCATGGTGACCGCGTGGTCGCAGGGTCAACTGGGTCTGCGCGAGCTGCTGATCGCGCTGTTCGTGTTCGTCACCGCGCCGGTGTCAGCCAACCTGATCGCCAAGGCCGCAATTCATCGGCGGGTGCATTCCAATGCGCCGTTGCCGGAGGACTTCCAGGGGCCAACACCGGCCGCAGCACGGCCAACCGACGATCCGCAGGCGGATTGACGCGGGGCTCTGCGCCGAATTGCTGGCGGTGCCGGTCAGTGATCCTTGGACGGCCCGCCCGACAGCAGGCGGTCGGTCGCCGCAATGGCCAACGCCGAGAACAGGAAGGCGACATGGATCAGCGTCTGCCACATCAGGACCTTCTCGCTGTAGTTGCCCGCGCTGATGAAGGTCTTGAGCAGGTGCACCGAGCTGATGCCGATGATTGCAGTAGCCAGCTTCACCTTCAGCACCGATGCATTCACGTGGCTCAGCCACTCGGGCTGGTCGGGGTGGTCTTCGAGCCCCATGCGGGAAACGAAGGTCTCGTAGCCGCCGACGATGACCATGATCAACAGGTTCGAGATCATGACCACGTCGATCAGACCGAGCACCACGAGCATGATCACCGTCTCGTTGAGCTTCGGCGCCTCGTAACCGATCACCGTACCTGCCGCGTCGCGGATCGCAGGCACCTGGTAGCCGATGCTCTGCACCAGCGTGGCGAGGGCCTGCTTGTCACCAAGCACGGCCTGGATGAGGTGCGTCAACTCGACCCAGAAGTGGAAGACGTACACACCCTGAGCGAGGATCAGTCCGAGGTACAGCGGCAGTTGCAGCCACCGGCTTGCGAACATGAACGCCGGCAGCGGGCGCATCGGCTTGCGCATGGGATCGGGAGGGTTCGCCGGGAGGCTCATGGGTGCTTTCGTCAGTCACGTGAGAATGCGTTGGCGCTTCGGTGCCTGCACTCTGGCCTCGGAGTTACACAGGATTTTAGTGGCGCGGTCTTGACGGGGCTCAAGCCCTTGAGGGTAACGTCAGTGCAACGTAAGGGGGTGTCGATACCGTTTCGGCGCGCCTTTCAACTGGCCCTCCATAAGGGCTTGCCAAGCGCGCCATGGCACATGAAGAATATGCGCAGGAGATAACCATGAGCGAAACCGTGAGCATCGACAAGTACCTTCCACCGCCCGCGCTTGCCCGCGGGGCCCACGTGTCCGGGATGGCCGCCTATCAGGCGCTGTGCGCCGAGGCCGAAACCGACTACGCGGGCTACTGGGCGCGTCTGGCCAGAGAGTTCCTGACCTGGAAGACGCCATTCACCCGTTCGCTCGACGACAGCGAGGCACCATTCTTCAAGTGGTTCGAGGACGGCACGCTCAACGCGTCCTACAACTGCCTCGACCGACAGATCGAGGCGGGCAAGGGCGACAAGGTAGCGATCATCTTCGAGGCCGATGGCGGCGAGGTCACGCGCGTGAACTACAGCGAGTTGCTGGAGCGCACCTGTCGTCTCGCAAATGCTCTGAAGGCCCAGGGTGTCCGCAAGGGCGATCGCGTCGTGATCTACATGTCCATGAGCGTCGAGGGTGTGGTCGCGATGCAGGCCTGTGCGCGCATCGGCGCCACTCACTCGGTGGTTTTCGGGGGGTTCTCGGCGCAGAGCCTGCAAGATCGAGTCAAGGACACGGGCGCAGCGTTCATCATCACCGCCGACGAGCAATTGCGGGGCGGCAAAGCACTGCCGTTGAAGGCCATCGTCGATGACGCTCTCGCCTCGGGCGAGTGTCCGAGCGTTCGCGGCGTCATCGTCTATCGGCGCACTGGTGGAAAGATTGGATGGAACAGCCACGACCACTGGATGCACGAACTCATGGCGGCCGAGTCGGCCACCTGCGAACCCGAGTGGGTGGGTGCCGAGCACCCCCTCTTCCTCCTCTACACATCCGGTTCGACAGGCAAGCCCAAGGGCGTTCAGCACTCGACCGGCGGCTACCTGCTTCACGCGGCGCTCACGACCAAGTGGACGTTTGATCTGAAGGATGACGATGTCTTCTGGTGCACTGCCGACATCGGCTGGGTGACCGGGCATTCGTACATCGCCTACGGGCCGCTGGCGCTGGGCGGCACCGAGATCGTGTTCGAGGGTGTTCCGACGTACCCCGATGCCGGGCGCTTCTGGAAGATGATCCAGGACCACAAGGTTTCGGTGTTCTACACGGCGCCCACGGCAATCCGCTCGCTCATCAAGGCGGCCGAGTCCAACCCCGCAGTGCACCCCCGCAACTACGATCTCACGAGCCTTCGAATCCTCGGCTCGGTGGGCGAGCCCATCAACCCCGCCGCCTGGGAGTGGTACCACGAGCACATTGGCGGTGGCCGTTGCCCGATCGTCGACACCTTCTGGCAGACCGAGACCGGCGGGCACATGATCACGCCGTTGCCCGGTGCCACGCCGCTCGTGCCTGGGTCGTGCTCCCTGCCGTTTCCCGGGATCATGGCTGCGATCGTCGACGAGACCGGTAAGGACGTGCCCAACGGGCAGGGCGGAATTCTGGTGATCAAGAAGCCTTGGCCCAGCATGATCCGCACGATCTATGGCGACCCTGATCGATTCCGCAAGAGTTACTACCCGGACGACTTCCAGGGTCGCTACTACCTCGCTGGCGACGGCGCAATCCGTGATGCGGTGACGGGCTACTTCACCATCACTGGTCGCATCGATGACGTGCTGAACGTGTCGGGCCACCGCATGGGCACGATGGAAATCGAGTCAGCGCTGGTCAGTTGCACCGACCTCGTCGCCGAAGCCGCCGTGGTCGGCCGGCCGGACGACACCACCGGCGAGGCGATCTGTGCCTTCGTGGTGCTCAAGCGTGCCCGTCCGACCGGAGACGAGGCCAAGGCGATTGCCAAACAGCTTCGAGACTGGGTCGGCAAGGAGATCGGCCCGATTGCCAAACCGAAGGACATCCGCTTCGGCGACAACCTGCCGAAGACGCGGTCGGGCAAGATCATGCGACGCCTTTTGCGCTCTGTCGCCAAGGGCGAGGCGGTCACGCAGGACACCAGTACGCTGGAGAACCCGGCCATCCTCGATCAGCTGGGGCAGGCGTACTGATCAAGAGCCAGAGCCGCCGCTGATGTGGGTGGCGGCTCGGGATGTGTTCAGCAGTGAGCTCGGGTTTGACTGGGCCGACCCACTGCCAGCATCACCGAAGGGTCAGGATCCATTCGACGATGCGTGTGGCTTCATCCTGCGTGACCTGGTTGTTGGCGGGCATCGGCACGGCACCCCACGCCCCTGCGCCGCCGCTGATCACTTTCGCCGTCAGCGCTGACACTGCGCCCGCGTTGCCGGCGTACCTCGCAGCGATGGCTCGATAAGGGGGGCCGACGCGCTTGCTGTCCATCGCGTGGCACGAGTTGCAACTTTTCTTAAGCGCCAGATCGGCGTTGGCATGGACTGCCGAGCCGGCTGACAGCAGCAGAAACAAGACTGCTCGAGTGCGGATCGCCAACGCGCGCTTCGTTATCCATCGACTCGAAGGCATACACGCGGCATAGGCTGCGCTACATTGAGTCGCAGTTTGTTCTGCGATTTGCGCAATCCAGTCAGGACAGTGCTGGTTGCACCGTGTTTCGTCTTTCCACTGGGGAAATCTCACCATGTACCTCGTCGTCCTCGGCGTGTTGTTGCTGGTCATGAAGTTGGCCGAGTTTGGCCCTGTGGCGCAATGGTCGTACTGGGTCGTGCTGGCGCCCCTTGCCGGCGCTGTGGTCTGGTGGTCGTACGCCGACGCTTCCGGTTGGACGAAGCGTCGTGAGATCGACAAGATGGAAGAACGCAAACGTGAACGTCGGCGAAAAAACCTCGACGCGCTGGGGTTGGGCGAGAAGGGGCGTCGTCAACGCTGATCGCACGTCTCGATACTGGCTTGCGGCCCCCGGTTCTCATTCACTCGAAACGGTCCAGTACAGCACCCGTGCTGGCGCTCGAGGCGTTCATGGCGAACTTGGCGAGCACGCCGCGGGTGTAACGAGGTTTAGGTGGCGTCCATGAAGCGCGTCGTCTGGCGATCTCCTCGTCGCTCACATTGAGGCATAAAGACAAGGTGTGCGCGTCGATGGTGATGGAGTCGCCTTCTTCCACCAGTGCTATCGCCCCGCCCGCGTACGCCTCAGGGGCTACATGACCCACCACCATGCCCCAGGTGCCGCCTGAGAATCGACCATCGGTGATGAGTCCGACAGACTCCCCCAGACCCTGGCCGATCAATGCGCCAGTTGGCGCCAGCATCTCCGGCATTCCTGGCGCGCCCTTCGGACCGAGGTAACGCAGCACCATGACGTCGCCGGCCACGATCTTGTTGGCCATGATGGCCGCGAGCGCTGATTGCTCATCATCAAACACCCGCGCCGGACCGGTGATCACGGGATTCTTGAGTCCGGTGATCTTCGCGACACAGCCCTCGGGCGAGAGGTTGCCTTTGAGGATGGCCAAGTGGCCGTGCGAGTACATCGGCCTTTCGATAGGCCGGATGACCTCTTCAAGCCCTTGAGGTGCTTCGGTGATATCGGCCAGATTCTCAGAAATGGTCTTGCCTGTGATCGTCATGCAGTTGCCGTGAAGCAGGCCAGCAGACAGCAGCGTTTTCATCACTCGCGGGATACCGCCGGCCCGGTGCAGATCGACGGCGAGGAATCGGCCGGATGGTTTCAGGTCGCAGACAACGGGTATGCGCCGACGCACGCGCTCAAAGTCATCGATAGTCCATTCGACCCCGGCCGTATGTGCGATCGCCAGAAAGTGAAGAACTGCGTTGGTGGAGCCGCCGGTGGCCATGATCACCGCCACAGCGTTTTCGATTGACTCGCGGGTGACGATGTCTCGTGGCTTTAAGTCGGCCTTGACTGCATCGACCAGTACACGGGCCGCGTCGCGCGCGCGCTCGACGATTTCGTCGTGCGTGTTGGCCATGGTCGAGGAGTACGGCAGGCTCATGCCGAGTGCCTCGAAAGCGGAACTCATAGTGTTGGCCGTGTACATACCGCCGCACGATCCGCTTCCGGGGATGGCACGACGCTCGATCTCGCAAAAGTCTTCTTCAGACATATTGCCGGCGCTGAACTGCCCAACGGCCTCGAACACGCTGACGATGTTGAGATCCTGTCCCTTGTAGCGACCGGGGAGGATCGTCCCGCCGTAAACATAGATCGAGGGCACGTTAGCGCGCAGCATGCCCATCATTCCGCCGGGCATGTTCTTGTCGCATCCACCAATCACCAGCACGCCATCCATCCACTGGCCGCCCACACAGGTCTCGATGCAATCAGCAATGACCTCTCGCGAGACCAAGCTGTACTTCATCCCTTCGGTGCCCATCGCCATTCCGTCGGAAATGGTCGGTGTTCCGAAGACTTGCGCGTTACCACCAGCGGCCTTGATGCCATCGATGGCTGCGTCCGCCAGGCGCTGCAGTCCAGAGTTGCAGGGCGTGATCGTCGAGTGCCCGTTGGCAACGCCAATCATGGGTTTGCTGAAGTCTGCCTCCGCATACCCAAGGGCGTAGTACATCGAACGATTTGGCGCACGGGCAACGCCTTCAGTGATGTTTCTGGAGCGGCGGTTGATGGCCATCGGATCTCTTTTGGCAGTCGATTGAAATAATGCAGGGCCCAGCCGCTGTGCGTGTCGTGGCGCCCATGCGAGGTGATCATATCGGGCCCTCATCATTTGTCCGACCGGTCACTAGGCCGGTGTCCTACATGCTCATCCACCCTGAGTTTGATCCTGTCGCTCTACGCTTTGGACCCGTTGCAGTTCATTGGTACGGGCTCTGCTATCTGGGGGCTTTCGCTGCTTTCTATGCGCTTGCGATCCAACGTCTCAAGCAGGCTCCCTATGTGCGGTCAGGCTGGCAATCGCGGGACGTAGAAGACCTGCTGTTTTTCGGCGTCTGTGGCGTGATCCTCGGCGGGCGTCTTGGGTATGTTCTCTTCTACAAGCCCGCGTTCTACTTTGCTAACCCGTGGGAGATCGTCCAAGTTTGGAAGGGAGGTATGGCTTTCCATGGGGGGCTCGTCGGAGTGATTTCCGCGATGTGGCTCTTCGCGCGGTTGCGCAAGCGCCAGTTCCTTGAGGTCACAGACTTGATCGCACCTTGCGTGCCAATCGGGCTCGCATTCGGTCGACTGGGCAACTTCATCAACGGTGAACTATGGGGCCGCGTCGCAGAGGCGTCATTGCCTTGGGCAATGGTGTTTCCGCAATCTGGTGCAACCTTGCCAAGGCATCCGTCTCAGATCTATCAGTTCGCCCTTGAAGGGCTAACTTTGTTCGCGGTGATGTGGTGCTATTCGAGAAAACCTCGGCCACTGGGTGCAGTGTCTGGTTTGTTCATGTTGGGCTATGGCGTGCTGCGTTTTGTCGCAGAGTTCTTTCGTGAACCTGACGATTTTTTGGGCGTCTTGGCACTTGGAGTGAGTATGGGCCAATGGTTGAGCTTGCCTATGGTGGTCTTGGGTGCGTGGTTGCTTGCGCGTTCGCGGCGCGAAGCGTCGTTCTGACGGGCAGTGCCTGGTTGGCAAACTCTGGGGTTAAAGATGCGTCAAGTTTTTTTGGATACGGAGACCACTGGGCTAAGCGCCTACGACGGCGACCGCGTCATCGAAGTGGGCTGCGTGGAAATGGTGGACAGGAAGATCACTGGTCGCCACGTTCACCTCTATGTCAATCCCGAGCGTGCAAGTCACCCGGACGCATTGAAAGTCCATGGGCTGACGCAAGAGTTTCTGAGTCTGCAGCCGTTGTTTGGCGCAGTTGTAGATCACTTGCTGAGCTTCATCGAAGGTGCCGAGGTCATCATTCACAACGCTTCGTTTGACACCGCTTTCCTGAACAAGGAACTTGCGCGGGTTGGTCGCCCCGACCTTCAGTCTTCTGCAGGGAGAGTCACTGACTCTTTGAAGCTTGCAAGAAGTCTTTACCCCGGCAAGTCAAACTCTCTGGACGCGCTTTGCAAGCGCTTCGAAGTCAATGCGTCGGCAAGAACAAATCACGGTGCGCTACTTGACGCATCCCTGCTCGCGGAGGTCTATTTGCGGATGACGCGCGGGCAGAAGGTGCTTGCGGTGGATACGCAACGCATCCATCAGGGTCCGGTGTCACGGGTTGCACGCGCCCAATTGGCTGTCCGCACAGTTGTTTTGCCTGCGATGGCTGAGGAACTAGAACTGCACCGCGTGTTGGTTGAGGACATGGACGCGGAGAATGCGGCCCCAGGGATCTGGTCAACGTCTGTTGATGTGTAAAAATACCTAGGATGGGGTGGCGAGTTGTCCCTTCTGACGGTCGTGCTGGGCACGTCGTCTCTCGGGCGCGCTTGGGCGGTTAACTCAGCGGTAGAGTGCCACCTTCACACGGTGGAAGTCGCAGGTTCGAACCCTGCACCGCCCACCAAGCGGGTGCCTTTGGGCTTTCTCGACTTGCTTCGACGACAAGCGGCCTGCGGCTCCGTTCATAGTTGTCCGTATGATTTATCTGGCTCTGCGTTGGTGGTTGACGGGCGTACTTCGAAACTGCCTCTTGACCGGTCTATATTTTTCGCAGTAGACTCATCTTCCCGCTGAATTCGCTTGATCTGGTTTGTGCGGGGTGACGTTCTTTAACAATTAGCAGCCGATGAGTGTGGGCG
>VYKX01000329.1_pt1 | contig 11600 bp, 12 predicted proteins | sample 5114471 | NCBI WGS metagenome assembly VYKX01 (sample SAMN12291785, study PRJNA351875) | freshwater metagenome | isolation source: freshwater lake | place: USA: Michigan, Gull Lake | collected 2013-08-08
GAAGCCCGCCTCGTGGTGGCGCTCGATGCGCGGGTGGCCGACGGGACGGTGCGCATCGCCGCCGCCCACGAGGCCACCGCCGGGCTCGGCGCGATGTTCGGCGCGATCGCCGTGGAGGCCGCACGATGAACTGGATCGATGCCCTCGACCTGCATGGGCAGGCGCTGCTCGGCGGTGCGTGGCCGGTGGTCTGGACGCTGATCAAGATCGTGGCGGTGCTCGTGCCGCTGCTCGTGTGCGTCGCCTACCTGACGCTGTGGGAGCGCAAGTTCATCGGCTTCATCCAGCTGCGGATCGGGCCGAACCGGGTCGGTCCGATGGGCCTGCTGCAGCCGATCGCCGACGCGATCAAGCTGATCTTCAAGGAAATCATCCTCCCGACTCAGGCGAGCAAGGGGCTGTACATCCTCGGCCCGATCATGACGATCATGCCGGCGCTCGCCGCCTGGGCGGTGATCCCCTTCGGCCCCGACCGCGCCCTGGCCAACGTCAACGCCGGTCTGCTGCTGCTGCTGGCGATCACCTCGCTCGAGGTCTACGGCGTGATCCTCGCCGGCTGGGCCTCGAACTCGAAGTACGCCTTCCTCGGCGCGATGCGGGCCTCGGCTCAGATGGTGTCGTACGAGCTCGCCATCGGCTTCGCGCTGGTCGTGGTGCTGATGGTGTCCGGCAGCCTCAACATGACCGACATCGTGCTCGGCCAGAACGAGGGGCGCTTCGCCGACATCGGGCTGAACGTGCTCAGCTGGAACTGGCTGCCGCTGCTGCCGGTGTTCGTCGTGTACTTCATTTCCGGCATCGCCGAGACGAACCGCCATCCGTTCGACGTCGTCGAGGGCGAGTCCGAGATCGTCGCCGGTCACATGATCGAGTACTCGGGCATGGGCTTCGCGATCTTCTTCCTGGCCGAGTACGCCAACATGATCCTGATCTCCGCCCTGGGCGCGATCATGTTCCTCGGCGGCTGGGCGCCCTTCTTCTCGCTCGGCCTGGACCTCGGTCCCCAGTGGTTCTGGGACTGGTTCTGGCTGTTCCTGAAGACGTTCATGCTGGTGACGCTCTTCATCTGGATCCGAGCGTCGTTCCCCCGCTTCCGCTACGACCAGATCATGCGGTTGGGCTGGAAGATCTTCATCCCGGTCACGCTGGTGTGGCTGGTGGTGGTCGGCATCTGGATGCAGACGCCGTTCAACATCTGGGGCTGAGGCCCGAGACACGGACCGCCATGGAAGCCATCAAGGATTTCGTCAAGAGCTTCATGCTCGTCGAGCTGCTCAAGGGCCTGCGCCTGACGGGCTCTCAGGTGTTCGCCCGCAAGATCACGGTGCAGTTCCCCGAGGAGAAGACACCGTATTCGCCTCGGTTCCGGGGGCTGCACGCGCTGCGCCGCTACCCGAACGGCGAGGAGCGGTGCATCGCCTGCAAGCTGTGCGAGGCGGTGTGCCCGGCACTGGCCATCACCATCGAGTCCGACATCCGCCCCGATGACGGCACGCGGCGCACCAAGCGCTACGACATCGACCTGACCAAGTGCATCTTCTGCGGCTTCTGCGAGGAGTCCTGCCCGGTCGACTCGATCGTCGAGACGCAGGTGCTCGAATACCACGGCGAGAAGCGCGGCGATCTCTACTTCACCAAGGAGATGCTGCTGGCCGTCGGCGACCGGTACGAGAAGGACATCGCGGCCGCCCGCGAGGCCGACGCCCGCTACCGCTGACCCCGCGCCCCCCATCGAGAGCCCCCAGTGGATCCGACAGCCCTGTTCTTCTACCTCTTCTCCGCGGTGACCGTGTTCTCGGCGCTGCGGGTCGTCACCGCGCGCAATCCGGTCCACTCCGCGCTGTTCCTGGTGCTGACCTTCTTCTCGGCGGCGGCGATCTGGCTGCTGCTGAAGGCCGAGTTCCTCGCGATCACGCTGGTCCTCGTCTACATCGGCGCGGTGATGGTGCTGTTCCTGTTCGTCGTCATGATGCTGGACGTCAACGTCGACTCGATGCGCCAGGGCTTCTGGAAGAACCTGCCGGTGGCGGCCTTCGTCGGGGTCGCGGTGGTGCTCGAACTGGCCGCGGTCCTGTGGCATCAGTTCGGCACGGTGAAGGCCTCGTACGCGCCGCGCCTGCCCGCCGACTACAGCAACACCAAGGCGCTCGGACGGCTCATCTACACCGAGTACGTCTACGCGTTCGAGATCGCAGCGGTCATCCTGCTGGTGGCGATCGTCGCCGCGATCGCGCTCACGCTGCGCCGGCGTCCGGGCGTGAAGGTCCAGAACGTCTCCGAGCAGGTGCGCGTGCGCAGCACCGACCGCGTGCGCCTGGTGAAGATGCCGGGCCGTCCCGCGACCGCCGCCGAGCCGACGGCCGCACCCACCGCGGCCTCGCCGACCGCCACCGAGCCGCAGAAATGACCATCACCCTCGCGCACTATCTGGTGCTCGGCGCGATCCTCTTCGCGATCAGCGTCGTCGGCATCTTCCTGAACCGGCGCAACGTCATCATCATCCTGATGGCGATCGAGCTGATGCTGCTCGCGGTCAACCTGAACTTCATCGCCTTCTCGCATTTCCTCGGCGACGCGGCCGGGCAGATCTTCGTGTTCTTCATCCTGACCGTGGCCGCCGCCGAGTCGGCGATCGGCCTCGCGATCCTGGTGGTGCTGTTCCGAAACCTCGACACGATCAACGTCGAGGACCTGGACGCCCTCAAGGGCTGACGGTCGCAGGGGAGAAAAACAAGATGAAGACCTCGTACCTGCTCGTTCCGTTCGCCCCGCTGGTCGGGGCGCTGCTCGCCGGCCTGTTCGGCCGAATGCTCGGCCGCACCCTCAGCCATGTCGTGACCATCCTCGGCGTGCTGGTGTCGCTGCTGGCCTCGATCACGGTGCTGCGCGACGTGCTCGCGGGCAATACCTTCAACGGCCCGCTCTACACCTGGGCGATCGTCGACGGCATCAGGTTCGAGGTCGGATTCCTGGTCGACAGCCTGACGGCCACGATGATGTGCGTGGTGACCTCGGTGTCGCTGATGGTGCACGTCTACACCATCGGCTACATGAAGGACGACGACGGCTACCAGCGCTTCTTCGCCTACATCAGCCTGTTCACCTTCTCGATGCTGATGCTGGTGATGTCCAACAACTTCCTGCAGCTGTTCTTCGGCTGGGAGGCGGTGGGGTTGGTGTCGTACCTGCTGATCGGATTCTGGTACACGAAGCCCACCGCGATCTTCGCGAACCTGAAGGCCTTCCTGGTCAACCGGGTCGGTGACTTCGGCTTCGTGCTCGGCATCGGCCTGGTGCTCGCGTACTTCGGCAGCCTCGACTACGCCGAGGTCTTTAAGGCCGCGCCGGCGCTGGCCGACAAAACGCTGAACCTGATGGGCGCGGCCGAGTGGTCGCTGCTGACGGTCACCTGCATTTGCCTGTTCATCGGCGCCATGGGCAAGTCGGCGCAGTTCCCGCTGCACGTCTGGCTACCCGACTCGATGGAAGGCCCGACTCCGATCTCGGCGCTGATCCACGCGGCGACGATGGTCACCGCAGGCATCTTCATGGTGGCGAGGATGTCGCCGCTGTTCGAGATGTCGGACACCGCGCTGTCGTTCGTGATGACCATCGGCGCGATCACCGCGCTGTTCATGGGCTTCCTGGGAATCGTGCAGAACGACATCAAGCGCGTGGTCGCGTACTCGACGCTCTCGCAGCTCGGCTACATGACGGTCGCGCTCGGCGCGTCGGCGTATTCGGTGGCGATCTTCCACCTGATGACGCACGCGTTCTTCAAGGCGCTGCTGTTCCTGGCCGCAGGCTCTGTGATCATCGGCATGCACCACGACCAGGACATCCGCAACATGGGCGGCCTGCGCAAGTACATGCCGATCACTTGGATCACCTCGCTGCTCGGCTCGCTCGCGCTGATCGGCACGCCGTTCTTCTCGGGCTTCTACTCGAAGGACTCCATCATCGAGGCGGTGAAGTTCTCGCAGCTCCCGGGCTCGGGCTTCGCATACTTCGCGGTGATGGTCGGCGTGTTCGTCACCGCCTTCTACTCGTTCCGGATGTACTTCCTGGTCTTCCACGGCAAGGAGCGCTTCGCGACAGACGGGCACGGTGGCCACGGACACGGTCACGATGCGCACGATGCGCACGGCCATGACGATCACGGGCACGGTCACCATGGCGGCCTGCCGCATGAGAGTTCGGCGGTGATCACCGTCCCCCTGATGATGCTGGCGATCCCCTCGGTGCTGATCGGCCTCTACACCATCGGCCCGATGCTGTTCGGCGAGTTCTTCGAGGGCGTGATCCACGTCGATGCCGAGCGTCACGGCGCGATGGAGGCGCTGGCGCACCATTTCCACGGCTGGGTGGCGATGGGCGTGCATGCGCTCATGACGCCGGTGTTCTGGCTCGCGGCGGCAGGCGTCGCTGCGGCCTACTACTGCTACCTGGTCAACCCGGCGGTGCCGGCGGCGATCTCGCGCAGGCTCGCGCCGATCCAGACCCTGCTCGACAACAAGTACTACCTCGACCGCTTCAACGAGGTCTTCTTCGCCGGCGGCGCCCGCGCGTTGGGCTCGGGGCTGTGGAAGGTCGGCGACCAGACGCTGATCGACGGGGTCGCGGTCAACGGCAGCGCGAAGCTCGTCGGCTGGTTCGCGGGCGCGCTCCGCCTGATCCAGTCCGGCTACATCTACCACTACGCGATCGCGATGATCCTCGGGGTGGCCGTGCTTGTCTGGTGGTTCGTGCCGCTGGCTGCGCGCTGACGGGCACCGGAACTCGACTATGACCACCTCAGTATCCTTCCTCAGCGCCGCGATCTGGATCCCGATCCTCACCGGACTGTTCATCCTCGCGTTCGGCAAAGACCGCAATGGCGCGATCGTGCGCACCGTCGCGCTGGTCGGCGCGCTCGGCGGGTTCCTGGCGACCATTCCGCTCTACACGCGCTTCGACACCGCGTCGTCGGAGATGCAGTTCGTCGAGAAGATGCCCTGGATCGACCGGTTCGGCGTCGACTATCACCTCGGCGTCGACGGCATCTCGGTCTGGTTCGTGCTGCTGACCGCGTTCATCACCGTGGTGGTGGTCGTCGCCGGCTGGAAGGTGATCGAGGAGCGCATCGCTGGCTACATGGCGGCCTTCCTGATCCTGTCCGGGCTGATGGTGGGCGTGTTCTCGGCGCTCGACGGTCTGCTGTTCTATGTGTTCTTCGAGGCGACCCTGATACCGATGTACGTGATCATCGGCATCTGGGGCGGTCCGAACCGGGTCTACGCGGCGTTCAAGTTCTTCCTGTACACGCTGCTCGGCTCGCTGCTGACCCTGGTCGCGATCATCTTCCTGTACATCAAGGCGGGCTCGTTCTCGATTCTCGAGTGGCACCAGGTGCCGCTGTCGATGACCGAGCAGATCACCGTCTTCTTCGCCTTCCTGCTGGCCTTCGCAGTGAAGGTACCGATGTGGCCGGTGCACACCTGGCTGCCGGATGCCCACGTGGAGGCGCCCACCGGCGGCTCGGTGGTGCTGGCGGCGATCATGCTCAAGCTCGGCGCCTACGGCTTCCTGCGGCTGTCGCTGCCGATCGTGCCCGATGCCAGCCAGGCGCTGTCCGGATTCATGATCACGCTGTCGCTGATCGCGGTCGTCTACATCGGTCTGGTGGCGCTGGTGCAGACCGACATGAAGAAGCTGGTCGCGTATTCGTCGATCGCGCACATGGGGTTCGTGACCCTGGGCTTCTTCATGTTCGAGCAGCTCGGCATGCAGGGCGGGATCGTCCAGATGATCTCGCACGGCTTCATCTCCGGCGCGATGTTCCTGTGCATCGGCGTGCTGTACGACCGGATGCACAGCCGGCGGATCGCCGACTACGGCGGTGTGGTGAACACCATGCCGAAGTTCGCCGCGCTGTTCATGCTGTTCACGATGGCCAATGCCGGGCTGCCCGCCACCTCGGGCTTCGTGGGTGAGTTCATGGTCATCCTGGGCGCGGTGAAGTTCAATTTCTGGATCGCCGCGATCGCGTCCACCACGCTGATCTTCGGCGCGGCCTACTCGCTGTGGATGTACAAGCGGGTGGTGTTCGGCGAGATCGCGAACGATGAGGTGCGTGCGCTCAAGGACGTCGACGCGCGCGAGTTCTGGATGCTCGCGGTGCTGGCGGCCGCGGTGCTGGCGATGGGCCTGTGGCCCAAGCCGTTCACCGACGTTTCCGAGGCGTCGGTGCGGGCGCTGCTCGACCACGTCGCCATCTCCAAGATCGCCGAGTGAACCCGATGGACAAGCTCAACATCACCGCCGCGCTGCCGGAGATCCTGCTGCTGGTGGCGGCCTGCGCGGTGCTGCTCGTCGACGTCTTCGACAAGGTGGCGGACGGCGAGGAGACCAAGATCGACCGGCTTGCGATCGCGCTGCTGCTGCTGCCGGCGGCCGCGACGGTCTGGCAGATCGGCTCGCCGGCACAGGTCGCGTTCGGCGGCATGTACGTCGCAGACGGCATCGCCCACGTGCTCAAGCTGGTGTCCTACCTGTCGGTCGCCGCGACGCTGGTCTACGCGCGCGGCTATGCGATCGACCGCGGCATGCACCGCGGCGAGCTCTACGCGCTGGCCCTCTTCGCGCTGCTCGGTCAGATGATCATGATCTCGGCGGGCAACCTGCTGGTGGTCTACCTCGGCCTCGAGCTGATGTCGCTGTCGCTGTATGCGCTGGCCGCGCTGCGCCGCGACCATGCGGTGTCGACCGAGGCGGCGATCAAGTACTTCGTGCTGGGCGCGCTTGCCTCGGGCTTCCTGCTCTACGGCATGTCGATGCTGTACGGCGGCACGGGCACGCTCGACCTCGACCGAATCGCCGCGTCGATGAGCGGACGCACGCCGGCGAACACCACGGTGATCGTCTTCGGCGTCGTGTTCGTCGTCTCGGGCCTCGCGTTCAAGTTCGGCGCCGTGCCGTTCCACATGTGGGTGCCGGACGTCTACCAGGGCACGCCCACGGTCGCGACGCTGCTGATCGCTTCCGCGCCCAAGATCGCGACCTTCGCGATCGCGTTCCGGATGCTGGCCGAGGCACTGCCGTCGGTTGCGGTCGACTGGCAGCAGATGCTGCTGGTGCTGTCGGTGCTGTCGATGATCATCGGCAACCTGGTCGCGATCGCGCAGTCGAACCTCAAGCGGATGCTGGCTTACTCGACGATCGCGCAGGTCGGCTTCGTGCTGCTCGGCATGCTGTCGGGCGTGGTGGGCGGCTCCACCGACGGCATGGCCGATGCGTGGAGCGCGTCGATGTTCTACGTCGTCACCTACGTGCTGACGACGCTGGGCACCTTCGGCGTGATCCTGCTGGTGGCGCGCAAGGGCCACGAGGCCGAGGACATCGACGACCTGAAGGGCCTGTCGCGGCGCGCGCCGGGTCTGGCGTTCGTGATGCTGCTGCTGATGTTCTCGCTGGCCGGCATTCCGCCGACCGTCGGCTTCTACGCCAAGCTCGCGGTGCTGCAGTCGGTGCTCGAGGCCGGCATGACCTGGCTAGCGATCCTCGCCGTGCTGGTCTCGCTGATCGGTGCGTTCTACTACCTGCGCATCGTCAAGACGGTCTACTTCGACGAGCCGGTCGACCTCGGCCCGATCGCGCCGGCGCCCGGTGCCCGTGCGGTGATGGCGGTCAACGGCGCGCTGATCCTGCTGCTCGGCCTGGTGCCGGGCCCGCTGATGACGCTGTGCCTGGGCGCGGTGCGTCAGGCCTTCGGGATCTGACCGGGGCCTCTTCATTGCTTGGCCGCCCTCGATGAGCGATCACCTCGAAGAGCAGACGGTCGATTCGGAACTGGTCTACCAGGGCCTCTTCCTGAAGGTCCGCAAGGACAGCGCCCGCCTGCCCGACGGCTCCCTGCACGGTCGCGAATGGGTGATGCATCCCGGCGCGGCCGCGATGCTGCCGGTCGCCGACGACGGTCGTGTGCTGATGGTCCGGCAGTGGCGCTATGCGATGCGTCGGGCCTACCTCGAGATCCCGGCGGGCAAGATCGATCCGGGCGAGACCTCGCTCCAGACGGCCAAGCGCGAGCTGCTCGAGGAGACCGGTCATGCCGCGCGCGAGTGGGCGCCGCTGCTGCAGATCCATCCGGCGATCGGCTTCTCGAACGAGGTGATCGACCTCTTCGTCGCGCGCGGGCTGGAGCGGCGCGCCGACGCCGCGCCCGACCACGGCGAGCTGATCGACGTGGAATGGGTGACCGTGGGCGAGCTCGTCGACGCGCTGCGGGCCGGGCGGCTGCCCGACGTCAAGACGCACATCGCGGTGATGCACCTGCAGCGCATGGTCGACGGCGACTGGCCGTGGCCGGAGTTCGCGCCCGCCTGACCCGTCTTCCGGCTTGACCGGGTACGCGGGTTGCCACGCTCCCGGCTGCACGCCGAAGAGGGCCGATGTCCGTCATGCGCAGGCTCGGGTGCGCCGCGGCCACCGCCGCGATGCGCTGGATCTCCGGGCGCTGCCCGACCATGGCGGCTGCGGTGGCGTTCTTCGCGGCGTACTCGCTCGCCGTCCAGGGCCTGATCCAGAGCGCCTGGCTGGCCGAGGGCATCACCTTCGAGACCCTGCTGTCGGTGGCCACGCTGCTGTTCGGCGCGTCGGAGGTCTTCTCCGAGCTGAGCGAGGACGTCAACCTGCTGTGGAAGGTGCCGCCGCGTCAGGGATCCGGTCAGCGCTCTGCGCCTGCTCGGTGCGACCTTCGCGCTGCTGATGAAGGCGATGTCGAGGACCCGGGTGCCCTGGCGGGAGGTGACGCTCGGCACGGCCGGCTCGCTCGCGGTGCTGCTGATGTGGCTGTTCTACTCGGCGGCGGTCTTCCTCTACGGCGTGGCGTTCGCGCGGGCCTGGAGCGAGGAGGGTGGGGCCGTGCTGCCCGCCGGTCCTGGGAGGCCCGCCGGAGCCGGAAGTGTCCAGCCGGATATGCGATGATCGACAGGTCGGAGGGCTGGCAGAGCGGTCGAATGCGGCGGTCTTGAAAACCGTTGAACCGCAAGGTTCCGGGGGTTCGAATCCCTCGCCCTCCGCCAGAGTCTCTTCGGGCGATCAGCGTGCCGTCGCCGAAGACGAGGACGGGCGCTCGCTGTGCCCACCCGTTCGACCTGGCCCCGCGGCGACCTGAAGTACGCGGTCGACCGCGTTCCCACCGGCCAGCCCGCCCGAACGCAGGTCGTGCGACCGGCTCAGAAGTCGGTGATTCCGGCCTCGATGTCTCCCTCGGCGTCCTCCAGGCCCTCCGTTCGGGGTATTTGGATCGACCGCCCGTCTCTTGCAGGTACCTCCGGTCCGAGCCACTGGTTAACACTCGGAGCACGAGTCAATCCGTGCCTGTAAACCCAGGCATCACAAGCGCATGTCGCAGCAAGCTATTCGCCCGGGGGTGCTCGCGCTGGCCTACAGGGACGGCAGAGCGGCGTCCGGGTTCACGCTCGTGGAACTGCTTACGGTGATCGCGATCGGCGCGATCCTCACGGCCGTGGCCGTCCCGGGCTTGCAGAACTTCGCCGCGGGCAGCCGGATTGCCGAGGCCGGCAGCAACCTGCGCGGCGCGATCGAACTCGCCCGCTCCGAGGCGATCGCCCGCGCCGGGCGCGCGGCGGTCTGCCGCAGCCTGAATCCGAACGACGCGACGCCCGCCTGCAGCGTGGCGGCAGGCGACGGGTTCGGAGCGATCGACTGGGCGAGCGGCTGGATCGTGTACGCGAAGACTGGCAACAACGCGGCCGACATGTTCGAGGCCGGCGACGCGATCGTGCGCCGGCAGGCGCCGTTCGCGCCCGGCGAAGGTGTCGCCCGGGCGACGATCCGCTCTCCGGGCGCCGCGCCGCTGGTCTTCGGCTGGAACGGCGTGCGTGCCGCCGGTCCGATCGGCACCTTCTCGATCGACTACGGTCCGTCGACGTCCGATCCCCCGGCGACGCTGCGTGCCGACCGGGGCACCTGCCTGTCGCTCAACGTGGTGGGTCGGATCGACGCGGTCCGTCCAGTATCGGGAGTCTGTCCGTGACCCGCACGCGTCAGAAGGGCCTCACGCTGATCGAGGTGACGGTGACGCTGTTGATCGCGGCGGTCGGGCTGCTCGGCCTGGTGGCACTGCAGGGCCGCTCGCTGTCGATGCAGGTCGACTCGGAGTCGCGCCGGCTCGCAGTGACGCTGATCTCGCAGCTGCGCGAGCGCGTGACTGCGAACCAGGAGGGCTTCGGGCAAGGCATCAACACCCCCGGCACCCCCGGCGGCGACTACAACCGCGTGTGGAATCCGGGCGACTTGGTGACGGTGATGGCCTGCAGCAACCCACTCGACTGCCCGGCGCTCAACGGCGTGGCCGAAGCGCAGTTCTCTGCCTGGGCGGCGGATGTTCAGCGCCAGCTGCCTGGCGCGGCGGCCGCCGTGAGTCCGACAGTGGTGGGTACCGCGCAGTCGATGACCGTGACCATCGGCTGGCTGCAGCCGAATTCGAATGCGGTCGCCAACGACGAGGCGTGTGATCCGATCGAATCGATCCGCAGCGATGTCCGCTATCGCTGCGTGACCGCGACCTTCTTTCCAGGATGAAGACCGCTGCCCGCCTCCGCACCGTGCGCCGCTCGAAGCAGCGCGGTCGGTCTCTGATCGAGCTGATGATCGGCGTCACCGTGGCCCTCGCGATCACCTCGGCTGTGGCTTCGGCCTACCTCGGGGTGTCGCGCACCGCGCGGGTCGCCTCCGAGCTCGCGGGAATCGCCGATACCGGGCAGGTGGTGTTGCAGATGATCGGCGACTCGATCCGCCAGGCCGGCTACGGCGAGATCGTCGGCTCCGACCTGGTGCTCGGGGCGTCGCAGGTCGGCGTGTACCGTAGCCAGACGATGTTCGCCGAAGGCGCCAGCGTGATCGGCTGCGCGGGCGGGCGCTTCACCGACGACACCGCGCGCGACCCGGTCTGCGCCACGCCCGTCGATCCGAACTTCGACACGCTGATGGTTCGTTTCCAGGCTGAAGCGGTGATTCCGCCCGACCAGGGCCGCATCGACGACTGCCTCGGGGTAGGCGTGCCCGCCGAGGACCTGCCTGTGGATCACGCGGGCCGCGTGCGCTCGCTCTCCCGACCGATGGTGCAGAACGCCTACTTCGGCCGGGATGGCGCGTTGTGGTGCCGCGGCAGCGGCCGTGCCGCGGCCACCGACGCCTTCGCTGCCGCTCAGCAGCTGGTGTCGAACGTCGAGCAGTTCAAGGTGTTCTACGGTTTCGACGACATGCGCTTCGCGAACCCCGATTCCGCCCGGGCGTCGACCGCGCGAAGCGTGCGCAGCGCCGACTGGATCAACGCCCAGTCGGCGGCTGCGAACGCATGGGAGTTCGTGGTCACCGTCCACGTGTGCCTAGTGATCCGCTCCGATCCGGACACGTCGGTCGGGCCCGCGACGCGCGTCACCGACACCTATTCTCGCTGCCCGATGACCGAGGCCGAGGCGGCCGGCGCGCTGCCCACCGTGTCCATGACCGACCGGGTCCTGCGCCGCACCTATGCGCAGACCTTCACGGTCCGCTCGCGGGCGCCGGCCAATCCGAGGCAGTTCCTGCAGTGA
>VYKX01001102.1_pt1 | contig 11586 bp, 12 predicted proteins | sample 5114471 | NCBI WGS metagenome assembly VYKX01 (sample SAMN12291785, study PRJNA351875) | freshwater metagenome | isolation source: freshwater lake | place: USA: Michigan, Gull Lake | collected 2013-08-08
GCTAATTGAGGGTGAACCGATTTATTATGAAACTGGCAAAACAACTGTCACCAATCCCAGATTGATAGTAGAAGTCCTCTCAAAATCAACTCAAAATTATGACCAGGGCGATAAATTTCTCTATTATCGTTCGCTGCCGGAATTTCAAGAATATATTCTGATCAGTCAAAGTCGTCCCTATGTCATGCAGTATAACAAAACTGAAGAAAATAAATGGTTATTAACGGAATACGAGGGAGAAAATGCTAGTTTATCTTTAACTTCTATCAATTTTGGTCTCAGTTTTCAGGAAATTTATGAAGGGGTTACTTTTAATATAATCAATGATTAAACCAGTTGTTTCAACAAGCTTAAGTTAACCAAAAAATCAATAAATTATGACTGTAGCAACAAATAAAAGTACCTTTAGCTTTGCCGAATATTTAGAACTAGAGGAAACGGCAGCCTATAAAAATGAGTATCAAGATGGAGAAATCGTACCGATGACAGAAGGCACTACCGATCATAATAAAATTGCAGGTAATTTTTACTTTTATTTACGCCTAAAGTTACCACAGTCCAACTATAAAATATTTATCGGTGATGTGAAATTATGGATAGCGCAATATCGTCAGGCAACCTATCCCGATGTGCTGCTAATTGAGGGTGAACCGATTTATTATGAAACTGGCAAAACAACTGTCACCAATCCCAGATTGATAGTAGAAGTCCTCTCAAAATCAACTCAAAATTATGACCAGGGCGATATAACTTCTGTCAATTTTGATCTCAGTTTTCAGGAAATTTATCAAGGAGTGATATTTAACGATTTGCTTTGAATTTTCGTTTTTTTGCCGGTATTATCGGCAAGGAGGTCGGGAAATCTATCTCTACAGACCCAATTTCGCAGCTAAAGCGATCGCTACTGGGAAAATGCGATGTTCTTGCACTTGAATGCGTTCGTGGAGACTGGCGGCGGTATCATCGGGGAGAATGGGAACCACTGCTTGCATTAAAATTGGGCCACTATCTACCTCTGCGCGAGCGATATGCACAGTACATCCGGTCACTTTTACCCCCGCAGCTAAAGCTTGTTCCACGGCACGCACACCTTTAAAACTGGGTAGTAAACTAGGATGGATATTGATCACGCGATCGGGAAAAGCATCTAGTAAAACCGGGGCGACAATTCGCATCCAGCCCGCCATAATTACCCATTTTACGCCGTATTCTTGGAAAGTTTTGACTATAGCTCGATCGAGTTCTTCTCTGGGTTTAAATTGACGATGATCGAGGAAAACTGCGGGGATATTGTAGTCATCGGCTCTTTCTTTTACCTTGGCATCGGGATTATTGTAGATGAGGACAGAAATCTCGGCATTTAGCTGTTTTTTGGCGATCGCTGCTGCCAAAACAGCAAAATTGGAACCACTACCAGAAGCCATCACTCCTAAACAGAGGGTTTCCTCTAGGGGAATATCGGCCAAACTGAGATCGGGAGAAATTAAACTTGGGGAAAAACTCATAAATTCAGTTATCAGTTATCAGTTATCAGTTATCAGTTATCAGTTATCAGTTATCAGTTATCAGTTATCAGTTATCAGTTATCAGATTTAAGTTATCAGATTTAAGTTATCAGATTTAAGTTTTAAGTTAATTAGTTAGTTATTTTCATCTTGATCCCCATTTACTGATCACCGATCACTGTTTACTGTTTACTGTTTACTGTTTACTGTTTACTGTTTACTGTTTACTGTTTACTGTTTACTGTTTACTGTTTACTGTTTACTGTTTACTGTTTACTGATCACTGATCACTGATCACTGATTACTGATCCTATTCCCGTTGTTTCAATCCGGTTTCAATAGCGGCAATTACTGTATCGAGGACTTTAACACGGGCGAAATACTTATCATTTGCCGCCACAATCGTCCAGGGGGCGACGGGGGTGCTAGTGCGGGCTACCATGTGATTAACTGCCACATGGTAGAGGGGCTGTTTTTCCCGATTACGCCAATCTTCATCGGTGAGTTTATGTTGGCGATAGGGGTTATTTTGGCGTTCCTCGAAACGATTTAACTGTTCTTCGGGGCTAATATGTAACCAGAATTTGACTAAAACACAGCCAGAATGGGTTAATTGCGCCTCAAACTCGTTAATTTCTTGATAGGATCGTCGCCACTCCATATCTTTAGCGAATCCTTCCACTCTCTCCACTAAAACCCGTCCATACCAACTGCGATCGAATATACCGATAGTTTTGGCCGCGGGCAATTTCCGCCAGAAGCGCCAGAGATAATGATAGCGGTGTTCTTCCTCCGTCGGGGCAGCAAAGGGAATAACTTGGTAACTGCGAGGATCGAGGGTATCGGTTAAGCGTTTGATTGCCCCACCTTTGCCAGCGGCATCCCAACCCTCAAACAGGACTAAAACGGGGATATTTGCCTGAAAAATCTTTAATTGCAGTTTTCTTAATTCTACCTGTGCCTCACGCAAACGGATTTTATAGTCTTCTTTCTCTAGTTTGGCACTTAAATCTACTCTCGCCAGATAATCGGGTTCCGTGGGCAGTAATCGGGCTTGGGGTGGTAGATTGGCAGGAGGTTCGATCGGTAATTGGCGCTGATCCAAAGCTTGAGCGATCGTACCAACTAATTGGGAGAGAACTTTTACCCGGGCCCAACGTTGACAGTTGCCCTCCACCAATGTCCAAGGGGCGGCCCCCGTGCTAGTGTAGGTAATCATTTCCTCGGCTAAACTGGCATACTCATCATAACGTTTGGCCTGTTGCCAATCTTCCGGACGCACGCGCCAAGATTCTAGCTCATTTTCGGCGTATTCTTTGATGCGTGACTTTAATTCCTTTTGACTGAGGTGAATCCAGAATTTAGCGATTGCGACCCCATCATCAAATAATTGTCGCTCAAAGGTGTTGATATCGCGCATGACCAGGGGAATCTGGGAGGAGGGCAATTTGTTCAAGAGTCGATCCTCTAGTAGATGAGTGTACCAACTGTGATAAAAAATGCCGATACTGCCTTTTGCTGGCAGTTTTTGCCAAAATCTCCACAAAAACGGGTAACTTTCCTCTTGGGAGGAAGGGGTTAAAATGGGATGGACGGTAAAACCGCGAGGATCCATATAGTTAACCATTTTTTTGACTAAAGTTCCCTTCCCTGCCGCTGCCCAACCTTCCAAAACCACCACCACGGGTAATTTACACTCCCAACAGGACTGCTGTAGCGATCGCAGTTGTTCCATTAAATCTTTAATTTGTGATTGATAAGTTTCTTTGTCAAGGGAAAGAGATAGATCGAGGGGACTTAACATGATGGTCAACTAAAAGGAAAATTAGGGTATAAAGTTATAGACAAGTCAATTTCAAATAGGTATGATCGCGTGTCTCAAGTTAAACCTACCATTCTCGTTACTGGCGGTGCGGGTTATATTGGTTCCCATGCGGTTCTAGCGCTCAAAAATGCCGGTTATTCCGTCATCGTACTCGATAATTTATCCTACGGTCACGCCGAAATCATTAAGGATATATTAAAAGTTGAGTTAATTGTCGGTGATACTAGGGATCGATCGCTGCTCGATAATTTATTCGCTAGTCGCAATATTGCCGCCGTCATGCACTTTGCCGCTTTTATTGCGGTGGGAGAATCGGTGCAGCAACCGGCTATTTACTATCAAAATAATGTTAGTGGTAGTCTGACTCTTTTGCAAGCGATGATCGCCGCCGATGTGAAGAAATTTGTTTTTTCTTCCACCTGTGCTATTTATGGAATGCCCAAGGAAATTCCCATGACGGAAAATCATCCCCATCATCCCCTCAGTCCCTACGCTGCCAGTAAGGAAATGGTGGAACAAATTCTTCGGGATTTTGATCCGGCCTACGGTTTAAAATCGGTGGCTTTCCGTTATTTTAATGCTTCAGGAGCCGACCCTAGTGGTTTATTAGGGGAAGATCACCAACCGGAAACCCATTTAATTCCCCTGGCTTTATTAACTGCCCTGAAAAAACGTGATTCCCTGTCAATTTTCGGCACGGATTATGATACTCCCGATGGCACTGCTGTTCGCGATTATATCCATGTTAATGATTTAGCCCAAGCTCACGTTTTAGGCTTAGAATATCTCTTAAATGGGGGCGAAAGTAATGTGTTTAATTTGGGCAATGGTAACGGTTTTTCTGTGCGCGAAGTGATTGAAACAGCGCGAGCGGTAACTGGTTTAGGTATTCCCGTAATCGAAAGTCCCAGAAGGGCAGGCGATGCCCCTATTTTAATCGGCAGTAGCGATAAAGCCAAACAGGTTCTCGGTTGGCATCCCCAATATGCCGATCTCAAGGTAATAGTTGAACACGCCTGGAATTGGCATCAAAAAAGACACGCTTAACAGCGATCGAGTGCTAAACTTTAATCTTATAAGATTGAACAGTTCTATCAGTCGATAACAGTAAAAAACTACTAAGTAGGTGGGTGGAATTAAATATAAGATCAACGTAGGTTGGGTTGAAGCATGAAACCCAACGCCCGCATAGTTTACGAAGTGCGCTAACCCATCCTACAAATAATTGTGCCTCCCTACTTAGAGGCTGATAGTTTACTGCTATAAGCTTCTCTAGAATCCTCTCGAATACCTTGCTATGAATAACAAAATAATCTTAACATTTATAGGCTTGACTTTTTTAGCAAGTTGTGCTGATAGTAAACAGTTTCAATGTCAAAAAATCTATCGGATTGCCAACGAAGTAGCCCAAGAAACCAAATCCTTAACCAACGGTCAAGGGACAGAAATTGACCAAAAAAGTTGGCTATTAGCCGCCGATAAAATCGAACAGGCCGCGGAAAATATGAAAAAATTAGCCCTGAAGGATACCGAACTAGATAAATATAAGACTGCTTTCGCTCAAGTTTACGAAGATTATGCCACGGCCACTCGTGAAATAATTCAAGTTATCGAAACTCGCGATAAAAACGGGGCAAAATTAGCACAGGAAAAGGTAAGAAAGGCCGGACAATTAGAAAAAGAAACTGGCGAAGCTTTTAATACCTATTGTCAAGCACAGTAAAGCAGTTATGAGTTATCAGTTAGAAGGTATTGGGGTTTTGGGGTATTAGTTAAAATTTACCCATTTCCCCATTGCCCTATCTCCCCATCACCTCACTCCTATACTTTAGAGTTTAATCGCATACAAAGTGCCGACATTTTTACTGCGAGGCATCCTGGAAAAGATGATAAAACCGAATTCTTGCAGATGCTTAACTAAAGCATCGGGACCCTTTTTATGCCATTCCATCATGATAATTTTCATCTGTCCCAATTGACCAGTTGCCGCTAAAGAATCGAGGATTTCGTATTCGGAACCTTCACAATCAATCTTGGCAACTATATCGATGTCGGGATAATCAGAGGTAATACCTTTAAACACATCGGTGAAAGGTTTAAGAATTAAATTGGCTGTAGCGGTTTGTTTCGAGGCAAAAGGTTTTAATTGCTCGTCAATTCCCGTAATTCCGACACTCCCTTTGACAGCATAATCGTATTCTACTTGAATAATTTCATCCCGAGCGCCGACTCCATAATCAAAAGCTTTAATCTTCTCCGCTAGATTAGGATTGAGGGCAAAATTTCTTAAAGCTTGGTCGTAGGTAGCCTTAAAAGGTTCGTAACTATAGACAGCTTTCACATTAGCTCGATTGGCAAAAAAGAGACTAGCAAAACCCGTATTCATACCAATATCGATCGCTACACAGGGCTTCTCGATAATTAATTCCTGTTGCTCATCGATATAAAATTTACAATCAGCTAGAGATTTTAGTGCGTTAGCTTTGTTAAAAACTTTGCTACCCAAGAGGAAATCCTGCTTATTTTTGCTTAAACTGATCCCTAGGGGTTTGTAAAAAAGTTGACCAGACTTAGTATCATATTCTACATAATTGGGATTAATATTATGCTCTGCCAACTGACTAGACCAATATTCATCGGTGATATGGGGGTAAGTCTTAAATTGCCGATAGCGTTTATGTACATCTAACAGTTTTTGGTAAAGCATTGCTTGTCTAGCCTCGATTTTTTAGGATTGCTGGAGGTAATTTTATGGACAAGTTTGACAAAGTTTGATAGACTTGTCAAGAAAATCCCTCGTCTCTGAGCATCAGATTTTATATTTTGGTGGATATTAATCCTTTTTAGTGTTCCTTTCTTAACGGCACGCTATATAGCGAAGTCCTTCAATCTCTGGCGAGGTGTTTTTGATGGGGTGGGATTAGCGGTGCTGTCCCTAATCTTGTTTTATTACGCCAGTCGCACCAGTTTCCTCGTTTTCATCGTTTCTCTAGCCTTTAACTACATTATGGTCTGGCTAGTGCTGAAAATGAGCGGCTGGAAAGCGAATCTCCTAGCTACTATCGTTATCGTCATCGATATTCTTGTCCTTGCCTACTTCAAGTATTTCGGCTTTTTTGTGCAGGAAATCATCGGATTATTCGTTTCCCTCCCCCCTAACTGGAAGGAACTTTCCCCAATTCCCGTGCCTAGCCAAATCCCGCCGGGGGTATCCTTCTATACCTTCCAGATGGTGGCTTTCGTGGTGGACTCCCTACGGGAAAAGAAAAAGAAACCCCTAGCCGTCCTCGATTATGTCAATTTTATCTCCTTTTTCCCGCAAATTGTCGCAGGTCCGATCGAGCGTCGCCGGGATTTATTACCACAAATGGAGGGATTTCGCCTCAAATTTACAGGAGAAAACTTCGAGAAGGGTTTGCGTTGGCTTTCCCTCGGTTTATTTATGAAATTTGTCCTCGCCGATAACATTGCGCCCTACATCGAATTAGATAAGATGATTGACAATGCTTGGTATATCTGGTTTGAGGCCTTTTTATTCACCCTGAGAATCTATTTTGACTTCGGTGGTTATAGCTTTATTGCTGTTGGTTTAGCCTATTTTGTCGGCGTTAGATTGGAATTAAACTTTTTAGCACCCTACACATCCCAAAGTATTAACGAATTTTGGCGACGTTGGCATATTACCCTTAGCACTTGGTTTCGGGATTATGTGTTTTTACCCCTGATGGGTTCCAATAAAAATTGGGCGCCTTTTTATCTATTCATTACCTTTACTCTCTCTGGTTTCTGGCACGGTGCGGCCTGGAATTTCATCTTTTGGGGTGCTTACCACGGGGCATTATTATTATTACTGCGTTATCTAGGCCGACCTTTCTATGCTTTCGTCGGAAAATACGTTTCTCAGCCACAAATTGTCTCCTGGGCTTTAACGCAATTGGCTGTCATTTTTGGTTGTCTCTTTTTCATGGAGATTAACACCAGAAGATTAATCGGGAAAATGTTGGTAATCGCCAATCCTTTCAATTATTCCTTAGCTAATATCGGAGAAATTTTTAGTTCCTATAGTCTCAATCAAGGAGCAGTTTTAAGCGTTGCTTTAGTTCTTGGTATCATTGTTTTAATCCTCGAACATCTGGCTATTGCCCAGAAAAAATTTGAATATGAACTATTGTTATCACCTTGGCTGTCTAAAATATTGCTAGGTTTAACTATTCTCCTAGCTTCCACTAATACCGGTGACTTTATTTACTTTGAATTCTGATGAATACTAAATCCTTTAACATTTTCCCCTGGTTAGCTTCTGTGGGAGTCGCTTGGTCCCTCGGCTTTGTTTACAATGTCATCTACGGCGGCGAATTAAGCTGGTTGCGGATGATGTACAACGAAAAATCAGCGATCGCAGCTAGGGTCGAAGGACCGCGGCGTTTAATCGTCACGGCAGGATCGGGAGCGCATTATAGCATAAATTCGGAATTAATGGCCAAAGAATTGGGAATGCCTGTGGTTAACTTCGGTTTACAGGGGGATATCGGGTTAAATGTCATTGCCGCTATGATTCTCGAAAAAGCACGCAAAGGGGATGTCATTCTGCTGATTCCTGAATATCTCATGCTCATGGATGAGGACGGTTTTAATCGCGGCGAAGGACTTTGGGGGTCTGCACCTTTTAGCGTCGCTATTGGCAAACCCGGGTTAGGTGGGATACCGTTAAAAACCATGATCGAGGATACTTGGTTATTAGGTATTCCGGGGATGCGTCCAGTTACTAAATCGATGGTTGATTTATTCACTAAAGGCAGAATGACGGGTTATCTTTCCGATCCAATGACTAATACAGGTGATCCGACTATAGTTAAGGAAAGAACGGGGAAATGGTGGCAAATGACCTTTGATACTGCTGCTTCTCCTCATTCAATTAAATTGATTGAAAAACTCAAGAAAGATTTAGAAGCAAAAGGGGCGACTTTAGTGGTTTCTTTGCCCTGGGTTTATGCTAAAAATGATGGTAAAACCGTTGCTAATATTCGCAAGTCGGCTGAAGAATTAAGTCGGGTTGTGCCAACAATTTATGACCCAAAAGACTTGAATATTAAGACAGATTCTACTATTTTTGCTGACACTCACTATCATCTTTTGCCTCCGGCGAGAATTATTCGTTCAGAACAGTTAGTTTCGGAACTAAAACCTATTTTACAAGCCTCTGAGCCTAAAAATCCATGAATAAACCTATAACTAAGATTTGCATTCTGGGGGGTGGTTTTGGAGGGTTATACACGGCACTCGATCTGAGTCGATTAACAGCAGTAAAATCGGGTCAATGGCAAATAACTTTAGTCGAACCGAAAGACCATTTTCTCTTTACTCCCCTTCTCTATGAACTAATTACAGGAGAATTGCAACGCTGGGAAATTGCCCCTTCCTACCGTCAATTATTAACAGGAACTCAGGTTAATTTAAAAACTCAAAAAGCCAGTAATATTGACTTAAACAATCACCAAGTATATTTAGAAAATGAGGAAATTTTAGATTACGATTACCTCGTTTTAGCGGTGGGAGTTCGCAATCGTTGGCCCGCTATACCCGGATTAGCCGATTATGGGCTGACTTTTCGGAGTTTAGAGGATGTGGAAAGATTACAAACGACAATTTATAACCTAGAAACTCAAGGAAAATCCTCAATTAATTTAGCAATTATTGGCGGCGGTCCTAATGGGGTAGAATTAGCCTGTAAGGTGGCTGATCGTTTAGGAAAAAAAGGCAAAGTTCATCTAGTGGAAAAGAACGAGGAAATACTGCAAAACTTCCCTAAATCGGTGCGTGTTGCTTCCTATCGTTCCCTTTTAGCCAAGAATGTTAGTCTCTATTTAAACACAGGATTAAAGGAAGTTGCAGCTAATTCCATAACCGTATTTAAAGATAATACAAATGAAGTCATCTCCATTGATTTATTATTGTGGACAGCAGGAACCCAAGCACAGGATTGGATCAATAATTTAGATTGTCAGAAAACAGCACAAGGCAAATTATTAACCCGTTCCAGTTTACAATTAATCGACTATCCCGAAGTTTTTGCCGTTGGGGATATAGCCGAAATTTATCCTAGTAAACAGGTAATTCCTGCCACAGCACAAGCAGCCTATCAAGCAGCCAGTGTAGTAGCCAAAAATATCTCGGCAGTGATCAGAAAAAAATCGCCCCAACCCTATTATTATCTGCATTTAGGTGATATGTTAACCCTGGGTAAACAATCAGCCCTTGTCTCCAGTTTTGGCATTAATATTAGTGGTAAATTAGCCGATATAATGCGTCGTTTTGTCTATATACTGCGTTTACCCAGCAAACGCCATCAATTGAAAGTGTTTCAACATTGGGCAAAAAAAATTCTTCTCCGACTCCGTTATTCACAGGTGTTATCTAATACTAAATCCGTTGAGTATAGGCTACATATCAGGAGAGGAAAAAGGCAAAAGGGAGAATAAATAATCAGTTCCAACCAGGTTGTTAGTCCTTACACAATTGGCTACAATAGCCCTACACAAGCTACGAGAGAAAAGTATGCCTGAATTAAAAATTAGCATTAGTGAGGCTGCTCACAAAACGCTGTTAGCACTCGTTGACTCCTCTGGGGATACGCTCCCAACAGTATTAGACAAAGCCATCGAAAATTATCGCAGATATGTTTTTCTAGTTCAAGCGAATGAAGCCTTCGCCGCCTTAAGGAAGAATGAGACTTTATGGCAAGAGGAAATTTCTGAAAGGCAGACATGGGAGCAAACTCTCGCTGATGGAGTAGAAGGGTAGTGGCAGAAATTACCAGAGGAGAAATATGGCTAGCAGATCTTAATCCAGTAAGGGGGCATGAACAGGCTGGTAAGCGTCCATGTTTAGTGATTTCAGCAGACCTGTTTAATCAGGGTGCATCTGGCTTAGTTGTTGTTTTGCCAGTAACTTCTAAAGACAAAGGAATCCCTTTCCACATAAAAGTGGAACCCCCAGAGGTCTGAATAGTTCTTACTCAAAATATCAAGATATACTAACAGAGTTACAAATCGATAATTATCTGCTAGAAAACTTGCATTAAAACCCCAAATATGATAACCCTAAAAAACTAAACCGCTACGAATTTAAGGTTTTTTCACAAGCGGGAGAAGATGGCATTATTAGCGAAATTTTTAATCGCATTGGAACCACAAATAAATTCTTTGTGGAATTTGGAGTTGGCAACGGTTTAGAAAATAATAGTGCCTATTTGTTAGTAAAAGGATGGCAAGGTTATTGGATTGAAGGCAGTGATCGATTTTGTCAAAGTATTCGCCAATCTTTTGAAGATTTAATTGCTAACCAACAATTAACTTTAAAAAATACTTTCATCACTGGCGAAAATATTGAAGACTTGTTCCGAAAGGGCAATGTACCGACCGAATTAGATTTATTATCCATTGATATTGATGGTAATGATTATTGGGTCTGGCAAGCAATTACTAATTATCGTCCCCGGGTGGTAATTCTCGAATATAATGCTATTTATCCCCCCGAATCGAGTTGGGTGATGCAGTATAATCCCAGTCACCAATGGAAATATAATAGTCATATGGGATCAAGTTTGAAAGCTCTAGAAAAACTTGGTCATCAAAAGGGTTATAAATTGGTGGCTTGTAGTTTTTCGGGAGTGAATGCTTTCTTTGTGCGAGAAGATTTACTCGCAGATCATTTCTGTTCCCCTTTTAGTGCTGAAAATCATTACGAACCCGCACGCTATTTTCTTTGTTCCCAAAAAGCTGGCCATCCTCGCACTTTTGGCAAATTTAAGACTATTGAGTAAGGGAAATTAACCGATAATTAATACAAAGTTGGGGTGCGTTAATTTAAGCATCAACACACCCTAACTTTGTATTAATGCAAGAAATGACGAATGCCTGTTAAGACCATAATTAAACCTAACTCATTAGCGGCATTAATCGAATCCTGATCTTTTAAAGAACCTCCGGGTTGAACAATTGCCTCGATACCAAACTGGGCCGCCGTGCGAACAGAATCATCAAAAGGGAAAAAACCATCACTAGCTAAATAGCCACCTTTAGCCGCTTCTGCTGCTTGTTCAAGGGCAATTTTTACCGAACCAACGCGATTCATTTGCCCCGCACCAACACCTAAAGTAGTTTGATTTTTTGTCACCACAATAGCGTTAGATTTAACGTGCTTAGATACTTTCCAAGCAAACAGTAATTCCGCTAATTGTGCGGCAGTGGGTTGTTT
>VYKX01000330.1_pt1 | contig 11566 bp, 10 predicted proteins | sample 5114471 | NCBI WGS metagenome assembly VYKX01 (sample SAMN12291785, study PRJNA351875) | freshwater metagenome | isolation source: freshwater lake | place: USA: Michigan, Gull Lake | collected 2013-08-08
ATCCCATCCCGAACTCGGCCGTGAAAACCCCCAGCGCCCATGATACTGTGCCTCAAGGCACGGGAAAGTCGGTCGCCGCCAGGTCCGCAAAGCGAAAAGACGCTCACTTCACCTTTTCACATGCCCTTCTGAGTGTCGCGGGGTGGAGCAGCCCGGTAGCTCGTCAGGCTCATAACCTGAAGGTCGTAGGTTCAAATCCTACCCCCGCAACCACCGACAGTTGACTCCCCGAAGCCTTGGCTTCCGGGAGTTTTCTTCTGCCTACTTCGCAGGCGGCCAGAATGCCTGCCAAGGCCCCGTGAAGCGTGGCGTCCAGCCCATTTTCGCCTTCCGCAAGCGGGGTCAGCACGACCTGCTCGATCAGGCTACGGACAACCTCCCGGGCCTCGTCCCGATCCGGCCCGTGTTCCAGCGCCGCCTCGAGTTCCTCGACCTTGCGGCGATACATCTGCGGTAGATTTGGATGCAGCTGGACCGGTGACACAACCGGCTCCTCCGAGAGCTCGGCCTCGATCATCAGCTTCTCAGCCTCCAGCTTGGCCAGACGCTCCTTCATGGGCGCGTGGTAGAGGCCGTCCTCCACCGCCTTCAGGATCGATGCGATCCGGCCCTCCACCTCGCGTTGACGACGGACGACGGCATCCCGCCGGCCGAGGCCGAGGAACGCTACTACGCGATGCTGGACGAGCCGGGCATGGCTGCGTGATTCAGACCAGACAGCGTCCGGCAAACCCGGGGCGGTTCAAGCCGCCAAACTGTCCGCGGATCAGGGGCCACCTCTGCGCGACGGGCGTCCATCACCCGCCCCGGCAGTTCGGTCAGCCGCTCAGGAACGATGATGCGGTCGGTGAGGTGATCGACGCCGAGCCGGTCCGGATCGTCCATGGCTGTGCGCACGCCGGGGCAGGCGGAAAGCACGACGACCATGTCGCTGCCACACTACGGCAAGGGATGCGATCCAGTTCCCAGCGACGATTCGGCGGACCGCTCGCGAGGCGGCTTTACGGTCGGCAAGCGATCACGTTAGCCTGACGTGGAGTCGACGCAGATCGAACGCTCCGGAGGAATCATCGTGAAAGTCACCAGGGTCGACCCATTCCAGGTGGAATGGAGCGACGATCCACAGCGCAGTGTCCGTTCGGCATTCATCCGCATCGAAACCGACGAGGGCGTCGTCGGCATGGGCGAGGCGTCGCCGATGGAGGGCGGGCTCGCCTCCCTCGTCATCGTCGCACGGCACATGGCGCCCTTCCTGATCGGGAAGGATCCGCTCGACCACGCGGTCCTGCTGGAGACGCTGCTGCACAAGTGCATCAAGCTGGGGCCGGAGGGTGCCGTATCGGGGGCGCTCGCCGGGCTCGACATCGCACTGTGGGACATCAAGGGGCGGATGTTCGGCCAGCCGGTCCACAAGCTCCTGGGCGGGGCGTGGCGGACCGACATGCCCTTCTACGCCTCGATCGGCAACAACGGTGGCCGGACGGTCGACGAGGTGTTGCGCGCCGTCGAGGCGAGGGTGACCAAGGAGAAGGCGACCGCCGTCAAGATCCGCTGGGACGGCGACCGCACCCGCCAGGACGTCGACATCGCCGGCGACATCGCCAAGGCGCGGGCGGTGCGCAAACTGCTGGGCGACGGCTTCACCATCGCCTTCGATGCCAACAACGGCTATTCGGTCGGCGGCGCCATCCGCGTCGGCCGCGTGCTGGAGGAACTGGACTACGCCTGGTTCGAGGAGCCGGTCCAGCACTACCACCTCAAGGCCATGGGCGAAGTGGCCCAGCGGCTGGACATCACCGTATCCGCCGGCGAGCAGACCTACACGCTCCAGGGCCTCAAGGACCTGATCGAGGCGGGCGTGCGCATGGTCCAGCCGGACATCGTGAAGATGGGCGGCATCACCGGGTTGATGCAGTGCGCGGCCATCGCCCACGCCCACGGGGTGGAGCTGGTGCCCCACCAGACACAACCTTCGATCGGCCACCTCGCCAATCTGCACCTGCTGTCGACGGTGATGCACCTGTCCAAGCCGGTGGAACTGGCAGACGGCTGGGGGCGGATCGCGCCGGTTTTCCCGCGCAACCCGTCGCAGCCGACCGACGGCCGCTTCGCCGTGCCGACCGCGCCCGGGCTGGGGATCGAGTACGATGAGGCGGAGCTTGAGCGCCGCCGCCGTCCGCTGACCCTCTGACGGCGCGCCACGAACGATCAGGCGGGAGGCCGGACCACCGGCCCCCGTCCACTGGGAGGAGACACCATGACCCTGAACCGTCGCGCGTTCGTCGCGTCGTCCACCGTTGCCGCGGCCGCCGTCGGCACCGCCGGCTTGACCATTCCCGCCGCCGCCCAGGCCGCGCCGATCACCATCGCCCTTGCCGCGCGCTCGCCGACCGGCCTCAACCCGCAGCAGACCGCGCTGACCGGCGGCGACAGCTGGGCCATCCGCCAGATCTTCGACACGCTGGTGAAGCCCGACGACGGCACCTTCGCCGTCCGGCCGGAGGATTTCCGCCCGGCGTTGGCCGAAAGCTGGGAAAGCTCGCCCGACGCGCGCACCTGGACCTACCGGCTGCGCCGCGGGGTCACGTTCCACAAGGGCTACGGGGAGATGACGTCGGAGGACGTGGTCTTCACCTTCTCCCGCCACCTCGACCCCGGGACCGTCACCAACCAGAAGGCGCTCTACACCAACATCGCGCGCGTGGAGGCGCCGGACAGCCACACGGTCCGCTTCCTGCTCAAGCGTCCCGACCCGTTGTTCAACGGCAGCGTCGCCACCACCCTGGCGGCGAACATCCTGTCGAAGAAAGCCTTCGAGGAGCGCGGACCCCAGCGCTTCAACATGGACCCGATCGGCACCGGCGCCTATCAGGTGGAGAGCGTGAGCCCCACGGAGGGCGTGCTGCTGACCGCTTTCGCCGACCATTGGGCCGGACGCGCAGCGCACCCCACCGTGCGCGTCGCCTTCATCGCCGACACGACGGCCCGCACGCTGGCCTTCGCGTCCGGCCAGATCGACATGATCGAGGGCGTCCGTGCGCCGGGCTGGATCCCCACTATGCGCCAGCGCGACGCGCGCACGATCTTCGACGCCACGGCGCCCGGCAGCTTCAACTCGCTGCATCTGAATCTGACGCGCCCGCCGCTCGACAACCTTAAGGTCCGTCAGGCGATCCGACTGGCGATCAACAACGCCCAGATCGCCGCCGCCTTCACGGGCATGTCGGAACCGATGGTCGGCATCATCGCCCCGCAGTTCGCCGGATCGGTCAAGGCCGACGACCTGCCGGCCGAACTGCGCTACGCGCCCGATCCGGCGCGGGCCAAGCGCCTGCTTGCCGAGGCCGGATTCCCCAACGGCGTGACCATCCCCTGCTTCACCAGCCAGCGGGAGGACTATGCGGCCATCATGCTCATCATCCAGGAGCAGCTGCGCGCGATCGGCGTGAACCTGGACATGAAGATCATCGACCACGCCACGATGCACGCGGAGAACCGCAAGGACCGCAACGCCCTGACGCTCTACTCCTCCAGCTATCCGCCGGTCCCGACGCAGCCGTTCCTCCAGCAGCTCCTCGCCTCCGCCGAGGTGAAGGCCGACAGCACCGGCGGCGAGAACTACAGCCACTACGGCGTGGCGATGCCGGGCGTCGACGCGCTGCTCGAGCGCGCGCAGGACGAGCCCGACTTCGGCAAGCGGACGGCGCTGATCCAGGACATCGAGCGGCAGGTGCTGCGCGACCTGCCGCTGCTGGGCATCGTCACGCTGTCCTACGTCATCGCCCGCAACCCACGGGTGGACATCGGCTATCCGGTGAAGTCGGGCTACGCCTACTGGCCGCTCAACCGCGCGAAGAAGGCCTGAGACCGCACCCGCGATGCTGAGGACGATCGCCGCCCGCCTCATCGACGCGGTGCCGACGGTGCTGCTGGTCCTGACGCTCGTGTTCGTCGCGCTCCGCCTGCTGCCGGGTGACCCGGCGCTGGTGGTGCTCGGCGAGTACGCGACCCAGGACCAGCTGGCCCTGTTCCGGCGGCAGATGGGACTCGACCTGCCGCTGCCGCAGCAGTACCTCGACTTTCTGTGGCGGATGGCGACGTTCGACTACGGCAATTCCATGATCACACAGACGCCGGTGGCGAAGCTGATCGGCGAGAACCTGCCCTATACGATCGAGCTGACGCTGGTGGCGACCGGTATCGGCGTGCTGTTCGGGGTGCCGATGGGCATCCTGGCCGCGGTCAACCGCAACCGTCTGCCGGACACGGGCGTGCGCCTGTTCTCGCTGGTCGGCTACGCAATCCCGGACTTCTACCTGGGCGCCCTGTTCCTGATCGCCTTCGCCCTCAACCTCGGCTGGTTCCCGATCAACGGTGGCGGGGCCGGATTCTGGGACCGCATGCATCACGTCTTCCTGCCGGCACTGACGCTGGCCATGGTCAAGACCGCCTTCATCGGCCGCCTTACCCGCACCTCGCTCCTAGAGGTGCTGGGCAAGGACTACGTGCGGACCGCGCGGGCCAAGGGCGCGCGGGAAAACCGCGTCATCTACCGCCACGCGCTGCGCAACGCGATGCTGCCGGTCACGACGGGGCTGGGCCTCAGCCTGCTCGCCACCCTGTCGGGATCGGTCGCGATCGAGCTGGTGTTCAACCGGCCCGGCATCGGCGAGGTGCTGATCAGTGCTATCGCCAAGCGCGACTATCCGGTCATCCAGGCGGGCGTGGTGGTGTTCGCCTTCTTCGTGGTGGTCGTGAACCTTGCGGTCGACCTCGCCTACGCGCTGGTCGATCCGCGCATCCGGGTGAAGGCGTGACGGCCGACGTCGACGCCTCGGTCCGCGAGGACGGGCGACGGGCGCTCTGGGTCCGTCTGTTCTCGCCCCGACGGCCGGGCACCCTGATCGCGGCGCTGGTGGCGCTCGGCTTCGTCGTGCTGGCGGCCGGCGCGCCCTGGATCGCGCCCTACGACCCGCTGGCGCAGAGCTATCTGCGCATCAACCAGCTCCCCTCGGCCCAGCACTGGCTGGGCACCGACCAGTTCGGGCGCGATGTGCTCTCGCGCCTCATCCACGGGGCGCGGAACTCGCTGCTGTTCGGCCTCATCTCGCCCGCCATCGCCGCGGTGGTGGGGACCACGCTTGGGGTGGTCGCCGGCTATTTCGGGGGGATGGTCGACCGGGTGATCAGCCGGATCGTCGACATGCTGCTGGCATTCCCGGAACTGCTGCTGGCGGTGATGATCGCGGCGGTGCTGGGCGGCGGGTTCTGGAACGTGGTGTTCGTGATCGCGGTCGCGTTCGTCCCCGGCTTCGCCCGGGTGGCGCGGTCGACCACGCTCGCCGTCCGACAGGAGCCCTACATCGAGGCATCGGTCGCTGTGGGGCTGCGGACGCCGCTGATCATCGTTCGCCACGTGCTACCCAACATTTCCGCTCCCATCGTCGTGCTGACGACGCTGTGGGTGGCGTCCGCCATCCGGCTGGAGGCTTCGCTCAGTTTCCTCGGCCTCGGCACCCGGCCGCCGGCGCCCAGCTGGGGCAACATCATTCGCGACGGTCTGGGCAACATCTTCGGCTCGCCCTGGCCGATCATCGGCGCCGGCTTCGCGATCACCATGGTGGTGCTGGCCTTCAACGTGATGGGCGACGCGCTGCGCGACGAGCTGGACCCGGACCACGCCGGATGACCGCCCCCCTGCTGCGGATCGAGGACTTGGCGATCGCCTTCGGGCCGGCGGACCGTCCGGTGCGGGCGGTCGACGGGGTGGGCTTCGCCGTGCCGCGCGGCAGCACCGTCGGGCTGGTGGGGGAGAGCGGGTCGGGCAAGTCGCTGACCGCGCTCGCGGTCCTGCGCCTCGTGTCCAAGGCGGGGCGGATCGTCTCCGGCCGGATCGAGCTGGAGGGCACCGACCTCCTCACCCTTCCCGAGGCGCGGATGCCCGAGATCCGCGGCCGCGACGTCGCGATGATCTTCCAGGAGCCGATGAGTTCGCTGAACCCGTTGATGACCATCGGCGACCAGATCGGCGAGGCGATCCTGCTGCACGATACGATCGGCAGGGTGGAGCGGCGGGCCCGCGTCGTCGACCTGCTGTCGCGCGTCGGCATTCCCGACGCCGCCGGCCGGCTGGGGGCCTATCCGCACCAGTTCTCGGGCGGGATGCGCCAGCGGGTGATGATCGCCATGGCGCTCGCCTGCAACCCAAAGCTCCTGATCGCCGACGAACCGACGACCGCGCTGGACGTCACGATCCAGGCCCAGGTGCTCGATCTGATGAAGCGCATCCGGGCGGAGATGGGCTCCGCGATCCTGCTCATCTCTCACGACCTGGGCGTCATCGCCGAGATGTGCGAACAGGTGGTCGTGATGTACGCCGGCCGGGTGGTCGAGGAGGGGGACGTGCGGGCGATCTTCCGTCGCGCCGCCCACCCCTACACCCGCGGCCTGCTGGACTCGATCCCTCGGCTGGGTGACGAGCGGCGGCGGCTCCACCAGATCCCCGGCACGGTGCCGGCGCCGGGCAGCATCACGGCGGGGTGCGCCTTCCGTGCGCGGTGCCCCTTGGCGGTCGAGCGATGCGCGACGGAGCGGCCTCCGCTGATGGCGCTGGACAGCGGGCACCGGGCCGCCTGCTGGGTGACGGCGGAGGAGGAGCCATGACCGGGCCGCTGCTGGAGGTCCGTGACCTCGCCAAGACCTTCGGCGGCGGGGGCCTGCCGCTGGGGGGCGGCGCGCCGGCGGTGCGGGCGGTCGACGGCGTCTCCTTCGACCTTGCTCGCGGCGAGACACTTGCCGTGGTGGGGGAGAGCGGATGCGGCAAGTCCACGCTCGCCCGCCTCGTCCTGCGGCTGATCGAGCCGACGGCCGGCACCGTGCGGTTCGAGGGGACGGAGATGGGATCGCTCGCCCCCGGCGCGCTGCGGCTGATGCGCCGACGGGCGCAGATGGTGTTCCAGGATCCGTTCGGTTCGCTCTCCCCCCGCCGGACGGTGGCGGAGATCGTGGGCGAGCCGCTGGAGGTGTTCGGCCTCGCCCGCACCCGAGCCGAGCGGCGGGAGCGGGTGGCCGCACTGCTGCGGTCGGTCGGGCTGTCGCCGGCTCACATGGACCGGCTTCCGCGCCAGTTCTCGGGCGGGCAGCGCCAGCGCATCGGGATCGCGCGGGCGATAGCGGTCGATCCGGCGCTGATCGTGGCGGACGAGCCGGTCTCCGCCCTTGACGTCTCGGTACAGGCGCAGATCGTCAACCTGCTCCAGGACCTCCAGGCGGAGAAGGGCTTCTCCTACCTGTTCATCGCCCACGATTTGGCCGTCGTGCGCCACGTCGCCGACCGGATCATTGTGATGTACCTGGGCCGGGTGGTGGAGATCGGGCCGAAGCGGACGATCTACGCCGCCCCGCAGCACCCCTACACCCAGGCGCTTCTGTCGGCGGTGCCGGAGCCGGACCCCGATGCGACGCGCCGGCGCATCATCCTCCAGGGTGACGTGCCGAGCCCCACCCGCGTGCCGCCCGGTTGCCACTTCCACACCCGGTGCCCGCTGGCGCAGCCTGATTGCCGGACCGAGCGCCCCGCCCTGCGGCGCGTCGCCGAGGACCAGTGGGCCGCCTGCCACTTCGCCGCCCCGAACCCAATTCCGGTCTGATCGCTGGCGTGAGGGGGCGTCGAGGCCGTTTGACCAGCTCCAGCTTCGTGATCGTCCGTCCGTCGACCACGGCGTGAGATTGCCGCGGCGGCAGCGCGGCCCTTCAGGACGCCGCCGGGAATGGCGACACGAGGCTGTGTCGCGCCCGCTCGATCCAGCCGTCGAGCCCAGCCTGTGTGAACCGGCGCCGAAGTCGGACCCCTCCCTTGGGAACCTTCAGCACGTTGATCTAAAATAAGAATGATCGTTCAGCGTGGGGTCCCGACCGGCGCCGATCGGGACCCCGCCCCTAGGGGTGTTTCCAAAGGATTTCAGAAGCATAGCCGAACCCGAAGGGGGTCCGACTTCGGCGCCTATCCACATCTAGAGGATCGCTGATGCAGCATGGATGATATTTGAACAGGGCGTTGAGAACCTCGATTTATCCTTTTCAGAGTATGACGCCGACATGGGCCTCTCCAGGCCGGTTGCACCACAGGTCAGAGGATTTTGCGCCGCAGGGTTTCTTTGCCGATCCGCCAGCGCGATCGATCCAAATGCCGAATATGCCGGGAGCCTCATTCTGTCTGTCGGGTTGGAGCAGGCGAAGTGCAGGCAGAGACGATCAGCGCCAGGAGATCCTCCGCTACCGCGGCAGCGCGCTCCTCTGGCCGCCAGAGATCGCTGCCGGAGCCCTCGGCGCGGAGCGCGCAGAAGCCATGAACGCTCGCCCAGGAAAGGGTAAGCCGCGCGCGCCGGGCACGGGCATCGAGATCGGGTGCGGCAGCGGCCAGCGCCTCCGAGAGGAGGGCGAATGGCCGTTCCGCCGCCTCACACCAGTCCCGATTGGTGCGATCGATCAGATTACCGCGACCCATCAGCCGAAAATGTGCCGGCCAGGAACGTGCGAAGGCGATATAGCCGCGGCCGGTGGCGGCCAGGCGAGCCTCGGGTCCGGCTTCTTCCGGCAAGGCACCGAGCGCCGTCAGCATGGACTCGGCGAGGCGTGTCTCGCCCTCCGTCGCGAAGGCGGTGATGAGCCCGCGCTTGTCGCCGAAATGCGGCGCGGCGGCCGAATGCGAAACACCGGCCCGGCGCGCGCATTCGCGCAAAGTCACGGCCTCCGGCCCATCCTCGAGCACGATTTCGGCCACCGCATCGAGCAGTGCGCGTCGCAGCGCCCCGTGGTGGTGGCGGCCTTTCACCTTTGCGGTCACGGTCATGAGGCCATGTTAGCCGCAAAGGCGAAACTTGACAATGGCGAGATGGGTACGAGATAAACTTTTCGTTGGCAAGTTTGAGAATTGCACACGTCCGGCAAAGCCCTCTTCTCCACCGCAGGGAGGGGCGCGCTGCACGGGCAGTCTCGGCCGCCTTCATCGGCGCAGGGCAACTCCTTGTGGCGCAAGCGCCCCCTGGACCTTCGCCGACAAACTGCGACGCGCAACCTCAATCCCCTTCGAAAGGGCCTTTCCGATGCCTGCCAGCCTCAATCGAGCCATGGCCTACGCGGTCGTTCTCGCCGGGTTCCTCGCACTTGCCTATGGTCTGACGACGCTCCTGGCCGTCCTGAACTTCTTCAATCTCGAAAGCGCCCCGGCTGCCGAGGTCCTTTCCCTGCTGAAAAACCGCGGGGGAACCGTGCAGGTGGCGCTCGTATCGGCGCTGATCGGTTACCTGCTCGCGGTCCCCATGATGCTGGTCATCACGCAGGCCGCTTTCTCCGACCACGCCGATCTGAGGATGGGCCGCCATATTGCCTTCGGCCTCGTTTGGGCCTCGCTGCCCCTTCGGCCCCTGTGGTGGGGTGCCTACCTGACGCTCATTCCGTTGCTGCTCGCCGCGCATGCGCCCGGGGCGGATGCAACGATGGGCGCCGCCACGTTCGCGAACTATCGAATGATTGGCGCCGTCCTGAACACCGCGACCGAGGATGTGGCGATCAATATTCTTGGCGGAGCCTGGTTCGTCCTGGTCGGTCTTGTCATCTCCCGGACGCGAAACCTCCCCCGTCCGCTCGGATGGATCGGGGTGGTGATCGGCATTCTCTATCTGGTGTCGTCGGGCGAACTCTTCGGCTTCGGCTTTGGGAACAGTGGGGAGATCATTCCGCTCATAGCCGGCGTCGCGGGTCCGTTCTGGCTCGGTGCCGCCGGCTTCCTCGCCGTGCGCAAGATCTTCTAGAGCACGTCTCGTTTTGATGGAATCAAGACCGTTCTCTGAACCGCGCCGGGATGGCCACCTCCCGATCGCCGACCGGGGCGGGGCATGCCCTATCCCGGGCGATCGGCGAAATTCCACCGACACCGTGGACGCCGACGAGCCCGACGGTTGGAGCGCAGGCCAAGGAGGGGGAGTATGCTACGCGCGGCTCGCCCCGAGCGGGCCAGGCTCCGACCGCCGAACCGGACCGTCCGACGATGATCGCCCTCAACCTGCGCCAGCAACACATCGTCCAGTCCGCGAGGGAGCGGGGGTTCGTCACCATCGACGGTCTCGCCGAGACGCTCGACGTGACGCCGCAGACCGTGCGCCGGGACATCAATCTCTTGTGCGAGCACGGGATTCTGGCCCGATTCCACGGCGGCGCGGCATTCCGGTCCAGCGTCACGAACCTGCCCTACGAGGCGCGCGTCGGGTCCATGGCCGAGGAGAAGGCGGCCCTCGCCGCCCTCGTCGCGGCCGAAATCCCCGACAACTCCTCCGTCTTCATCGACATCGGCACGACGGCGGAGGCCGTCGCCGGGGCACTGAGGGCGCGGTCGGGCCTGCGGGTCGTGACGAACAATCTCAACGTCGTCCGCCTGCTCGCGTCGAAGGAGGATTTCGAGGTGACGGTCGTCGGCGGCGTCGTCCGCGGGCGGGACCTCGCCGTCACAGGCCCGAACGCCACCACCTTCGTCGAGCGCTTCCGGCTGGACTACGCCGTCCTCGGCGTCGTCGCGATCGATCCCGACGGCGCCATCCTCGACTTCCACGCCGACGAGGAACCGCTGACGCAGGCGATCATCCGCTGCGGCCGGCGCGCGTTCGTCGTCGCCGACAGCAGCAAGTTCGGGCGCCAGGCGATGGCGCGGGTCGCCCATCTTTCCCAGGTGACCGCCCTCTTCACCGATGCGCTGCCGGACGGGCCATGGGCGCGGACGGTCGCCGAGGCCGGCGTGCGCGTGGTCCTCCCGCACCGTCCGGACGGGACGTCACCGAACGGTGTATGATCATTTGCGATCAGATTCTGATTGAAGTCGAACACAGGAGGCGTAGGCTCTTCGGAAAGCCAGTTCGTAAACGAACGGCACCTCGTGGGGAGGCGGCGATGAAGTGGATCCGGTCCCGGGTGCGTGCGGGCGAGATGCTCGCCGGCGCATGGCTCAGCCTCGGTTCGGCCGTTTCGGCGGAGATCACCGGGCACTGCGGGTTCGACTGGATCCTGTTCGATCTCGAACACGGCTTCGGCGACAACAACGACCTCCTCCATCAACTCCAGGCGATCGAGGCCTCGCCCACCGTCGGCATCGTCCGGGTGCCCGCGATCGATGGCGCGTCCTTCAAGCGCGTGCTCGATCTCGGGCCGGCGGGTCTCATGGTGCCGGACGTCCGGACGGTCGACGACGCGGTCCGGCTCGTCCGCCTCGCCCGCATACCCCCGCTCGGCGTGCGCGGCGCCGCCCAGTCCACCCGGGCATCCGGCTACGGGTTCGGATACGAACGCTACGTCGCCGAGGCGAACGCCAGCCTGTTGCTGGTCGCGCAGATCGAGTCCCGCGAAGGTGTGGAGAACGCGGAGGCGATCGCCGGCGTGGACGGGATCGACGTCCTGTTCGTCGGCCCGCTCGACCTCTCGATCGACCTCGGCCTTCCGGCCGACCGGCCCCGCGGCGCCTTCGCCGAGGCGGTCTCGCGCGTCGCCGAGGCGGCCCGCCGCCAGGGCAAGGTCGCCG